>Ga0326728_10001365_pt1 | contig 86905 bp, 71 predicted proteins | sample MB3enrmetagenome_FD_207602 | JGI IMG/M metagenome (GOLD analysis project Ga0326728, IMG submission 207602) | Lab enriched peat soil microbial communities from McLean, Ithaca, NY, United States - MB31MN | ecosystem: Environmental > Terrestrial > Soil > Wetlands > Peat | place: USA: New York...
GGAAGCTGTGAAGGAATCGAGCGAGGGACTCCATAGCACTATTGCAAAATCGACGAAGGTTCGTACACTGCAGGTGTGACAAACCCTTCCACCTCTCCAACTCCGCGATTGGTTTCCATTGATCGTCGGCAAATCCTGTTGCGTACCGTCGATGTTGAGAATCTGATCGACGACAACCATAGTGCGCGTTCCGTTTGGGAATTGGTGGGCCGACTGGACTTGACTCTCTATCACGCACAAATTGCTGCGGTCGAGGGCCACGCCGGGCGGGAGCATACTGCCCCGCAGTTGTTGATCAGTCTATGGCTGTACGCCTACAGCCGCGGCATCAGTTCAGCGCGGGAGGTGGCGCGACAGTGCGAGTTTGAACCAGGGTTCCAATGGCTGTGCGGTCTGGAAGCGATCAGCCATCGGACGCTGTCCGGTTTCCGCTCGGAAAACAAGGCAGCTTTGGATGATTTGTTCGTGCAAGTGCTGGGCATGCTGAGTGCCGAGGGACTGATCACGCTGGAGCGGGTGACGCTGGACGGAACCAAAATCAAAGCCAATGCCGGAGGCAATAGCTTCCGCCGCAAAGAGAAGCTCGCAGCGCACCTGAAACTGGCGCGCGAGCAAGTGCGCATCCTGAACGCGGAAGGCGAGGAGAAGGAGACAACGGGCAAGCGGCAAGCGGCGGCACGGCGGCGAGCAGCGAGGCAACGGGCGAGTCGATTGGAAGCGGCGGTGCGGGAAGTGGAACGCCTGCAACAGGAGAAGAAGCACGATCGCAAAGAATTTGTGGCGCGGGCCTCCAGCACAGATCCGGACGCGCACGTGATGAGGAACGGCGAGGGCGGCACGGTGCCCAGCTACAACGTGCAACTGCTGACCGACGTGACCCACGGCCTGGTGGTGAACGTGGACGCGACCACCGACGCCATCGATTACCGCCAGCTGCAACCGGCGCTCGAACGTTGCGAAAAGACGCTGGGACAGAAGCCGAAACAGATCGTAGCCGATGGGGACTACACCAATCACGCGTCCGTGCAGGCGGCGGCAGCTTGCGGGGTAGACTTCTATGGATCGTGGCAAGATAGTTGGAAACCGGTGGAACGCGATGCGCAGGGCCGCAGCGCCGAATTCCTGGCCAGCGCGTTTCCCTACGATGCTCAACGGGACTGCTTTACTTGTCCTGCCGGAAGGATCCTCACTCATCACGCCCGTCTGCATCGCGGCAATGGCGTACACACCCACGTGTACCGTGCGCCCAAGGCGTCCTGTCCTAACTGCCCAAGGCACGGCCATTGCGCTCCACCGAATGCGCGGCCCGCGTGGAGGCGGTCCATCACGCGCATCGAAGAACCTGCGACTACGACGGCGTTCAAGGCGAAGATGGCGACCGAGGAGGCACAACAGATCTACGCGAAACGCTCGCAGATCGCGGAGTTCCCACATGCTTGGATTAAAGAGCGTTGCGGATTACGCCAGTTCCGCTGTCGGAACCGCCTGAAAGTAGCCATGGAAGCCACCTGGGCGTGCCTCAGCTACAATCTAGCGCGGTGGTCCAGCATACGACGCAAGCCCCATCTGGCAACCGCGTCCGCTTAGGCCGCTAAACCCGAACTCCCTCACGTACAGCAAGCAAGATGTTCTACTCACGAGCAACTCATAACGCCGCGCAAACAACGTGATCGCAGATCTTCCACAAAACTGCGAAGCAAAAACCTATTTCTTCACAGCTTCCTGTCCCCGGCTTCTCCCCCTGTGTATGTTCGTCCACATTGCGGACAGCGGAAGCGTTGCAATCCGTTGCGATGCTTCCCGAACTTCCGGCATTCGATACTGCATTCTCTGCGATCCATACATACAAGATACACGAAGCGGTTGCTGTTTGCCAATAGGGAATTGGCGTGCGTAACTGGCTGATTATACTGGTAAAACCAGCAAAGTGATTTTTGTTGACTAAAAATCAACTTAGGAGCATCATAGAACACGAGGGCGAAAGTATGCTCTCTATTTCGACGAAATGGCAACCATCGGTGCGCGAAGTGTATAACGCGCCTGATTCCGACTTTAGAACCATGCTACCAGAGGCGCTGGCCAACCGCTCAGTCACAGGTCAGCCCAGTGATTCGTGCAACAAGCGAGTCTGCCTTTAGCATGAGCCTCGTGATTGAGAACTAGGTTCTTTGAAACTAGCCGAAAGGGGCATAATTCAAGGTGGGGGTAGTATGCTACCCCCACCCCTCATACCCCTTTCAAAGAACTAGTCAAAGAACTAAATCACACGAGGTGAATTGTGACTGAGGAAAAAGAAGTAATCGCTCTAGTCGTCCGCTTGCTCTCTAATGATGGAAGCCCACGTCCAATCCGTGGAAACCAATTATCTGCTACAGTAAAAACCTTTCTACCTGACTTCAACCCAGAAGAGTTTCATTGCCGAAATTTGCGTGAGTTCCTCAGGAAACACGCCGCGAATGAGGTCATGGAGCTCGGCAGAGCTGGGATGGATGTCATCTATGGCCTACGGTCGGCTGGTCAACAGCAACCCCTTTTTGAGGTGACGCCACTTGGCAAAACGGCACTTGACACAACGCCAGATTCCGGTGCCCCTCTAAATCAGTTATTGGCGGATCGCCGCGTCTGGAAAACCTTTGTCACGCCTGATTCACCTTTTCGGCTGTTTTTGGCCCCCAGCACGAGGCGAATCACTGTCCTGTCCCCTGGTTACACACCAGACCCCTCTTGGATCGAAGTACCCCACATCTCTGCTGACATTCTTCTCCAAATCGCCAAGGACTTCATTGCCCAATTGCCGGCTGTCCAGCAAGGACCGCTCGTGACTGCGATTGAGCAGCCCAGATGGTGGCTTGGATTCTTCGACCTACTGACCACACTCGGTCTAAAAATGCGCTGGATTTACTTTCGGCGTCGAAGAATTGCAGAAGAATTCGAGCGGGCCATGCCAACACTTCCCCCGGAATCAGCTCCGACTCAGGTACAGGCGAGAGATGCGGTCCTTGGGATTCAAACGCCCGCCCATCATGCTGCACTCCCAGCGTCAGAACCTGCACTCGCTCTGCAAAAGTCTCTGCTGAGGCGGATCGCCAGCGATGCAGTGCAGAGAATGACGGACACTGAGTTACGCGCCTTGAATTTACCTTTGGGGTACGTAGTAGATGCTCTGACAGCGCGATGATGAGATTAGCCAATGAAAATCGCGTTTGTCGCGGGGTTCGACGATCCCGTTAAGCAGAAACTCGATGAGTATTATTCTGCACAGCAAGCCAACGGTTCGCTTGTGTGGGTTCGGCAAAAAGAACTGCACCGAGAGGCAGACCTGACACTCTTGTCTGCGCGAGTTCTTGAGCCGATCAGGGGCGCTAGCGACATTCACGTCCGCGTAGCCCTATACGTTCCGTGTGACCGGGAATGGGTTGTTGGCAGGGTCGAAGGCATCTTGTACAAGGCTCAGCAGCTAAACCCAGCATTGCAATTTGATGAGATTGCACAGTTTGAAGATGATAGCGATTGTGAGGGGGTACTGGGTTGTATTCAGGATTTTGATCTGCCCGTCCCCAGCGGAATCTGTTTGGCAGCGGTGCGAAAGAAGATCCCTGAGGGAACAATCCTCTGTGTCTCGCATCAGGATAAAACGCCGATCCTGAAAGCCTTGGAGCGTGCTGGATTCACGGCAGATACAAAACAACTCTTTGTAGAGAAGCCTATCGAAGGTGGAAAAAACTCGAATCTTCCGCAAGACATTGCGTCATGGTCGCTCCACCATCGTTACATGATTTACGCATTTGATGGGTTGCGACATCTCAGCCCATCGATCCTGAAAAAGTTTGTTAAATACTGGTACAGGGCCAACGCGGCACAAGCTGTAGAGCAATTCAAGAAGTGGATCACGGAGGGCGACTAGCTGGCGGCTAGAACCTGCCTTATAAGCAGGGGTTCCTCCGCGGGAATGGGGTCCGATCCCCCCGCCCTCCGCCGTCATTGTACATCTTTGGGCGGTCGACCACCTTTGTGCTCCTTTCGCATGGCGGAAATCTTACGGAAGTATTCTGGGCCGCGCTTGGCGGTTGCCTTACCGCCCTTCTTCCCTAGAGCTGCCGCCGGTGACTGCAAGAGGAGATCATCGGCCAGAGTGACGGCGGCTGTCAGGAGTTCGTAAGCTCGTTCGGATCGGCCCTCCGGCAAGTTGGTCGTGGCGAGAATGCGGTGCGCTTCGTCTATCATATTCCGCAATGCGCGAAGATCGCTTCGTCCCATATCCCAAAAAGTAGCACTATACCGTAACGGGAGGCAATCGCTTGCTGTTTTTCATCAACGCAAGTTTAGGACACTACCCAAGAATGCGGGCTTTAGCCCCTGACGGCCGCCTGCCTGAGCCTTCTAACGTATCTTTGGACACAATTTTAAGGGCAACCCTGCGTGCCCCACTCTTCGCGCCTCCGAGACTGGCAAGGCATCCACCACGTCCCCGCAAACCGGGAGGAGGTACGCCCCGAAATGCCCCGCTCGAGACGGCGCCGCCCCCTCACTTTTCCCTTGACATCCGCACCGGCAAACCGACATCATCGTGTTATAGCTTATAACTAATATCACTAAATCGACTATAACTCATTAGGAATCAAGATTTTGCCCCTAAGCCCAATCGGCTCTAGATTTTAGCGGGAAAATCCCGGCAACCTGATGATTCCAATAGACCAGGGGGAGGGGGGGTATACCACCGAAAAGGGGTACAGACCGGGCGCATCCCTGACAGAAAAGTCGGGGACACTCAGTGAAGCCGCAAAAAGTTCGCGATCAGTTTCTTGCCCTGCTCCGTCAGCACGCTTTCCGGATGGAACTGCACGCCCTCCACCGGCCATTTCTTGTGGCGCAGGCCCATGATGGTGCGGGAACCGTCCGGTTCCGTGGTCCAGGCGCTGACCTCCAGATCGGCGGGCAAGTCTTGTTCCCGCACAATCAGCGAGTGATACCGGGTGGCCGTCATCGGTGAACTCAGACCCGCAAAAATCGTTTTTCCGTCGTGCTGCACTTGGCTGGTTTTGCCGTGCATTAGATGAGACGCCCGCACCACCTTTCCGCCAAAAGCCTCCCCAATCGCCTGGTGTCCGAGGCAAACGCCCAGAATCGGCACTTGACCGCTCGTTTCGCGAATCAACGCCACGCTGATGCCCGCTTCCCGCGGCGTGCACGGTCCAGGCGAGATCACGATCCGCTCCGGCCGCATCGCCTTCACTTCCTCGACCGTCACCTGGTCGTTACGCCGGACGACCACCTCAACCCCCGCCTCACCGATATATTGCACCAGGTTGTAGGTAAACGAATCATAGTTGTCCAGCACGAAGACCATAGCACCCACCCAATTAGCAGGTTATCGCAAAACCTCCTCTTGACACCTTGCTCGCCACGGGCGATGCTACAAAGTCAGCGGAGGAGCCCCATGGCCGAAACCGGGCAAGATAAACGTGCCACCCGCCGTTTTGCCTTGCGGCTGCCAGTCACCGTCAGCTACACGGAGAACGGCAGCCAGGAGAAAAGCGCGCAAACCCGCGACGTCAGCGCGCGCGGGATATCTTTCTATCTGGATTCCGCCATCCAGGCCGGCGCTGCGATTGAATTCACCTTGACCCTTCCGCCCGAAATCACCTTGACAGAGAGCATTCGGGTGCGCTGCAAAGGCAAGGTGGTGCGAGTCGATCAGGGTGCCAGCGACGGCAAAGTCGCGGTCGCTGCCGTAATCGACGAATACGAATTCCTGTCTGAACCATAGCCAGCAGATCGGGCGCCGGTTTCGTCAATTCGGCCACCTTACCTCCGTACTCTGAGGACTACTTCTCTGGGTTTGCAGCCATGATATGGTTGCCTTAAGGAAGATCCCACGGTGATGTTTTTCTCACGCACCCGCGTTGCGGCCCAGTTGCTGCTGGTGACCCTGGCTCTGCCCTGTCTCGGAGCACAGACCAACCTGCAATTGCTGGCCAGCACTGAGATCGCAACCGTCCGCTCGGTAAGGATGGTTCCGGATCGCGAGGGCGCAGCCGTGGAAGTACTGTCCAGCCAGCCGCTCGTGCCCTCAATCAGCAAGCTCGACAATCCGCTTCGCCTGGTGATTGATCTGCCCAACGCGCGTCTTTCTTCCGGCCAGAAACGAATTGATTTCCGCAGCGCCCAAGTCAACGGAGTCCGCGTCAGCCAGTACCAGACTGCCCCGCCCATCGCCCGAATTGTCCTCGACCTGGCCACAGCGGTGCGTTTCACCTGGGATGCCGCCGGCAATCGCCTGATGGTGCGCCTGCGCCCGCAACCGGATGCTGCCGAGTTTCCTTTTGCCCCGGCGTTCACCCAAGGCGTGCAGCCGGTCGCCGTGCCGGTGAGCAACGGTTCCAGTGGTGCGGTGTTGCTGGCTGGCAGCAAAGTGTCGCCGGGATCTTCTGTCACCGCCGGTTCCGACACCGCGATTCTGCGCCTGGGACGCGGCGGCGAAGTGCGAGTCTGTCCCGGAACCACCGTGTCGGTGACTCCCTCACAAAACGGACGCGCTTTGATGCTGGGCATGGGCACCGGAGCGATGGAAGCCCATTATGCTCTCGAGGCCTCGGCAGACTCCGTTGTCACTCCGGACTTCCGCATACAGTTGCCTGGTCCGGGAGAATTTCACTACGCCATCAGCTCCGACTCGCGAGGCAATACTTGCGTTCGCGCCCTGCCCGGCAATACCGCGTCGGTTGTCGTCTCGGAACTGCTGGGCGATGGGACTTACCAGGTCAAGCCGAATGGACAAGTGGTATTTCACTCTGGGCGATTAAGCAATGTGGATGCTGCCGTTCCCAGCGATTGTGGCTGCCCGCCGCCGGTCATTCCCGTAATGCGGGCTGCGCTCGCTCCACCCGCCCCCGAGAGCCGTGCGCCCGCGTCGTTGAACCTGTCTGCGAATGGCCCGCCAGCAAGGCCAGCCTCGCTCGCCGCCGAGCCGTCCCCGACCAGGTCGGCAATGGCCCCCGAGACGGCAGCGCTACCTCCCTCCAAACCTAACGAGATCCATGTTCAAGTGGAAGCGCCATTCGTCTTTCGGGCAGATGATCCGCCCGCACCCCCGCCGGCGCCCATCCGGGAAGCTGAACTTCTGCCCGTCAGTTTGCGCTCCGCACTTCCGCAGAGCGCTTCTCTTTCGACACATCAGATCCAGCCGCCGCATCGAAGATTTCTTGGCCGCATCAGAAGTTTCTTTGCAGCGCTGTTCGGATGACGGCACCAAGAAAACTGCGCCGCGGTCGCGCCTTTGGTGCAAAGACATTTCCCGCTTGGACAAAAGCCAACTATTTCTGGCCGCGGTCGATGGCAGCGATGGCTCGCGTTGCGTCGGCAAGAGTGGGGTCCAATTTCAGGGCCTGGGCATACGCGTCGCGAGCTTCGGGCAATTCGCCCGCCTGCTCCAGGAGGAATCCCAGCGAATAGAAGCCGCCGGGAGTTGGCCGGGCCGATGTGTCTTCATTCAGAGCCTGGATCATCTCCGGGCGGTGCTGGGGATCGGCTTGCCAAGCCTGTTTATAATTTTCCCGCACCGCAGCGTAGTCCCCGAGTGCGGCGCTCAGGGCGGCAATGCTCTCGCACACACGGGCCAGCGTGCGGGGTTGGTTGGTCAGATCCGCGGCGACCTGATATTCCGCGATCGCCTCTTGCAATTGGCCAGCCTCGGCCAGATCGGCTGCCAGGTTGATGTGCCGGGCGGGTTGTCCCGGGTTCAGTCTTTCCGCAGCCTGGTAGTGGGGTAATGCCTCCTGGGCGCGGTCAGCCTTGCGCAGGGCACCCGCGAGGTTTGCTTCGGCAAGGTAATTCACCTTTGTGATTTCCAGCGTGTGCGACCAGAGGACGATGTCACTTCGCCAGTAACCAATCTGACGCCAGGTAAGCAATGACAGAGCTGCGAGAATGCAAACTGAAGCGGCCCAGCGCAGCCCAGACTTCACATTTCGATGGTCAGCCCAATCCGCAATTCCCCACACTGCCATCACAAAGATCCCGATCAATGGAACGTAAGCATAGCGGTCGGCCATCGCCTGGTCACCGACTTGCACGATTCCAATCACGGGCACCAGCGTGCCCAGGTACCAGAGCCATCCCGTCACCAAATAGGGCCGGACGGAACGCTGGTTCCACACCACGGCGCTCACACCCAGCAGAAACAATGCCGCCAACCCCAGCTGCCACCAGCTGAGGGTGTTCGTAGGATGCGGATAATACAACACCAGTCGCGTGGGCCATATCGCCTTCCATACATACAAGGCATAGGAATAGAGCGCGTTTTGCAGGCGATCGTCCAGGGGAATCTGGCTTAGGGAGCGAATGGCAGCGGTACGCTGCGCAATCACCGTGATGACGGCGCTGGCGGCAGAGAAGACCAACAGAGGCAGTTTCTCCAGGAGCAGCCGTGACGCTGGTAGTGAGGGCAAGGCCAACGGAATTGCGCGGTCCTCGGCTTCCTTGTTTTGCTTTTGATTCTTGCCTCCTCGCGAAGCTGACGCCATCTCCGGCGCCCGCCACCGGACTCTCTGCAGCGGCCAGAAGTCCAGCAGCAAAAGCACAAAAGGCAGGGTAATCACCATAGGCTTCGCGGCCAGGCCCAGGGCAAACAATGTCGCCACCGCCACATATCGCTTGATTCCAGGTTTCGCTGCGTACCAGCTATAGGCAGCGAGCGCGAAGAGGAAAAATAGCGTGCTGAGCACATTCTTGCGCTCGGCGACCCAGGCAACGGATTCCACGTTCAAAGGATGGAGCGCGAACAATCCTGCCACCAGCAAGCTTCGCCCCGTGCAGCCTGTAACTCTTGACAGCACCAGGAACAGCAGAATCACGTTGAGCGTGTGAATGAACACGCTGGTGAGGTGATGCCCGGCTGGGTTCAGTCCGTATAGCTGGCAATCCAGGGCGTGCGACAACCAAGTCAGCGGATGCCAGTTGGATTGCGCGGTGGACGTAAAAGCCCAGGCCACCGTCTTCCAACTCAGCCCTGCCTGCACATGCAGGTTTCGGGTGACGTAGGTTTCGTCGTCGAAAGCGACGAATGGATTACTCTTGACCCGGCTGTAGATCGCCAATGTGGCAACTGTCAGCAACAGGCAATAAACAACCGTAAGCTTCGTCTTGCTTTGATCCATTCCAACAGGCCAATCCCGGAGTTCGGTGAATCGTCATTCGCCACGCCACGCCGACGGCCGCGGCGCAGGCCAGGCTTCAAAGCCCGCTTGCGACTTTACTTCAACGGTCCCGCAGCGTCCGGCGAACTGGCAGGGGCGAAATACTGATCATTGAGATCGGTCTTCGTGGCCCTGCGGGTCGAATTTGCTTCATCCCCGACAACCAACTGCAAAGTAAAATTCCGGGCCTCGCTCAATGGAATGGTCTTTCGGGAAACCAGCTTGATAATGTGCCAACCGCTGCCATTATGGATCGGTTGTGTGACCTCGCCCGGCTTCAACGAAAAAACCTGCGCCTGGTATTCCGCTGGAAAGGTGTCACGAGTCCACTTGTCACCCAAGTCGGTATCAGGGGCGCCATCGGTTACTCCTGCCAGCTTGTAAGCCTTCGCCTGCAATTTCTCGAAGTCGCCTCCGGCGACCGCTTCGGCCCGAATCCTGATAGCCAGGGCCTTCATGGCGGCTTCATCGGCCGCAATATCAGCTTTGGGCTGAACCGTAGATCCCGGTGCCGGGTGGTGCTCTCTCACATTGGGCACATGAATGCGCAACAAGCCGAACTGTTCGTACCTCTGGCGATTCGCGTTGTAAAACTTTTCCACGTCCGCGTCGGACATCTTGCTGGCTTTCTGTTTGACATACGTCTTGAAAATCGAATAAAGCGCTTGCTGATACCGGAACTCCAGAAGCGACTGGAACTCTGGATCTTTGTCCAGACCAGTTTCGATGGCCTTGCGGGCAAATATCAAGGTCTCGGGATAATTCTTGGCAAACCCGCGCCCCATCCTAGGGTCGCTGTTCGGATTGATTCCCTTCATCAGGTTTTCAAATTGCTGACGCGTGACCGTGGTTTCGCATTTAGGGTTCGGAGTTACAAGCGGTGCTGAGGCATCCGAAGCGCCTGCCGCAGGTTGCGCACCGGCCGCGTCTGGGCTGCTGCCAGGAAGAGAAGCATACCCGCAAAGCCCATGGATCGTGATGACTGCCTCATCCGGCGCGACATGGGACTCAGAGGCCGGCGGGGTCGCGCTATCCCTAGCGGTCGCGGGGGCAGCCGGCGGGAGTTGCTGGGCAAACGTACCTGAATGCAGGGTCGCAAAAATCAGTAAGAAAAAGAATAACGCCACCGGGAAACGATACTGCATCCTGCCAATCCTCCAAATGTTCTTAAACTGTCAATCGTAATCCTAGCATACAGACTCTGCGGCTCTTTGCAGTGTGACCTGCGAAAAAGCGCCGGCCCAGAGAAAGTGCCGCCGGACTAAGGCCTTGAAGCTCAGCCGACGGGGGGTAATCCGGTAAGCGCCTGGTACTCGGTGCAAGAAAACGGGAGAAACTTGAGGGCCCCAAAGCCCTCACGCTTCTCCCGAAAAGCTAACCCCGGTTTGAAGCAAACGCAACCGGAGCCGTCAAAGGTTCATATCTTACTTCGCTTTTCCAATTACGCCGTCCGAGAACCTCGAGCTGGACTGTTGCTCGGTGCTCGGCTGCCAAGTCGCGCCGAAGAAAGCAGAGTTGAAGAACGAGTCGTTCGCTGGCTCGAGCGGACCGACTTTGTTAGCCATTGCGCCATCATCGTTGGCCTCGAAGGCACGATAATCAGAGCACTCGTTGCCCGTGCAATACGGGATTACTGACTCCCAGTACGTGCCGGTCTTCAGGGTGCACTTCTTGATCCCCGTTACCTTGGTTGCGTAAATCTCGTAGCCAAAGTCGTTCAGGCCGGTGTCGGTATTGGTTGACTTCAATTTGCCATCGCAAACTTCTTTGCCGCCGGTTCCGCCACCCGCAGGGATGCTTTTGCGGATGTCGTACGGGCTGGTTGCCGGATCAAGGGTAGACAGTGACGCGAAGTTGTCGGTGAACAGGCCCGTCACGGTCCAAGTCTTGCCCTTCGGAACGGTGAAAGGAGCATAGACTGCTGCGCCACTGCTGATGATCACGTCAAACTCGTTGGCGAGACCGTTGGCATCGCTGGCGTTGGAATCAAAATCGCCAGCATAGAACAAGCAGGGCTTGCAATACTTGGGAGCTTTGTCGGACACTGGGTTATGTGGTGGGTTGCCGAGAACCGCCGGCTGGGCCGGAACGCGGACATCAACTGAACGATCCAAGTTGGCCTGAGGCGTCTGCGCGACGGCCATGGGTATCAGCGCTGCTACCAGCGCCACTACAAAAAGCATCTTCTTCACTGTAAAGTCCTCCTGGTTATCTTGTGTTGCGTTTAGGGACATCGAACCGATTCCGCCATCCGCAAGGCGAACTGCGTAATCGGCCCGCGGAATTGAATCCTACGCCGGTTCCGGGGAAAGTCAAGTGGAAATCCGCTACCAGCAAGAGATTCCGTTGAATTTCTCATTGAATGTGCAAAACTTTGCAACTCCTGTGCAGATTGCATGAGCAACAAGGGAAAAGGGCTGCAATCATGTTCGCGACGCCTGAGATCTGTCAAACCTGCAGGACACCCCAAAATTTCCCTCCGATCAGCCGATGGTTTGGATTGTAGGACGCAGCTAGCTGCGTCTCTACGGCCTCCGCGGAAAACGCACCCGCGCCGGAAAGTTTAGAATTGCTGCATGCGTCCAGTCTTTGAGTGGAACCTCGGCGCGCGTTCGCTGCTGCTGGGCAAGCGCACCTTGATCATGGGTATCTTAAATGTAACCCCTGATTCTTTTTCGGACGGAGGAATCCATTTTCACCACGACGACGCGGTGGAATTCGCCCTGCACATGTTGCAGGAAGGTGCAGACATTGTTGATGTCGGCGGAGAATCCACACGGCCGGGCGCCACGGTGCACGCCAAGAGCACGCCGGATGACGCTAAGACTGAGGAGCCAACCGCCCTCGAAAAAACTCCTGTCAGCGAGAGCGAGGAACTCGAGAGAGTGCTTCCCGTAATCCGCGCGCTCAAGCAGAAGCAGCCGGAGACAGTCATTTCCGTGGACACCTACAGGTCCAATGTGGCCCGCGCCGCGGTCGAAGCCGGCGCAGAGATTGTCAACGACGTTAGCGGCTTCCGCTGGGATCCGCAGATGAAGAGAACCATTGCCGCGCTAAAATGCGGCGCTGTCCTTATGCACATGCGCGGCCGCCCCGAGGAATGGCGCAACCTTCCGCCGGTGACTGATATGCTCATGCTGGTAAAGCGCGAACTGCGCGAGTGGGCCGACGCGGCCACGGTGGCCGGCATTAAGCGGGAGCGGATTGTGCTCGACCCCGGCTTCGGTTTCGGCAAAAACTTCGAGCAGAACTATCCCTTGCTGCAGCGCTTTCAGGAGTTTCACGAGCTGCGCTATCCGCTGCTGGCGGGAGTTTCAAGAAAATCATTCATCGGGCGGGCTCTGGCCCGCAACGGCAAAGATGCGCCGGTTTCCGGACGCTTGCTCGGCACCGTCGCCGCCGAAGCCGCCCTGGTGCTGAAAGGCGCGCAGATCATCCGCACCCACGAAGTGCGGGCCTGCCGCGACGCAGCGCGGGTTGCGGATATCGCCGTCCTTTAAGCGGAGATATGCAGCAGGCCGCCTTCTACTCTAGTTCGCGGCTGGCGCCGTCCGCACTGCTATAATAAAAGATTGCGCTCATGAGTAAGAAGCGACTGATTCGCTCCACTACGGTGCTTTGTGTGCGTCGCGACGGGAACGTCGTCATGGCCGGCGACGGCCAGGTCACGCTGGGCGAAGCCGTGATCAAGCATACCGCCAAAAAGATACGCCGCCTGTATCAGGACAAGATTCTGGCCGGCTTTGCCGGCTCGACTGCCGACGCGTTCACTTTGTTCAGCCGATTTGAGGCGAAGTTGGAGCAGTATCACGGCAACGTGGGACGCGCCGCCGTGGAATTGGCCAAGGATTGGCGGACCGACAAGTACCTCCGTCATCTCGAAGCGCTGCTGCTGGTTTCCGACAAAGAACAAACATTCTTGCTCAGCGGTCAAGGAGACGTGATCGAGCCCGATAGCGGCATTGCCGCCATCGGCAGCGGAGGCCCGTACGCCCAGGCGGCAGCGCAGACGTTGCTCGAACACACTCAGCTCACGGCGCGGCAGATTGCCGAAGAAGCCATGAAGATCGCCGGCAAGATGTGCATCTATACCAATGACAAGGTAACGATTGAAGAATTGTGAGAGTAGTCAGTCAGGAGTCAGCCAATGACTACTGACTACTGACTACTGACTACTGCTTATGGCCATCTACTTACCCGGAGCCGTTGACGAAGAACAGATCGCACTCGATGAGCTGACGCCGCGCGAAATCGTGGCCGAACTCGACAAGCATGTGGTGGGCCAGAAAGACGCCAAACGTGCCGTCGCCATTGCCTTGCGCAACCGTATGCGGCGGCAGAAATTGACCGCCGACCTGGCCGAAGAAATCATCCCCAAGAACATCATCATGATCGGGCCCACCGGCGTAGGCAAGACGGAAATTGCCCGCCGCTTGGCCAAACTGGCGAACTCGCCGTTTCTGAAAGTCGAAGCCTCGAAGTTCACAGAAGTCGGTTACGTGGGGCGCGATGTCGAGTCCATGATCCGCGATCTCGTCGAGATTGCCATCGAGATGGTCCGCGAAGAAAAGCTCGAAGACGTGGCTGACAAGGCGGAACTGAACGCCGAGGAGCGCCTGCTGGACATCTTGCTGCCCCCGCCGCCTCCAGCCCGCCCCGAACCGGCCCAAGCGGGCTTCGTCCTTGAAGGGACAACGTCATCCGGCGATTCGCAAAACCGTACTCGCGAAAAATTGCGGCAGCAACTTCGGGAAGGCAAATTGGATGATCGCGTCGTCGAAATCGACGTGCGCGAAAAGAATTTTCCCTCTTTCGAGATCATCTCCAATCAGGGCGTCGAGGAGATGGACGTCAACATCAAGGATATGCTGCCCAATATTTTCGGGCAGCGTACCAAGAAGCGAAAAATGAAGGTCAACGAGGCCTTCGAGTATCTCATCCAGGAAGAAGAGCAGCGCCTCATCGACATGGACCAGGTTACGCGCATCGCCACCGACCGCGTCGAGGACTCCGGCATCATCTTCCTCGATGAGATCGACAAGATTGCCGGCCGCGAGGGCGGCCACGGCCCGGACGTTTCCCGCGAGGGCGTGCAACGCGACATTCTGCCCATTGTCGAAGGCACCACGGTCAACACGCGCTACGGCATGGTGCGCACCGATCACATTCTGTTCATCGCCGCGGGCGCGTTCCACGTTTCCAAACCGAGTGACCTGATTCCCGAGTTGCAAGGACGCTTTCCCATCCGGGTGGAACTGCAGTCGCTCACCATGGACGATTTCATCCGCATTCTGACGGAGCCGAAGTCGTCGCTAGTCAAGCAATACACGGCGCTGCTGGAAACCGAGGGCGTGAAGCTGGAATTCACCCGCGATGCCCTAGAAGAGATTGCCCGTTTCGCGTTCCGCGTGAACGAGGGCACAGAGAACATCGGCGCGCGCCGCCTGCACACCATCATGGAGCGCGTGCTCGACGAAATCAGTTTCGAGGCCCCGGAAAAAAAGGGCGTTCACTTCAAGATCGACTCTGACTACGTCCGCCAGACTCTGGCCGACATTGTGAAGGACCAGGACCTGTCGAGATATATTTTGTAAGAGTGAGTGGAGGACGGGCGTCCCCGCCCGTCCCAATCGTGGACCCGACCATACGGTGACGTCATCCCGACGCCCCGCGCTTTCACCAGCGGGGCGAGGGATCTGGCGCGCAGCATGAGAGATTATCCGGTCACCTACCTGAATAACTGACCAAGCGGTCGCAGCACTCAGGATAAGGACGTGGTACGCTGAATTTCCGCCGCAATGAAAACATTTCCCCGACTGTCTTGGTTCTGGCTTGCGCTGGCACTCGCGGGCTGCGGTAGCCCTGGCATTCCCCGGCCGCCTTCGCTCGATTTACCCCAACCCGCAAGCGACCTGCGCGTGGTGCGCAAGGGAGATCGCGCGTACCTCGTCTGGACCGCTCCCACCGAAACCACCGACGGCACAACCCTCCGTCATCTTGGCGCCACCAGCATATGCCGCAGCCTGGATGTGCCCATGGCAAAGTGCACAACTCCTGTCGGAGAAGTGGCCGCTGCTCCTCCCGTAGCAAGAACCGCGAATGCACAAGCCGCGAGCAAAGTGCAAGCCAACTATGTGGATGTGCTTCCCGCATCCATTCTTGGCGGCAATCCCGAGGCACAGCTTTTCTATTCCGTCTCCATCATGAACCTGCGCGGACGCAGCGCCGGCCTGTCCAACATTGTTTCCGTTCCTGCATTCACCTCGGCGCCACCGCCGCCGGATTTCCAGGCAAATCTGTCGGGGGAAGGCGTCACTCTGAGTTGGACAGGAATTGACAAGGTAACGGCAGCCGAGGGCGTGGAACACGCTTACCGCGTGTATCGCCGCGAGGAAGGCACAAAGGCGGATTTTCTGGTCGGAGAAGTGCCGCTCGGCAAGACATCAGAGCTTCATCTGCTTGACCAGACGTTTGAGTGGGAAAAGAAGTACGAATATCGTGCCACCATCGTCACGCGGATTCAGCTCTCAGGAAAGGCGGTTCGCCAATTCGAGGGCGACGACTCCGCCGTGGTGCACATCTTCGCTCATGATGTTTTTCCGCCAGCCGTTCCATCTGGATTGCGGGCAGTGTTTTCCGGAGTGGGGCAGCAGCCTTTCATCGACCTGATCTGGGCGCCGGATACGGATGCCGACTTGGCAGGCTATAACATTTATCGGCGCGAAGCGGGCAGCGCGGCGGCAAAGATCAATGCCGGACCGGTGAAACCGCCGGCGTTTCGCGACAGCAACGTCGCTTCGGGACATACGTACGTGTACACAGTTACCGCAGTGGACGTGCGCGGGAATGAAAGTGCGTTCTCAGGCGAGGCGAGTGAGACTGTTCCGTAGAAACTGCCAGCTTTGCTGCGGACCCAACGCGGACTTTAGCCCCCGCGTGTTGTCCGGCCCATTCCCTTATCCATAGCGGCATTCGCTAGCCGGTCGGCCTCCTGATTGTGCTCGCGCAGGGCGTGCCCGATGGAAAACCATTCCAACTGCGCGATCAGTTCTTTGGCGCGGGCATGAAGGTCGCGCAGCGTGGGATTCTTGACTTTGTAAATGCCCTTGATTTGCCGCACCAGCAATTCCGAATCGCTGATTACCTTGAGCGCCTTCGGGCCGTGCTCGACCGCATACTCCAGCGCCGCGATCAATCCCTGATACTCGGCAAAGTTGTTCGTCTGGTAGCCGAGATACTCGCTCAGCCCGGCGACTTTCTCGCCCTTTTCGTCCTGAATCAACACGCCGTAACCGGCTGGGCCCGGATTGCCGCGGGCACCTCCATCGCAGTGCGCCAGCAGGTAGTGCTCCGGCATGCTCACCGGAGGCGTGGCGAAAAGATCTCTCGTTCCGTGTGAAGGCTTGCGTGGAAAAGACATGTTTTCAGTTCTTCGGTTTCAGGTAGTGGTCAAACCATGCGATAACGCGGTCCATCGCGTCGCGGCGATGGTCGGGCTGCAAGAATATATGTCCTTCGCCGGGATAAACAACTAATTCGGTCTCAACTCCCAGCGTCTTCAGCGCATGCCAGAACTCGCGTGATTGCGGCGCGGGACATTCGCCATCGCGGTCGCCCACCAACACCAGAGTTGGCGTTTTCGCGTTCTTGATGAAGGTGATCGGCGCGCTGCGCGCGTAAACCGCGGGATCGTCATACACAGACGCACCAAAGTACGGAATCATCCATTCGTCGATGTCGTTCTCTCCATAATAGCTCTGCCAGTTCGACAGGCCCGCTCCAGCCACCGCCGCGCGAAATCGATTGGTTTGGGTGATGGCCCACATCGTCATATATCCGCCGTAGCTCCAGCCGGTAATGCCGATGCGGTCGTTATCAACAGGCAGAGTTTTCACAATTTCATCCACACCCGCCAGAATGTCGTGAAAATCTCCGTAGCCGAAATCCTTCACATTGGCCTGGGTGAATTTCTCGCCCTGGCCGTAGCTGCCGCGCGGATTGGGATAGAAAACAAAATATCCGTGGGCCGAGAGCTCATTCGTGTTGAAAAAGCTGTCCGGCCAGCCAATATGCGCCGCGCCCGCTGGCCCTCCATGCGCCACCACCACCACGGGATAACGCTGGTTCGGCTTGTAGTCCGTCGGGAACATTAGCCAGCCTTGCACTCGCGTGTCGCCGTTCATCCAGTGCAGGCTCTTCATCTCTCCCCATGCCGGATGCATTGCGTCGTTGGCATGGGTCAACTGTTTCCACTGGCCGATGGCGCCCGCCCAGATCTCCGGCGGCTGCATGTTCGAATGGCGGACGATGGCGGACATTTTGCCATTCGCAGAAAGCGAGATGTCCGGCAATCCCGAAGATTCCGTCGCCACCACCTCCGGCCCGGCCCAGAGTTGGGAGACCTTCCCGCTGGCAACGTCCAGCGAGGAGATACCGTTCTGCCCGTCGACCGCTTCGGCGAAGACGATCGCGTCTGGATTCACCCAACAAATTGCCGCCGGAGAAGCCTGAATCCCGGGAGTCAAATCCCGAACCTCTCCACCTTTGGCCGGCACAATGAAAATGTCGCCGCCAGTAAATCCTTCATCGCTCATGAGCCCGCCGATGAAAGCAATGTTTCTGCCGTCCGGCGACCAGCGCGGACCTGCGATCTGCAGTGGCGGCTTGTACAACTCGGTCAGTTTCTCGCTTTCCACGCTGAGCGTGTACAGCCGGGCGACATACCAGTTGGCATCTCCGGCGCCATGCGCCGCAGTCAACGTCAGGTTCTTGCTGTCCGGCGACCAGTCGTATTCGTACACGTACATGTCGGGCGGGGAAATCTGGCGCACTCTGCCATTGGCCACGTCGACAATCGTCAGCCGCTGTTCGTAGATTTTGGCGTCGATCACCCCAGTCTCTTCCCTCATAGGCATTAAGGGGCCGACCATGCGCGGCGCATTTTCGGCGAACAGCAGCGCAATCGACTTCCCGTCCGGCGACCATGCTGGCTGCGTCAGATTCCCCGTTAGACTGGTCAACTTGCGCCCTTTGCCTTCCTCAACGTTAGCAACATAGAGCTGCATTTGCCCGGACGCATCGGAGAAAAATGCGAGCTGCTTACCGTCCGGCGACCATGCAATCGAGTCCGCGCTTGCCATGGACAGCCCGCCGGCAACCATGCGGCGCGGCGGTTGACCTGGTGGGTTCAGCTCCTGCACATAAACCGCGTTGCCGGTTGACGCATCCCCCTCGGAATTCAGTCCCTGTTCAACCCACGCCACCCGCGTGCCATCTGGAGAAATCGCCACTTGCTGAAACCGCCGGGCGGATTGGCTTTGCGCCCGCACCCGCGGTGCCGCACCCAAGCCCAGCGCAAACACGCAACATAAATAAAGAGCAGTCTCCGCAGTTTTGTGATTGGTTTTCATCAGGATTTTCCTCACGTGGCAATCACCGGCAGACCGGGTAGCGCGCTCACTACTTCCCCGCGGCCAGCCGGGTCGCTAGCCGCTTCGGCAACCCCGCGTCCAGGATGCGGTCCTGCGCAGCCTTCAGATTGTACGGGGCGCGGCAGAAGGCTACCACGTGCGTTTCGGTGTCGAACACCGCAAAAGCGGCGCGCCAGTCACCGTCCCGCGGCTGCCCCACCGATCCCGGATTGATCATATACCGCAGCTCTGGATTCAAGGGGAAGGTGACGCTCTCACTCTGCCCAATGGTCAAGTATCCGGGATGCGTGCCCTCAATCTGCTCGGTGTCGAGCGTGAAACTGCCCTGCAGGTGCGTGTGCCCGAAAAATGTCAGCGTCGGTTGCGACGCAAGCATCGGTTCCACAGCATCCCTTGGCGTGATCACGTACTCGTCCTCATCCAGCGGGGAGCCATGCACAAATTGCGTGCCGGGGATGTCATCCGCTTGTATCGGACCCTGTGGCAGCGAGCGCAGCCATTCGAAATTGTCCGGCGTAAGGGTCTGCCGGGTCCACAGCACGGCTTCAGCCGCAATCGGATTGAAATCCTCCAGATCGCTCAGACCGCAAATCGCCTTGTCGTGATTGCCGCGGACATACGAGCCGCCCAGCTGACGGCAGCGCTCGATCACCTCATTGGGGCTGGCGCCATAACCCACAACATCTCCCAGATTGACTACGCGGTCGGAAGGGGGCGCAGCCGCGAGGCACGCTTCCAACGCCTCCAGGTTCGCGTGAATGTCACTTAGCAGAAGAATGCGCACGGGTTCCCGAATTGCCCTGCGATTATAGAACGAAAGGCGTTCGAGCGGGGCGTTGCGCCGGAAAGAACCGACTTTCCGGCGAGGGACCGTCATCAGTCCCTCCGCGGTAATAAGATGGTTCTCACTTCGTGGCCCGCAATGGCGGGTCAACGTCGACCGCTGCCATGTCAACCCGACCCGACCTTCGGCCCGTCGCCAAGTCATTCAAGAGCACGCAGACGGAGACGCTTCTGCTGCTTTCGGTGCTGGCAGCGGTGTGCTTGGCCATTGCTTCGGCGGTGCGCATGGCGGCGATCCCATACCAGCTTGACTACGGCGAAGGCCTGATGGTGGAGGGGGCGTTGAGTATCCGCCATTCTCAACCCTTGTATCCCAATCCCTTCGACTTTCCGGTTGTGTTGCACGAGTACGGCCCCGTGGCTTACGCGGCAGTGGCTTCTGTCTTGCCCGGCGGCGACGCTTCGTTCCCGCAGGGAAGACTGCTGATGCTGGCGTGTTCCATCGCGCTGTCCCTGCTGCTGAGCAGCATTCTCTGGCGTGAGACCGGCTCCTGGCGTATCGGCCTCAGTTTCGGACTATTGCTATTGACGCTCCCTGCATTCCGCCTCTGGCTCTATGTCACGCGGGCGGACCTCATCGGTGTCGCGCTCTGCCTCGTGGGTGTCGCGCTGTACCTTTGGAAGCCCCAACTTTGGTATTGCAACATTCCTTTCTTTGCACTGGCCATATTCTCGAAGTACACCTTGATCGCCGCCCCCATGGCGGTTTTCGCGCATCTCATCCTGAATCGGCAACCGAAACGAGGACTGGGATTTGCCGTGACGCTGGGCACAGTTTGCACGCTCACCTTCGCAGCTCTGCAGGCCGCAACCGGCCGATGGTTCGCTTTCCACATGTTTTTGACCCATTCCGGCCCATATTCAGTCAGGCGATTCCTTGTAGCTGGAACCTTGGTATGGGCTAGCGCGCCTGTCGTGACCCTGCTTGCCCTGTGGTATGCGGCTCGACAATTTCGCGCAAGGCGCTGGACGTTTCCGGCCATCTATATCTTCATGAGCTTCCTCACCGCTTTCACCGCCGGCAAGCTCGGAGCCAACACCAACCATTTTCTGGAATGGATGGTGGCCGCCTGCATGTGCGCCGGGCTCGCTTACTCCGCGATCCCGTCGGAGTACCCCAGCAAGCTCCTGCCAGTCACCCTGCTGCTGAGTGTTTCCGTGGTTGCCGGAGCGATTGTTCAGAGCCTGCAGCCGCCGAGCGGTTTAGCGGAGTGCGGTGAGGCCTATCAGTACGTCAAGAACTCCCGCTCCAACACCATCCTTGCCGAGAATCTGGGGCCGCTGCTCGCAGCTCGAAAGGCAATTCTGGTCTCCGATCCATTCGCATACTTTCAAATGGTCAGAAATGGCTGGCCAGATCGAAAGCTGGAAGAGCTTGTGAAGCAGAGATTCTTTGGCTTGATCGTGGTGGAGACTGAACCTTCACAAATGAAGCTGGGCGGTTCCGAGATCTGGCCAGAGCCCATCGTCGACGCTATGAATCAGAATTATCGTGCTGCGGCCCGGTTCAGTTGTCGCGGCGCGGCAGTCATGCTGGAGCCAATCTCGGCCAATCACGATCAAGCTGACGCGCCGGAACGTGCGGCACTCATCAGGGCCAAGCCTGCGGATGCAGATGCTTCAGCGCATCGCTGAAACCTGAACGCTACGCACTGCCTTCCCCATCATCTCCGGAATGGTCATGAATCCATATCCTCGCGCCTTGTATTCCGCAATGATCTGGTCGGTGGCGATCACGGTTTGCGATCGGTCGGCGCCCATTCGAACGTGACTGCCGTCGTGCAGCAGGATGACGTCTCCGCCACGAATCTGGCGCGAGACTTTGGCCACAATCCTGTCAGCCGGCGGCGCGCTCCAGTCGTAGCCGGTCACATTCCACATCACCGGCTCCAGGCCTAGCGCCCTGGCGACCTGCAGCGTACCCGGCCTGCGCCCGCCAAATGGCGGCCGGAACAGCTGCGGAGTTTCTCCCGTCGTTTCCAGCAACGCCTGCTGGCAGTCAGAAACTTCTTTGCGCGCCCGTTCCGAGGAAACAAAGATCAGGTTCGGATGACTGAACGTGTGATTGCCGACCGCATGGCCCGCCCGCACCACTTCGCGCACAATGTCCGGCCGCTGGGTTACGAAACGGCCGATCATGAAAAATGTCGCTGCCACGTTGTGCTTAGCCAGAATTTCCAGCAGGCGCAGCGTGTGGGGATCATTCGGACCGTCATCGTAAGTCAGCGCGAGCCGGTTCGTTCCACCGATGAGCCCAGTGAACGTCCGCCCATACCACTGTCCCGTGGGAGCCATGGTCTGGTAGCCCGCTGCGACCGCTGCCGTGAGGCCCGCCACGCTGGCAAGGACTTCGAGCATGAAGCGATTGTAAATGGAATGCAGAACTATGAAGTCAGAATGCAGAAGTGGGGGTCTTGCGCATTCCTGCTTTTCATTCTGAGTCTGACTTCTGACTTCAAACCTCTGACTTCTTGCTTCTGCATTTTTCCACAATTGCGCCCCCGGCCCAGTAGCGATATCCTGCGAAGCGAAGTACCGTAGCTTCTGAGCCCCATGGCCAATCTTTTCGAGCTGCCCCGTTACATTGCAGTCGAAGGTCCGATCCGCGTCGGCAAGAGCACTTTGGCGCGCGTCCTGGCCGAGCGGCTGAACGCGCAACGGGTGGTGGAACCCGAGGACAATCCCTTCCTCACCGCCTTCTACAACGGAGACCGTGGCGCGGCTTTTCAGGCGCAGTTCGCTTTTCTTGTCCGCCGTTTCGAGCAACTGCACTCGCTTGACCTCGGTCCGCGCTCGCAAAAGATGGTAGTCGCTGATTTCATTTTCGAAAAAGACAAGCTCTTCGCCTGCCTCAATCTCAGCGACCAGGAACTCGATACCTACAACCGCTATTACAACTATTTTCGCGACCAGCTTCCCACGCCCGACCTGGTCATCTATCTGCAAGCCACGCCGGATGTGCTTAAGAGGCGACTGAAAAGGAAGAACGCTTCCGGGGAACGCGCCATCAACGAGGATTACCTGCAAGAAGTCGTGAAGGCTTACGAGCACTTCTTCTTTCACTACACTTCGTCCGACCTGTTGATCGTGAACACGTCGGAAATTGACTTCGTGGAGCGCAACGAGGATTTGCAGGAGTTATTACGCAAAGTCTCCGCCCCAATCAAGGGCACCCAGTATTTCTTGCCGCTGGGAAATCAGGAAGCGGCTGGCGCGTAGGATGCCCGCATGGGGACAGCCGCCCCCGGCTGTCCGGTCGAGCGCAGCTCTACGGTCACCTTACACCTAGAACGTGCCGGTGAGGAGCGGAAAAGCCTTTTGTGTCTCGGAATCATCGTGCGCGCTAACCCTTCAGCGCCACAACCACTTCGCAAACTTGCCAATCTTCCCGAATATGCAAGCGAAGACATCGGGCTCCCTGGGCGCAGTCAGCCTACGACTCCTATCACTCTTGCAGCACGTGCATTTCAACCGCGCCCTCTGGTAATCTTCCCAGCGAGGGTACGATCATGCCAGTAAAGTCAATCAAGACGCCGCTGCGAGCAAAGCGCAGCAAAGCGGAGCTGCAGCAGGAGTTCGCGGACATCCAGCAGCAGGTGGAGTCAGCGCGCGAGGCTGAAGATCCAAAGATGGAAGGCGCCGCACGGCTGCGCGAGGCCGAGGTCCTGCAGACCGCCGCGGGCATGTCGGTCGAGGCGGTAGTGCAGAGAATCTCGGGGTTGGGACTCGAGGTCGGCAAGGCGCTGGCCGACGTCGCTGAGCAACTCACCCAGGAGGTGAGGCTCCTGGCAACGGTGCGCGAGGCAGTAGCGCTCGGCCGGAAGGAACTGGAGCAGATCCACAAAATCGACGTCGCTGCCACGGCGCTGGACCAGATGGTGCAGGACTATGCCCGTGAGAAGCAGCGGCTGGAGGCCGAGATCGCCGCGCAGCGTCAGGCGTGGGAGGAAGAGTCGGAGCGCACCGAGCGGGAACGCAAGGAGCAGGAAGAGGCTCTCAAGAAGCAGCGCCAGCGAGAGCTAGAAGATTATGAGTACAAGAAGGCGCTCGATCGTAAGAAGGCTCAAGACAAATGCGAAGAAGAGATGCACCTCACCGAGAACAAAAACCAGGAGCGCCAGGAGGCTTTGCAGAAGAGCTGGCAGCAGCGCGAGGCGGCGCTGAAGGAGCGCGAGGACGAACTGCTGCGACTACGCAAGGAGGCGGAGGGTTTTCCTGCCCGCCTTCAGAGCGAGGCTGACGTGGCAGCGTCGCGGGCGCAGCGGGAGACGGAAGTCAAGTTCGAGCAGCAGGTGCTGGTTCTGAAGAAGGATGCTGAGACCGAGAGACGCTTGGCAGAACTGCGGGTGACCACGTTGGAGGAGGCTTTGACTCGCCAAGCCGCTCACGTAGCGACGATCGAGAAGCAACTGGCAGAGGCGAAGCAGCAGGTACAGGACATTGCAGTCAAGGCGATCGAGGGAGCTTCGGGCTCGAAGGCGCTGGCGCATATTAACCAGATCGCGATGGAGCAGGCAAAGAATCGACCTCAAGGATAGGATGGGCTACTTCTCATTCCGCGATAGCCAATACACGGGCAACTTCTTCCCCAGGGTCGCAAACTCCGGATCGGCGGTGACCAGCCAAGCACCATTGCCCATCGCCAACTCGGCAGCAAAAGCGTCAGCGTAGCCCAGGGCATGTTTCTGCTTGAGGGTGGCCGCGCGCGAAGCAGTCTCCTGGTCCGCATTGGTCACAACAATGGGCAGCAACTGCAGTTTAGCTTCCGCCTCGCGAGCTTTGGCCTCGCCGTGGTGCTTCCAAGCGATGTAGAAGACCTCACCCCAGTTCACTGCCGACATCAGAAGCGGCACATCCCGTCGCAGAGCCTCCCCCACCAAGTGTCGGACCTTTTTGGCCGTTCCTTCGCGGCCCTCAAAGAATCCGATGAGGGCGTTGGCATCGAGCACATATCGCCGCCCACCGCCACGCGCGAACTCTGCCATTATCGCTTCTCCCGCTTGCGCTCGCGTTCTCGTTCCAGCAACGATTCTTCAAACATGGACGGTTTGCCCGGAGTGGGCTTGAGAAACCCCATGATTTCGTCCAACTGGCGCTCGGTAACGGGCGTGAGTACCAACCGGCCGTGATCTTCACTCCAAGTCGCGGGCGTGCCCTTGCCCAAACCCAACTGATCGCGCAACTCGGACGGAATCACCACCTGCCCTTTGGAACTGACCACAGTCCGATAAATTGCCATCGCCATAATCTTACCACAAAGTAAGACGGTATACTAGCATCTTACATACTCATGTTGGCGAATCTCCTGGCTCCTGCGGAGAAAATGGCCGCTTCATTTTTCCAATTCCCTTCTCGTCTTTCTCCCCACTTGTACACTCCCTTTCGATAAACCTTAGTAACCATCGGATTCGGACTGGCCCGCCGTACAATGAACTTTGTCCGAAGGTCCATCCTGAAACTGGGTTTTGGCCGATGGAACAAGCAGCCCTGAACTCGGGAACCAGAACCGGGGGCGATCGCACGATCTGGAGTGCCCATTCTTATGGCATTTGGTTTTGGCTTCAATAAGCAGAAGGTGCTCAGCGCAGCGGAGAAGTTTGTCCAGCAGGGCAAGCTGCAAAATGCCATCTCTGAGTACGAGAAAATCCTGAAAGCCGATCCCAAGGACCTCACGGTGATGAACACCGTGGGCGACCTCTACGCGCGTTTCGGCAATGCTGAAAAGGCCGTGGAGTGCTTCAAGAGCGTGGGCGACGCCTATGCCTCACAGGGATTCACCGTGAAGGCCATCGCCATGTACAAGAAGCTCACCAAGATGAAGTCGTCGCTGGAAAGCGTCCTTCGTCTGGCTGAACTGTACACCCAGCAGGGCTTGTTCAATGATGCCCGCGCCCAGTACCTGCAAGTGGCCGAGGAGTTTCTCAAGGATAACCAGTTCGAGCAGGCGGTGCGAATTTTCCAGAAGACCCTGGAAATGGATCCGGAAAACGTCGCCATGCGCACCCGTCTGGCGGAAGTGTATCTGCGGCTGGGCAAAAACCAGGACGCCTGGCAGATATTTTCCGCGATTACGGAAAACCTGCGCAGCAAGGGCCAATTGAGCGCCGCCGACGAGATCCTGCGCCGCATGCTGAAGCTCGATCCCGGCAACAGTGGGGCGCTGTTGCTGCGCGGCAAAAATGCCTTTGAATCCGGCGACATTGCCGGCGCGGCCCAGCAACTCGAAAAAGTCGCGGATCTGGACAACCACCCCGAGGGGCTGAACACCCTTTTGCAAGCCTACCTGCAGCTCGGTGATCTGGCGCAGGCGGGAACCCTGGCAGAAAAACTCCTCACTGTGCACAACGATTCCGCCGCGTTTCTCGGCTATATCGACGCCTTGATTGCCGACGGACAGTTTGAACAGGTGCTGCGGATCTGCCAGCAGCATGCCGACCGCTTCCTGTCGGGCAACGCCGAAACGGTCCTGGAAAAGCTGCACATGATGATCGGTCATGTGCGGGAAAACACGGCCGCTCTGGAAATGCTGCTCGATCTGCTCACCAAAGCGGGCGAAACCACGCATCGCACCGAAATTTACGAACTGCTGGCCCACGCCTACGTGCAATCCGGCGATCTGCCAAAGGCCCAGGATTATTACCTGAAGCTCACCCAACTGGAACCGGATAACCAGTTGCACGCCCAGAACTATCAGCAAGTGGCCGCCAAACTCGGCCCGCTCGTCACCTCCCGTGGGATTACCGCCCAGGAAGGCGCTGCCATCGTTGACGAACTGGAGGCCACCGCTCCATTCATCGAGCAACGCTATGACGATGACGTGGAGCTGGCGGTTCGCGCCGCCCTGACCGATGCGGAACTCTTCGTCTCCTACAACATGCCGGCGAAAGCGCTGGGACCTCTGGTCTTCGCGCTGCCCCGGGCACCGCGCGATCTGCGCATCAACCAGCGTTTGGCGGCGCTGTTCACACGCGCCGGGCAATTTGCCGAAGCCGCCGCCTGCTGCCGCACTCTGGAGAGCATCTATCATGAGGCTGGCTGTCCTGCCGAAGCTTCCCGCTACAGTCAACTCGCTGCTAAGTACGAAGAGAATCTTTCCTCTGGCCTGGCTCCGGCGCGTGCTGCTGCGCCGCCGGCGCCAGTAGTAGCTCCGCCAATCGCGCCGCCGCCCGCGCCCGAATTCGCGGTGAGCAACGCCGTTCCCGAAATGCCGGTGGAAGCCGGCTTGCCCGAACTGGCGGTCACGCCTGAGCCTGAGCCTGCAGCCGTGGCCGCGGCTGCGGGAGCGGAATCTGCGGCGGGCCTGTTCTTCCATGCGCCCCGAGTGCCGGTTTCCACGGAAGGTCCCGTCCCGCCAGCGGTTGAATCCCAGCCAGCCGAGGCCACGCCGGAGCCACCGGCCGCCGAGCCACCGGAAAAAGAAATCGATCTTTCTGCGGAATGGGAAACCGAACTCTCAGAGGAACCTGCTCCGACCGATCTTACGCAGGAAGAGGCAGTCGCAGCTTCTCCCGTTGATCAAGCTCTAGCTTCTGATCCTCAAGCTCAGACCGAGATCATAGAAGAGATTCGCTTCTACGTGGATCACGACATGGCTGACGAGGCGCGGGCGGCTTTCGTCAAGCTGGAAGCGCTGAAACCCGAAACCTACGTGCTCGATGGCATTCGTGATGCCATTGAAGCTGCCGCCGCGAAGGCTCCGGTGGCCGAAATCACGGAAGCCGAGCCGGCTTCCGTCGAGGAGCCGAAACCTCCCGCATGGGAAGACTCCGAGCCTGCGATAGTGGTCGCGCCGGAAATCGCCGTTGATGAACCTGCTGCGCCCGAGCCGGTCGTCGCTGAACCTGCAGCAATCGAGCCTGCCATGGCGAAGTCTGCTGCGACTGAGCCTCCCGCGCCCGAAGCTCCAGCACCGCAGCCGGAACCAGAGCCCGAAGCAGTCGAAGTTGCCACTAGCGACCCCTCGCCGCAAACCGCGCCCACTCTCGACCAGTTCGTCTCCGAGCTGGAAGCCTCCTTGGGCGACGGTTTTCTGCCCGAAGCTCCAGCTATTCCCGCAGCTGCGCAATCAGCTCCAGAAGCAGCGCCCAGTCCCGAGAGCGCTCCGCCAGTGCCTATGCCGCCAGTGCCGCTGGTCGTCCCGGTCGCCGAGCCGTTTGTCGGTGTTTCGGCCAGTGCGTCAGCCGCTGCCGCCGCTCCGGCGGTGGAACCGGAGACCGGCGCGGCTGCACCGCTGTTCAGCTATCACCCCTCCAAGCAACGTCAGCTTGGCGAGCCGGCGGAGCCGGTCAGCGATTCCGCAGCCCGAGTCGATCTCATGGGCATGTTCGGTGAGCTGAAAGTGGAATTGGAGCAGGACCAGGCTGCCGGTGACGATGATCCCGAAACTCATTACAACCTCGGTGTCGGATTCCGCGAGATGGGTCTGCTGGAAGAGGCCATCGGGGAATTTCAGAAAGTCTGCCAAGCGGTGGACCGCGGGCATGTTTTCCCGCAAGTCATGCAGACCTACACCTGGCTAGCTCAGTGCTTCCTCGACAAAGGCTTACCCGAAGCCGCTATCCGCTGGTACGACAAGGCTTTGAAGCTGCCCGGCATCGATGACGAGGCGCAAACCGCGTTGCACTATGAACTGGCTGCGGCCCACGAAGCCGCAGGCAACAAGCCCGCCGCTCTTGACCACTTCACTGCCGTTTACGCCAGCAACATTGATTATCGCGGTGTGGCCGAGCGCATACAGGCCCTGAAGTCGTAGAATACCGCGATGGGCCAATACTCGCTTGTGCTAGGGGCGTACGTCCCGTTCCTCGGCTGGTCTTCGCGAAAACTCCTGGGGAGCGCCGCCTGATGCAGGACGCGCAGACGCCTGGGAACCCGACTTCTCCCGGTTCAGCATTGACGACGCCACCGTTGCCGAAACCAGCCGGCACGCCCGCCGTCCAGCCCACAACTGCTGAGCCGCCCGTCGAAGTCCGCTACACCGGTTTTGAGCTGTGGCTGCACCGCGTCACCATGCTTTTGCTGGTTTTTGTCTGCGCGGTGGTTGGGGTGCTGCTGGTGATCATGCCCTGGAGGCCGGAGTGGACAGACAATCATCTCCTGCTTTCTTTTCCCGGGTTGCGGGCTTTCGTGGCCAGTGGGTTCGTGCGCGGAATCTGCAGCGGGTTGGGCTTGCTCGATATCTGGATCGGATTCTGGGAAGCCATCCATTACCACGAAATTAAGCATCACTGAGTTCAGTGCGAAATGACTTTTGCCTCGCACGGCGGCGCAATAATGGCAGCGGACCGCTGAGAAGGAAAACTGACAACATGACTGACCAAAACAGGCACGCCCCTCTGGCGTACGAGAATGAACCGTTTCTGAGCAGCCCCGATGGACGCATCCTGCGCATCCTGTCCGAATACGCCGAGCCGCTGGCTCGCTTCCGCCGGGAACAGATTCAAGACGCAGTCGTGTTTTTTGGCTCGGCGCGGGTGCGAAGCCAGGACGCCGCAGATGCAGACTTGGCGGAACTGAACACGCCCGAGCCTCAACTCACTCGCGAGCAGCGGGAAAAGTTCCACCAGCAGGCGCTCACCGCCCGCGACATGGCGCACTATTACGAAGACGCTCGCCGCCTGGCATTTCTGCTGGGCCAGTGGTCTTCTAAGATAACCGCCCGCCGCCGCCGCTTTGTAATCACCACCGGCGGGGGCCCGGGCATCATGGAAGCCGCCAATCGCGGCGCTCACGAAGCCGGTGCGAAAACCATCGGGTTGAACATCCATCTGCCGATGGAGCAAAACCCCAACCCCTACATCACGCCGGGCTTGAATTTTGAGTTCCATTACTTCTTCATGCGCAAGTTCTGGTTCGCGTACCTGTCCAAAGCGCTGGTGATCTTCCCCGGCGGTTTCGGTACCATGGACGAACTTTTCGAAATCCTTACCCTGGCGCAAACCGAAAAACTGGCCAAGAAAATTCTGGTGGTGATCTACGGCAGCCAGTACTGGAAGCGGCTTATCAATTTTCAAACCATGATCGATTGCGGCACCATTTCGGCGCAAGACCTGGAGCTTTTCAAAATGGCGGACTCGCCCGAAGAAGGCTTTGAATTTCTGCGCGATGGGCTGACCAAACATCATCTGGAGCCCGAACCCAAGCGCAAGCTCACCGTGCCGGAAATCGCCAAGACGAATCCGTAGAGAAATGTGGAAGGGCACGACTTCAGAGGCGTCTGGAGAACTTCGCACCTTACAATAGCCCTTGCTCCTCTACTACATTACCGACCGCAGGCAATTTCCCGGCGACGAACCCGCGCGCCGGGCAGCGCTGCTCAAGAGGATCACCGAAGCCGCCCGCTGCGGCGTAAGTTACGTTCAACTGCGCGAAAAAGACCTCTCCGGCCGCGAACTGGAAACGCTTGCCCGGGCCGTCGTTTGCTCGGTCCGCGAGAACCCACCTGCCGGCGGCGGCAAATCTGCAACTCAAATCCTGATCAATTCCCGCACCGACATCGCCATCACCTGCGCCGCTGATGGTGTGCATCTCACCTCCACTGACGTCGATCCCGCCGATGTGCGTTCCCTCTGGTGTGGCGCGGACGCCCGCGAAGTCACAGTTCCGACCATCGCTGTCTCTTGCCATTCAGCACAGGATGTAGCTCGCGCGGCTTCCGCCGGTGCAGACCTTGCCGTCTTCGCACCGATATTTGAGAAACGGGATGCTCCCGACGTTCGCCCCGTTGGACTCCAAGCCCTGCGCGATGTCTGCCGCCAGCCCATCCCCGTGCTCGCTTTGGGCGCGATCACGCTGGAAAATGCCCCCCAATGCATCCACGCCGGTGCCGCAGGGATTGCCGCCATCCGCCTGTTTCAGCAGAACGACATCGCCGACGTTGTCCGCCGTTTGCGCGGCTGAGGCGGCACGGTAGCGTGTGCGTAAGAACTTCTCTGGTTGCCCAGACGCTTTGTTCAGGTCAGCGTCATTGACATAAGAGATAAAATGACCCGTTGCCCCAGCGCGGTACCGGGGGGGGAATTCGCATGTCACTCGTCGCACCGACCGGAGACATTCACCTGAAGTCAGTTTTGATCGCGAGTGATTTCTCGGAAGCATCTGAGAAGGCGCTCCGCCATGCTCTCGCCATTGCTCGCCACTATGGGGCAAAAATCTACCTGGTGCATGTGGTCTCCTCGATGGGATTCACTTTCGTGGGTCCAGACGCTGTGATTGCGGCCACCGATGCAGTTTGGAGGGATATCCGTCAACTGGAGGCCAACCTTGTTCAAAGTGGGGCACTGGCTGGCTTGCGTCATGGGGCGATTGTCCTGCAAGGCGATGTATGGGAAGAGTTGGAAAAAGCAGTCCGGCAAGAACAAGTGGATCTGCTGGTCATCGGTACACACGCCCGCCGAGGCTTGGGGAAACTGCTCCTCGGCTCGGTGGCGGAAAAGATCTTTCATCGCGCCGAATGCCTTGTTCTGACGGTTGGTCCGGGTTCTCTTCAGGATTCCCCGGTCGGGAGCAGCAGACCAATCCGTCCGTTTTTGTTCGCTACGGACTTCAGTGGAGCTTCCTTGCACGCCCTGCCATACGCCATCTCGGCCGCTAATCACTTCGGAACAAAACTCGTTTTGCTCCATGTTATTCCCACGGTCCCGGTGCCGGACGGTTTGAGTCGGCCTACTGCGGACGACGTCATGCAAGCGCGAGAAAGTGCTCGCACGGCCGGCCTCCGGCGGCTCGCGGAATTGACGTCACAGAACCCCAAGCTGTTGGCTAAACCTGAATTTATGGTCGAGTACGGATCGCCAAGTGAAAAAATCTTGCAAGCAGCCAACCACCTGAAAGCTGACGCGATCATTTTGGGTCTGCATCGCTCCACCCATATCGACAGGGCTTCCCACATGCCGTGGGCCACTGCGTATGAAGTAGTGTGCGGCGCAGGCTGCTCCGTCTTAACCGTGAGGAACTGAGGCAAGGATGTCTCCTATATCGTCCGCCGCCGCGATCCGAAGTCCGCGCTCGTGCTAGCCTTTCTTCAACTACCCATGGCAGCCTCTGCTGAGCCACTCAACAACGCAGACCTTCATGATCCCCGCCTGGTGCGTATTCCCGCCGGATGGTTCCTGATGGGCTCTGAAACCGGGCAAGATAACCAGCGCCCGGTCCACCGCGTCTGGGTGGATGAGTTTTACCTTGCCGCTTGCCAAGTCACGAATTCTGAATACGCTGCTTTTCTCGGGGCCGGCTCAGTTCCTCCTCCGCCATTCTGGTCGGACCCCAACTCCAATCATCCCCACCAACCGGTCGTCGCCGTTTCGTGGTTTGAAGCTGTGCAGTATTGCGAATGGCTCAGCCAAGTGCATGGCAAAAGTTATCGTTTGCCGTCGGAAGCGGAGTGGGAATACGCCGCCCGCGGCGGCATCGAAGGCAAGCAGTTCCCTTGGGGAGACGCCCCGCCGCAGTCCTTGCCGGATTATGACCGCCGCTGGCATCACGGTCCTGAGCCTGTCGGACGATATGCCCCGAACGGCTTCGGCCTGTATGACATTTGCGAGAACGTTCACGAATGGTGCAGCGACTGGTTTGATCCCAATTACTATGCCGTCTTGCCCGAGCGCAATCCCCGCGGCCCGGAAGCCGGCCAACGCAGGTCTTCCCGCGGAGGATCCTGGCGCCATCACATCAAAGTCGCGCGTTGCGCCGCTCGCTCCAGCATTCCGCCCGAGTTCCAATACGCTGATTATGGGTTTCGCGTGGCCTCGAACCTCGATGCCGTTGCTCGAAACCGCTGAAACATTCGCACGATGTGCTTTATTGCAGCCGCGGAGCGGCAAAAGAATAAAGCCCGCGGCGCAAGCCGTGGGTCAATAGGTGGAGGCGGATCGAGCCCCAGCGGGGCGAAAGAGAAAAAGAGAACCCGCCCTGCAAGCGCCCCGGCCGATCAGCCTGAGCGCTTGGTTGAAAGAATCGTCAAAATTTCCCGCAGTCCCTGCTTGATCTGCTTCAGATCGCCTGCCGGGCGTGGCGGAAACGGCAGCACACTCTGCTCTCTTGTGCCTTTGTGTTCCTTCAAATGCTGGCGGGCGCCAGCAATGGTGAATCCTTCCTCGTAGAGCAGCTTCTTGATAAGCAGCACGGTTTCCACGTCCTTGCGGCGGTACATGCGCTGGCCCGTACTTCCCTTGGTCGGCTTGAGTTGGGAAAATTCGCTTTCCCAGAAACGCAGGACGTAAGCTGGCAGCCGGCACAACTCGGCGACTTCGCCAATGCGGAAGTAAAGCTTTTCCGGAATCACAACTTCATCCGGCTTAACCGCCTTTGCCCGTGCGCTCATAGAATCTTTGGAAGCGCCTTTTCTCGCGCCTTTTGCCCAGACACTCCCTATGGCGTTTCTAGCACGAGCGGGCATCCGCGAACAACCCCGAACTTGCAAATCAGGGCGAGCGCTTTCATAGACACTGCAACCTGCCTCTCTTTGCGCTCCTTGCGAGAACTTCGCGCGCTTGGCGGTTAACCTGTCCTTGTCGACATAAAAGATCCTCCAATCACAGATCGCGCAAAGGCGGACCCAAAGAACGCAAGGCATTATGCCTTCCGTAAAAATGGGTTAAGCTTGCATTATGACTTCCCCTGACCTCGGCCAGCACTACCTCGAAGAAGTCTTTCGCCAGCTTCGTGCCTACAAACGGCTTGCCGAAGCCGCGATTGCCCAACTGCAGGACGAAGAACTGTTCGTGACTCTCGATCCCGAGTCCAACTCGGTCGCGATCCTCATGAAGCACATCGCCGGCAACCTGCGCTCCCGCTTTACCGATTTTCTGACCACCGACGGCGAAAAGCCCGACCGCCATCGCGATGAGGAATTCGAAATCACTCCCGAAACCACGCGTACCGACATCATGCGCTGGTGGGAGCAATCGTGGGAGATCCTGTTTCTCGCCATCATGAGTCTTTCTCCCGACGATCTCGACCGCACCGTCACCATCCGCGGTGAGCCCCACACCGTCTTGCAGGCTCTGAACCGCGCCGTGGCACATCATGCGTCCCACGTTGGCCAGATTATTTTTCTGGCCAAGCATCTGCGTTCATCGCAGTGGAAAACTCTCAGCGTCCCGCGCGGCAAATCCGAGGAGTACAACGCCCAGAAAGCCAAGTACCAGAAACCCTAGCGATACCCGCCTCCCATGCCTCATCTAGTGATAAGATAAGGGGTTTTGGAGTTCTCAAATCTGTCTTCATAAGGTGATTCCATGCCCAATACCATGCTGGCCGTCGTAAAGCCCGAAGCCGCGCCCGGAGCCGAAATTCGCGAGGTCAAAGTCCCCGGATTCGGCCGTACCGATGTTCTGGTCAAAGTCAAAGTCGCTTCCATCTGCGGCACCGATCTCCACATTTTCGAATGGGACCGCTGGGCCCAGGGACGCATTCATCCTCCGCTCATTCCCGGCCATGAATTCTGCGGCGAAGTCGTCGCGTTTGGCGACGAAGTCACCAGCGTCAAGGAAGGCGACTTCGTTTCCGCCGAAATGCACGTGGCTTGCGGCAAGTGCCTGCAATGCCGCACCGGCGAAGCTCACATCTGCCAGAACGTCAAAATCATCGGCGTCGATGCCAACGGCGCTTTCGCCGAATACGTCGTCATTCCCGAGTCCAACATCTGGAAGCTCGATCCCGCCATCCCGGTGGAATACGCTTCGATTCTCGACCCGCTGGGCAACGCCGTTCACACCGTTCTCGCTGGCGAAATCGCCGCCAAAACCGTGGCCATCACCGGATGCGGTCCCATCGGCCTGTTCTGTATCGCCGTCGCCCGCGCCGTCGGAGCCTCGCAGGTGTTCGCCCTTGAAGTCAATGAGCACCGGCGCAAGATCGCCCAGCAGATGAAGGCCGACGTCGTCATCGACCCGTCAAAAGAAGATGCCACAGCAATCATTATGGAACGAACCGGCGGCCTGGGCGTCGATGTCGTACTCGAAATGGCCGGCCATCCTGACGCCATTCGCATCGCCTTCGATTCGGTCCGCCGCGGCGGCCGCATCTCCCTCCTCGGTCTTACCAGCAAACCCATCCCGCTCAACTTCTCCGAAGACATCATTTTCAAAGGCATCACCATCCAGGGCATCAACGGACGCCGCATGTATCAGACCTGGTATCAAATGACCGGGCTGCTCAAGAGCGGCAAACTCGATCTGCATCCCGTCATTACCGACCGCATCCCCATGAAGGATTTTTCCAAAGCCATGGGCCGCCTGAAGACCGGCGAGTCGAGCAAGATTCTGGTCTACCCCAACGGGACGAAATGATCCCGTGTGGCGCGGGCGCCCTCGCCCGCGAAGTTCATCGGCCCCGCGCCCCAGGTTCGCGTCCCGATTTTGCGCGCCAACCTGGGTTAAACTCCTGCCGCGTATTTTGCGCCCGCTGAGCCGAGCTGAACCATCCCCATGGACGTGATGCATCGCCCTCGTTGACTTCCCCTCGCAACCACCCCTACCATTGCGACTGGAATCCACCATGGTCGGCCAAACCATCTCCCATTACCGCATCGTCGAGAAAGTCGGCGGGGGAGGGATGGGTGTCGTCTACAAAGCCGAAGACCTCAAGCTGGGCCGCTTCGTCGCCCTCAAGTTTCTGCCCGAAAACGTGGCCAAAGACCCTCAGGCTCTCAGCCGCTTCCAGCGCGAAGCCAAGGCCGCCTCGGCATTGAACCATCCCAACATCTGCACCCTCCACGAGATCGACGAAGAGAACGGCCAGGCGTTCATCGTGATGGAATTTCTCGACGGCTCGACCCTCAAGCACCTGATTGCCAATCGCCCCATGGAACTGGAGCGCGTACTGGACATCGGCATCGAGGTGGCCGACGCGCTCGACGCCGCCCACGCCCAGGGTATTGTTCATCGCGACATCAAGCCAGCCAACATTTTTGTCACCAAGCGAGGACACGCCAAGATTCTCGATTTCGGCCTGGCCAAGGTGACGGCGCGAACACCGGAGGCGGTCAGCGTGGAAGCCACTGCTACATCCATAGGCGAGGAGCACCTCACCAGCCCCGGCGCCACCATGGGAACCGTCGCCTACATGTCGCCCGAGCAGGTTTTGGGCAAAGAACTCGATGCCCGCACCGATCTGTTTTCCTTCGGAGTCGTGCTCTACGAAATGGCTACCGGCACGTTGCCCTTTCGCGGCGATAGCTCGGGAGCAATTTTCGACGCCATTCTGCATAGAACGCCCGTGACTCCATTACGCTTGAATGCCGATCTTCCCGCCAGGCTGGAAGACGTGATCAGCAAGGCGCTGGAGAAGGATCGCGATATTCGCTGCCAGTCCGCGACGGACTTGAAGGCCGATCTGAAGCGAGTAAAGCGCGACAGCGAGTCGCAGCGGCCTCAGGCCATAGCAGAGCCGGCCAAGCCAAGCCGCAAGGCTTCGATCTGGGCGCTGGCGCTGGTGTTGACTGCAGGTCTCACTGTGGTTGCAGTTCGCACCTATGAATCTCGATCCCGTCCGCCGAAAGCCACGCCTGCAGCGCCCGCGCCGCAAACCATCGCGGTGTTGCCATTCCGCGACATTTCTGCCGAAACCAGCGACAGTTGGGCCATCGGCATCACCGACGCCATCATCAGCCGCTTGGCTTCATTGCAGAGTCTTGCGGTGCGACCAACAACTTGCGTGTTGAAGTACGCCAAGGAGACGCCCGATCCAACGGTCGTAGCGAAGGAACTGGTCGTGCAGAGCATTCTGGAAGGGACGTACCAGCGGTCTGCGGGAATAACCCGCGTTACCGTGCAATTGATCGACGGCCGCACCGGGAATACCAAGTGGTCGCAACGTTACGATCTGCGCAGCGCCGACATCTTGACCTTTGAAGATCAGATCGCAAGCAAAGTTGTGGACGGGCTGCAGGTGGAAATCTCGCCCATGGAGCACAAGATGATGCAACAGCCGGCCACAACCAATGTGGAGGCCTACAACGACTACTTGCAGGCGCGTTTCTATCTGAATGAGTATCTCGTGCATTCGCAATTGGAGAGTCTCGAAAAAGGCAAGAATCTGCTTTTACATGCGATTTCGCTGGACAAGAATTTCGCCGATGCCTACTCCTTGTTGGCAAACCTTTATGTGCTGCAGTCCGCAAACTTTATTCCCAATGCAGAGTCAAACCTGAAGCACGGCGAGATGGCGGCACAGGAGGCTTTGCGGATCAATCCCCAATCATCAGAGGGATTGATTGCTCTCGCGGGCGCTTACGGTGAAGAAGGCCGGGAGCAAGAGGCCATCCGCACTGCCAGACAGGCGGTTGCGCTTGCGCCGAACAATGAGACCGCGTGGCAAAATCTGGGGTATTCGTGCTACTACGCTGGCCTCAACGAACTTGCCGAGCAGGCTTACCGGCGGCTCATGGAATTGAATCCCACGCTTCTCCAGCCTCACTGGATGCGCGCCCGCATGCTTCTGTACATGGGCAAAGCACCGGAAGCGGAGCAGGAAATGCGGCAGGTGGTGGCCAATAACCCGGATCATTACAAAGCCTTGGCCTACCTGGGCAGCGTGCTGTACTACCAAGGCAGACTCGATGAAGCCGAACAGTATCTCGACCGGGCAGTTCTACTCAGCCGTGAATCGGGCGACGATACGGGCCGGATGCAGGCGGCATTCCTGTATGCCGCACGCAAGGAACGCGCGAAGATCGACCCCAAGCTATTTCAATACCGGCCCGAACAGCTCATCGATGGCGATGCCGCGTACTGGATGGGAGGGATTTACGCTCTGCTCGGCGACAAGCAGCATGCGCTCCAGTGGCTCAAACGCAGCGTTGCCCTCGGGAACATGAACTATCCCTGGTTCCAGCGAGACAAGAACTACGACAGCCTGCGGTCGGACCCCGAGTACCAGAGCATCATGGCCGGCGTTCGCCAACGCTGGCAGGGGTATAAGGATGAGTTCGATCCCGGACGATGATGGCAACGGGTGCCCCACGTTTCGCGCTTTTCGAAACGTCGGAATCCAACGGAACAACTTCGACTCGGACGGGTTTTGGGAAGGGCACAAGTTCACAAGCCTGCCCTGAGCGAAGTCGGAGGGTGCCGCTAAGTCATTGCGAACGTGTCCGCGCTTAAGCGCCTCAGGCGTGCTTCTTGCGCCCTCGACGCGCTCGGGTATTTTGAGGCCAAAGTCTGATCAACACGGTCGGCTGAACGGGCTATGGAAGGAGTCGCGCGCGGGCAGCGGCAGGCCTCTCATTATGTTTGGAATATGATTGAGCGTGGGGCCGCAACTTGGAGCGGGCTGGCAGAATCTCAGGCCACGCGACTTCATTTCCGGATGTATGCGGGAATGTGAGAAATGGGAAGTTTCTCAATCAACACTTCTCTTCCGGTTTTCTGAAGGAACTCGTCGACCGCCTGCGTCTCACCCGGAATCGTTCCATAATCATCCAGCACCACCAATCCGTGGCGCACCACGCGGTCAAACAGTTGATCCAATACCACCTGCGTGGGCCGGTATACGTCGACATCGATATGCAACAATGCCACTTTCAATTCCGGATGCTCCGCCACATACTGCGGGACCGTTGAACAGATGTCGCCCTCAATCAGTTCGACGTTTTCAAACCCTTTGTGCGACAGAACCTGAATCAACGACTCGCGGCTGATGCCGTCGCCGCCTTCAGCCGAGAAGCGGCGGATGAAGGCCCTATTTACGGCGTCTTCCTCTCCCTCCGGAAACCGGCCAAAGGCGTCGAACCCGACGATTTTTCGTGAGTAGGGACTTTCCAGAATTTCTCTGAAGGTGGCGAAGCGCAGAAGGGACGCGCCTTTGTAAACGCCGCACTCAACGATGTGCCCGGGAAGCCCGACAATTGTTTTGTACAGCTCATATTGCGCCAGCAGCTTTGCCAGTCGAGTCACATGGCTGGTCAAATAGAAACCATTTTCGTAATCCCAGCACTTATCCGTGTCGAATCCCAGAAAATTCTTGCCCATTTCGCGTCCTTGTGCAGCGCTTCCCTAAAACACAACAGGATAGCTGAACATCGATCCCTGCGCCGGGTGCCCCACCCGGGTGCCCCACGTTTCGCGCTTTTCGAAACGTGGGAACCAGTCGAATGAGGGTGGGACTCATTGTTTTCCCGCGTCTCGAACGGTGCGGGTAATACTTGGGGCCTTATCCTTCTCACCACTCATACGATCCCTTTTTTCAATTCTTCCAGCGGATAAAACGTCCCGCGCCAGCTCACCCCGCCTTGGCTCAGCGTCAGAATCATCGAACGCAGAAGCGTATACATGAATAGTGCCGTAGCAATTGGATGCAACAAGAAATAATACGGCGGGATGTCGGACTTCCACGACATTCCTACGTAAATCGCGAACAGCGAAAGCAGAGCCAATCCATATCCCGCTCGCGCCCCGCCGTGAGCCAGCCAGACTCCCAGGAACGGGCCCAGATTCAGAAACGCGAGGCCTGCCACGGAGCCTACCGCCCGCCACCACTGAAAAGACAGAATGGCAAAGAAATTCTTGGTCAGGTTATCGACCACCCCCATCGCTCCGCGCGCCCAACGGATCGAAATCAGGTCCTCGCCAAACGCGTTGCGCTGGGCGTAGCCGGCTTCCTTTATGATCTTGCCCAGCTTCATGTCGTCGACCACTTCCATACGCAACGCGCGATACGTGCCCACCGCGTCATACACTCGCCGCCGCACCAGATTGAACGCGCCCACGCCCATGTGATCTTTTGCCGCCGGGTGGGCAACCCGCCATGGCCGGTGTCCGAAAACAAACAGCGTTTGAAAAAATGCGATCATCATTCTTTCGCCGGGACCTTTCATGATCAGCCGAGGAAAAAGCACAAAATGGTCAGCCCGCTCGCTTTCTGCGCAAGCGACCGCCCGGCGCACAGAGTCTGACTGGAAAAGAACGTCCGCATCGGTGAACAGCAGCCAATCTCCCCTCGCCTCGGTGGCCGCGGTCCACATAGCATGCGCTTTCCCCAGCCACCCGAAAGGCAATTCTCCGATGTGAATAACCTTGAGACGCCCATGCGCCTCGGGCATAGCCGCCACTCGATTCATCACCTCGCCACTTCGGTCCGTCGAACGGTCATTGACTGCCAGCACTTCGTAGTTCGCGTAATCCAGTTGCAGCAACTGGACGAGCGTCTGCTCAATATGATCTTCTTCATTGCGCGCGGGCACGATGATGCTGACGCCGGGATCTCCACTCGGCGTGGCCGGCGTGCGGTCCCATTGCGCCTGCGACAGGTCGGCCAGACGGCGCATACCAAGCCCTGCGCCGACAAGACGCGACAGCCAGACCAGCCCGAGAAGGCCTCCCACAATCCAATGAAAATAGCTCATCCGGCTTGCGCCTCGAGCGATTCGCCGTTGTCGCGGAAGCGTATGTCAGGGGCAAACCTCATTCCATAAAACAGTATGGCAGACGACACCACCATGGCGGCGACCGGCAAAAAGAAAGATGCCTGCAACGATCGGCGGTCGGCCACGTACCCCATCAGCGTGGGCGAGGGAACATCGCCCAGCAGGTGAATGATAAATATGTTGCTGGCAATCGCTGTGGCACGAATATGCGCACCCACCGAGTTGACCACAGCGGCGTTTAACGGCGAAGTATTGAAGAGCAGAAGAAATGCCGAAATGGCGATGGCCGGGAGCATCGCGGGGCCGCGAGCGAACAATGCGACAAACATGAACGGCACGCCCAGTGCCATACTAATTGCCGAGGTGAAATAGTACGCGCTCTTCATGCGGGGCAACAGCAGGTCGGCCAGCCAGCCTCCGGCCAGCGAGGCCAGAATACCGTCCACCACCACGATGACGCCAAACATCTGGTTCGCCGACTTCAAACTGTAGCCGCGCGCCAGCGAGAGAAACGTCGGCATCCACACCTGAATGCCGCCCAGAGCAAATGTCATGGCGGTCATGCCCAGCGTGGCCGTCCAGAACGCCGGATTGCGCGCCAATCCGTGAAAAGTCCCGCGCTCCGGCGTTTCCGCAATTGAGTCGAACTGCCCGCGCTCCGGCTCCGGGATGAACCACAGGGCAAGCGCCAGCAAGAAACCCGGCGCCGCCGCAATGTAGAACGGGAAGCGCCAGCCGTGAACCGAACCAAGATTGCCGCCCAGCAGATATCCCGCCGCCGTGCCCACGGGAATCGCCAGATAGAAAATGCCGAAAATCCGGCCACGCTTATGTTCGGGAAAAAGGTCGGCGACGAATGTCGGCGCGATGGTCACGAACGTCGCCTCGCCAATTCCCACCAGCGTGTGGCGAACCAACAACTCCCAATAGGTGTGCGTCACCGCGGTCAGCAGCGTAAGTCCGCTCCAGAAAATCGCCCCCAGCACGATGATGCCCTTGCGCGAATAGCGGTCGGCCAGCGGGCCGGTGAACGGCGCGGCGATCATGTAAAAGCCCATGAAGGCGCTGGTCAGATAGCCCACCTGGGCATTGGTGAGATGAAACTCCGCCTGCACCAGCGGTTGCACCGCAAACAGCACCGAGCGGTCAATGTAGTTCAGCAGGTTCAGCGCGGTAAGCAGAACCAGAGCCGTCCAGGGATAGAGTTTCGTCGGCGTCATTTAGAGCTAGGAATATAGCACGGCGGAAGCGTTGGATCACCCGGCAACGTCGGCGCAGCGAAACGCCACGCCTCCCGCCCGCATCTCAGCGGTTGTGATAACCTCGAAAAGAAACACAATCCATCATGGGAGCCGCAATTTTTCCCGAATGACACACTTACGCCGTCGCGTGCTCGCGGCCGGAATACTTCTTTGGACAGCCCCGATCATCGTTCTTGGGTCTTCCTTGGCAGCCGGACAACAAGTTTCCCGCTGGGACGTTTTTGGCGGCGGCTCTTACATGCGTTTCGACAGCACGCCTCTGGGGTTCGCCAGCGCCAGCAATCTGACCGGCTGGAACGCCGCCGTGGCTTACAACTTCTTCGACGCTCTCTCTGTGGTGGCGGATGGCAGCGGCCACTATGGCAACCAGATCGCCGCCTACAATTACATGATTGGGCCGCAGTATTCTTACCGCTGGGAGCACTCGCGCCTGTTTGGCCGGTTTCTGTTTGGCAAGGCGCAGAATAGCGTGAATTTTGTGCAGCCGACTCGCGGCGGCTTTGAGAGCGTGGGGCGCGCTTACGGCGGCGGAGTCGGCTACGATTGGGACTTGAATTCACGCTTTACGCTGCGCGCCGTGCAGGTGGACTACCTGCACACTCACACCTTCAGATTGAACCAGGGCGATGTCCGCGTTTCTGCAGGAGTGGTCGTGCATTTCGGCCGCAGCCACAAGAAGCGGAGACTGTGAGCTTGGGAACGCTAAAGCGTCTTCCCGGATGAAATGTCGTTTGAGGGCATCGATGTTGAATAAGGCAAAATTTGTGTGCGTGATTGTTTTGCTGCTGGGCTTGGCGGCCTGCGGAGGCGGCATTCTGACTTCTGCTCCCAGCCACCTGGCGTTCGTGAGCGTATCGGCCAACAATACCATCGCCGTTTACCGCATCGACAACAACACGGGAGCGTTCACCGCGATTACAGGATCGCCGTTTTTTGCCGGAGACTCTCCCACTTCCCTGGTCCTCCATCCTTCGGGCAAGTATTTGTACGCCGCCAACCAGGCCGGCAACAGCATTTCGCTGTTCGCGGTTGATAGCAACTCCGGCTCAATCACCGAGATTTTGCCTGAGACGCCAGCCGGCGTCTCCCCGGTTTCCATGGTTATGAACGCCAGTGGCAGCCTGCTATTTGTGGCCAACGCATTCTCCAGCGACATTTCGGTGTATTCCATCAATGCGTCCAGCGGCGCGTTGAGCCAGATCGCAGGATCGCCGTTTGCCACCTATGCCGAACCTGGCGCGCTGGCGCTGACCCCTTCGGGAAATTTCCTCTACACCATGAACAGCGATCTTCATTCAATCATCGGCTTTGCCGTGAGTTCGTCGGGAGCCTTGCGTCAGCTTCCGCCGCTCACTTTGCCCGCGATTGAGGCGCCGTTTGCCGCTGCTATGGATCCGGCGGGAAAGTTTTTGTACGTGACCAACCCCGCAGACAATGCGTTGTCGATTTTCTCCATCAATTCCAGCACCGGAGCTTTGACCGCCGTGCCGCAAACTCCCATCGCCACTGGGACTGCGCCGGTTGCGGTCGCCGTGCAGCCCAACGGACAGTTCGTTTACGTCGCCAATCAGACCAGCAATAACGTGTCGATCTATTCCATCGACTCCACCACCGGCGTTCCCACGCAGATTACGGGCTCGCCGTTTACCGTCACCTCGGGGCCACAGTTTCTTCAGTGGGACCCGAACGGCGAGTGGCTCTACGCCGGCAGCCAGAGCGCAAAAACCGTCGCGGAGTACGATTTCTCGGCGGACGGCACACTTACGTCGGCAAGCGAGTCCATAACCACCGCCCAGACTCCCACTTCCATGGCGGTTGGGCACTGATGCCCTGAGGCTTGCAGAATGGTCAGATTCGGTCTCGCCGGCTTTGGACTTCATGCCACCAAGCGGCTGATGCCCGGCTTTGCCCAGGCCGCAAATTGCCGAGTGACCGCCCTGTCTCGCCGGGACCTCGATCAGGCGCGTCAATCCGCCGCGCAATACAACATTCCCTGCGCCTTCGATTCCACCGAAAAACTTTGCCAGTCGCCGGAAGTGGACGCAGTGTTCGTCGCAACTCCCAATGCCATGCATCTAGCGGATACACTTGCGGCCATCCGCTGCGGCAAGCCCGTGCTTTGCGAGAAACCGATGGCAATGAACGCGGCTGAATGCCAGCAGATGGTCGAAACCGCGCGCCAAGCCAAAGTCCTGTTGGGAGTAGCGCAGATCTTCCGTTTTGAAGACACCACGGCCTGGTTCAGGGAACAGATCGCCGCAAACAAGATCGGCAAGCCGGTGTTCGCTCGCTCTGAATTTTCCCTCACGGTTGGACCGCAGCATCCCCGCGCCTGGATTCGCGATTGGGCCATCGCCGGAGGCGGGCCGATTGCCGACGTCGGCGTTCATTGCATCGACACCTTGCGCTTCATTCTTCAGGATGAAGTAGTGCGAGTCAGCGCACACGGACGTTTTGATGCCAACCCGCGAGATGTGGAGACCGCAGCTGCATTATTGCTGGAGTTCTCAAAGGGCACGCTGGGCACAGTGCTGGTCTCGTTTCAGTCTGGGTACCGTACACCGCTCGAGGTGGTCGGCACCGACGGAAGCCTGCGCGGCGACGATGCTCTCAACGTGGATAAGCCCGTCATGCTCCAGTTGCGACACGGCAGCGTCCCGGTTGAAACGAGCACGGTTTCTAATGCGTCGGCTTACGCCCGCCAAGTGGAATCGTTCGCCGCAGCGGTCGAGGCTAAGACTGCGTTTCCCGTGCCCGGCGAAGAAGGCTGGCAGAACCAACTTATTCTCGACGCCGCCTATCGTAGTATGCGCAGCGGCAAAGCGGAGGAAGTTCCCACCGTCAAAATAAGGGCGGCCGCATAGGCCGCCCCTTGGTTCGAGTATAGGTTTCAGGTTAAGGCAATACAGCCACTCGGTGAGCGTACACCTGCGGCTCGCCGTTCACGTCCAGCACCAGCCCGCCCACAACGATGGGAGCCGTGCCTGCGCTAGACAATCCCGAAAGCCCAGGGACGTTCACGAAGTTCGTTTTGTTGCCTGTGTTCACGGTGAAGGGGCCGTTGGCCACCCATCCCAGCAGCCCGTTGTTTTGCAGTTCGAAGCTGCCCTGGTTGCCATTGACCACGTTCACGCTGCCCGACACCAGTTGCCCAATGACACCCTGACGCCGCAACGAGATCATGTTCGGCGTAAAGGTAGCCGTGGAACTGTCCCAGGTGCCACCCATGAAGATGCGCTGCCCGGCCACCATCTTGGAGCTGTCAAACACCGCGTTGGTAAGCCAGTTGTTGAGGAAGCAAACGTCGTAGGTCGAAATCTGGCTGACGTCGATCGTCACTACCTGTCCACGGGCATAGTTGCCGCTCATCGCCGGCAATTCTTCGCCGATGTACATGGTCACCGACTGCGCTGGCCCGCTGCTCGGCGTCACCTGCAGGATGCGCCCGGAAATGAATGCCTTGTTCGTGGTGATGACTTCCACGGCGCTGGCCAGAATGCTGCCATCGTTCTGCACCGTCCCCGTCACCGAGGCAATTCCATCCACGGGTAAGCTGGCTAGGCTATAGCTTCCGTTGAATTGCGTCGTCCCCGGAGTCACATCGATGACTTCCTGGAAACCCCACGGGCCCTGCATCACGAAGGTGTTGCTGGAGCTATTCGTGGAAATCACGCTGCCGGTGAACTCGGTGATCTGTCCTTCTTCCGCGGAAGCGGACACGGCCTGAATGTGGATCACCGGGTTGACCACTCCCGTGATCTGCCCTGCCACGTTGGTTTGGAGCGATTCGCGCAGGTCAAAGTCCATGTGCAGACCGCCCAACCCGGTGCTGCTTACAACCATGGCCGTCGGGAACGCCACCGTGACCGCGGAACTGGTCAGCGTGCCATTCATGGTGCCCAACGATGGCGGGTTCGTGCCCAGGTTAACATACTCAATCACTGGACTGGACATGGTGAAAGTCGCGCTGGTGTAGGTTCCCGGCGCCACCTTGTTGAATCCCAGCAGCGAACGCAGGCCAATCAGCCGCCCAAAGTCCACTGTAACGGGTGTCGACAGCACGGTAACGCTGCCAGAGCTGTTGTTGAGTGTGATGCTATTGAGCGTAATGTTGAAATCGACCACTGTTGGCAGCGGTGTATCTTCTCCCGTGACGAAGACTGCCTGTTGTTGGCTGCCACTACCCCCGTTACCGCCATTGCCAGAATTCGATGAGTTGTTGCTCACCCCACTGCAAGCAATGGTCAACCCGGCCAAGGCGAGCAGAAATGTAATCGCGCAGAACCGTTTCATAAACGAACCCTCCGGTACCCATGGTTGTGTTGGGGGAGCTAAATCATGGGGCACATGCCATCAAAACACGGCTAAACATGCAAAGTCGCATTACCAAAGGGAAAGTCTGCTGGTGAACCCTACGGAACGTTACGCTGTCCGGCAAGCCACGTCCATTGGTTTACTCGCTGCCGGAACTGCTCGCCTTGGCAACCACTGGCTCGGGCGGAATCCCCTTGGCTTGCAGGATCGCCCAGTGCCAATCCTGATCGGGGGTAAGAATGGTACCCAGTGTTTCCTGAAACACTGCGGTCACGGAGGGCGCAGCCGTACCTCTCAAATGCAGCAATAGCGTTGTGTCTGGGAGCTTTTCCACGCCGCTGGGACTTTCCTGCACAGCGGGAAGCAGCTTCAGCGAGCTTGCATAATCATCCAGATCCGGTTGAACGATGGTCAAGCCGACCGTAATTTCCCGCAAGTTCCACTCGGATCCGTTGTGCAGCGAGATCTGCAAGACGCCGCCGTCGAACGTAGCCGGGCCGTCAATCTTGGCCAGGTCAGCGGGAGGCAATTCCGATGGAACGACTGGGGCAGCCAACAGCGCTGCTGCGTTCGCGTTGAAAGACAAGCTGCAGGTGGCATCGGGCGAAACCACCGCGAACTCCTTGCCCGATCGCTCAATCACAAATTCGAGCGAGCCGGCTTTATGTTTGCTGGCGGCCTGTTCCATCACTTGCGCCAGATTGTCGTTGTCGATCACCGCAGCCGCGGCCGCCGCTTTCTTGGCCCGCACCGCGCGCGCCATATCTGCCAAAGACACGCCGTCATCCGCTTGCGCTGCCGCCCTCAACGGCAGTGTGAGCCCCAGCAGTGCCAGGGCGATTCCGTACCTGAAGTCTCGCGGCATGAACGAAAGACACTTTGCGGTGCGGGCGCGCAAACCGAGGCACGTCCGCCCACATAAAAATTCTAGTCAGAAACCAGCAGGAAGAAGCCCACAGACAAGAAACCAAGGTCGTAGAACCTTAGTGTGGAGGTTGGAACGGGAAACGCAGATGCGCGGCGCAGTCAGCCGGCTCGCCGCACCGCCGCTCGCCTGCCTCTACAGCAGACCGGAAGAGCGGAAGCGCGCGACCGGGTCAGTCACCGGCACGGGCTGCCGCCGGAAAATCCAGCGGGCTACCGCAAACCCCAGCGCGATATAGCAGAGATGCATCCACTTCGAGTTCATAGAATCACCCCTCGGGCGTCAATTCCCGATGGCTTCTATCGGAACACTATCAACCGCCATGCGCTATGGGCAATCCACCAACGGGCCACAGGAGTAGCACGAAAGGGTACACAGTAACCGAAGTGGGAACATTACCACCCCCGCTGGCCGTCGCTAGCAACGTTGGCGCCTCCGGTATCAGAGGTAATGTTGGTGTATGCGGAAATTGTTGGCGCTGCCGGTCACCTGCAGAGTCTGTGTGAGAACTGACCGCTTGTGAAACGCAGCGGAAAGGCACCGTCAAGAATCAGCCCCGTAGGGGCCAGCAGACAATAGCCCAGGGCGCAAGCCCTGGGTGAAAGTGGGAAATGAACCAGTCCCTGAGGGACGGCACACCGGTTCTCACACAGACTCCTGCAGACCGACTCCCAACAACCGGTACAGGGTAACGTGGTCCACGTAGGTATTGTTGCCAGCGTACTGGTTCACGATCCCGTTGACTCCTAAGCCCTTGCCATCAAGGGTCAGCCGCTCGACGGAAATTCCTGAAGCGCCGGAAGCGGAAGCAAATTGAATCATCGAGCCGGGTGCCGTAAAGCTGCCCGAAACCTGTATCGTGGTGCCGGGTGTGGAGCTGTAGGGGTCGTTGTCGCCTTCTCCAACCAAGTGAGTATTACTGGGTAACACCCAGGAGGACGGAATCACGATGGTTCCAGGCGGCAGCAGGATGGTCGAGGGTGTGGTGACAGAACTGCCCCCTTCCGACCAGGGGCTGCCTTTTGTGCAGGTAAGCGCCGTACCGCTTATTCCGCGCGCGTCGATGACAGCACCGCCGGCCGGGTAAGGGGGAAATCCCTGGCGGCCAACGAACAAGCCATAAAGCGTATCACAAAGGTCCGCGGCAAGACCGGGGGTACTGAGAAGCACGTAGGCATCGATGAACGCCGACGATCCCACGCACTGATTGCAGTTTCCGGATGGGTTAAAAACGGCGTTCTGTCCCACGCTACCCTGCGCCCCTGCAGGGACCGCAGAAGTCAAGCCGAAGGCAGCAACCATAGCGCTGATGAGCATGAGGTCCACTGCCAATTTCCTCGTTGTCCTGTTCACTTTATCTCCTCCTTCACGCAGTCAGTTTGTCTCAATCGCGGAACCAGTGTGCGGGCCCTCGGGGCGAACCGCCGAGGTCCTTGAAATCACGGCCAGACTTGAAAGGCGGCTCCGCAGCCCCCCTGGCAGGCCTGCCCCGTGCCTCCGTAAGCGGTTGTGCCGAATATTGTGTGCCCATCGCCAAGGACGAACCCCAAAGGATCACTTCCGTCAGGCGAACCTGTGAACTCGTACAGATTAGTGAAATCCCAATTTGCGCCCTTTCGCACAGGTGGTTTCAACCGGAAGACACCACCGGCGACCCCATAGAGGTCGCCCACGGAGTCGAAGATTACACCACTCGTCGGAATGCATGGATCATAGCGACCGCAGGTCTCAAAAACATGCAACAAAGTCTCTACCCACGCCCCTTTACGCTTGTTTGGTGGGGTTAGCCCGAATACTGTGCCGTATGCGTTGCCACTTCCGCCGCCAGGCGTTGTGCCGTAGAGCGCGCCGTTGGCGTCGAGGACTAGGCCGCCGTTCGGGGCGAGTCCATCGTTCGGTCGGCCCTGAAAGCGGTAGAGTATCTTCTCCTTCCACGCGCCGCCTTTTTGGGTAGGCGGAGCGAGCCTGAAAGCCGTGCCGCATCCGATGCCATAGCTGTCCTGGCACCCTTGGTTGCCACCGCTGACGCTCGTTCCATATACCACGCCTCTGCTGTCGAACACCAGCCCACCGTTCGGGTTTGCTCCATCGGTTCCGCCGGCAAAACTGTGCAGCACCTTTTCCTTCCACGCGCCGCCCTTTTGTTTCGGTGGACTCAGCTCGAACACCGTCCCGCAATACTGGTAAAAGGGATCGCAGGTCGTACCCTTGCCGCCGCCAAATTGCGTTGCCCCATAAAGGGTACCCTTCTTATCGAACACCAAGTCGCCCCAGGGGAATTGGCCGTCGTTTCCGCCTTGAAAGTTGTAGAGAATCGTATACGCCCACTGGCCACCCTGCTGGGCCGGTGGCGACAACTCATAGACGATTCCGCAACCTGTTGTCGAGCCGAACAGCTCGCAAGGCCCGTTACCGCCATAGGCCGTGGTGCCGTACAGATTTCCTTGCTCGTCAATGATGACCCCGCCGGTGGGAGTGGCACCGTCGGTTTTGCCGCCCGAGATTCCCTGGAACGTATAGAGCGTAGTCTCCGTCCACGCCCCGCCCCTCTGGATAGGCGGGGAAATCTCGAACACGGTACCACAGCCCGACGAGGGGCACCCTCCTGATCCGCTCCGGCTGTTAGCCCCATAGAGGTTGCCAGCCTTGTCCAAGACCACGCCGCCTTCGGGCATCCACCCGTCGCTGCCGCCCTGGAAGCTGTAGAGCACTTTCTCTTTCCACTCCGCCGAAGCGGTATTCGCAGCGGTCAAAACGATGGCCGCGACCAAGCAGACATGGGAAATGAGGGTCAACCACCTGTAGGGACTCATGGCTCAGCTACTCCAGACTGGAATTGGGCGAAGTCCAAGGGGGAGCGGAAACGGACCCCGCCGACCCCTGCATGATACACCGGATTGGCTGGTTGGAGTAGGCCTGTTTCAGCGAAACGCCGCGCCAGGCACGCCCAACTACTGAAACCAGTCCAATCAGCCCACAGTCCCTTCATATCCGTTCCCCTCAAAGCCTGCATAACTTCTTGACTTGCCGCAGGTTACAGACAAATCGACCAGTACCCTGGCTACTGGAGAATCTTGGCCCACTTTCCACCTGCACAGCCGTAGATTGTGTCTGCGCACACCCCGCCCGTGCCGGTGCAACTAAATAGACTCCCAGTAACGCAAGGAGCGTTCGCTGCCGACGCAGAACTAGTTCCGACGATCCAAGTCGGAACGCTCGGGCTTGTGGTCAAGCGGGAGTTGCCCGCTATGGAATTGTTCACGAAAGTCTGCTCTCCGAGGACGTACATAGCCACGCTGGTATCGGTCAGCATAGTGCTTGTTAGCTCGTCGTCAATGCTGTACGAGCTCGATGAGCTCACGATGCCTTGAAGCGTCAAGTCACACACGTCGTTGACGGACGAGCCATTGCTGCTGCCAGGGGGGCAGTAACTGTTTGGACTTGTATGGCTGCTGATATGGACGACGTGGCTCAGGTGCGTACCGTTTACGTTCATCACCACGTTGGCGTGTGCAAATGTGTACTGGTACTGGGTAGTTGACGGCGGCCCAATCAAGATCCCGTCACCGGAAGTGCCGCCTTGATTGGTAATGGTCACATCGTCAAGAGTGTTGTTCGGTCCGTCCAGCAGGATTGCTGGGCCGGACAGGTTGCTCATAGCACAGGTGAGTCCGTGAATCCCCCTAGTGCTGACGGATTTGATATTGACGCACTGTGCGTTGCCCTGGTAGGAGATGTTGGTGTAGGGTCCAGAGTTATTGGAGTCGCCCGTACAGCTACCTCCATTGCCAGGACTACAGTCCGGGGAGCTTGGATAGGCTCCGAGCGTGAGTCCAATTCCCCCGGTGCCCCCAGCCCCCACAACGAACTGGGTGAGAGCTACGTCGTTGACGTTACTCAACTCCTGACTGAACAAATTCACGATGCCATTGACGCCAGCTTCGCTGTTGGCATTGAGCCCAAGGTGCTCAATCACAACTCCGTTGCAGTCCCCGGGTAGGGGGGGACACGCAGTCGCCGACCCCATGTCGATCATGTCGGTGTTGCCTTGCCCGCCAAGCCCATTAGCTACGAGCACAGTAGCGTTCGGTCCTTCGCCAATTAGATGCACACCGCTAGGCAAGACCCACGTCTGGGACATCTGAATGGTGCTGGCGGGCAGAAGGACGGTGGCGGCAAGATCGTAACTAGGACTAGGCGGCGGATTAGGATTAGCGAGATTAGCGAACGGGTTCACCGTGCACGCCGTCCCAGTAAACCCTCGCGCATCCACTACGATCCCGTTTGAGGTGCACGCATTGAAGTTGGTTTGTGATCCTGAGCACTGGCCCTTGCTGTTCAAGCTGGGGGCCGTCAGGATGGACTGGATCACCAAGCAAATGTCAGTACTCCCGTTGGCAAACTGTGTCGCATCAACAAAACTGACTGAGGCGACAGGGCTGCCACTTGTGGCGATCGCGTTCATCCCTTGGTTGGATTGGGCCAATAAGGAAACCGGCAAGACTGAAAGCCAACACGAGAAAACGGCTAAGGTTCCATACAGTACCCAACTAAGTGCAAATCTGTTCCTTGTTTCCATAAGTTCCTCTTTTCCTCTCGCGCCTAGCTGCACTCAACTTCTGTCCGATTCCAGCTTGTTTCTTTAAATGATGTCTGCCCAAGTTCCGTTTATCGTGCACACCCAGATTGAGCTGCCGCTTCCGCCGCCTGTGTATGAGTACAGAGCTCCGGGCGTATCGCAGGTTGAAAGTGGTGCCGTATTTCCGACACCCCACGATGGCACGAAGGTAGTCTGCGTTTCGCCCACACTGCATGTTTCTTTTGTGGAAACGGACGGACTGGTGCTGAACCTGGAGTATTGTGGGCTCTGCGTAGTTCCACCGCTTTCCTCGCCAAGGATGTAAATCCCCAGCGGTAAGGTCGAACTCACGTTGTAGCCCAGCGTCGCGGCTGCAATCGACGAACCAGTGACATCATCCTGCACAGCCGTCGTACAGGGGCCGCTCCTCGCGCTGATGCCCAAAATGCTCACGTCGGTTACAGTTCCAGTTCCATAAGTTGCGCACGGGTTCAGGGTAGGTTGATTGTTGTTCGGGCCGCATATGTGAACCACATTCGTTACCGGACCATTACCTGCGCTAGTACCGCCATTGATGTTCGATATGGTTACGTTCCCCACGTAGGCGGATGTATCGCCCACCTCAATGCCGTCATAGAACCCTTCAAAGTGAACATCGGAAATCGAATTGTTACTGGCATTCACATAGATACCAGCATCGCCTGCAGATCCAGAGACGTTTAGCCCGCCAATGCAAGTAGCCCCGTGAACACCGCGAGTCTGGGCTTCGATATCAATACACGCTGGGCACGAGTTGCTTAAACCGTTGCTGCAAGAAGAACCGTTGCTGTTGCCGCTGGTGGAGTTGATATTTGTGTATGGCCCGGAATCTATTGCGGTAGGTGATATGTACAATCCCGTTAGCGACAGATCACATAGTTTAACGTCGTTCACGTAGCTGGCGTCCTGGGCCCAGTTGTTGACGATACCTTTGGCGCCAAAATACGAGTAACCGCTGCAATCTGGACCTCCTAGGGTGAGATGTTCGACGGAGATACCAGAACATGGCACACTGTTGGACCCCTGCACACATTTGCTTGCCGGGCCCATCTGAATGATGTAGTTACTGCTGTAAGAGGGGGCAGCGGGGCACGGACGGGTTGGCTTACCGCTAGAATATCCAACGAAGAGCCCAGTAGACTCGCCTTGACCGCTAATCCGCACGTTGTTCGGAAGCACCCAACCGCCGTTCCAGTTGCCGTTTGGTGGACACATTAAAATTGTTGAAGCTGGAAGCAGAACAGTGATTGGCGTACTGTTGCTCGTCGGAGAAATGCCGGCAGCCGCAAAAGGGTCTTCGTAACAGAGTTGGTAGCCGCCACCTCCGTTGGGTTCGCCGGGGGGCGGCACAACTCCGCGTGCGTCAACCACTCCTCCGCCAAGCGCGACCGCCTCAATCAAAGCCCCTTTCAAGGCGTTGCAGAAGTCAAAGATGTTGTACTGCGGATAGGTGGAACTATAAGGCAGGTAGCAATTGCTACTGCCCCCGCTAGTGCCCACGCAATAGACAGCGGCGTCAATAAAGGCCGTTGAACCCACGACGGTGTTTCCTGAGTTGTACACGCCGTTCTGTTGGCCCTGCAACGTTGCTGGCATCAAATAGAGCCACACAGCGACGGCGAATGCTGCGCTTACAGCCCCTCTCCCAATCAAAGCCTTTGTAGTGCTCATACGCTCTCCAGTCACGGAAGCTCCCGTACTTGAATCCTCGATGAATTTTGCCAAACTAACCACAGACGCTCAGTCGCATGCGGGCGACAGCACACCTCTGCACACATCACGAGAGGCAACCCCTGCTTACCCCTCTCAACGTTCACGGAGGACTGAACCTCGCTACGAATGAACGCTAGACGAACGCGATTGAGGTTCAGCGCGTCAAGAATTAACACCGTGCGGCGTGGTTGTCAATGAGGAAAACGTGGTTTTATTTGTTTTTCACGAATTCGTAACAATATTGTTCCTACATCGTAAACGGTGAGCGTCCTGCAATTCGGCATCTGCGCAAAAGTTTAGGGCACTACCGGAATGCGCCCACGTGCCGATAACCCCAAACAATGGCCGACTTTGGGAGCTGACGGTCTTCTGTGTACTAGCGTGAGCAGTAGGAGAATCGCGGCGGATGAGTCGCTTCGCGTGTGCGTAACCACCGAGAACAACCAAATCCGATAATTTTATCACCTTTTTCCGCCCTCCCACCGCTACGCCTGTGAATTGTTCCGAAAATAGAAAAATGCGACCGCGCAGATTCTTTCTCTTCTACTACGTGTGATAACTAGTAGGACGTTGTAAGGGGGATTATCGCAGTGCAAGCCCGAGCGGGGCCGTCGTTGGCGAACCGTCAGCAGGTTCGCCGTGCAGCTTTACGGCTCTTTTGGGACTGCAGAGCGGGGTTCTTCAGCAAGCCATCTTTTCTTGCCCGGTGCAGCCACAGGCGGAAAGCCTCCGGGTTCTCGGGCAATTTTGCCCCCGCTGCTTGCAACGCCTCGTAAAGCTCCACCTGCGTTAGCGTTTCCTTCTGGTGTTCCAGGATGGCGTTCGTTAAGTCGGCTAGTTCGACATTGACCCGACCCGGCGGTTCAGTGATGTTGCCACGGAGCATATTCGCAACCCACTCCACGTTCTGTGCGATTGCCCACATGAGTTGAAAACGGCGGAGCTTCTTCTTTGCGCCTAGTTGCTTCTTCAGCCCACCAGAGAACAACCGCCGCAGCAACACAATCAGACACGCCACGGCCTCATAAGCCTCCATTCTCTTGATGGGGTCAGCCTCCAGAGCCAAAGCAATCCGCTCCGTCATCTCCAGTTCTTCAGCGCGGGGTACATCAAATTCCTCCCGGTCAAACAAGAACTGCATCTCTTGTTCATTCAACTCAATCTCCGGGTGTGTGCGTAGGTAGAGCCGAACAAACTCTGGGCTAAGCTCAGCCTTCCGCTTCACGTGCGTCTCAGGATAGGCCGAGAGGACAGCCTTTTGATCCTTGAGCCAGCGTCCCACTTCCGCAAAGTCCGTGCTTGCTAGTGGCCTGACGCGGCGGAGTTGGGCGCTAAGTTCCACAACCTTAAGGCCCTTTGCGTCGAGTTTTTCCTCCCAGGAATGTTTCATGTGTTGTGCCCTTGGTGAAACTGACCGCTTACAGGGTCCAGCAGTACATTCAAGCCACCTTTAGAGATTTATCTCTAAAGGCAAGAACGGCAGCTCTACCACGAACTAGGACGGGAGTCATAAACATGGACGAAGAAAAAGATAAGCCGCACAAAAGCATTTTCCGCAGTCTGGCGCTGAAACGCTCCCCGGACCCGGAACCGGACAAGTCTGCTGTGGAACTTACGCCTGCCATGCCTGAGCTAGGGACTGCCCCCTGCCCCGTGTGCGGGCGGGAAGTGGCCGTTTTTGTGACCCGGACCAAGCGCCCTTTCATCAACTGCGGATTCTGTTCGGCTCGCATCTTCTACAACGGCTCCCGTTCCATGCAACTGCTGCAAAAGCACCTCAAAGGTTCTCCGGCCAACATCGTTCAGCCCGGCCATGAGAACCACGCACGCGCTGAACCACCTACTCATTCTTTGGGACGCGGCTTGCCGTCTACAAGCAATCTTCGGAGGAAACCATGACCAACGTACTATCTATTCGTCTGCCAGCGGCCCTGGAACGGGCCATCGGTGATAACGCCGCCCATTCCAAAATGCCGGTCGCGGAGATCGTTCGCTTGATTCTGGAACACTCCATAGACGGGCAGTACAGTTTTCCGGCACTGCGAGATATTCCGCAATCGCTGGACGCCAAACTTGACGTTCGCCTGCCCGCTGATTTGATAACCAGAATTCGTGCGGCATCGCAACGATTCCAAGTTTCTATTTCTGTCTACAGCCGCGTCATCTTGTTCGCTTATTACACGAAATGCCTCATCTTCGTCGAAATTGGAGGCCGTTACACACTAGCGGAAAACCATGAACAAAAGAAAAGTGCTTGAGATATTCGCCATGAATTCGAGATTTATGACACCGGAGGAAGTTCGGAAATGTCTACAGCACGATTGTCAGCGATGTTCTGTCTACAGTTATTTATCTCGACTTTGTAGACAAGGACTCCTAGAACGGGCGCAAAACTGGACGCGGGTTGCTTACCGAATTACCCCGCGTGGGTTGGATCGCCTGAGATATTTTCAGTCGCACCGATGACGGCCTCCTTTAAGGGCAAGGACGAACGAAGGGGGCGAGCTATGCGGAAGATGCCGTCCTGGAATTTGGAATTCTCCTAATGAGCCTTGCGGATCAAATCGAGAAGATGGGCCGGGCGCTTACAGCTAAGGAACTCGCCAAGATGTTATCTGTGTCAAAGGTGACCATCTTCAAGCAGGCGGCGGCAGGGCGGATTCCATCGTTCCGCATTGGTACCTGTGTCCGGTTCGATCCCAAGACGGTGGCGAATTGGCTCCGCCAACAATGAAAGCACCGCAATAGGCGTGTCCGTCCTTTGCATCCAGGCTACGCGAATATCTGGTTCACCTTCTGCCGTACCTGCTGACTCCGCGAGGGCTTCAGATAGCGCATCGTGGATTCCATGTCGGAGTGACCAAGCCATTGTTGCACCGTGCGCAGATCAACTCCCGCCCACAGACTCCAAGTGGCGAAGGTCGCCCGAAACTTGTGTAACCAGAAATTCGCCGGGTCCAATCCGGCGCGTCTTGCAATATCCTTGCAGCAATCCAGAAAATCCAACTTGGGATTGCATCCCGTTGTAGGGAACACGAGGTTGCACGTCTTGCTTGATGTTGCTTTCCACGTTCTCAAGTTCTTGAGCAGCTTCGCGGGAATAGGGATTTCCCGCTCCTTATATGCCTTCGGAGTCCAACCCCTGTCCGGCTTGTGGGTGACGCAGACGATCGAATCCGCAAACTTGATGTCCGACCAATACGTGTGCATCACTTCTTGCTCGCGTTCGCCGGTCATCAAAAAGAACTCGAACCACAAGCGTTCCTCCGCATCGCAGGCAGCAAAGAAGGTTTCCAGTTCGGCCTTGCTGTAGACTTCCGGTTCTTCTTCCACGTATCGCGGCCAATCGTTTTTACCCACCAGCCCGCGAACCCCGTGTGCCTTAAGGAACATCATCACGTTGGCGAAATTGTTATGAACGGTGCGGGGTGCCTGCCCCTTTTCCTCCCGCAGAAACGCGGAGAACCTGAGCAAGTCTTTGCGCTCAATATCGGTCAGCAACAGTTTTGGGCAGGACTGCACGAAATTCGCAAGGGCCGCGCTGTAAGCGGCCAATGTTCTGGGCTTCTTGCTCAGTTTGGTTTCTTCAAGGAAATCCGCCACAGCACCGGCGATGGAACGTTGGCCGTTGCCGTTCTCAGCAATTACGGCCACTCCGTTGTTGACGGCGTTGAGTTCAGCTTCTTTGCGGAGCCGCCGAGCACTGGCGTCGGCTGCATCCTTGCCGACAGACAAGCGGACTCGTTTGCCGTTCTCGCGCCATTCCAGGTAATACGCGCCTTCCGGGTGTCGCTCTTGTTGGCCGTTGACCCGCACCACATCGGGTTTGACGCGGCCATTGGCGGACAGGACTAGATGGCAATACCGCATCCCGCGCGGTGTTTGGACTCTCTTGGTGAGGTTGACTTCTTTGTTCGGCATGGGTGAACCTCCCTGATTTTGGTATCAGTGTAGGTATCACCGACTTATAACTGCCAGATAACAAAGGTAATGGCGGAGAGGGAGGGATTCGAACCCTCGGTACAGGTGTTAGCCCGTACAACGGTTTAGCAAACCGCCGCATTCGGCCACTCTGCCACCTCTCCGGTGCGCGTTTTCCTTAGCTTATCACAATGACGGAGCCTGATTACCCGCGGATGCGTGTGGCTGGAGATCTATAGCACTTTCATAGACACGGTAACCCGCTTCTCTTCGCGTTCTTCGCGAGAGCTTCTAACCGCAAAGTGCGCAAAGGAGGATGCAAAGAACGCAAGGGACTATACTTTGCGCGAGAAATGGCCTAGTGATTTTTGCCGCTTCTTCTAAGCTAATCTCGTCCGTTTGGTGAACCTAGGGAATCGATCCGCAAGCGGCGTCGGTACAGGTTTCCTCCCTGGCAAGCCTTGGGGGCAGGCCAACCTGGGAGTTCATGGTTCAGACTTACAGAAGGCAAGTGGCGAGCTTCGTGTGTGGGCTTGCCAGGGGCGCGGATCGAGAACGCAAAATAGCGGCCAGCAATTACCATAAGGCCCCGCACTCAGCTATTGGGGCAGGGTAGATGGCTGGCTTTTCCTCTTGTGTCCACCGGAGTCTTGCGAAATACACAACTTTTCCACGCGTGTGTCATACTGCCATATTCCAGTCCGCTTTCGGCTGCTGCAAAATTCCAACGGATCCTTTATCTCATGGCCAACCCTGGCGACTTCGCGTACAACGTCAAGCAGCAGGCGGACATCGTTCGCGTGGTTGGTGACTACGTGAAGTTACGAAAAGCCGGGGCGCAGAATTACTCGGGACTTTGCCCGTTTCACAGCGAAAAGACGCCCTCGTTTTCGGTCCATGCCACTCGCCAGTTCTTCCACTGTTTCGGATGCGGCGCCTCGGGCGATGTTTTCAGCTTCGTGCAGAAAATCGAGAACATCACTTTTCCCGAGGCTGTGCGTGCCGTGGCACAGAAGCTGGGCATGGCGGTGCCCAAGGCCACTTTCAGCACCCCAGCCGAAGCGCGGGAAGCAGGATTGCGCACGGTGCTGTTGGAGATTCAGGAGCGGGCCAACGCGTTTTTTCAAGAATCCCTGCGCCGTCCCGAAGGCGCCCGTGCGCGGGAATACCTTGCTGGACGCGGCCTCGACGAAGCAACCATCAAAGCCTTCCGCATCGGCTTCGCACCTGATTCCGGTTTCCTGCTGCGCGACCGCCTGCGCGGCGAGTTTGAGGAAGAAGTTTTGCGGGCGAGCGGGTTGTTTTCGTGGAAGGAAAGCTCTCAGCCGTCAGCCGTTAGCTCTCAGGAAAAGCAGGAAGCGCCGGATCCATCTGAACCGGAAACCAGCGGCCCGAAACCAGAAACTGCTGTTCAAGCCATGTACGCGAAGTTCCGCAATCGGGTGATGTTTCCCATTGCCGGCGAAGCAGGGCGCATCATCGCGTTCACCGGGCGCACGCTTTCCACGGACGAAAAAGCTGGCCCGAAATACTTGAACTCGCCCGAGACCGCGATCTATTCCAAGTCGCGCGTGCTGTTCAATCTCGATTTGGCCAAAGAGGCAATTCGCAAGCTTGATTACGCCATCCTGGTCGAAGGCCAGATGGATTGCATTTCCGTTTACGCGGCAGGCTTTCACAATGTGATTGCCAGTTCGGGTACGGCATTTACCGAGTTGCAAGCCAAGTTGCTGGGACGCTTCAGCAAGAAAATTGTCGTGAACTTCGATCCGGACACGGCCGGCGCCCGCGCTACCGAACGCACCCTGGGCCTGCTGGTGGAAGAAGAATTTGAGATCAAGGTGCTCACCCTTGAAGCCGGGTTTGACCCCGATCTTTTCATTCGGCGCAAAGGCAAAGACGCATACGCCCAAGCGCTCAAGAATTCCCAGCGATACTTCGACTACCTGATCGAACGCGCCCGCAGCCAGTTTCCGGTGCGCAGCCCGGAAGGCAAAGTGAAAGCGGTCAACTATCTCCTGCCGCACATTCAGCGGATTCGGAGCCGCATTGTGCGGGACGCACTCAGCATGGAAATTGCCCAAAAGCTGGGGATTGGCTCTGCTGTCTTGCAGCAGGAGCTGAAACATGCGGCCGTGAGTCGCTCTGCCGGGGCAGTCAAGTCACTGGCGGAAGTGCAGGTCACGGACGCGGAGAGAATTCTCATTCGCGCGCTGACCTCGGGCAGGGAAATGCAGATGCTGGAGCAACATCTCTCCACCCGCGATGGCGCCGAAGAAGAATTTGACCCAGCCCGCCAAGCCAAGTTCGCGCTGGAAACCGAACGGCTGCATGTGGGGCTGGCGACAGAATCGCTGATCGAAGCATTGTTGACCGCACCTGAGTCTACCGATCCGCTGATTCTCTCCACGGACGAAGCCGACCGCAACCTCCTGGCAGCCATACTGATGAAGGAGGACGAAGATCTGACGCCCGAGCTTGTGGAAGGCGCCGTCCGGGCTCTGCGGCGCAGCCAGCTTCGGCGTAAGCTTGAGCAGGTAAAGCAGGAACTGCAGTCGCTACGCCAGCCCGAGCCAGGACGTGTGCATGCCTTGTTGGGAGAAAAAGCGCGTTTGAAGCGGGCGCTGATGGATCCGGCGCTGTTGGAGGGAGCATCCGCCGGTTTGGAGATATAACTATAGCTATAGGGTTATTCTCGAGGCCTAAAGGTTCCGAAGGCTCTGAAACTTAAGGCAATACTTTGACGTCTAAGCATATAGCGGGAGAATCCCACAGCAGGAACGAGTTGAGGAAGTCGGGCTGTCTATGTGCTTTGGCGAGCCTGATGCTATAATCTATAAGTTTGTGTTGGCAATGGTTCTGCCATCAGTCATTCCCACCGCTTTTGTGAGGTTTCGACGTCGCTCCAGGCGACATTAGAGGATAATCCGTTTTGGCTCTTGACGATAAGTTCGAAGACATTAAGAAGTTGATTGACGCGGGGAAGGAAAAAGGATACTTGACCTACGACCAGGTCAATGAGCTGATCCCGCACGACCTGAATTCCCCTGAAGAACTCGACGATTTGCTCACCACCATTGGTACGCAAGGTATCGATGTGCTCGAGGGGCCGAAACTTCCCTCGTCCGCGCTTGACCGCAAATTTGACGATGAAGAACTCGGCGAAGACGTCGAGCTGGATCTGACCCCGGGCGCGCTGGAAAAGACCAATGATCCGGTCCGCATGTACCTGCGCGAAATGGGTACTGTGCCACTGCTTACCCGCGAAGGCGAAGTGGAAATCGCTAAGCGCATCGAGCGCGGACAGTTGCGTGTCCTGAAGGCACTGTCCCGCTCCCCGATTGTGATCAATGAACTTCTGGCCATGGGTGAGGACCTGAAAAAGGGCGTCCGATCCATCAAGGAAGTTGTCACCTTTGATGAGGAAGAAATCACCGATGAAATCCTGCAGAACCGCCTGAAGGAGTTCACTGGCAAGATCGACGCTCTGGCTAAGGCCTATAAGCGATCTAACCAACTGGTTGAGAAATTCGCTGCTGTCTCGCAGAAAAAGCGTCCCAAAGAGTTCCGCCACTACCGGATTGCGCTGGCCCGCGCCGTAGTCAACGTCTCGCTGCACGTCCGCAACCTCGGCTTTACCAACGTCGAGCGAAAGCACCTGATCGACCGTGTCAACAAGACGGTTGACATGATGCGCTCGCTCGACCGCCAGTCGGTCAATCTGGATAAAAAGGCGGAAGCCGCCCGCGGCGAGGACCAGCGCAAGGAGTACAAGCGGCAATCGCGTGCCATCCGCGCGGAGTTGGAGAAGCTGGAGATCGAAGCCGGTGTCTCCTTTCTGGAACTCAAGCGCACTCAGCGAGAGATCATTCAAGGTGACATGGATGCGGAGCAGGCCAAGCGCGAGCTGATTGAGGCCAACCTGCGCCTGGTGGTATCCATCGCCAAGAAGTACACCAATCGCGGCCTGCAGTTCCTGGACCTGATTCAGGAAGGCAATATCGGTTTGATGAAAGCCGTGGACAAATTTGAGTATCGCCGCGGCTATAAGTTCTCCACGTATGCCACGTGGTGGATCCGGCAGGCCATTACTCGGGCCATCGCAGATCAGGCGCGCACAATTCGGATTCCGGTGCACATGATCGAGACCATCAACAAGTTGATCCGCACGTCGCGGCAACTGGTGCAGGAACTGGGTCGCGAGCCCACATCGGAAGAAATCGCCAAGCGTATGGACATCCCGGTGGCTAAAGTCCGCAAGGTGCTAAAGATCGCGCAAGAACCAATCTCGCTTGAAACCCCGATCGGCGAGGAAGAAGACTCGCACCTCGGCGACTTCATCGAAGACCGTGGGGTGGTCTCGCCCGCCGAAGCTGTGATCAACGTCAACCTGAAAGATCAGACCGGGCAAGTCTTGCGGACCTTGACCCCGCGCGAAGAAAAAGTCATCAAGATGCGATTCGGGCTGGAAGACGGCAGCGAGCACACGCTCGAGGAGGTCGGCCAGTCGTTTGCCGTAACCCGCGAACGTATCCGCCAGATCGAAGCGAAGGCATTGCGCAAGCTGCGTCATCCGTCGCGCTCAAGAAAGTTGCGGGCGTTTATGGATGGAGTGCGGGATTAAGTCAGAAACCAGAATTTAGAAGGTAGAATTGGGCGCGGCTCTTTTCGCGCGCTCCGCCCAAGTCCTTTCCTGCTTGATGGTCAGTTCGTTCCGTCCGCGTTGATCCGTGTCAAATCGGTGGCCCAGGTTTTTTCTGGCTTTTTCCTTCTCTTTCCACAAAGAACTGCTGTCCTCCACAGGTTCTGCACAAACGGCGTTCAGTTTCTTGTTGCAGGGTCAGAACGATTCAAGCACATTACCGCAAGTGCATGCGTGCGATGTCGGATGCTTGCTCGTGATTGCTGTCAGGCGGCGGTGACCGGCGGTTCTCGAAGGTGAACTGCTGGAGGTTCCGGAATCGCTTCATGGCGCGTTCGGGATACCTGGGCGTTGCGGCCTCCTCAGAAGTCCTCCCCGAGGGGCGGACTTGGCTGTCCACCGGCAGACTGTCACGGCGGTTGGTAGATTCGCAGGTGCGAACCTGTGGCTCTCCCCCGGCAAATGCATTTGAGAAATGAGTGCTCCCCCGAGAGTGCGATTTCAAAAATGCATGGCTCGCGGCCTCGTGCCGTGAGCAGTAAGCCGACGACATCCACCTGCGATGCGGCCCGGGTGGCTGGCCCGGGCCGCAGTTTCTTGTACTCCGCGCCGGACGCAGCGTTTCAGCATTGCTAGTTCCAGTGGTGGTAGTGCCACCAGATCTTCTGAATGTCGAACTGGGCCCCGCGGCATAGGTAGATCGGAGTGTTTTCCTCTTCCATGCCGAATCGCTGGTAGTGCTCGAACGCCTGGAAAGACGTGCAATTGTCCTGCACGTCTTCTCGACTCCATTGAATCACGATCAGGTTCTTGTAGGCCTGCGGCGGCGGTCCCCAATACCAGTGATTCTGGTGGCGGGACCAGGCGCGAGGCAATCCGTATTGCGGGCCGAATTGATTAATTGCGCCGGCTTCTCCATAGTTTCCCGCGAAGATGCCAGTCTGGGCGCGGTCGGTTGGGGGAAGCGAATTGTAGATCGCCGCCACCTCGCGCGCCATCTCCGGCCAGCCGAACTGGTCGGCAATCGGCTGGATCAGGAGCGATTCATGGTGTACCTCTTGCTTGGCAGGTTTGAAGCCGATCGCGCTTTGATAGGCAACGAGATGCTCCGGCGAGAGCATCCACGTTGCCATAGGCACGAGCGGAAGGCTCAATATGACAATGGCTGCTGCGAGCGCCGCGCGTTTCCAGGCGGCGTTATTCGTTAGCCACTCCTCGATTGCAAGCGCGCCACCGGCAAACAAGACGGGATAAATCGGAAACACGTAGTAGTCCTTGGCGTGCGCAATCTCCATCAGCACGAAAAAAACCACAAACGTTAACCCCAACACGCGCCACATCCGCTTTCGGAGAAGCCAGACCAGACCCGGCAGCCACACGAAGAGCAGAATGCGCCCCATGACAAGGATCTGTTGTTTTATGAATGCAACGGGGCCAAGCACCACATTCTTCCCCAAGCGCCGCACGTTTCCCAGGTCCTCGATGGTGGGGAAATGATGGCGAATCTGCCAGATGATGTTGGGCAGAAAAAGCGCCAGCGCGATGGCGAAGGCGATCCAGATCCACGGCTTCGCGAATTCCCGCCGATGATGCGTCAGAAGCAAAGCCACCGCAACGGCGAACCCAAAGGAGAGAGTGGAATGTTTGTTTTCGAGACCAAGGCCGGCCAGAGCGCCGAACCAGAGCCAGAGACGCGAGTCTCCAGTGCGCAGAATTCGCGCAACCACCAGCAAGCAGCCTGTCCAGAACAGCGGCTCGAAGGCGTTCATGGTCATTAGACTGTCCATGACGAGGAAGGCTGGACAGAACAGGACAGCAAGCCCTGCGAGGAATTGCGCGTAGCGAGCGCCACCAAGTTCCCGGGCGAAGAGTACGGTAATGGCGACCAGAGCCGTGCCCGCCAGCGCGGGAATCACGCGCAGCGCCGCCAATGAACCACCCATGAGCAGCGCAGCCTTCGCATAAATTGCGACCAGCGGGGCGCAATCCACATATCCCCAGTCGAGATGACGGGCCAGGTCAAGATAGTAGAGTTCGTCGCGAAAGTATCCGTACTGACGGGCGCTGGTGAACAGGTGCAACAGAAACTTGGCGGCACAGAGCAGAATTACAGCGCCAACGGCAAACTGCGGAAGGCATTCCTTCTCCTGTAGATCGCGGACATCTGACTGACGGTCGGATACGGACATTTAAGGTCCTAGCACGCAACGGCTGGCAGGTGAGGCTTCCCGTCACCGATCGCTGCAGCCGCACGTCAAAAAGCATCTTGCCATGGAAGTCTGGACGTAAGCTGCATTTTAAGACGACCAGGGACGATTCCCGTTTAGCAAACATCTTAATTGGTACCAGAGAATGCCAAGGACTGATCGTTAATCACCAAGCCTCAGTCTGAAAGCTGAGTTGATACGCTGTTCTCTGCATGGGTGCTCTCCACTTTTTGCGTCGCGGGAGGGGCCGGTCGCGCCTTATGGGTATCAGTTTGAACTCGACCTTACGGACAGGGCTGGCAAGTTCCACGTATCCAGCGCCGATCCGGTATCCGACTGGGAGATTTTGAGTGCGATGGCCATTTAACGCCAATTAACAAATTGCACTGGGCGAACCGTCAGGCAGGCTTCCCGCAATTGATCGTCCAAGGTCTGTCGAATCGGTCAATGAGCATACCGAGGCGTGACGCCCAGCGGTCTCTAATGAGCGTTCTCGCTGTTTACCTGAGGCAGCAACGGCATTTTGGAAAACGCGCGCATGTCGTGCGCAGGTACGATGATCAACTCGGGGAGGCGTTCTTTGAGCGCTATCATCCGTAACAGGTTTTCGCGGTTGCCCTCGGCATCCGAGTCGGCAAATTTCCGGGCGATCCAAGGACGCTCCTCGCGCAGCGTGATCCCTTCGAGCTGCCATACAAGGTCACCAACAAACGCGTAGCGCGTTCCGTCGTAGAGGGTCACGAATATAATCACGCCGCCGGGTGTGTGACCTGGCGCGGGTACAACGACGATCGAGCCATCACCGTAGACGTCGTGGCTGGAAGGAAATCCGAGGTAAGGGCCGCTTTCGAACCCATACTCCTCATATCGTATGCCAGTGAAAGGTTTGCCAAATTGCCCGTGTCCACCTTCACTGATGAACTTGCGTTCCTGCGGTGTGACCCACACGGGCACACCTGGAAAGTCGGGCAGGCCACTGACATGGTCCCAATGCGCATGGGTCAGAAGAATGGCACGCAGCGATTTCTGGTCGTAGCCGGCAGCCCTTAGCTGGTCTGCGGCAGGCTGCCACAGACTATAGAACGTGACCGCACGTACGATCAGAGGCATCGTGTGAAACTGCTCGGCGATATGACGGCCAAAACCAGTATCGATGAGCAGGTCGCCCTGTGGGTGCTTCACCAAAGTTCCGGCCATTGAAAAGTCGCGCCGTTCGAATAACGAGCCCCCGCGATACCCATAGGCCGCCACTCGATGGTTCACACCCGTGATTACAGCGAAGACCGCGATCTGCTTTGGCGGTGTGGCTGAGGGCACCGGTCCCATGTAGGGTCCCGGTTTCGGCAAAGGTGACGCCGAAAATGTGCGCAAGAACAACGTGAGCGGTACAAGAACCACTGCCGCTACAGCCACGACATAAATGCTTTTGTATTTCACTGCCGCCAGATGCAGGCCACTTCTGCAGCATGCGAAAAAAATATAACTGTTGTCAACAGGCGTCAGCACGAGTTTGCGCCGTTTGTTTGCCCATTGCCTCCGCCTAATGCTCCTGCTACGGCCGGATGCCTATCGGACAGCGTGGGCGTGCAAGGTCAAGTCGTGGCGATTACAGCTTATGGATCGTATACCACAGTGTGCATGCCCGCGTGTCGTGCTTCTTCCTGCATCGCCTCGAGCTTTCTTTTTTGCTCGTCGAGTTGCTGCTGGATTTGCGCCGCGCGCCGCAGTTGCCAAGCCTCGCCCCGGCTGTAGGGTTGCTCGTACTGTACTGTGCCGCCCGCAGAACGAATCGCCGTATTGATCTGGTCGAGCCGTGCCTGTAGACTCGCGATCCTGTTTTCTTGCGCCAGAATCTGCCTCTTCCATTGCTCGGCGGCACGTTGTTCTGCCCGGCGTTGGTCTGCGGAACGATAGTCTGTGGCACTGTTTCTGGCACCGATATTTGGCCCCGACTGCGCGTCGCCCCCGCCCAGACTACCCTCGGCATCTACCGGCACGCCAAGGTCTTTGTTAGTGATCACCTTCGGCTGGTTGCCCACCGCATTATCGGCGTTTTGTTTTTCCCGATTCTCACGGGCGATGTCGCCAAGTGATTGCCCATAGGCGGCTGAAGTCATCAGCAGTGCGATTGCCAAGTTCCAGAACATTCGCTGCATAGCGTTCTCCCGCTAGTTACGCCAAACTGTCTTTTTAATGCTAACCCCGTTCATCGCAGCCTGTAGCGACCCCTGTGACTCGGATGCCAAACGAAAGTGCCACCCCCGACATGGCCGATCGGCCATCCGGAGGGCATAGCAGGCGTGGAGCCGGGCGAAGTCGAATGAAGGTGAGCCAGAGCCAAGCCACGCGGAGCGGGGCCCTGAGCGAAGTCGATGGGCTGCTGGGGAACTTGAGGCGCTTAGCAGGCGCGTGCGAAGGCAAAGCCGAACGGGAGCTTGCTGCCGAGATCCCGAGGGCTCGGGGGATCTCTGAAAACAATGGTCGGGAAGGGCAGATTTGAACTGCCCCCTCGCACCCCAAGCGAGTGCTCTACCAGGCTGAGCCACAAACCAATGTTTACGCGGTTTTCCTCCCAATTTGAGTACTCGCCTCGGGAGGGCCGCAATGAGCTTTTCTCAGTTTGTCCGTTAACGTCATGGCGGCGGCCTTTTTTAGCGTGATTCAAGCAGCCTGCTCAACCTCGCAAAACCCGAATGTCCTGACCCTGCGTTGATTTTAACCAGTTCGTCACATCAAAAGCTTGCGTTCGGGGTTACAATGGTGGCGTTCGGCGAGAGGGGGATTCATGAAACCGCAACCGCCTAAAACGCCCTCCAAGCTTTCCGATTCAGTTCATCATCAACTCAGCCTGTACGCGCTTGCGGCAAGCGCGGCGGGAGTGGGAGTGCTGGCCCTGGCGCAGCCCGCAGACGCCAAGATAGTTTACACTCCGGCGCACAAATGGCTTCCGGTCAACCAGTATTACTACCTCGATTTCAACCATGACGGCGTGAATGATTTCAAATTCCTGTTGGCATCTAGCACATGGTCCCCAGGCTTCAATCGCGCTCTCAGCGTAAGGTGGGTCGCGACATCGCAATCGCAGAACCAGATTTATTCGATTGGCGGGGCGGCTGCCCTGCCGAAGGGAAAAAAAGTTGGGCCGAAGAGTCCCGGCTTTAAATATAGGGTTAATGCCGCATTGATGTTTCGAGTTTTTTCCAATCCCGATTGCGGGTCGAATGGGCGGAGTGGTCCCTGGTTGAATGTGAAGGGGCAAGCCTATCTCGGGGTCAGATTTGCGATTAAGGGACAAGTCCACTGCGGATGGGCGAGGATGGGAAACATTTCTCATAACAAACCGGTCAAGGCGCTGCTGACTGGCTACGCCTACGAAACCGTTCCCAACAAGCCAATCATCACGGGCAAGACCAAAGGGCCGGATGTGATCACGACCCAACCGGCCAGCCTCGGGCATCTGGCGGCAGGGGCGTCGGTGATTCCGGCTTGGCGCACAGGAAAGCAGCAACCCGTTCACTGTGCGGAAGAATGCGACCGCGCCGGAATGCAATTTCGTATTCAGGAAGGTGCTCTGTCAGCGGTGCGACTGGATTGGTGATCGTCCTGCATCGGTCGGTCAGGACGAATGGGGAAGTACAATCGCAACCGGAAAAAATCCTTGCGCTGAAAGACCCCTCGCCTTAGAATTTCACACCGGAGTGGAAACCGCGTAACAGCTTGAAAAGAGTATTGGTCGGGACGGGCAGATTTGAACTGCCGACCCCTCGCACCCCAAGCGAGTGCTCTACCAGGCTGAGCCACGTCCCGACTGGTTGGAAACCGCCGCGCCCATGGGCGCCGCGGCAGGGTTAAACCTTAATTCTACATCAGCAGCGACCAAGGACGGGCGGAGAACTCCGCGGGGTCACACCCGCAGCCGGCGAGGCCGACCGCGATCGGGCGGTTTCTCTTCGAATACCGCAAACTGAATCTTTTTCTCCACCGGATCAATCCGGTCCACCAACACGCGAATCTTCTGTCCCAGGCGGTAGGTCTTCCGGCTGCGCTGGCCAATAATCTCGCGCGTGTTCTCGTGATAGGTGTAATGGTCGTCGGTCAACGAATTCAGCGGCACCAGCCCTTCGACAAACAGGTCCGTCAGCTCGACGAAGAAGCCGAACTTGGTCACGCTGATGATCAGGCCGTCAAAGTCTTCCCCAACGCGGTCTTGCATGAACTTAACTTTCTTCCATTCCATCAGTTCGCGCTCGGCTTCGTCGGCGCGGCGCTCGCAAAGGCTCGACTCCTCGGCAACGTCCCGCAACTCGTCCAGTGAAATCGGCCCCCCGAGTGGGTGCGCCGATTCGCGGTACGCAACATGGTCACGTCGCTTGGACCAGGGTGAAGGAGGAATCGCCCCATCTTTCGCGGGCGAGGGCGCCCGCGCCACACTATCATCGCGCAGCACCTCTTTCAAGATGCGGTGCACGATCAGGTCCGGATACCGCCGGATCGGCGAGGTGAAATGCGTATACGTCGCTGTCGCCAGCGCGAAGTGTCCCAGGCTCTGTTCCGAGTACCGTGCCTGTTTCAGTGAGCGCAGCATGAGATAAGAAAGGATCCGCTCCTCGGGTTTCCCGGCTATTTTCTCCGTCAGCTTCTGATACATGCGCGGCGTGATGTGCACTTCCTGCGGGATCTCGACTTCGCGCGCGCGTTTACCGGTTCCGTAGCTGGCGCGGCGGTCCGTCTTGAACTGCATTCGCTGAATCGGCAACGCTCCCACGCCCAGCGAATAGCCGAATGTGGCCGCGATCACTTCAAAGTCATACACCCGCTTCGCATCCGGTTTTTCGTGAACCCGGTACAGCGACGCGATGCCTCTGCTTTCCAGATGCGCCGCCACGCACTCATTGGCAGCCAACATGAATTCTTCGATCACGCGGTGCGCCACGTTGCGTTCTGATCGCATGATGCTCTTCATCAGGCCGAATTCGTCGAACTCGATGACCGGCTCGGGCAAGTCGAAGTCAATCGATCCGCGCCGTTCGCGCTTGCGGTTCAGAATCATGGCCACATCGCGCATCATCTCGAATGTGCCCACCAGCGGCGCATAGCGCTTGCGAGTCGCTGCATCGCCTTCCAGCACCGCGTTTACGCCGGTGTATGTCATTCGCTCTGCCGATCGAATCATGCCCTCACACAATTCATAGCCGACCACCTCACCCTGGTGATCGATCTCCATGACGCACGACATGACCAGCCGGTCCAGGTGCGGCCGCAAGCTGCAAATGTCGGTCGAGAGTTCCAGCGGCAACATGGGAACCCCGCGGTCGGGAAAATAAACGCTGGTGCCGCGCAGGCGAGCTTCCTGATCCAGCGCCGAGCCGGGGCGAACGTAGTGCGCTACGTCGGCAATGTGCACCTGCAATTCAAAATTCCCGCCTTCCAATTGCCTCACAGTAACCGCATCATCGAAGTCCCGCGCCGTTTCGCCGTCGATGGTGACGATCGGCAGATGGCGAAAGTCGCGGCGCCGGCCCGCTTCTGCTGCCGGAATGATGGCTTCGGCATTTTGGGCCTCCAGCAGAAGTTCGGCCGGAAAGCGGTGGGGCAGGTGAAACTTGCGGATTATGATTTCCACGTCCACGCCGAAGTCATTTTCGTAGCCCAGGATTTCGATCACCTTCCCGCGCGGATTGCGCGTCGCAGTCGGCCAGTCGGTGATCTCGACGTCGACCACCACATTCTCCAGATCGTCCCACTCGAGGCGGCGCGCAGCTTGCTCACCGAGCACGCGGTGAGGGCCAGTCGCCGCTTTGCTTTTCTGCCGGGACGCGGGCGAATCAGAAATCGCTTCTGGAAATTCCATTCCGCTAGGGACCACGATCTCCGGCGCGATCTTCTGATCAATCGGAGTGACAAAGTTATGTCGGCTGCCGTAGTGGAAAACTCCTACGACCGTCGGATGCGCGCGCCCCACCAACTGCACGATGCGGCCTTCCGCCCGGCTATCCGGCCGAATCACGCCAACTTCAACCAGCACGCGGTCTCCATGCATGGCCGCACCAACCGCCGGCGGCGGGATGAAGATGTCGCTGGTCAACTTCCTTAGCCGTTCGTCTACCGCGTTGGCTTCAGGGGTTACGAATCCGTAGCCATCGCGATGCATGCTGAGCCGTCCAATTATCAGGTTCTTGCTTGCGGCTTGCGGGACGGCATAGCGGTCCGCATCGACGGCCCGCAGTTGCCCGCTCTCCACCAGCCGCTGCAAGCGTTCGGACAATTCGCGGCGGGCTTCGCCGCGAACTCCCAATTCGCGCACCAACTGCTTGAATCCGGCGGTCTGCCGGGGCTGGCGTTCGATTTTTTTCAAAATGGCGGAATCGGAAAGCATGGGCTTAGCTGGCTTCAGGATAAACGAGTGGACCGCAGCGTAGCTCGAATTGAATCTGCTTTCATGCCGCGCGGCTCGGGCGGTACCAAGCAAGGCACCGGTTGGACGGCCTGAAAATGGCGCGGAACGCTGGATTTCCACAAGACTTGTGGCGCGCCACAGGAGTAAAATGCGCTAGGTCAACAAAATGCGGGTTGACCTCGATATCCCCATAGAGGAAAGGATTTACGCAACATGTGGAAGCCCACGAATCAGCCTTCAACCACTCCTGGCCGGCCCAGCGAGCCGGAACGTACTCCAACCGCCGCGCCTCTGTCGCCCGCTGCAGATGCGACAACACCTTCTCGTCCGGTGGCCGCCGCCAGCACGGCAGACCAGGCCACCATCGGGAAGTCTCTGGTGATTAAAGGTGAAGTCACCGGTTCCGAGTCGCTTTATATCGACGGTCGCGTGGAAGGCTCGATCAACCTGGCGGGCAACCGGGTGACCATCGGCCGCAACGGCGTGGTTTCCGCCAATATCAACGCCCGAGAAATCGTCGTGTTGGGAAAAGTCCGTGGCAATCTGACTGCCAGCGACCGAGTGGACATCCGCAGTGACGGTTCACTGACCGGCGATGTGGTGGCTGCGCGCATCTCCATTGAGGACGGCGCGTTCTTCAAAGGCGGCATCGACATTCGCAAGGCCGGCCAGAGGGCAAACGGCGAAGAGGCGAAGCCCAGCAGTTCGACGGCTGCCAGCGAAACCGCCGCGGCTCGCGCCTGATCTACGATTTCGTAGCGGAGGACGGGCGCCCTTTCGGCAAGCCTGCCGCCCGTCCTTTCTGCCCCACGCCGAGAGTGCCTAATCCTACAAGTGTGCGGGCAAGGCTCCTATATGCACTTCCAGCCCTGCCATAGTCTGATGCAGCTATCCCAACTGGCTTAAAAGCAGATGTGTGTTACTCAAGCGAATTCTCGCTCGCTAATCGGCTAGAGATGCTTCCAGAGATCGGCGCGCGGGTCTTCCGGATTGAGCTTGGCGAGCTCTCGCAGCAGCTCTTTGGTTTTTTCGTCGCGCGGCATGGGGACAGTGATCTTGACCTCCACGATCTCATCGCCGCGGACGCCGTCTTTCGTAGCCGAAGGCACACCCTTCTCGCGCAAGCGCAGTTTCTGGCCGGAGTGGGTGCCGGGCGGAATTCGCAATTGAGCCCGGCCATCGATAGTAGGCACTTCCACCTTTGCCCCTAACGCGGCCTCGGTGGCGGTGATCGGCACCACCAGGTGAATGTCGTCGCCCTCGCGGCGAAAGACAGAATGATCGCCGGTTCGGATGATCACGTAAAGATCGCCCGCCGGACCACCGTGCGTGCCAGCGTTGCCCTTGCCCGCAACCCGGATGCGTTGCCCATCGCGAGTACCAGCCTTGATGCGCACTTCCAGCGGCTCAGTCCGGTCGATCATGCCTTCGCCATGGCAGGTTGGGCAGGCCGTCAGGTTTCTCCCCGTGCCGTGGCAACGCGGACAGGTTACGTTGAATTTCATCCGCCCGCCGGTCTGGGTTACCTGGCCCGTGCCGTCGCACTCAGGACACTTGCCGGAAGATTCCATGAAGCCCTGGCCGTGACAAGTGCCGCACGTGTCGCGGCGTGCAATGTTCAAACGCATGACCGTACCGCGAATGGCATTCCAGAAAGGAACGTTGACTTGGTATTCGAGATCGGTGCCCGGCTCTGCTTCCTCGTGCGCAGCGCCTCGGCCGCCGCCGAAAATTCCCGAGAAAACGTCGCGAAAACCGCCTGCGCCGGTGCTCTTGCGGCCGCGGCCTCCTTCGAACAGATCGGAGAAGTCAAAGCCGCCAAAATCGAAATGCGCGCCCTGCGGTCCTGCTCCGGCCTGGCCGCCGCCGGGGAAGGGGCCAGCGCCTGGGAACCCTCCGCCGGGGCCACCTCCGGCGCGAGCGTAAGCTTCGGCCGTGGCCGGATCGATGTTGTCAGAGTAGAAGCCAACCTGGTCATAAATCTTGCGCTTCTTGGGATCGCTGAGGACGTCGTTGGCCTCGGAGAGGGCCTTGAACTTTTCTTCAGCCGACTTATCGCCGGGGTTCACATCGGGATGGTATTTGCGCGCGAGCTTGCGGAAGGCTTTGCGGATGTCCTCGGAAGAGGCCGACTTCTTCACCCCAAGGGTTTCGTAGTAGTCTTTTTTGGCGGTGGTTGCCATCTAGCAATTCACTGACCCGTGTCCTGCAAAACTTCCACGATGTACGGAGGCGCCTGCGGATCGGACGTAATGAAGCCTATGCGTATTTGCTTTTGGCCGCAGAGTATTACGGTCGAGTCGTCGGTCGAGAATCGGTCTCGCACATCAATTACGTTCAACCTGCACGCTGCGTGCCCCTCTGATGCGAACTTTCCAGCTATGGCGTGCAAGAACTTCGCGAAGCTAGCTGGCGTGCCAGCCTGCGGCCAGCGCCGGGCTGCCTCTACTAACTTTCCATTCTCAAAGACAACGCTGCCGAGACAAGGGGCCGCTCCGGGGACATTCTTTTCGCAGACCTGCCAGCTGGAGTTCGGCCCTACTGTCGAGTGCTCTCGTAACTCGAATTCTGCAGAGAGGCTCTTCATTGCTTGAGACTCGCTCATTTGCAGCCGAAGCTCGACCGGACCGAGCATGATTGAACCGATGCCGCGGCCACCGGCGGACTGCGGTTGCGCTGCGAGGCTAGGGTCGAGGCCGATGGCTACAGCTAAAATGGCCGGGAAGAACCGAAAGCAAGCCGTGCTCACGCTCATTCCATGTTCCTCATCAGTAAGCTTTCCTATCGTCGCCTCATACCCCTTGCTGGGCCCTTTCGCCGGCTAACTGAAGCCGCCCGCTCGATCGAGCACTGTATATAGCCTTGATCCCGGAACCGTTGCTCATAGAGCTGAGCGTCGCTCCGACTACTGCACGACTTAAGGGGTCTGAGAGCCTGTTCCGACGGCATTCTGCCGACAACCACGTAGCCCATATATGCATCTCCACCTTACCGGCGCGGGCAGGACAACCCGCACCACACGGTTCAAGCCAAAAGCCAAGGGCCAGATCCCTCGCTTTGCTCGGGATGATTGCAGCGGGGCTCAGACGCCCCGCTAAACGCGATCATTTTTTCTCTTCCACGTCGACGTACTCGGCGTCGATCACGCCTTCGTCTTTCTTTTGGCTGTCGCCAGCCGCGCCCGGCTGCGGGCCAGCACCCGGCTGTGAACCTGCCGCAGCGCCCGGCTGAGCCGCTTTGTACATCTGCTCGGCTAGCTTGTGCGAAGCCTTGGTCAGATTCTCTCGCGCGTGGTCCATGGCTGCCTTGTCGCCGCCTTCCAGCGCTTTCTTGGCATCAGCGACCGCGTTTTCTACCTCGCCGCGTTCAGATCCGGAAATCTTGTCGCCGTGCTCGCGCAGCATCTTCTCCACGCTGTAGACCATGGAGTCGAGCTGGTTCTTGGCCTCGATCTCCTCGCGCTTGGCCTTGTCCTCGGCCGAGTGCGAGTCGGCTTCTTTCGCCATTTGGTCAACTTCTTCTTTACTCAGCCCGGAAGAAGACGTGATCGTGATCTTCTGGTCCTTCTGCGTAGCCATGTCTTTCGCGGTCACGTTCAGGATGCCGTTGGCGTCGATGTCGAACGTCACCTCGATTTGCGGCACGCCGCGCGGAGCCGGTGGAAGCCCAGTCAAATGGAACTTGCCCAGCGTCCGATTCTGCCCTGCCATGGGCCGCTCGCCCTGCAGCACGTGCACTTCAACCGAAGTCTGATTGTCCGCCGCAGTGGAGAACGTCTCCGTCTTGCGCGTGGGAATCGTCGTGTTGCGCGGGATCATGGTTGTGGCCACGCCGCCCAGGGTTTCGATCGCCAGGGTCAGCGGAGTCACGTCGAGCAGCAACAAATCTTTCACTTCGCCTTTGAGCACCCCGCCCTGAATCGCCGCGCCCACCGCAACCACTTCATCGGGGTTCACGCCCTTGTGCGGCTCCCGGCCGAACAATTCCTTCACCAGGGCATGAATGCGCGGCATACGAATCTGCCCGCCGACCAGCACCACTTCGTTGATCTTGCTGGCGTCAATGCCGGCATCCTTCATGCACTGTTTGCACGGGCCGACCGAACGCTGAATGATGTCTTCCACCATCGACTCCAGCTTGGCGCGAGTCAACTTCTTCACCAAGTGCTTCGGTCCGCTGGCGTCCGCCGTGATGAAGGGCAGGTTGATCTCGTGCTCCATGGTGGTTGAGAGCTCGATCTTGGCGCGCTCCGCCGCATCGCGCAGACGCTGCAACGCCATCTCGTTGCCCTTGGCGCGCAGGTCGAGACCTTCATCTTTCTTGAACTCGTCGATCAGCCAATCGACGATGCGCTGGTCGATGTTGTCTCCGCCCAGGTGGGTATCGCCGTTGGTGGCTTTGACCTCGATCACACCTTCGCCGACTTCCAAAATCGAAATGTCAAACGTGCCGCCGCCGAAGTCGTACACCGCAATCGTCTCGTCCTTCTTCTTGTCAAGACCGTATGCCAGCGCCGCCGCGGTGGGCTCGTTGATGATGCGCTTCACGTCCAGTCCCGCAATCCTTCCCGCGTCCTTCGTCGCCTGCCGCTGGGCGTCGTTGAAATACGCCGGCACGGTGATGACCGCATCGGTGATCTTCTCGCCCAGGTAGTCTTCCGCTGCCTTGCGCAGTTTTTGCAGAATCATGGCGGAGACCTCGGGCGGGGTATGCTCTTTGCCTTGCGCAATGACCGCGACGTGGTCGCCCTGCCGGACGACCTTGTAAGGGACCATCTTCATTTCTTCGTTGACTTCGTCATAGCGCCGCCCCATGAAGCGCTTGATCGAGTAAATGGTGTTCTCCGGGTTGGTGATGGCTTGGCGCTTGGCCACCTGCCCCACCAGCCGTTCGCCGGTTTTGGTGAATCCGACCACTGACGGGGTCGTCCGCCCACCTTCTTCGTTGGCAATAACCTTGGGTTCGCCACCCTCCATAACTGCTACCACGGAATTGGTCGTGCCGAGGTCGATTCCGATTGTCTTGGCCATGACTGGCTCCTTTCGATACTTATAAGTGCTTAATAATCAGTGCGATGACACTTGTATCAAACGTAATTATGATACTTGAGCGAGTCGTTGTCAAGTTTTTAGATGCGGGATGAACAGGGCCAGATTCCCTTTGGCACAGACCGATGTGGCTGAGTAACGAACCCTGACAGCAGGCGTTACGAGGGCTGGCCGGCGGCAGCCTTTGCTATCACCGGCGGTATAGGCAGAGACTGGATCAACTTGCGGGTGTAGGCTTTCTGCGGCGCACTGAATATCTCTCGCGTGCTGCCGCACTCCACGATTTCACCTTGCTCCATCACCGCTACGCGGTCGCTGATCGTGGCCACAGAAAGAAGGTCATGGGAAATGTAAAGAATGCTCATGGTGAGCTTGCGGCTGAGGCCGGCGAACAAGCGAAGAATGTCTGCCTGGGTGATCAGGTCCAGGGCACTGGTCGGCTCGTCCGCAATCAGAAGCGGCGGGCGATGCAGAATGGCCATCGCAATCAGCACTCGCTGCGCTTGGCCTACGCTTAACTCGGATGGATAGTGTGCGAGGAAGCTCTCCGCATCTGGCAGGCTCACGTTTTCCAGAGCGTCCAGCAGCGCCCGGCGACATTCTTCTCGCGTACCGCGAGCGTGTGCTTTCCAAGCTTCCGTCAATTGGGTTCCGATCTTCAGCGCGGGATTAAGCGAAGACATGGGGCTCTGCAACACCAGCCCAATTTCCTTGCCGCGAAGCTGCCGCATCTTGCGTTCGCGGAGAGAAAGCAGATCTCTTCCATTGAAATGAATGGACCCTGTGACTTGCCCGCGTTTCAAGTCCAGCAAGCGGAGAATAGCCAGCGCCAGCGTACTCTTGCCGCAACCGCTGCGTCCCACCAGGCCGAGGATCTCGCCGCGCTTGATTTCCAGCGAGAGATTGCGCAGTACAGCCGGCTTCCCCGGATAAGCGGCATCGAGATGCAGCGATAACAAAGGTTCGGTCATTTGTTGCTTGCCGTCTCGGAATTCAGTTGCAGCCACTCGACATTCCAGAACGTCTGCGGCCGCAACACCACTGGCGCCGCGTTCTTTACCACGGGAGAGACGGCGGAGAGCGTATTCTTTGTTACCAGGTAGATAAACGGCTCTTGCTCCCAGGCGATTTCCTGCACGCGGTCGAAGTATTGTTTTCGTTTCGTGTCATCGAGCGTCGATGCCTGCGCCTTCATCAGGCGATCGATTTCCGCTTCCCAGGCAGTCGCGGGAGTCTTTTGATTGGGGTTCCACTGGTGATTTTCCGCAGAGCTGACCCACACATTCATGACTGAGGCTGGATCCAGGTCGGTGTTGACCAGGCCGAGCAGGCAGGCCTCATAGTTGAAAGTGCGCGTGATGCGCTCAATCAGCGACGGAAAATCGAGCGTGACCACGTTAACTTTCATGCCGATTACGGACAGATCCTGCTGGATCATGGTGGCCATGCGCTCACGATATTTGTTGCCCGCGTTGGTGATGATCGAGAACTCGACAGCGTTGCCGCCCTGGTCGCGAAGAGCGCCGTTTTGCAGGTGGAATCCGTCGGTGGCCAATCGCTTCAGCGCTGAGGCTTGATCAAACGGATGCGGCTGTAACTTGGAGTTGAACCAGAACCGGTTGGCCGGCGAAACGATGCCGACTGCGGGGCGGGCATGCCCACGAAACGCGATGCGGGCGAGATCTTCGCGGTTGATGGCCTCTGAAACCGCGCGCCGGAAGTTGGTTGAGCGGAACCACAATTTCTTGTAAGCCGGCAAGGGCGAGCTTTCCACCTGGTTGAACCACATGTGCTCGGAGTCCAGCGACGGCCCTGAGTCGTGCGCCACGACCGGCTGTTCCGCCTTCAGTTTCTCGAAATACTCTGCGTCGATGATGTTCACCAAGTGAATTTCACCGCGCGTCAACCGCAGCAGTTCCAGGTCGCGGTTCTGCTGGATGTCGAGCCGCACGGAGTCGATGTAAGGCAGCGGGCGGCCGGCAGAATCGTGCTTCCAGTAGTTCGGATTTCGGTGCAACAGCACATACGCCCCCGCCTTGTTTTCTGCGACGTAGTAAGGCCCGAGCACGGCCATCTCTTTTTTGGGAGACTTGGCCGACATGATCACAATTTGGTCCATCAGTTTGTCGAGCCCGGCAATCGGAGCGCCGAACGTGATGGCAATCTTGTTCTCCGCGAGCACTTTCGTCTCGACCTTGCCGTCCCCGGCGCGGAACTGGTCAGCCTGAGGCGCATGCAAGTTCGGGTCCATTAGTTGTTGAAAGGTATAGGCGACGTCCTCCGCTGAAAATGGCGTGCCGTCAGAGAAACTGATTCCCTGACGCAAGGTGAAAGTGATCGTCTTTCCGTCTTTGCTGGTTTTCCACTCGGTTGCCAATTCGGGCTCCAGCCGCTGCGTTTGCCGGTTGAGGCGCACCAAAACTCCCCCAGTCAGGTAACGCACTGTATCTGACGAATCCTCTTCCACCAGAAGTGGATTAAAGGTCTTAGGCTCCGAGCGCAGGCAGAAGCGCAGCTCACCGCCGGACTGAGCGAAGGCGGAATTGGAGGCCAGAAGAACCAACAACAAAAGCGCATAGACACATTTCTTCATGTGGGTAACTCCCGATTAGTGATAACGATGTGAAAAGAACTGACCACGATGATGAACAGCATGAGCGGAACGAATTGCCAGGGATTTGAAGAGAGCGACGAATAAGACTCCAACTCGCGCAGCAGGCTGCCCCAGGAAGGCATCGGCTCCGCAACCCCCAGCCCAAGAATTCCCAGGTTGGCTTCCGTGAGTATGAACAGAGGGATCGAAACCCAGAACTGCGCGCCAAGTACCGGAAGAATGTTGGGCAATAGATGGCGGAGGAGCAGGCGCCATCCGCCGCAGCCCGAGGCCCGCGCGAGCAGGATGAAATCGGACTGGCGAAGCAGGCGAGCGTCCGCGCAGACCACCCGCGCCGCTGCCGCCCATCCCAGGCATCCGAGAAGCGCAAAGGTAATAACCACCGAAGTCAGCGGGGAAACATTCAGCGGCAACAACGCGCGCACCGTAATCAGCAGGAACAGCCACGGGAGCGACAGGAAAAGATCGGTGCACGCCATCACCGCGCCTTCCACCCAGCCGCCCAAGAATCCTGCCGCGCCTCCGATCAAAGCCGCCAGCGAGCTAGCGAACAGTGCCGCAGCTGGCGCCAGCAACAGAGAGACTCGCGTGCCATACAGGAGGCGAGCAAAACGGTCGCGTCCCAGGTCGTCGGTTCCCAGCCAGTGTTGCCGGGAAGGCTGGGCGTCGGGCAGGTCGCGATACTGGTGGGCGTAATCGAAATTCGCGAAAAAGCTGGGGACACAACAAGTGATGCCCACCAGCAGCAGAAACCCGATCGCCAGTGTGCGCGCCCATTTCATGGCCCGTTCGTCTCCAATCCGTGGCGCGCAAAATTAGAGGCCGAGTTAGCGATGAGAGTAACCAACGTGACCAGCATTGTCAGATTCACCAGCAGGTAGAGGTCACGTCCGAGAGCAGCCTTCCAGGCAAGCTGCCCGATGCCGGGCAGATCACACAGCACCTCAACCGGAATGGCCGCGGCCAGAGCCAGACTCACGGAAACTCCGAAGAGGGCGAATAGCTGGGGCCTGGCGATGGGCAGAATGTGCCAGAAGAGCACGCGCAGCTCAGAAAGCCCTTTGGCCCGCGCGGTGAGCACATGAGGAAGGGAAGCGCTGCGCAGCAGCAGGCTCCGCGCATAGCGAAAAACTTTCGGGAGGATGATCAGACCAAGAACCAGACGTCCGGGCGCCCGAGCCAGCACAAAAAGCAATGCGAGAACCGCCGCCGGCACACAGAGCAGAACTCCGGCGGACAAGCTGGCAAGAACATCCACGAACCAACCGCGGGAGAGGACGACCACGAGAGCGAGCGAGAGTCCTAGCGTCCAGCCGAGCAGCAAGCCCAAGCCGAGCGACTTTAGCGTCTCCGGAAGACGTTCGCGCAGCAGTTGAAGCACGGGTTGCTGTAATGTGCGCGAGACTCCAAGATCCCCCCTCGCCATCCGCCCGAGGTAATGAGCGTAGAAGACGAGGAGGTTCTCCTGATCACCGTTGGCCTGTCGGATAGCCTGAATGCTGCTGTTGCTGAGCCGAGTGTCCAGCTCAGCTTCGTCCACGCCATAGCCGGGAGCAAACCGCAGTAGCGTAGCGCCAAGGAAGCCCCCGATCAGCACCGTGACCAGCACAGTTGCTGCAGACTTTGCCAGCTTGCGGAATGTCGTCTTCCACTGCATAGAAACGCACGAACTCGTTCAGGCAGGTGTTGCCTTGGTCGCTGAGCGAGCGTGAACTACCATTTCAGCAACTAGCCTCGGAATATATCCACCATTTGCCGCTAGCTTGTGAACTTAAGTAATGGTTTGTTCGCACGTGCGGAAACGACGGTCTGAAAGCTTCGAGTTGCGCCTCCAGCAAGCAAACTTAGGTAACCTTTTCTCCTGCGGAAGTACGCGGGAAGATGATTCTGGGAGTCATTTCTTGTCTCCCTAGCATCCCCTGGGAAGCTGGCTTTCATCACTACATGAAATCTGCCGTCCAGATGCAAAGAGCAGACACCGCGCCGGTGGTGTGCAGCGAAGTCATGCGCAAGCTTTTTGCCATGGTCACACGTGTAGCCCAGCATGATGCTTCTGTTCTGGTGGTCGGCGAAACCGGCAGCGGCAAAGAAGTGATTGTCAAAGAAATCCATCGTCTGTCGTCGCGCTGCGATCGATCGCTGGTCGAGGTGAACTGTGCTGCGCTGCCCGAGCACCTGATGGAGAGCGAGTTGTTTGGCTATGAAAAAGGCGCCTTCAGCGGCGCCGATACCGCCAAACCGGGGCTGTTCGAGTTAGCTGAGGGCGGCACGATCCTGCTCGATGAGATCGGCGAAATGGACATCAAGTTCCAAGCCAAGCTCTTGCGCGTACTCGATGGATGTTCTTACTACCGGCTGGGGGGCAGCCACAAACTGGACATGAGGGCACGCGTGATCGCCGCGACCAACCGCGATTTGGAAGAAGCGATTCGAGACGGCAGGTTCCGTAAGGATCTCTACTACCGTCTGGCGCAATTCCAATTGCAGGTTCCGCCGTTGCGGCAGCGCCCCGACGATATCGTCGCGCTGGCCGAGCATTTCTTGCAGCAGCACTTGCCCGCCGCCACGCTCGACGATGAGGCCAAGGACGCGCTCCGGCGTTATGAATGGCCCGGCAACGTGAGAGAGCTCAAGAACACCATCTCGAAGGCGGCGATGCAAGCCAAGCCCGGCGCCAGGAGCATTCGCGGGTGCGATTTGCCGGCGGAAATCTTTCGCCCAGCAGGAACTCCCAAAACCGGCGACTCCAGCTCAAACCTCGCCGAAACTGAACGGCATTTGATCCTCGATGCCCTATCCCGCAGCGGTGGCAACCAGGAGAAAGCCGCGCAGTTGTTGGGTATCTCTTCGCGCACCATCCGCCGTAAGCTGGGCAAGTACAGGAAGGAAGACGCATCCTCAGTCGAGGTTGGGATGCTCAGTCCGTATCAGAAGCGCTATTTCCGCGTGAACATTGAGCTGCCAGTCTTGTTGCACACTGAAGCGGGGCAACTGGAGGCGACGACAGTCAACATCAGTTCCGGAGGTATGGCAATTCGCTCAGCTTCGGCATTGGACCACGGCGAATCGGTAGAAATCAGCTTCCGCTTGCCTGACGTTCCCAACGCCATTGAAGCGCAGGCGCAGTTGGCGTGGACCGGGCCGGAAGGGCTGATCGGTCTGAAATTCACTGAAATCCACCCAGCGTTAGAGCGGGAGTTGCACCATTGGCTTTTTGAACGAGCACGCGCTGAAGGCTGGGTGGATGCCTCGGCTCCCAGCGCGTGATTTGGTCCCACGCGTCGTTTTCGTAGTCTCCGCCACCCGGACAACCTGTCCAACCGCCATCTTTTCTCAACTTCCTCATATAAAACACTTTAAGCCTGCCAAGGACATTGATGACGGACAGCTTGTCCTAGTACTTAATTCTCAGCTACCGCAATAAACTGCCTTTTATCAGTTGGTTGCGCAGATTCTGGTTTGGCCATTGTCCTGCGATGGAAAGCTCGGGAGAAGGCACATGAATTCAAGGCCATTCACTCGTCGTTTCCGCCAAGCAGGCTATCTCGCCGCGGCCGTTGTTTTGCTGGGTGCCGCGCGGGCTATCCCCCTGGACGTTTTCAAGCGGGCCATATCGGTATTGGCCTCGGCAGTGTGGGGTTCATGAAAGGCATACTCGCTATGAAAAATGCACGCAAAATCAAATATGCGAACCACCAGGTCGCAGCGTCAGTCGCGCACATGGTTCTGCTTCTCTTGTTTGTCACAGTAACCGCTGGTTTCGCTGGTGGCTCAATGATGATGAACGGCCAGCCGAACTCGGCTCACCCCAAGCTCGCGCGCGACCTCTCGACCAAACACCCGCACGCGCCGATCGACGTTGTCGTTCAATACCGTACAGCGCCTCGTGAAGAACACTACGCAGAATTGGCCTCGCGTGGTGTGAGGGTGAAATCCAAACTGACGAGCATTCGCGCGATTGCGATGCGTATTCCGGCTTCCGAGATCGCGGTTTTGGAACACAACCCCAATGTGCTCTATATCACCCCGGATCGTCACGTGAAGCTGACTGCCATCGATGAAAACTACGAATCTCCAATCCAAGACCTGGTTGCGGAGTCATCGTATGCGTTGACCGGCGCGGGGATTGGCGTGGCGCTCATTGACAGCGGCGTTTCCGATCACCCCGACCTGCACGATGCCAGCGGAAGCAGCCGCGTGGTGTACAGCCAGAGTTTTGTTGCTGGCGACACCACCACCGCGGATGGCTATGGTCACGGTACTCACGTTGCGGGCATCGTCGCCGGCAATGGCAGCGCCTCGGCTAGCGGAAGCGGATATGCGGCTCCAATTGTAGGCATGGCACCCGGCGCCAACATCATCAACCTCCGCGTGCTCGATGCGACCGGCGCCGGCACCGATAGCCAGGTGATCGCCGCCATTCAGCAGGCGATCGCACTGAAGAGCCAGTACAACATCCGGATCATCAATCTCTCGCTGGGCCGTCCGGTCTACGAGAGCTACACCTTAGACCCCCTGTGCCAAGCCGTCGAGCAGGCCTGGCAGGCTGGGATCGTGGTAGTAGTGGCAGCCGGCAATAGCGGCCGCGACAATACCTACGGCACGTTCGGATGGGCCACCATCGGCGCACCGGGCAACGATCCTGACGTGATTACGGTCGGTGCTACTCGTACCATGGGCACTCTGACGCGCAACGATGATGCCATCGCCAGCTACAGCTCCAAGGGGCCAACGCTACTTGATCACATCGTCAAACCGGACATCGTCGCGCCAGGCAACCGCATCGATTCTCTGCTGGCTAAGGGCAGCACTCTGGACACCGGCTACCCGAGTTTTGAAGTCGGTCCCAGCGGCAACGCCAAGTACTTCCGGTTAAGCGGCACCAGCATGGCCACACCAGTTGTCAGCGGTGCGGTCGCACTGATGTTGCAACAGGACTCGACGCTCACTCCGGAAACGGTGAAAGCCCGTTTGATGAAGACCGCGTGGAAGGGCTTTGGAACTTACAGCAAAGCGTGGGACGTATTCAACAACGAGTACGACGACCAATACGACATCTTCACCTATGGCGCCGGTTATCTCGACATTGATGCCGCGCTCGGGTCGACCGATGTGGCTTCGGGACTCGCCTTATCTCCGACTGCAGTCTATAACTCATCCAACGGAACCATTACGGTCGTCAACACCAATTCCAGTGTCGCGGGGAGTTCGGTGATCTGGGGCACCTCGGTGATCTGGGGTACGTCGGTGATCTGGGGCAACGCCCTGGAGGCGGACTCGGTGATCTGGGGCAACTCGGTGGTTTGGGGTAATTCTGCGGACGCGGGCTACAGCGTAGTGTGGGGCACCAGCGTGATCTGGGGCAACACAATCAGTGCGTTCAGTGTCGACCAGGACGGTGAGAACTAACATGAAACCCCTTCCGATCAACGCCAAAGCCTTCGTGGCTTTCATGGCGCTCGGTGGTCTGGCAGTATTCAGCAAGGCACTGCTGGGCTGGAATGGGCCCCATGACTTGCCGAAGTTCCTGGCCTACCTGTTGGTGGCCATGGCAGCAACCCGACTCAAGGTTTCGCTGCCGGGCATGACTAGCTCGATGTGCGTCAACCTGCCGTTTATCATGGTTGCCTTAATCGAGCTTAGCCTGCCCGAAGGCCTCATTATCGCGGCTGCGTCCACCTTCGTGCAAAGCTTCTGGCCTGAGAGCAAGAAGCGCAACTTAGTTCTGGTCGGATTCAATGTTTCCGTGTTGGTGCTGGCCGCTCAGGCGAGTTGGCTGGTGTTGCGGCACGGTTTCCACAATCCGGCTTTGCTAATCGTCACTGGAACCTTGTCAATTCTGGTTGCCAACACGATGCCGGTTGCAATGATCATCGCCATGACCGAGGCAGGCAAAACCCTTCGGACGTGGTTCCACATACTGCAGCTGACGTTCCCGTACTACTCGCTGGTTGCCGGAATCCCGGCGCTGGTGAAACTGGCGAACTACGCAGTTGGTTGGCGAGTGCCTCTGTTCATCTTGCCTGCCATGTTTCTGGTTTACCGATCGTACGTGGCTTATTTCCGGCGCCTGGTTCAGCCCGCGCAAAACCACCCGCGGGCCATGGCCCACACCGCCGCTGGCTAATGGGAGAGTGGGCGGACGGACGAACTTGTCCGGCCACCCTTTTTTACTCCTCAACGTCCCGTCTAGCTCATTGCATTGGGCTCTTCCTGCCCCCAGTTCACCTGAACTAGTCAAACCGACATTTCGTGGCCCCTCTCGATTCTCGGTCGCTTACCTCAGTAACTTGGTGCTTGGAATCGGCCTCGTTAGTCTAGAGCGGGGACGTGTCTTGCCCGGCCGGCGCGCTTTACCAGGCTCTGACACGCCTGGCGCGCATTTCTAGCTTCGGGAGTAAGCCTGAGAGGGTGAATGGGTGGTGATGCCAAGATGTGGCGAGCCATGGGGTGGCAGGCACGCTTGTTCTACTCCTTCATCGTGGCGACCGGCGCTGCAGTGCTGGTGTATGGAGCTCTTCATTGGTTCGCTCCTCGCCCGTTCCAGGCGTTATGTTATCTGCTCATCGCCGTTCTGACCTCCCGAATGAAAGTCAAGCTGCCGGGGATTACCGGGACCATGTCGGCCAGCTTTCTCATCATCCTGCTCAGCGTCGTGGAACTGGGTTTTTCCGAATCGCTGGTCATCGGCTGTGCTACCACGCTGGTCCAGTCTTTCTCCAAGGATCGGCCCCGCTTCATCCGGCTCGCGTTTAATATCTGCGCCAGCGCCTTTGCTGTGGGGTTCACCAGTTGGATCTACTCCGCGGCGACCTTCGATCAGCTCGGGGGCAACACCATTCCGTTGCTGTCGGCGGCTTGCGCATACTTTCTGGCAAATACGCTTCCGGTTTCGATCATCATTTCCTTGACCGAGGGTAAATCGCTTCGCGGGACGTGGAAAGAGTGCTATTTTTGGGCTTTTCCTTACTATCTCGTCGGGGCTGGCCTTGCGGGTCTGCTGAGCTGGATGCACGGGAAGATCAATTGGCAAACCGCGCTGCTGGTCTTGCCCGGGGCCTATGTGATTTACCGCTCCTATCGCCTTTACCTGGGAAAACTGCAAGCTGAAAAGGAGCACGCCGAGCAGACAGCAAAGCTGCACCTGCGCACCATCGAGGTGCTGGCACTGGCCATCGAAGCAAAAGACCAGACGACCCATGCCCACTTGCAGCGCGTGCAGGTTTACGCCACCGAAATCGCAAAGGAGCTGAAGGTCAGCCCGGAGGAGTTCGAGGCTTTGCAAGCGGCGGCGCTGTTGCACGATATTGGCAAGCTCGCGGTTCCCGAACACATCATCTCCAAGCCCGGAAAACTCACGCCCGAAGAATTCGACAAGATGAAGATCCACCCAGTGGTCGGGGCCGAGCTGTTGGAAAAGGTGGAGTTCCCCTATCCCGTGGCTCCGATCGTCCGCGCTCACCATGAGAGATGGGATGGAAGCGGATACCCCTGCGGCCTCAAAGGGGAACAGATTCCCATCGGAGCACGGATTCTGGCTGCCGTTGATTTCCTGGACGCACTGGCTTCGGACCGCCAGTATCGCCATGCTTTCCCAATGGAAGTGGTGATGAAACGGCTGTCACTCGAAGCCGGCAAGTCATTTGATCCACAAGTGGTCGCCGTTATTCAGCGCCGCTGCAGGGAACTGGAAGCGTTGGTGGAAAAGGCCGCCTCCAAACAGAGTGGCGCGAAGCTGTCCACGGAAATCAGATTCGCGGCTGGAGCCGCGCCCGCCAACGGTTTTGAAAGCAGCGCGGCTGCCAGCCCCGCTATGAATGAATCCACTTTTCTTGACTGCATTGCTGCCGCCAAGCAGGAAGTGCACATTCTGTTCGAGTTGAGCCAGGAACTTGGGACTTCCCTCAGCCTGGATGACACGCTTTCCGTATTTGCCGCCAAACTTCGGCGGATCGTCCCCTATGACTCAATCGTGATTTATGTGCGGCACGAGGACGTTTTGCTGCCCGAGCACGTAGGCGGCGAGGACATGCGTCGCTTCTCGGCGTTGCGAATTCCGATGGGCGAGGGTGTGTCGGGCTGGGTCGCTTACAACAAACAGCCTATTCTGAACGGTAATCCCTCAGTCGAACCAGGCTATGATGACGATACCAGCAAACTCACGGTCTTGAATTCCGCGTTAGCAGTTCCTTTGGAAGGTTTAGAGGGCGTGGTCGGCGTAGTCACCTTGTATCGGGCGGACAAGGATGCGTTCTCGAAAGACCACTTGCGCGTCCTGTTAGCCGTTAGCCCGAAGATTGCCTTGGCCATTGAGAATGCCCTTAAGTATGAGCAAGCCGAGAACTCCGCCACCACGGATTACCTCACCGGCCTTCCAAATGCGCGCTCTATGTTCCTGCAACTGGGGCGGGAGTTGACGCGGGCCAAGCGCACCAATGGTTCACTCACAGTAATGGTCTGCGATCTTGACGGTTTCAAACAGGTCAATGACCGGTTTGGACATCTGGAAGGAAATCGCGTCCTGCAACTGTTTGCGCGCCGGGTGCGCGAAACCTGCCGCGAGTACGACTATGTGGCCCGCATGGGAGGCGACGAGTTTGTGGTCATCATTCCCGACTTGACGCCTGAAGCCGCCACCGCGAAAGCATCTGAATTGCGGGAACTGGCGATGCAAGCGGGACGCGAAGTTTGCGGCGAAGATTTGCTGTCGCTCAGCATCGGCAAAGCGGTGTTTCCAAACGACGGCGACGAAGTGGACACGCTGCTCGCGAAGGCCGATCGCCTGATGTATGGCGAAAAACAGACACGCTCGGGCAAGAAGAACCGCCGGAGCTACCCGCGCCTGGCGTGTTGCCTCTCCGTAGAAGTGATCGAAGAAGGGAAGCACACGCCATTTCTTGGCAAGGTCGAGAATATCGGCCTTGGAGGATGTTTTGTGGAAACCCGAACCTTGGTTCCCACGGCCGCGGGTTGCAGACTCGGGTTCGCGACCGACCGTGGGGAACTCGAAGTAAGCGGCACCGTAGTGCGGACCAGTCCCGGCACTGGCTTTGCTGTCCGATTCCACAACGTGTCACTGCAGGATCGCGAACGAGTAATGCAAATTCTCCGTTTTGTCGAAAGCACCATCAATCCAGGCCACACGGCGCAGCGGTACTTGTCCTCTCTGACGAACGTCCAGCCTTAGCCTGTTCGCACATTTCTACTCATGGTCGATACCGTTCTCGTTGCGAGAAGCGAGTCCTCGCACCAAAGCGTTCACCGTTCATGGAATGGCAACGCTTGTGTCCTTAGCAAGTTAAAATGTCCGCTTTTTGAAGCAAGTGAAATGTCCGGTTGAGTCATAGGGACGGCCTCACTGAGGCTGCCGTGGGGTTGGTTTTGGGGGATGGGGTTGCAGGGGAAGGGGGC
>Ga0326728_10001366_pt1 | contig 86881 bp, 85 predicted proteins | sample MB3enrmetagenome_FD_207602 | JGI IMG/M metagenome (GOLD analysis project Ga0326728, IMG submission 207602) | Lab enriched peat soil microbial communities from McLean, Ithaca, NY, United States - MB31MN | ecosystem: Environmental > Terrestrial > Soil > Wetlands > Peat | place: USA: New York...
AGCCGTCCGCCGTCGGCCCGACGCTGTCGCCCGCGTTGTCGCCCGTGCAGTCGGCGATGACGCCGGGGTTCTTCGGGTCGTCCTCGGGCAGGTGGAAGACGATCTTCATGAGGTCGGAGCCTATGTCGGCTATTTTCGTGAAGATGCCGCCGCAGATGCGAAGGGCGCTCGCGCCCAGGGACTCGCCTATGGCGAACCCTATGAACGACGGGCCGACCATCTCCTTCGGAAGGAAAACCAGGATACAGATCATGAAGAAGAGCTCGACGCTTACGAGGAGGAGCCCTACGCTCATACCGGAGCGCAGCGGGATGGCGACGACATTTACCGGCCGCCCGTAAAGCGACGCAAAGGCGGCCCTCGAATTCGCGCGGGTATTGATCCTCATGCCGAACCAGGCGACGCCGTACGAGCCGAGGATGCCGAGGACCGAGCAGAAGAGGATGACGACTATGTTGAAGAGCGGGGCGCGCTGGAGTCCGGCGAAGTAGTAGGTCATGCAGATGGCGATGAGCACCCACAGGATGACGAGGAACTTACCCTGCTGGGCGAGGTATGACTTGCACGTCTCCCAGATGATGTCGGAAACGTTGAGCATCGAGCTGTGGGCAGGCAGGTTCTTCGTCTGGTTCGACTGGACGAGGCCGAACACTAGGCCCAGGACACAGATCAGGAGGCCGAAATACATGATGTGGATGCCGTTCAGGATGCTGCCGAACACGGTGAAGCTGACGTGGGACAGGTCGGGCAGCACGATGTCGGCCTCGCCGGCAAAGACGGGCGCAGCGCCGAGTAGGACCATAAAACAAAAGACAAGCAATGCGGGCAATACCTTACGTGCTTTTGCGAACCCCATAAAACCCCTCCTTACAGAGTTTTTGCGCAGGAGACCCTTTATGATTTGAAACGATGCATATTATAACTACCGAAAAGCGGCTTATGTCAACTATTTTCCATCTTTTCCGGTGTTTGAAAACCTGCGGCGCCATTCGCCGCCGCGCAAGCCTTAAACGGTATAAGGCGCCGTGGCGCGCCCTTCAGAAGGTGAACTCGACGGACCTTTTTTGCCCGCTGAGCGAAGGCCTTCCTGACGAGGGACTCGATGGAGCTCTGATACTTCGACGGCGAGACCCGCAGTGCAGCGAACGCCTCGCGCCATGCCCTGATGCGGGGATGGTCCTGGGGCCTCTCGTAGCCGAAGCCCGTCTGTATGCGCTGAATGACCCCCTCCAGGAGGTGCTCCCCGTACCTGCTGTTATCGATGCGGCATATCAGGCACCCAATGCGCAGGCCGGGGAAAAGCTCGAAAAGCCCGTCGTCTATCGAAAACTTCATGCCTGGGTCTTTGATGCGGTCGCAATCCTCGTGAGGGCGCGCAGAAGGGCCGCCGCAAGGACCGTGTACTCCTCCTGCTCGAAGGTCAGCCCCTTCAGGGCGGCCTCGGTCCTTTCCCTGGCCTTGTGCGCCCGCGCCAGGTCGATCTCCTCCCCGAACTCTGCCGTGTCCAGGAGCAGGAGCACCCTGTTCTCCCTGACCTCGGCAAAGCCGCCGCTCGTTGCAATGAAGCGGGTCCTGCCCTCGTTCGAGAAGCGTACCTCGCCGTGGTCGAGGGTCGAGAGAAAGGTGACGTGGCCCGGGAGCACGCCGAACTCGCCGGCCGTGCCGGGCGCCTCCACAAGGTCGGCGTCCTCGCGGACCAGGAGCTTCTCCGGGGTGATTATCTCAAGTTGGAGCTTCTCCATCACTCACTCCATCATCTTCTTCGCCTTCTCTACGGCCTCATCGATGTTGCCTACCATGAAGAAGGCCTGCTCGGGCAGGTCGTCGTGCTTGCCCTCGAGGATCTCCTTGAAGCCCCTTACCGTCTCGGCTATCGGCACGTACTTGCCGGCGGAGCCGGTGAACGCCTCCGCGACGAAGAAGGGCTGCGAGAGGAACCTCTGGATCTTCCGCGCGCGGGAGACGACCAGCTTGTCTTCCTCGGAAAGCTCGTCCATGCCGAGGATGGCGATGATGTCCTGGAGGTCCTTGTATTTCTGGAGGGTCTGCTGCACGCCCATCGCCACTCCGTAGTGCTCGTCGCCGACCACCTTCGGGTCGAGTATCCTGCTCGTCGAATCGAGGGGATCGACCGCCGGGTAGATGCCCAGTTCGACGATCTGCCTGGAGAGGACGGTCGTGGCGTCGAGGTGCGCAAAGGTCGTGGCGGGGGCGGGGTCCGTGAGGTCGTCGGCGGGCACGTAGATGGCCTGGACGGAGGTGATGGAGCCGCGCAGCGTCGATGTGATCCTTTCTTCGAGCTCGCCCAGGTCGGTCGAGAGGGTCGGCTGGTAGCCGACTGCGGAAGGCATACGGCCCAAGAGGGCCGACACCTCCGAGTTCGCCTGGGTGAACCGGAATATATTGTCGATAAAGAGCAGCACGTCCTGCCCCTCTTCGTCGCGGAAGTACTCGGCGGCCGTAAGGGCCGTGAGGCCGATCCTGGCGCGCGCGCCGGGGACCTCCGTCATCTGGCCGTATATGAGGGCCGTCTTGTCGATGACGCCGGAGCCCTTCATCTCAAGCCAGAGGTCGTTCCCCTCGCGGGTCCTCTCCCCCACGCCGCCGAAGACGGAGATGCCGCCGTGCTGCATCGCAATGTTGTGGATCATCTCCATGATGATGACCGTCTTCCCCACGCCTGCACCACCGAAGAGGCCGACCTTGCCGCCTTTCGGGTACGGCTCCAGAAGGTCGATCACCTTGACGCCCGTCTCGAGGAGCTCGATCTTCGTGTTCTGCATGACGAGCGTCGGGGCCGGGCGGTGGATGGAATACTTTTCCTTCGTCTCGACCGGGCCCCTGCCGTCGACCGGCTCGCCTACGACGTTGAGCACGCGGCCGAGGACCTCCCTGCCGACGGGCACGACGATGGGTGTCCCCTTGTACGACGCGTCCTGGCCGCGCCGCAAGCCGTCCGTCGTCTCCATGGCGATGCATCGGACCGTGCTGTCCCCGATGTGCTGGGCGACTTCGAGGACGAGGTTCTCCTTCTTGTCGCTGATCGTCGGGTTCGTGAGATAAACGGCCCCGTATATAGGGGGAAGGGCCTCAGGGGGGAAGCGGATATCGACCACCGTCCCGATGACCTGCACGACCTTCCCTGTCACCTCGTTCATATAGCCTCCTTTAGCTGCTCTGCAGCGCCTCTGCGCCGCCCACGATATCCATCATCTCGTTGGTTATGCTCTGCTGGCGCGTCTTGTTATAGACGAGCGTCAGATGGTCGATAATCTCGCCGCAGTTGTTGGTCGCGTTCTCCATCGCGGCCATGCGCGACGCGTGCTCCGACGTCTGCGACTCGACCAGGGCGTAATAGATCCTGGTCAGCACGTAATGGGGGATAAAACGGACGAGGATCGACTCCATGTCCGGCTCGTAAAGGTAGTCCGCCTCGTCGCCTCTTTTCTCCGCTTTCAGGGGCAGGAACTCCTCGAACCTGACCTCCTGCCGGATGGCCGAGCGGAAATGCGTATAGATAAGGTAGACCTTGTCGTACTCGCCTTTGATGTAGAGGTCCGTCAGGTCCTCGGCCATCCTGCCCGCGATATCGGCCCACGCCGCCTTCAGGTCGAGCCATTCCTTCTCCGTCCCGATCTTCCTGCGCCTGAAGTAGTCCCTGATCTTCCTGCCTGCAAGGTAGACGCCTATCTTTTCGTAGTGCGATTTTTCAGCGAGGATGAATCGCTCGACAGCCGTGGCGATGTTCAGGTTGAAGGCGCCGGAGAGGCCCCGGTCGGAGGCGATGGGGAAGAGGAGCACTTTTTTGACCTCTTCACGCCCGCCGATGAGGGGATGGGCGCCTTCCGGGATACGGCTCGTAAGCCTCGAAAGGAGCCCTTCGCTCGCAAGGGCGTAGGCGGTCACCTTCTCCAGCTCGTCCTGGGCGCGCCGGAGCTTCGAGGCCGAGATCATCCGCATCGTCCTCGTGATCGTCTGGGTGCTCCTTACGCTGTTGATCTTCCTTTTTACGTCGCGCAGGGTCGCCATGTTACGCCTTGAACCGCTCCTTGAACGCGGCGAGGATCTTGTTCAGGTCGGTCTCTATCTGTTCGTCGATCGCCTTCTTCTCCCGCACGGCGGTAAGTATCTCCGGGTGCTCTTTCTCCATATAGGCGAGCATCTCCTGCTCGTAGCGCGGTATCGCCGCCACCGGGTAGACATCCGTGTAGCCGTTCGTGCCCGCGTATAAGAGCACCACCTGCTTCTCTACGGGGTAGGGCGAGTAAAGGCCCTGCTTGAGGAGCTCCTGGAGGCGCGCGCCCCTGGAAAGAAGCGCCTGCGTGGCCTTGTCCAGGTCGCTGCCGAACTTCGCGAAGGCGGCCATCTCCCTGTACTGGGCAAGGTCGATCCTCAGGCGGCCCGCCACCTGTTTCATCGCCTTCGTCTGGGCGTTGCCGCCGACCCGCGAGACGGAGAGGCCCACGTTGATGGCCGGCCTGTTGCCTGCGTAGAAGAGCTCCGGCTCAAGGTATATCTGCCCGTCGGTAATGGAGATGACGTTCGTCGGTATGTAGGCGGAGACGTCGCCGGCCTGGGTCTCGATGATGGGCAGGGCCGTCAGCGAGCCGCCTCCGTGGGCGTCGTCCCACTTCGCCGCCCGCTCCAGGAGCCTCGAATGGAGGTAGAAGATGTCCCCCGGGTACGCTTCCCTCGCAGGCGGTCTTCTGAGAAGCAGTGAAAGCTGCCTGTATGCTACAGCGTGCTTCGACAGGTCGTCGTAAGCGATCATGGCGTGTCGCCCCGTGTCCCTGAAGTACTCTCCCATTGAGCAGCCCGAGAAGGGGGCCAGGTACTGGAGGGGTGCGGTATCGCTCGCAGTCGCGGCGACGACCGTCGTATATTCCATTGCGCCGTAAGCGGTGAGGACATCGACGATCCTCGCCACGGAAGACCTCTTCTGTCCCACAGCCACGTATATGCAGAAGACGTTCTTCCCCTTCTGGTTGATGATCGTATCGACGATTATGGCGGTCTTGCCCGTGCCCCTGTCCCCGATTATCAGCTCGCGCTGCCCCCTGCCGATGGGGATCATCGCGTCGATGGCCTTGATGCCCGTCTGGAGGGGCTCCTTCACCGGCTGCCTCACGACGACGCCGGGCGCCCTCTGCTCGACGTTCCTGTATTCTTTAGCCTCGATGGGGCCTTTGCCGTCGAGGGGGTTGCCTAAGGCATCGACCACCCGGCCTACCAGGCCCTCGCCCACCGGGACCTGGGCGATCCTGTTCGTACGTTTTACGAGGTCCCCTTCCTTGATCTCCGTGTAGTCGCCGAAAATGACGGACCCTATGTTGTCTTCCTCAAGGTTGAGGACCATGCCGGTGATATTGTGGGGGAACTCGATCAGCTCCCCGGAGACGGCGTTCTCAAGGCCATATATCCTTGCGATGCCGTCGCCGACGGAGATGACGGTCCCCGTCTCCTGGAGGTCGATCTCCCGCTCGAAGCCCGATATCTTCTGCTCTATGATCCTGCTTATCTCGTCTGCCTTGACTGCCATCGTCTACTCCTCCATCATCCGTTCGCTCAGAAGCTCGAGCTGCCTCCTGACGCTGCCGTCGATCCTCAGTCCGCCAACGATCACCTTCAAGCCCCCGATGAGCCCTTTGTCCTCCCGGACGGAAAGCTCGACCTTCTTGCCGAGCCGCTCCGCGAGGGCCGCCTCGATCCTTTGCCTTACCTCATCGGAGACGGGGTAGGCCGAATAGCATACCCCCCTCGCCCTTCCTTCCTTATCGTCGATTATCTCCCGGTAAGAGTCGCATATGAGAGACAGGTAGTTCATTCGCTGCTTTTCGAGGAGAAGGCCCAGGAGGGCGGCCACGGGCGGCGCAGCGCCGATGGCACCGGCCAGAGTGGAGAGAAGCTCTTTTCTCTTATCCATCTCTATGAGAGGGAGCATAAGGGCCTTCTCGATCTTCGGGTCGAATGCCGCTACCGAGAGGACCTGCCGCATCTGCTCCAGGTAGTCCCTGTATCTGCCGTCCTTTTCACCCACGGCAAAAAGGCCCTGGGCGTACCGCCTCGCTATCGACTGGCGTATCAATTGACGCTCCTCACCCTCTTGATGAAGTCTTCGACCATCCGGTCGTGCTCGTCCTTACTGAAAGCGCCGCGCACCTTCTCTTCTGCCGCCTTGATCGTCCTTGCCACGACCTCGGACCTGACGCGCGCCATCGTCTCCCGCATCTCCTGCTCGTAGGCGAGGCGCGCCTGGTCGCTTATGCGGGCGGCAAGGGCGGAGGCCTCATCGAGGACCTTCTTTTTCTCCTTCTCCATCTCTTCCAGGACCGACTTCCTGAAGGCGTCGATCTCCGCGCCCAGGCCTGCGAGCCTGCCCTCGAAGAGCTTCTTGGCCTCCCCGGCCTCTCTTATGAGCCGTTCCGCCTCTTCCACCTTCTCCCTGACGGACCGGCTCCGGCTTTGCAGGTATGCGCCGAGGGGCTTCTTAAGGAAGTAGACGAGGACGAAGACGAGGACACCGAAGTTTATGAACTGGAAGAGAAGCTGGAGCCACAGTGGAAGGTCTTTCCCGAGTCCCATCAGACCCTCCTCCCCGTGATCTTGCCCGCAACCTCTGCGGCCAGGCGGTCGGATTCGCCGACAAGGGCGTCCAGGGTCTTCCGGCCTTCAGCCTTCACCGCATCCCTCACCCTGACGAGCTCTTCGGCGAGGTTTCTCCTCGCCTCTTCTACGATCCTCATCGAAGCGGCGTGCGCCTCCTTGAGGGCCGTTTCTTTCTCCGCGAGGATCGGGAGCTTCTTCTCCTCCAGGTCCTCATCGTAGGTCCTGCCGAGGCTTTCTGCCTCGCCTTTCTTACCCTCGGCTTCCTGCGCAAGGGCCCCTATCACGGAGCGCCTCTTCGCAAGGTGGCCGAGGACGGGCCTGAAAAGGAAGACGTTCAGGAGAATCAGCAATATAAGTAGCTGAAAGAATTGGACAAAAATTGTGTAGTCCGGATTTATCATTAGGTTATCCCCCCTGCGCCCCCGTCCCCCCCAGGACTTGGTTGTGAAATTATTAACACGGATGGACGAGAATTTTCAACCTATTTTATCGTTAAGTTTCGACGGCAAGGCAGTCGAGCAGCCTGTCGAGGTCCTCTTTGGAATAAAACTCTATAATAATTCTGCCCTTATTTTTTTTGAACGTCACCTGCACTTTCGTCTTCAGCGCCTCCCGCAGCATCTCCTCCGCATTGAGGAAGGGCGAGGGAGGCGCCGTCCGCGTCGTCTTCCTGACCCTCTCCAATTCCCTGACCGAAAGGCCCTCTTCGAGCGCCCTTTTCACGTATCTCTTCTGTTCCTGCTCGCTCTCAAGGGTGATAAGCGTCCTGCCGTGGCCCTGGGTGAGCTTGCCGGCCGCCAGCAGGTCCTGTATCCATGCGGGGAGCTTGAGCAGCCTGATGTAATTCGTGACGGAGCTCCTCTCGATCCCCGTTTTTTTTGCAAGCTCGTCATGGGTGTAGCCGAACTCCTCTACGAACCGCCGGTAGACGTTGGCTATCTCCAGGGGGTTCAGGTCCTCCCTTTGCAGGTTCTCGATCATCGCAAGCTCAAGTGCTTCCTGGTCGCTTGCTTCCCTGATGATGGTGGGGACCTCTTTCAGGCCCGCCATCTTCGCCGCGCGGAAACGGCGCTCCCCTGCGATGATCTCGTATACCCCTTCCTTCCTTCTGACGAGGATCGGCTGCAAAAGGCCTTTTTCTTCTATGGAGGCGGCGAGCTCCCGGAGGGATTCCTCTTTCATTTCCAGCCTGGGCTGGTTCGGATTGGCCAGTATCTGCTGCACGGGGATGGTATGGACGCTCCCTTCGTCCACGTCCTTCAATATAGCCGAGAGTCCCCTTCCGAGAGGGTCTTTCTTGGGCATTTAGCCCCCGTCGCCCGATATTTCGGCCGCCAGCTCCAGATAGCTCTCGGCGCCCTTCGATGCCGCATCGTACAGGATCACGGGCTTCCCGTAGCTTGGGGCCTCGCTCAGCCGCACGTTCCTCGGTATGACCGTCTGAAAGACCTTGTCCCCAAGGTGCCTGCGCGCCTCCTCCATGACGCGGAATGAAAGGTTGTTCCGCTTGTCGAACATGGTGAGGAGCACGCCGAGGATGTCCAGGTCCGGGTTGAGCCTCTTCTTGATGACCGAGATCGTCTTCAACAGGAGGACAAGCCCTTCGAGGGCGTAGTACTCGCACTGAAGGGGTATGAGGACAAAATCGGAGGCTGCCAGGGCGTTGACCGTGAGGAGGCCCAGGGAAGGGGGACAGTCTATAAACGTGTAGATATAGCTTTCCCTTACGCCCTGGATGGCCCTCTTGAGGACCGTCTCCCGCTCATCCATTTCGAGGAGCTCGATCTCCGCGCCGATCATGTCCGGGTGGCCGGGGGCGAGGTCGAGCATAGGAAGCTCCGTCTTGACTATGACCCGGTCTAAGGCGAGCTCGCCTATCACGGCGCGGTAGAGGTTTTCCTTCACCTTCCCGTACGAGACGCCTACGCCGCTCGTCGCGTTGCACTGGGGGTCGATGTCCACGAGGAGGGTCCTGTGCTCCGCAACGGCCACCGAGGCCGCGAGGTTGATCGCGGTGGTCGTCTTACCGACACCGCCCTTCTGGTTCGCAATCGCTACGATCTTTCCCATAGACAACATACATTAGCACAAAACAATCTTTCTATGGAACCTTTTTGTAAACGAAGAGTTGGTACGCCGAGGCAGCCCCCGGAAGCCTGTAGCTTTCCGCCCGCTCCAGAAGAAAGCCCGGCCCCACGGCAGGCTTTTCCCCCTTGCCCCTGACGAGGAAGGCCAACCCCCCTCCGACAAGGTGCCTCCCCCCCTTATCGAGCACGGCGGCCGCCGGGCCGAAGGCCTTTGCAACGAGGAGGTCGACGCCGAGGGGTGCCGCCTCTTCCGCCCGCGCATGGACGATCTTCAGCCGGTCAAGGCCGAGCAGCCGTTTCACGTGGCGCTGAAAAAGGACCTTTTTCAGGGTCTTCTCCATCGAAAAGATCGTTCTTTCCGGGTCGAGTATGGCCAGGGGGAGTGCAACCACCCCCGCACCCGAGCCGAGGTCGAGAAGGGACCCGGTCTCCGGTATCCGCGAGCGGATGAAAAAAGCGTCGTAAACAAGCCCGGTTACGATCCTGCCGGCCTCTTTAGGGCCGGAGAGGTTCATCGTCCGTCCCCATCGCTCGAGCTCGCCCGCATAAGACGCGAGGCGCGCGACGGTCTCCCCGTCCCGCTCGATCCCGAAGCGGGCAAGGCCTTCCGCGATCAGCTCCCTCAGCCCCTCCATGACCCGTCCTTTAAAATCTCTTCCACTGTGATTATTGATAAGCGGGGGCGAGGAATGTTTTCGCCTCCCGATATAAACGTTAGCATAATTTTTTTGTTTCTGTTATAGTAAACCCCATGCGGAACAGGCTCTTGATTCTTTTCATCCTTTGTTTCGCTGTCGCGGCCTGCGGCGGGAAGAAACAGCAAGTCAAGAAGGTTGACAGTCCCGGTAACCTGTACGTCCAGGGCATCGCGTACATGAAGAAGAAGGACTGGAACAAGGCCATAGAGAGGTTCGCCACGGTCAGGGAGAATTATCCCTTTGACCCTATAGCGCTCGTCGCGCAGATAAAACAGGCGGACTCCAACTTCGAAAAAAAGGCATACGCCTCGGCGGCCGTCATTTACGAGGATTTCGTCAACAGCTACCCTGAGGACGAGAATGCCGCCTACGCCCTGAGGCGCCTCGCGGAATGCTACGAGAAGCAGTCTCCATCCATAGAGCGCGATCAGTCCAACACGTTCAAGGCGATCGAGCGCTTTACCTTCCTGAAAAACCGCTATCCCGGCAGCCCTTACGCCAAGGACGTGGACACGCACCTGCAGCAATTGACGCAGAAGGTGGCTGCAAGGGAGGTCTTCGTAGGCGAATTCTACTACAGATGGCAAAAGTACAACGCCTCCATCATCCGCTTCCAATACTTTCTCGGCAAGTACCCCGATGCCAAGGAGAGGGACAAGGCGCTCTATTACCTGGCCCTCAATTACCACGAGCTGGAGAACGATGAGGTGGCGCAGAGCTACCTCGACAGGCTCAAGAAGGAATACCCGAAAAGCCCTTATGGCAGGACGATAAAACGGGAGCGAAAGACCCTCCGCGTAGCGGGCGTCAGGCCGGCCGCGGCCGCAAGCGACGCAAAGTCGGCGACCGCCCAGCCGGCGTCGCCGGTCGTCGCATCTGCCTACGTAGAGAAGGCGCCCAGGCGGATCGAGCTGAAGCCCGTCGAGACCCCTGCGCAGCCCGCGGCGCCGCAGGGCGCTGCGGATAAGGCGGCGAAGGAGCCTGCGGCGGCGCCTGCCCAGGCGGGGGCGGAAAGCACCGGGGCGAAGGCAGGCGCGCAGGGGACCGGGCAAGCGGCGGCAACGACCGCGGCCGGCGGAGCGGCCGTCGAGGAAAAAGCGTCAAAAAAGGCGGAGGACAAAAGAGGCTCCCTGGGGTTCTTCTCCGAGAAGAAGCCGGTCGATGTCGTGGCGGACTCGATGGAAGGGCTGGAAAAGGGAAAGGTCATCGTCTTCAAGGGCAACGTGATCGCCAAGCAGGTTGACCTCTACCTTTTCTCCGATATGCTCACTGCCTATGTAAACGAAGAGACGAACGAGATCGAGAGGGCCAGGGCAGAGGGGAACGTCAAGATCGTTAAGCTCGACAGGACCGCAACCTGCAAGGAAGCGTTGTTCTATAACGACAAGGGCGAGATCGTCCTGAAAGGGGACGTAATCGTCTTCTCAGGCAACGACAAGGTCTCCGGGGACGTTGTCACCTATTACATCAACGAGGACCGCGTAAACGTCCAGGGGCAGAAAGACAAGAGGGCAAAGGCGCTCATCTCGCCGAAATAGGCCGCGTCAGCGCCTTATTCCGCACAGGCTGCCCCGGCCCCCATTTTTTTGCTTCCGCCCTTCCTCTATCCTGCGGGCCGTACGCGCCGACTGCCGGGGCTATCCAAGCACCTTTTTTATAAGGCTGTCCACCGTCCCTTTAGGGACAGCCCCGACAACGCGGTCCACGACCTCGCCTTTATTGAAAAGGATGAGCGTAGGTATGCCCCTGACCCCGAATTTCGATGTAGTCAACGGGTTGGCATCGACGTTCAGCTTCATCACCTTGACCCGGCCGTCATATTCCTCCGCCATGTTGTCAAGCACAGGGCCCATCATCTGACACGGCCCGCACCAGGTGGCCCAGAAATCGACCAGGACGGGGAGGGTCGCCTCCCCGACTTCCTTCGCAAAGTCGCCGTCGCTCAAGGGTAATGCCTTACTCATGCCTCCTCCTTATGAACCCGTCCGTTTAAGGAATGGCGCCGCCATTCCCATCCTATTTTCACGTAAAGCGGCGGCGCGGCCCGCACGATGAAGCGGCCGCTTTCTCCGCCACTGGCGCCGTCTCCGTGCTCCCACAGTGGACGCACTTGGGCGCCTTGTCTTTCTCCTTCATCTCGAAAGACTTTCCGCACTTCTTGCATTCGTACTTCCTGCCTTCCATCTGCTCTGCTCTCCTCCTTTGCTCTGGTGGACCTGTTGCGTACATAGTATAAGGCGCGGGTTGGAGATTTACAACCTGGTGGGCAGTGCAGGGGGTGGAATCATCACAACGTCTGCGGCAAAAGCTGAAATGCTGTCGGATGGCTATAGGCTTGGACTCGCGCGCAGCACGGAAGGCGTAGAGGGCAAAAAGGCTAAACCAATGCTTTTTGCGGCTGTACTATTGCCTAGGGCAGGATAAGACTTCGTTCACGATCTTTGTCTGTTGAGGGGGGAGGCTCCGTGCGGCTTTGCTGCTGGAGGGGGCGCTGAGCCCCAATAACTGCGGCGGCGGTAAGAGCGGGCTGTACTATTCCGCAGGGTGGGATATTAGGACGTCAATTATATTTAGCCCTGCGGGATGTGAGCTTGGTCCAGAAGGCGGCGGGTGTTTTAAGGAGATATCTCTATTCCCTTCGGTGGGATCAGGGGGTGCAGTACGCCCCTTCTAGAAGAGAAAGCTCGCCTTTTCCTTGCCGTTGAGGATGCCTACGTAGACGTCCTCGTCGGACAGCTCGTTGCTGCCCATTTCCTTTCTTACCTGGCTGCTCCCGCAACTGGGGCAGAAGACGTTCTTCGCGTTGAGGGGGAGGAACAAATAGCCACACAGGTCGCAAACGTATTCCTCAGGTATCATCACGCATTGTCCTCCTTGTGTCCGCCATATGCTGAGGCAGCAGGCCGTCGTGAGCGCCCCTTGAGCGACGCAAGCGGTCTTCATGGACGATTATCGCCCCGATGGGGGCAAGAGCGGCTCTCTGTGCAGACGCGCCGCTGTGTTTGACGGGTGAAGACTTTATATTCACTTTCGGCCTCTCGAACCCCTACATACTATGCCGCCGGCCCTCTATTGTCAATAGCCGAAAAAGAGACCCTTAATCAGAAGAACTCGGAGAGGATCATATCGAAATTTTTCCGCACGGCCTCCCGCCCCTTCAGCATGTCGCCGTGGCCGGGTATCAGGTACTCGATGTCCAATTTCGCAAGCTTCTTGAGGCTTGCGAGGAGGAGGCCCGTGTCGCCCCCCGGAAGGTCCGTCCTGCCCACACCCAGCGCAAAAATCGTATCCCCCGCTATAAGGGCCTTTTCCTTCGTCATGTAAAGGCAGATGGAGCCCGGCGAGTGGCCCGGGGTCTCGATCACAAGAAACTCTTTCTGCCCGAGAAAGAGCGGCCCTTCCTTAAGGAGCAGCCTGAACGGCTTTGCCGGCGGCTGGGCGCCCATTGCGAGGAAAAGCTCCTTCCCCTCGTCCCGCATGTACGCATATTCCCTCGCGCCTATCGCCCGGAGCATGCTATCCTCGAAAAGATCGGTCGCCTCGATGTGATCGGGATGGGCGTGGGTGAAGATGATGAGCTTGAGGCGCGCCGGATCGACGCCGTCCCGGGCCATGGCCGCAGTGACATTGCCGAACAGATGGACGTGTCCGGGGTCGATGAGGGTAGGCACCGCGCCCCCGATGTAGACCGAATTCGCATTATTTTCCTGAAAAGACTGCCAGGGATAGAAGTTGACCTCGTCGAAAACCCGCATAAGACGTCTCCCTCCGTATGCGCCCCATATTCTCAGGGGATTTCTATGTTGAACTTTATCTCCGCCTCCGACCTCCGCCCGTAGATCGGCTTCACATCTGCCGGACTGCCCCCATCGCAGGCGGCAAGCCCGGTAGCCAGGAGCGCCTCCCCGCAGACCCTCTTCGAAGGGCCCTCCGCTATTTGCAAGCCGTCGATCCCGGCGAGGGCCTCCCTGCACGGCCCCACGCCCGTCCCGAAGCAGAGGCACGGGGCAGGGACTGCATCCCTTATTTTCTCAGGCTTCATGGCGTGAAAGCCGTCCATGCGGACCGCGGTCCCGCCCGCTGCGCGGTAAAGGGCGAAAAAGACCTCCCCTTTCTTCGCGTCGATGAGTGGGCAGAGGTAGTGGCCTTCCATGAAGGCGAAGGGGTGGGCAAGGACATCGGGGGTGGGCACGCCGAAAAGGGGGATGGCCAGTCCTTCGGCCAGCCCCTTGCAGAAGGCGAGGGCCACCCTTACGCCCGTAAAGGAGCCCGGGCCGAGGGTCACCAGCAGCATCGAGAGGTCGGCGGCGGAGTAGCCGTGGTCCGCCAGCAGGGAAGAGACCCTGGCGGGGAGCGCTTCCGAAGAATGGCGCTCCATCCTCGCGTGGCGCTCCTCGATCAGCCTGCCCTCGCGGCCGAGGACGAGGTTGAGGAAGTCCATCGAATTGTCCAGGCCCAGTATAAGCCTATTGGACATGGAAAATCCGCATGAAATCATTGAAGAAGGCGAGCGCCATGATGAGCACGAGGATGCTTAAGCCTATCTTCTGAGCGACCTCGAGGGCCTTCGTCGGGATCTTCCGCCTCACCACGATTTCGATGATCGAGAAGGCGATGTGGCCGCCGTCGAGGATAGGCACGGGGAGCAGGTTGATAACCCCAAGGTTGATGCTTATCAAGGCAAGGAAGGAGAGGAAGCTGCTTTTTCCGGCTTTAGCGTGCTCGCCCATCTGCTGGAAGATAAATATGGGGCCGCCCACGTTTTTCGCTGAGATGCTGCCCTTTATGAGCTTTACGATGCCGATCACCGTCAGCTCCGTCAGCCTTACCGTGTCGGCAACGGCCTTCGAGGCTGCGGCCGCCGGCGCTTCCTTCCTGATCTCCGTCGCGGGGGCAACCCCTATAAGCCTGGTCTTCCCCACGGTCTCCTGGAAGATGTTCTTCTCGTCCCTGAGCCTCGGGGTGATCCATACGTCGATGGTCCGGCCGTCCCTTTTGATCTCGAAATGCATGGGCCGACTCTCCGGGCTGCCGGTGATCGTCTTCTGGAGGTCCGTCCAATCGCGGACCTCCTTCCCGTCGATCCGCGCGATGACGTCCCCCGGCTTGATGCCGGCTGCGTAAGCCGGCTCGCCCGGCATCACCTGCCCTACCTCCGTCGTCGTCGAAAGGGCCGGGTAACCCGTGACGAAAATGACGAAGAAGACGACCGCCGCGAAGAGGATGTTGAAGAAAGGGCCGGCAAAGGCGATCATTGTCCTGACGATGGGGGGCTTGTTCGAGTACGACCGGGAGGCCTCTTCCTCCGCCACTACGTCGTCCGTCGATTCGCCCAGCATCTTCACGTATCCGCCGAGGGGCAGGGCGGAGACGACGTACTCCGTCTCCCCTTTCCTGAAGGTGAGGAGCTTCTTACCGAAGCCTAACGAGAAGGTAAGCACCTTCACGCCCGTGATGCGGGCGACGAGGAAATGGCCGAACTCATGCACGAAAATGAGGATGCTCAGGACAATGATGAAATAGATCAGATTAATAAGCATCAATCCTCCCGGAGGAGCGCCTTCATGAACGCCTGCGCCCACCCCTGTATCTCCCAGACCGTATCGAGGTCTTCTATCTCCTTGACGGACGGGTGGCGGGCAAGCGCCTCCCCGACAAGGCGCGGAATATCGGTAAAGCCTATCCTTCCGTCGAGAAAGGCGGAAGCCGCAATCTCGTTGGCCACATTGAGCGTGATGAGCGCGCCGTCACCCGCGGCGAGCGCCTCGTAGGCGAGCCTGAGCGCGGGGAACCGCACCGTATCGGGTTTATAAAACGTCAGCCTGACGCGGTCCGCGAGGTCCACCCTGCCAAAGGGTATCTCCCTCCGCTGCCCGCCGTTCAAGGCAAAAGCGATAGGGATCTTCATGTCGGGATAGGCGAGGTAGGCCGAAAGCGCCCCGTCGATGAAGTGGACGATGCCGTGGATGATGCTTTCGGGATGGACAAGGACGCTGATCTTCTCCGCCTCCATGCCGAAAAGCCATCGGGCCTCGATAACCTCAAGCCCTTTGTTCATCAGCGTCGCGGAATCGATTGTCACCTTCCTGCCCATCTGCCAGGTAGGGTGCCTGAGGGCCTGCTCGGAGGTCACCTTTTCCAGCTCTTCCTGTGAATGGTCCCTGAAAGGGCCGCCGGAGGCCGTTATGACCAGCCCGGCTACCTCGTTCCTATCGACGCCCTGCAGCAATTGATAGAGCGCGGAATGCTCGCTGTCGATGGGGAGAAGGACCGCGCCGTCCCGCCTGGTCAGCCCGGAGATCAGCCTCCCCGCCATAACGAGGCTCTCCTTGTTGGCAAGGCCGAGGATCTTGCGGCTTTTCAATGCCTCGACCGTCGGCTCAAGCCCTATGCTCCCCGGCAGGGCGTTTACGACGATGTCCGCATCGGAGGCGACGAGGGCCCTCATGCCCTCCCGGCCGGTAAGCCTGCGGGCGGCGCCGAAGGCGACCGAGTCCGCCAGGTCTTCCCGCCAGATACACGCCAGGCGGGGATTGAACCGGCTTATCTGCTCGCTGAGCAGACGGGCGTTCTCACAGCAGGCGAGCCCCGCCACCTCGAACTCGTCCTGCTGGTTCGCCACGACTTCGAGGGTTGACCGGCCGATGGAGCCGGTCGAGCCGAGTATTACGACCCTTTTTTTCATCCCCCGGACCCCGCGAGGCAGTAGTAAACGAAAGGTGCAGTAAGGATAAAGCTGTCGATCCTGTCGAGCAAGCCCCCGTGGCCCGGAATGAGGCCCGATGAATCCTTCACCTCGCACACCCTTTTGGCGACCGACTCCAGAATGTCCCCCAGTTGCCCCAAGAGGCCTATCGCGCACCCCACGCCTGCCGCAGCAATTGGCGTCAGCCCCCCGGTCTTTCTGAAGACGAGCGTCACGACCACGGCCCCGGCCAGTGCGCCGATCAAGCCCTCGTATGTCTTCTTTGGGCTTATGAGGGGCGCCAGCTTATGCCTCCCCGCGCTTTTTCCGACGAGATAGGCCGCAGTGTCGCTCGCCCATATCGTCAGGACGAGGACGAGGGGGCCAAGCCGGTCGATCTCCTTCAGCCTGTATAGAAAAAAGAGGGGCAGCGCAAGAAAGACCTCCGCCAGGACCAAAACTGCAACCGACCTGCCTATCTCCCGGCTCGGCGAAACGCCTTCCCGGCCCCGGCCCTGGGCCGCCACCCTGAAGGCGAGGTATGCCGCAGACGACAGAAGGAGCCAGAAGGGGTAGACCGAAAGGCCCAGATACAGGGGCAGGAACGTCAATGCGGCGAGGACCGCTATCGTCTTCCGGTCGGCCGCCTGCGCCATCGAGGCGAACTCGTATGCCGCCAGGAGAAGGACGCACGCCATGAAAGCGAGGAGCAGCTTTGCCGGCAAAAAGAGCAGCAGGAGCACGACGAGGGGGCCGATGACGAGCGCGGAAAGAAGTCTCTTGCCGAAGTCCCCCACTCAAACCGCCTTCAGGCTGCCGAATCTTCTCTTTCTTCCCATAAAATTCTTGAGCGCCGCGAGATAGGCCTCCTTCCTGAAGTCGGGCCAGAGGGTCTCGGTCACGTATATCTCGGTGTAGGCCATCTGCCACAAGAGAAAGTTTGAGAGCCTCATCTCCCCGCTCGTCCTTATCAGCAAATCGGGGTCCGGCATACCGGCCGTATAGAGGTATCCGCTGAAAGTTTCTTCGTCGATGGGCGCCTTTTCGCCCCTCGCCGCAGCCTCCGCTATCAGCCGGGCAGCCCGGAGTATCTCTTGCCTGCCGCCGTACGAAAGCGCGATATTGAGCAGGAGCGACCCGTTGGCCTTCGTCTTCTCCATGACGCTGCCCAACTGCTCCTGGAGCTCGACCGGCAGGTCGCCTATGGCCCCTATGGCGTTGAACCGCACGTCCTTTTCGAGCATCAGGGAAAGCTCTCTCTCAAGGTAGATAGCGAGGAGCTGAAGGAGCGCCTTCACCTCGCCCCTGGGCCTCGACCAGTTCTCCTTCGAAAAGGCGTAGAGCGTCAGGTAAGGGATGCCCAGCTCTCTCGTAGTCGTGACTATCTCCCTTACGGACTCTATGCCCGCGATATGCCCCTCGACCCTCTGAAGCGCCCGGCCCCGGGCCCACCTTCCGTTGCCGTCCATAATGACGGCAACGTGTCTCGGGAGCTTCCTTTTATTCAATTCCATGGCCGTCAGATCTCCAGGATCTCCTTTTCCTTCTCCGCGTAAATGCCTTCGGCCGAGCCGATGTACCTGTCGGTTGCCTTTTGCACGTCTTCCTGGAGCTTGAAAGCCTCGTCCTTCGAGAGCGCCTTGTCCTTCTCCATCTTTTTCAGCTTCTCGTTCGTCTCCCTCCTGACGTTCCGCATGGCCACCTTCGTTGCCTCCAGCATCTTGCCGCCCAGCTTCACCAGCTCCTTCCTGCGCTCCTCCGTGAGCCTCGGGAAGACCAGGCGTATGACCTTGCCGTCGGACATGGGGTTGACCCCCAGGTCCGACTTCTGGATGGCCTTCTCTATCTCCGCTGTCGAAGAGGCGTCCCACGGCTGGATCGTGATAGTCCTCGAATCCGGGGCGGCGATGGTCGCCATCTGGTTGAGCGGGGTGGGCTGGCCGTAGTAGGCCACCCTTACGTCTTCGAGGAGCGAGATCGACGCCACGCCCGTCCGCAGCTTCGAGAGGTCCTTCCTGAGGGTGCTTATCGATTTCTTGAGCTTGTCCTCAAATTCAGCCAGCACCTCGCTTGCCATATTCACCCCCTGACGATAGTGCCCGTCCGTTCGCCGTGGACAACGCGCTTCAGGTTGCCTTTCTTCCTCAGATTGAAAACGACGATAGGCAAGCCGTTCTCCATGCAAAGGGAGATCGCCGTTGCGTCCATGAACGCAAGGCCCCGGCGCAGCGCTTCTTTATAGGTGATCTCAGGGAAGAAGACCGCGTCGCCGTGCGCCTCCGGGTCCTTGTCGTAGACGCCGTCCACCTTCGTTGCCTTCAGCATCACCTCTGCATCGACCTCAACGGCCCGCAGCGCAGCGGCCGTGTCCGTCGTGAAGAAGGGGTTCCCCGTTCCTCCGGCGAATATCACGACGCGCCCCTCTTTCAGGCCCCGCACTGCCTTCCTTCTCACGAAAGGCTCGACCACGTTCCCGACAGGCAGGGCCGACTGGATGCTCACGGCCAGTCCGAGATTTTCGAGCCGGGCCTTCATGGCAAGGCTGTTCATGACCGTTGCGATCATCCCCATGTAGTCGCCCGTGACCCTGTCTATCCCCTGCTTTTCCGCGCGCATGCCCCTGCAGATGTTCCCTCCTCCGATGACGACCGCCAGCTCGACGCCTGCCTCCCTGACGTCCCGCATCTCCTCCGCGACGTCGCCGATGGTCTCCGGGTCGATGCCGTAGCCCGCCGCTCCCATCAGGGCCTCGCCGCTCAGCTTAAGGAGTATGCGCTTATAGGCCATGCGCTACTCGACCGTCTCGCCCAACTGGTATCTGACAAACCGTCTTACGAGTATGTTCTCCCCCATCTTCGCAATGAGGTCTTCGAGGAGGGACTTTACCGTCACGTCGGGGTTCTTTATGAACTGCTGGTCGAGGAGGCAGAAATCCTGATAGAACTTCTCCAGCTTGCCCTCCGCGATCTTGTGGAGGATCTTGTCGGGCTTGCCCGCCTCTTTTGCCTGCTTCCTGTAAATCTCTTTTTCCTTCTCCCGGACCTCTTCCGGGACGTCCTCCCTTTTCACGTAGGTCGGGTTCGCGGCGGTCACCTGCATGGCCACGTCTTTTGCGAATACCTGGAACTGGTCCGTCTTCGCCACGAAATCCGTCTCGCAGTTCACTTCCACCATCGTGGCTATCTTGCCGCCCATATGGATGTAGACCGCGATAGTCCCCTCCGTCGCGGCCCTGCCTACCCTTTTCTGGGCCTTCGCGAGGCCCTTCTCACGGAGATAATCGACCGCCTTCTCCATGTCCCCGCCTGCGACCTTCAGCGCCTCTTTGCAATCCATCAGACCGACGCCCGTCTTCTCCCTCAGCGTCTTTACCTGCTCTGCCGTGATCTCCATCAATAGCCTCCTGTCTCGCCTTCCCCAAAACCCGTCTCGTATTTATCCCCAAGGACGCTTTCGTCGATGAAAGGCTTCGGCCCTTCCTTCTCCTCCTCCTTGCCCTGGAACTCTTCGACGTAGAGCGCCCTGCCTTCGAGCACCGCGTCCGCGATCTTCGACGTGATCAGCTTGATCGCCCGTATGGCGTCGTCGTTCCCCGGTATGACGTAATCGATGTCGTCGGGGTCGCAGTTCGTGTCTACGATGCCGAGGGTCGGTATGCCGAGCTTCCGGGCCTCGTTGACTGCGATGTACTCCTTTTTGGGGTCTACGATGTAGATCGCCCCGGGCAGCCTGTCCATGTCCTTTATGCCGCCGAGGTGCTTCTCCAGCTTCGCTATCTCCCGGTCTATGCTAAGGGCCTCCTTCTTGGGCAGGACCTTGAAGATGTCGCCCCCTTTCAGCTCCTCGTATTTACGCAGCCTGTCGATGCTCTTCTCGATGGTCTGGTAGTTCGTAAGCGTGCCGCCGAGCCACCTGACGTTCACGTGGAAGGCCGAGCAGCGCCTGGCCTCCTCGACGATGGCCTCCTGCGCCTGCTTCTTCGTCCCCACAAACAGGACGTGTTCGTTCCGGGAGGCGACCTCTTTGACGAAGTTGTAAGCCTCCTTGAACATCTTCAGCGTCTTTTGCAGGTCGATGATGTAGATGCCGTTCCTGGCCCCGAAGATGTAAGGCTTCATCTTGGGGTTCCAGCGTTTCGTCTGGTGCCCGAAATGGACACCGGCTTCGAGCAGTTGTTTGATGGTTAGATTCGACATCGGACCTCCGGTTTAGTCTTCCGCCTTTCGCGCTTCGCCTCAAGACACGAAACGGCCGTGCACCCTTGAGACGATTGAAAGACGTGCAGAATAACGACGATATTGAGTATACAACAGAAGCGGTCTTTTCTCAACAAGAATTAGCGTGCGGCCGGTCCGCAGCGGTATACAAAGGGGAACAATCGGCGCTTCCGCCGTTTTTGTCCCGTCCGCAGGCTTTAACGGGAGACCCGGAGGTGAATAATGAAAATTATATTCCCTTAACGGTATTAGATATTGTACCATAACCGAAACGCCATTATATTTAAACAATTGGCTGACTGAGGATGATTAATCACCGAGGGGGTGGCATGTGGGCTGGCTCAAAGGCAACATAATCACGGGACTGGCAATCGGCATCGGCTCGGCCATCATCGCGCCTTTGATCGCCCCTGCCCTGTCGAAGGCGGCTAAGCCTCTCGCAAAGGCGGCTATAAAGGGAGGCATCGCCCTCCTTGAGACGGGCAAGGAAAAATTCGCTGAGATGCAGGAGGTCGTCGATGACCTCATGGCGGAGGCTAAGGCGGAGCTTGCAGCAGAGCAGGCCGCGGCGATAGAGAAACAGGCCAAGGACGCGTAGGGCTATTATGGCTCCCGATGCAATCGTTGCGCACCGGACGGCGGGCAGGCTGCGGCTCCGGGTCCCGTCGAAGAAAGGCGACGCCCTCTATTTCGCCTCCGTGAGAGACGCCCTCTCGGCCATCGAGGGGGTGGAGAGCGTCGAGGTCTCACCTGTCACGGGCAGCGTCCTGGTGCACCACATTGCGCCGTTTGCGGCAATCGAGGCTGCGCGCCCCCGCGACCTTTTCAATATCGTGGAGACGGCGCAGACGGAGACAACGACCCTCCATGATTCCGTTTCCACTATGTTCGGCTCTATAGACGATCGCATCAAAGGCATCACCGGAAGGGGCGTCGATCTGGCCGGCCTTGCCTTTCTCGCGCTCGTGGCAGCAGGGGTCTATCAGATAGCCCGCGGCAACTTTACGGCGCCCGCGTGGTACACGGCCTTCTGGTACGCCCTAGGGCTATTCAAATTCGGGAAGTCGACCAAGAGCGGCGCAGAAAGCGAAAAGGACCCGGCGTGAGGGCGCGCCGGGCCACCGTGGCAAAAACAAGGAACAAGCAGAAGGAGGGACATAAGATGGAACCCAAGGCGGGGGCGGGCGAATCGAAAAGCAAGGTTGAAAACGACCTGGGGCGGGCCGGCACGGCGGTTAAAGAGGGCGTCGTCCGCAGCCTGAAGGGGCTGAACGAGATCGAGGCGGATATCGTCAGCCTGGTCAGAAATACCGTTGCGAACAGCCTCAAGCTTACATCCGACGCGGCCGGCATGAGCCTCGGCCTGGCTACCGAGGTCGTCAAAGGCGCGATAAAGGCGACCGAGGAAGTGGGCACGGGCCTCATCCTGAGCACGAAGAGCGTGACGAAAGGCATCATAATGGGCGTAGGCGACGTGGGCGGGGATGTCGTGAGCGTGGCGAGCCAGACGGTCAAGGGCGCTGTCAAAGGGGCCGCCGAGGTCGGCGCCGACGTCTCCATGGTCGCAAGACGCGCAGTCGATGGTGCGATAGAGGCGGGGAAAGAGGTCGGCGTAAACGCCGAGGAGATGGCCAAGGTCGCGGTCGCCGCCGCAGTCGAAGGCGCGGGGACCATCGGCGCGACAGCGGTGAAGGCAGTGAAGGAGATGCTCATCGGCGTCGCCGAAGGCCTGAGAGGCGTCGTCGGGGTGCTGCTGCCCTCGAAACCCGCTGCTCCCGCTGCAGGCGCACGGCCCAAAGAGGCCGCAACGCCCGATCCGAAAAAGCCATCCCCCGCACAGCAGCGACGGAGGTCGAAAGAGTAGTCCTTGGTCCGCATAGTTCACGCCGCCGTCAGCGGGAGGGTCCGCCTCAAGGTAGACGGGCTCCACGGATCGCACGAGCTTAAGAGACGCCTCGAAGAAGGGCTGTCGACGGACAGGGAGGTGACCCATGTCTCGGCGAGCCCCCTCACCGGGAATGTCCTTGTCCTGTACGCATCCCCCAAGACACCGTCCGATATCGAAAAGAAGCTGAAGGCGCTCTTACCCAACGGCAGCGGGCCGGAAGCGCGCGGCGCCGCTGCGGAAGAAGCCGCCGGCCGCCCCGCAGAAAAGACCCCGCGCAGCGCGGCGCTGCCCGCCCGGAAGCTCAGGAAGGGCCTGGTCAGGGCGAAAGAGACGGCGCCCCAGACCCTCTGGCACATGCGCCGGACAGAGGAAGCGGCCACCCTTTTCGGCACGGACAGCGAGACGGGGCTGAGCCTTGAGGCTTACAGGACGAGCCTGAAGCGGTTCGGCCCGAACGTCCTGCCGGAATCGGTCCCCCGCTCCGCCTGGTCCATCTTCGCAGAGCAGTTCAGGAGCCTTCCCGTGCTGCTTCTCGGTATCGCCTCGGTCGTCTCCGTGTTCACGGGCGGACTTGCCGACGCTGTGGTCATCATGGGCGTAGTAGGGATCAACGCGGCGATCGGATATGTGACGGAAAGCCGCTCCGAGAAGACCATCCGTTCCCTCAAGAGCCTTGTCCGGCCTACGGCGCTCGTAAAGCGCGGCGGCGAGCTCGTGCAGGCGGGCGTCGAAGACGTAGTCCCCGGCGATCTCCTTGTCTTGAGGCCCGGCAGCTATGTCGCTGCGGACGCGAGGCTCGTCCTTGCGCAGCACCTGAGCGTAGACGAGTCGGCCCTGACAGGGGAAAGTATGCCTGCCCACAAGAGTACGGACGTCCTCGACGAGGCGGGCCTTTCGCTTGCCGACAGGGCAAACATGGTGTATATGGGCACCCTCGTGACGGGCGGCCAGGGCCTCGCCGTCGTCGTCGCAACAGGCCCTTACACGGAGATCGGCCGCATCCAGATACTTGTCGGCGAGGCGTCCGCCCCTGCGACACCCCTGGAGCAACAGCTAGACCGCATGGGGACAAAGCTTGCACTATTGAGCGCAGGCGTCTGCGCGGGCGTTTTCGTCATCGGCCTTTTGCGGGGCTACGGCTTCGTGCGCATGCTCAAGTCGTCCATCTCCCTCGCCGTTGCAGCGGTGCCCGAAGGTTTGCCCGCCATCGCTACGACCACCCTCGCCCTCGGCATGAAAAGCATGAGAAGGCGCCACGTCCTTATCAGGCGCCTGGGGGCCATCGAGGGGTTGGGGTCCGTGCAGACCATATGCCTCGACAAGACGGGCACGCTCACCCTCAACAAGATGACCATTACTGCCATCTATGCGGGCCTCCGCCGCATGGACGTAAGGGACGGCAGGTTCACCTCTGCCGCTGGAGAGAGCGACCCTTACGCGTGCCCGGAGCTGCTGATGCTCCTCCACGTGGGCGCCCTGTGCAACGAGAGCGAGATATTCGGGTCGAACGGGTCGTTCTCGGTCACAGGATCGCCCACGGAGAACGCGTTGATCAATGTCGCCCTTGCAGCGGGGATCAACGTAACGGAGCTGAGGGCAAGCTTCCCGCTGATCAACATCATCCACAGGTCGGAGACGAGGAACCTCATGGCGACGGTCCACTCCACGCCCGACAGGGGCAAATGGCTCCTGGCGATGAAGGGGAGCCCGCCCGAGGTGCTGGCCGGCTGCACGTGGTACATGAAAAACGGCAAGCGTCTGCCCATGTCCGATGAGGTACGGGACGAGATACGGACGGCCAACGAAGAGATGGCGGGCAGGGGCTTGAGGGCCCTCGGCATGGCGCACGCCGTCTCCGACAGCAAACTGGTCCTGATGGAGAACGGCGACATCACCGTGAAGGACCTGACGTGGCTCGGCATAACGGGCATGACCGACCCCATACGCCACGGCGTCAAAGACCTGATCGCGGGCTTCCACAGGGCAGGCATCGATACGGTCATGATCACCGGCGACCAGAGCGCCACCGCCTATGCGGTAGGGAAGGAGCTCGACCTCGCGTGCGGAGAAGACATCCGCATCCTCGATTCGCGCCACCTGGCGGATATCCCCCCGGAAGTGCTCAAGGGCCTCGCCAGGGGGCTGCACGTATTCGCCAGGGTCAGCCCAGCCCACAAGCTCCAGATCGTCCAGACCCTCCAGGACGCAGGTAGGGTCGTCGGCATGACGGGGGACGGCATCAACGACGGCCCTGCACTGAAGGCGGCTGCCATAGGCATCGCCATGGGACACACGGGGACGGATGTCGCCCGCGAGGTGGCGGACGTGGTACTCGAGGACGACAACCTGGAGACGATGCTCGTCGCAATCAGCGAGGGACGCACGATATACAACAATATCAGGAAGTCCCTCCACTACCTGCTCTCTACGAACATGAGCGAGATCATGGTCACCTCCGTAGCGATGACGGCGGGGCTTGGAGAGCCCCTCACGCCCATGCAGTTCCTCTGGATCAACCTCGTGTCCGACATCTTCCCCGGCTTGGCGCTCGCCTTTGAGCCGCCGGAGCCGGACGTCCTCCTCCGTCCTCCCAGGGACCCGGCGGAGGAGATCCTGCAGCCCGCCCGGCTCAAAAAAATGCTAAGGGAGGCGACCGTTCTTTCCGCCGGCGCCCTCGGCGCTTACGGGTACGGCGTCGCCCGCTACGGGCAGGGGCCGACAGCCGGCACGATGGCCTTCATGAGCCTCACCGTCGGCCAGCTCCTCCACGCCTTCACGTGCCGCTCGGAGAACAGGACGATCTTCACAGGAGAGAAGCAGGCGCCAAACCGCTACCTGACTGCGGCCATGGTCGGTACTTTTCTCCTCCAGGGGGTCGCCATTGCCGTGCCCGGCCTGCGCCGTCTCCTAGGCATCAGCAGGCTTTCGCTGGTAGACGGCCTTGTCGCGGGCGGGGGGGCCGTTCTCCCCCTCATCGTCAATGAAGGGATTAAAAAGCCCAGGGGAGGCGCCTCGTGAACAAGCACTTCGTATTCACCTCCGAATCGGTGACGGAAGCCCATCCCGACAAGCTGTGCGACCAGATCAGCGACGCCATCGTGGACCGCATCCTCCAGCGTGACCCGTACGCCCGCGTCGTCGCCGAGTGCGCCATATCGAACGCCATAGTATTCATAGCGGCCAGGTTCGACACCCCGGCTTCAGTCGATTTTCCCTCCATCGCGAGGGAAGTGATCGACCAGATGGGCTATAAGCACGCGCAGTTCAACTCGAAGACGTGCAGCGTCGTGACGAGCCTCCGCGAGATGCCCACCGAAGCTTACAGCCGCTTCGATGAGAAGACCCTTACGGACGAGGAGATCGACCGCGTCGTGGCCCGCAACCAGGTGACCGTCTTCGGTTTTGCCTGCACGCAGACTCCCGCTTTCATGCCGCTCCCCATCTGGCTCGCCCACAAGCTCTCCCGCAGGCTCACATCGGTCCGCCTGCAAAAGACCCTCCCCGACATCGGGCCGGACGGCTGGACCCAGGCGAGCGTCGAATACGAGGACCGGAAGCCGAGCCGCATCCACGGCATCACCGTCATCGCGAGCACAACCCGCGCCGATACGACGTTGAGGGACCTTCACGAAATGCTCATGGAAGAGGTAATCACGCCCGTCTTTTCCGACGAGACCTTCAAGCCCGACGAGAAGACGCGCATATTCATAAACCCCGACGGCCTCTTTTACGGCGGCGGGCCTTCCGTCCACAGCGGACTGACGGGCAGGAAGAACGCGATCGACACATACGGCGAATACTCGCGCCACAGCGGCGCCGCCTTGAGCGGCAAGGACCCGCTGCGGATCGACCGCTCCGGGGCCTACGCCGCCAGGTACGCCGCAAAGAACGTGGTGGCCGCCGGGCTTGCGGAGGAATGCGAGGTGACGCTCAGCTACACCATAGGGATCGCCCGGCCGGTGAGTATACAGGTGGAGACCTTCGGCACGGGCAAGCTGACGGACGACGAGATCGTGGCCCTTGTCGGCCGTCACGTCGATTTCCGTCCCGCCGCCGTCCTCAGGCAGTTCAACCTCCGCTATCTCCCCTCGATCGTCAAGGGCGGGTTCTACCGGCGCCTTGCCGCTTACGGCCACGTCGGGCGCATGGACATAGGCCTCCCCTGGGAAGTGACGGACAAGACCCGCTTCTTCCGGTCAGGCTGATAAGGTTTCTTTCGGCGCTGAAAAGGTGCGCGGTGTGAGCCAGGAGGAGGCAGTACCTAAGATCAGCAAGGCCGCCGACTTTAGCAGCGAGCAGGAGCGGTCCCTCAAGCGGATGAAGCTCTTCGCCACGGGCCTCCTGGTCCTCATGGCCGTTATCTACTGCGTCTGCCGCATGTTTCAGCCGAGACACCCCTGGTTGGGCTTCGTCGCCGCTTTCAGCGAGGCAGGGACTGTAGGCGCCCTCGCCGACTGGTTCGCCGTGGTAGCCCTTTTCCGCCATCCCCTCAACCTGCCGATCCCCAGAACCGCCGTTATCCCCCGGAACAGGGACAGGATAGGGGAGAGCCTCGCCCGTTTTTTCAACGAGAACTTCCTGACGAAGGACCTCCTCGAAAAAAAGATGGCCGGTGTGGACCTGGCCGGTCTTTTGGCCGCATGGCTTGCCGACGAGAAAAACGCCCGCTTCATCGCGCAGACCGCGGCCGAGTACGCCCCTTCCCTGCTGCGGCGAAAGCTGGGCGAGGCGCCGGAGGGCGCGCCCGGGGCGGAGGAGGGGCCGCCCGGAAAGGGCCTTGCCGGGTTCTTCTCCGGCGCAGCGGAGGCGGTGCGGAAGCACCCCCTTATGCGAAAGGTGCCTCCCCGTTTCTTCTCCGGCCTCGACCGGGTTGGCCTCTCCCTTTACGGCCGGCTGCTGGCCCCTGTCGGCCATGCGGTATCCGGGGTTTACAAAGGTGGCAGGCTGCACCGGAGGATAGGCGAGAGGCTCGTCAAGGACTTAAGCAACCCCGACTCGGAGCTGGTGCGCCAGGCAGCCGATTTTATGAGGAAAGCGGGGCAGGCGGCGATCAACGACAACGAGTTGAAAGAAAAAATCAACAAGGGCCTGCGCGCATGGATAGCGGAGACCGTCGAAGCGAACAAGGAGTTTTTTGCGCTCTTCATCTCGGAGACGGTCAGGAAATGGGACCCTGGGGCAACGAGCAGGCGGATCGAGCTGCACGTCGGGAAAGACCTCCAATGGATAAGGATCAACGGCACGATAGTAGGGGGACTTGCGGGACTGCTTATTTACCTGATTACTTTCCTACTGCGGGGCACTCAATAAGACAAGAAAAAGAACCGGATCTTAAATAAATGAGGCGATCAGCAACAGGACTTTTGTAGCCGCCTCGTGGATATACTGGTCGTTCGTGACGGCCTTCGCAGGGTCGAAGTAGCCCATGCGCACGAGGACGGAGAGGATCTCGTCCCTCTTTGCCCTGTTCGGGTCGTAGTTGACCAGGCAGCTTCCCGTCTTGGTGTTGACTGCCACGCTTGCGACGCCGCCGATGGCGAGCAGAAGGCCCTCCACCGCGCAGGCCGCCTCCTTGTTGTTCTTCATGAGGGGCGTCATTATCCTCAGTCTTCCCGGCAGATCGTGCACGTAGTAGCCCATACTCCCCTCCTCGTTTTCAGGCATCTTCGCCTTCTTCTACCTTCGCTTTTACGTAGGTGCGGCACTCGGGATACCGGCAGCACCTGAATACCGCGTAGCCGTCCTTTTTTCTCTTGAACAGGTGTGTAGTTCCGCCGCAGGCCGGGCAGTCCGGTCTTATGCTCGGGCAGCGCCTCTGGCGGCCGGGTATGAACTGGCGGTTGCACATCACGCAGATGTAGCGCTGCCTGCTGTTGGTCCTTCCGTACTTGTAGACCGCCTGCGAGCCGCACGAAGGGCAACTCGTTTTGTTCTGCCCTTTGTCTCCGCCCGTGTCGCTGTGCAGCTGCTTTTGCATCGGTATTAGTCTACATGCCGTTTGTTAAACCTTTATTTCCCGTATGCTAATTTTTCGTTAACTTGGTGAGCGGCCTGAGTGCCTCGGGATCGTCCTTGACACGCCTTACGGCCGTGAGCAGCATGTGACAAAGGAGCAAGCAATGGGATTCATAGAAGACATGCTCAAAGGCAACCTGGCGACAGACCTGGCGAGCGGCCTCGACCATGCCCTGCCGCCTTGCGGTCCCGGCGCCGTGCCCGAATCCCCTTTGTAAGAGAACCGCAGGGAACGCCTAAACGACGTCTTCGATTAGTTCGGCCGCCGCAGCCCAGGCCTCTTCGATGCCCTCCTCGAGGTAATCGTCCAGCGTCTTTGCCTTAGAATGGTCGAAATAGCCGCTTTTATCGAGGGCTTCCAGGAGCTTCCCGTGATCGAGCTTGGCAGGGTCGTAAAGGATAAGAGCGCTGCCGATCTCAGGCCTGATTTTGACCGAATAGATGCCCTCGATGCCTGCGATGAACGCGCGGAAGCTGTCAAAACTAGGACTGCCCGACCTGAGCGCCGGGCTTTCTATCCTGAGCCGACCCGGTATATCGGACATATAATAGCTCATAACGGCGTTCCTCCTCATCACCCGTAGTATGGCGCCTGTGCCTAATTATAACACGCCGCGAGTGCGGGGCCCATTTTTTCTGCCCGCCCGGCAGGGCAAGCGCATTTAAACTCTCGGTGCCGCCAATAGAAGGGAGACAGGCTCCCTTCCTTTGGAGTGGGGGTGGGGAAATGCGCTTGCCCTGGCCCGCCCGGTCCTTTTCGCCTTCTTAACACTTTATCAACAGAATCCTCATACGCAGTTAACCTGCGGCCCGTACGCTTAGCGCGTGATGATATCTTCTCCTCTTCGCGGTCCCGCCCCGGCCCCTCCCGGGTCGGGATCGTCCCGTCCTTTCGCTGCCGACGGCAGCGTGTAGTGTTAACGCATTTTTCACGCGAGTCTCATCCCTCCTTAACCGACTATGTGGTAAACTGTCCCAGAAAAAGAACATGAAGAAGCGGTAGATAGAGCTAAGGAGGCACGCTTGGACATATTGGAATATGATCGCGAAAAGATATTCAAATTACCCGTGCCCGCCCGCCGCGGCCTGCCGAAAAGGCTCTCGGCTGCGGTAGCCGGGGCGGTAGAGAACGTCCTGTCCCTCGGCAAGCTCGACTCCGTATACCGCGACATCGGCGCGAAGGGCGAGATGAGGGGCTTTATCGATGAAAGCCTTCAGAAGCTGAAGATACGCTACGACGTGCGGGCGGACGATCTATCCGCGGTACCTGCGACAGGACCCCTCGTCGTCGTCGCGAACCACCCCTTCGGCGGGATAGAGGGCCTCATTCTCGGCGACCTTCTTTTGCGCGTCCGTCCGGACGTCAAGATCATGGCAAACTATCTCCTCGGCAGGATCCCGGAGCTGCGAGACCTCCTGCTTTGCGTCGATCCCTTCGGCAGCAGGGCGGCCACGATGCGGAACGCACGGTCCCTGAAGGAGGCCCTGAAGTGGCTTCAGGGGGGACACGCCCTAGCCGTCTTCCCCGCAGGATCGGTATCACATCTCCACTTCCGGGAGCGGAGGGTCATCGACCCGGAATGGAACGCCACCATCGCAAGGCTCGTGCGCAAGGCCCAGACGTACGCCCTCCCCGTCTTCTTCGACGGCGCCAACAGCTTTTTCTTTCAACTGGCAGGGATGATCCACCCTAAGCTGCGGACGGCCCTGCTGCCCCACGAATTGCTCAACAAAGGCAAGAAGACCATAAGGATCAGGATAGGCAGCGCCATACCTTTCCGGAAGATGGAGACGCTCGACGATAGGAAGCTGATGGGATACCTGCGTATGAGGACTTACGCGCTCAAGCATCGCTGCCTTGAGGCAGCAGGGGGCACAGCCATGAATGCAGATCGATTATCCTTATTGAGACCGGTCGTCTCCGGGGCCACCGAGCCGGGCATGATCCACCGGGAGGTCGATAGCCTTCCATCCAGGCAGCTTCTCCTAGAATCGGAAGGATTTTCCGTCTTCTATGCCAAGGCCCACCAGATACCGAACCTCCTCTTCGAGATCGGGCGGCTCCGGGAGGTCACCTTCCGGAAGGTCGGAGAGGGCACGGGCAGGCCGGTCGATCTCGGCCGTTTCGACCTCTACTATACACACCTCTTCGTCTGGAACAGCAAGACGCGGGAGGTCGTCGGGGCATACCGGCTCGGGCAGGTCGATCTGATCCTCGGGCGGTTCGGCAAGAGGGGCCTCTACACCGACACCCTGTTCGATTACAGCCAAGGCTTCCTCCAGCACGCCTACCGGGGCATCGAGCTGGGAAGGTCGTTCGTCAGGGAGGAGTACCAGCGATTATACTCCCCGCTGCTCCTTCTCTGGAAGGGCATCGCCCGCTTCGTCGCCCTCCACCCCAGGTACACGATCCTCTTCGGCCCAGTCACCATCAGCGACGCCTATTCCGATTTGTCCAGGCAGTTGATCGTCTCTTACATGACGGTCAACCACTACGCGCCCGACCTTGCCAGGTTCATAAGGCCGAGAAAGCCGCCGAAGAACCGTTCGCTCAAGCGGGTCGGTCTTGAGGAGTATAGCCGCATGCCCACGGATATCGACGACCTCTCCGCCCTCGTCGCAGACATCGAGGCGGACAGAAAGGGCGTGCCCGTGCTGCTCAAGCAATATGTAAAGCTGGGCGGCAGGCTGATGGGCTTCAACATCGACAGCTCTTTCGGCAACGGCCTGGACGGCCTCATTACCGTGGACCTGCTCAAGTGCGACCGTAAGCTCCTAGACCGTTACATGGGAAAGCAGGGGGCAGCCGATTTCTTCGCGTATCACGACGAGACGCCGCAAAAAGACCTGGCGTCGTAGGCGCGAGATTTTCATCGCGGATGCACGCAGAGCTTCGGGCAACAAAAGCGCCTTAAACGACCGGCAAAACGGAAAGCCTGATATTCCTGAGAAAAAACATCCACAGACCGGCGCTCGCTTCAGGCGCCGGACACTGGTATGGAAGGGATAGTAGGGTGCCCCTGCCCCGCAACACCCAGGGGCAGGGGCAAAAACGCTCGCTACTTCTTCTTCGCGGCGGGCTTTGCTGCCTTCTTCGGAGCCTTCTTTGCCGGTGCCTTCGCCGCTGCCTTTGCTTCCATTTTCTTTGCCATGTTTCCCCCCTTAAAATGGATTTATATATAATTTTCTCTTTTCGAGAAATATGCAAGAAAAAAACGACATGAACGAAAAAAAATCATTCACCATCGCCGTTGCCTTCGCCTTCGACCCCGGCCGCACGCCATCGAACACCAAATTGACAGCCGTATGGTAAAAGTGTAGACTCCGACCATGATGGAACGGCAGCGCCCGGCGAGCGGAGAGGGTCGCTCGGAGAAGGAAAGCGATCCCCGGGCCGCCGAGGAATGGGCCGGCCGGAAGGAAGGAACACGGGCGGCGTCAAACCGCCACGCTACGCTCGTGGCGTCCGGCATCTTCCTGAGCCGCATCGCCGGTCTCCTCAGGGACCGCGTCTTTGCCTACTACTTCGGAAGCTCCGACGCGGCCGACATCTTCAGGGCGGCCTTCCGCATCCCGAACCTCCTGCAAAACCTGTTCGGCGAAGGCGCGCTTTCGGCCTCCTTTATCCCCGTATACGCCAACCTGCTGGCACGCAAGGAAGAAGACGAGGCGGACGAGGTCGCTTCCGCCGTCTTCTGCATGCTCGCCCTGACGATGTCGTGCCTCGTCCTCGCGGGCATATTGGCCGCCCCGTTTCTGACAGCAGTGATCGCTCCCGGTTTTACGGGAGAGAAGCTGGACCAAACCATCTTCCTTGTGCGCATACTCTTCCCGGGCGCCGGGCTGCTAGCGATCTCCGCATGGTGCCTCGGCATCCTCAACAGCCATCGCCGGTTCTTCATTTCTTATTCGGCGCCGGTCGCCTGGAACGTGATGATGATCCTCTCAATGGTTGCCTTCGGCGGCCGCCTCGACCAGATGGCCCTCACGAAAGTCCTTGCATGGGGATCAGTGGCGGGAAGCGCCTTGCAGATAGGCGTACAGCTCCCCTTCGTCCTGCGCCTCACGCGCCGGTTCAGCGTGTCGATCGGCCTTGCCAAGGAAAGCGTCAGGACAGTCGTCCGCAATTTTCCGCCCATGCTCGTCAGCCGGGGCGTCGTGCAGATCAGCGCTTACATCGACACGCTCATTGCAAGCTTCCTTCCTGCGGGCGCTCTTGCCGCCATCGTCTACGCGCAAACCCTGTATATCCTGCCCGTGAGTCTTTTCGGCATGTCCGTATCCGCTGCGGAATTGCCCGCCTTCTCAAGCGCCCTGGGCGATGCCGATGAGGTAAGCGCCTATTTGAGGGCCCGTCTGAACGCCGCCCTGCGCAGCATTGCCTTCTTCGTCGTCCCGTCGGCAGTGGCGTTTTTCGCGCTCGGCGACGTCGTGGTCGGGGCCATCTACCAGACGGGCAGGTTCGGGCGGCAGGATTCGATCTACGTCTGGGCCATCATTGCCGGGTATGCCATAGGCCTTCTCGCGACGACATGCGGCAGGCTCTATGCGTCGGCCTTTTATGCCCTCAGGGACACACGCACGCCCTTGGGTTTTGCCGTCCTGCGGGTCCTCCTGGCTGCCTCGCTGGGATACGTGGCTGCCCTGCATTTGCCCCATTTCCTAGGCTTTGAGGCGCGATGGGGGGCCGCGGGGCTCGCCGCGTCCGCCGGGATAGCCGGATGGCTGGAGCTCGTTCTGCTGCGGGGCGCGCTGAACCGCCGCATCGGCCCAACCGGTCTGGCTGCCTCGTTCGCCGGCAGGTTGTGGCTCGCGGCTGCGATCGCGGCTGCGGCAGGCTGGGGCGTGAAGCTGGCGATGCACGGCGACCACCCGATCAAGCTCGCCGCCGCCTGCCTGGGATTGTACGGCGCCGTATACTTCTCCATGACGGCTGCCTTGCGCGTGCCGGAGATGGGCAGACTGATCGGCAAGGCCGCCCGCCTCGCGAAGACGGTCCGCCGGTAAGAAGGGCGGCAACGGCAGGCGTTGCGCCGGCCTCAAGGCAATGTATCTATTTAAATAAAAAATTGCATACAGCCGCACGATTTTTTGTGTTAAAATATGTGGCCTTTGATAAAAGAGGGCGATCGCAGAAGAAGGAGGAGGTAATGAAGACCAGGGGCGGCGGCGAAGACCGCAAGAGGAAGAAGAAGAGACTTTTGAGGGAGCAGGTTTACGGCGGGATCAAGAACGCCATCATAAGCGGGGAGTTCGAGCCGGGCAAGAGACTCATAGAGGAACGGCTTGCGGAAGACATGAAAACGAGCCGGACCCCGGTCCGGGAGGCGATACAGAAGCTGGAAAAGGAAGGATTGATTCAGAGGTTGTCCAGGGGCGGGTTTTCGGTCAAGGGCGTTACCGAGGACGAGGTCGAGGAGGTCTTCGGGCTGAGGGAGGTCCTGGAAGGATATGCCGCATACCTGGCGACCGCGAGGATGGACGAGAGCGAGCTAAAGACCCTGGAGCACATCATCAGCCTTCAGGAGGCCTGTCTCCAGGATATGGACGTCGACGAGTTCATCAGGCTTGACGGCGAGTTTCACGACAAGCTCTATCAAGCAGCCAAGAACAACCGGCTTTACGTCCTGCTCAACGACCTGCGCGACTATATGTATCGGTACAGGGTGATTTTGCTGCGCTACGGGAGGAAGGCAGCGGCAGCCGTCCAGGACCACAGGGGGATGCTCGCTTCCGTCAAGGCGAAAAACGCAAGGCAGGCGGAGAAGCTTGTGCGAAAGCATATGGCGCGCGGCAAGAACCTTATCAAAAAGAAGATCAGACAGGGGCAGGAGCCGAGGATATAAGCCGGCAAAGGGCAAAAAACGTCGAAAAGGGTCCACGACCCCAAAACATCCGGTGAAGCGGCTAAAGAACAGCCCGGGCCCGGAAAGGAGAGACATCATGTCAGGCGTAGTGGAGAAATGGGTAGAGGAACAAGCGGCGCTTACGAAACCAACCAAGATCCACTGGATGGACGGGACCGAAGACGAGGCAAGGCGGCTTATCGAGATAGGCGTGAAAGAAGAGAAGATAGCAGGCCACCCGACCTTCCAGCCCCTCAACGGGGACATCTTCCCCGGATCCTATATACACAGGAGCCACCCGACGGACGTGGCGAGGACCGAGCACCTTACGTACGTCTGCCTGCCGAAAAAAGAGGACGCTGGCCCAAACAACAACTGGATGGAGCCCGGCCAGGCCATCGACATGCTCCGCCCCCTCTACGACGGCTGCATGAAAGGCAGGACCCTCTACGTCATACCGTACATGATGGGCCATCCCGATTCTCCTTACGCCAGGGCGTGCGTCCAGATCACCGACTCGGTCTACGTGGCCGTCAGCATGTATATCATGACGAGGGTCGGGTCGGGCATGCTCGACATCATCAATGCCAAGGGCCGCTTCGTTAAGGGCCTCCACTCGATAGGAGACCTCGACCCGCAGCGGCGCTTCATCATGCATTTCCCCCAGGACGACCTGGTCATGAGCGTAGGCTCCGGCTACGGCGGGAACGCGCTGCTGGGAAAGAAATGCATCTCCCTAAGGATCGCCTCCTACCTGGGCTACCGGCAAGGGTGGCTCGCGGAGCACATGATCATCATGGGCGTCCAGGAACCCGACGGAGACATCACCTACATCCTCGGCTCCTTTCCGTCGGCCTGCGGCAAGACCAACCTCGCCATGCTCGACCCCGTCTTCGAAGGTTACAAGGTGTGGACGCTGGGGGACGATATCGCCTGGATAAACCCGGGGCCGGACGGCAGGCTCTACGCGATAAACCCGGAGGCGGGCTTCTTCGGCGTCGCGCCGGGCACTTCCGACAAGACGAACCCGAACATGATGAAGACGCTGAAAGGGAATAAGTTCTACCCAACCCTTTTCACGAACACGGGCCTCGATCTGGATACAAACTCGCCCTGGTGGGAGGGCCTTACGGATGAGCCGCCTGCCCATATGCTCGACTGGCAGGGGCGGCCCTGGGACCGCTCGGCAGGCCCTGCGGCCCATCCCAACTCGCGTTTCACGGCCTCCATCTATAACTGTCCGGGCCTTTCGCCCGAAGTCGATAACCCGAAGGGCGTGCCCATATCGGCGATCCTGTTCGGCGGGAGAAGGTCGAAGACGATACCTCTGGTTACGGAGGCCTTCGACTGGGAGCACGGCGTCTTCAAAGCGTCCGCGAACGGCTCTGAGACGACTGCCGCGGCGACGGGCCAGGCAGGCATCGTGCGAAGGGACCCCATGGCGATGCTGCCCTTCTGCGGGTACAACATGGGGGATTATTTCACCCACTACCTGAAAGTAGGCGCGGGCCTCGCGCACCCGCCGAAGATATTCTCCGTCAACTGGTTCAAGAAGGACGACAAGGGCAAATTCATCTGGCCCGGCTTCAGGGACAACTCCCGCGTCATCAAGTGGATGGTGGACAGGGTCAAGGGCAAAGTAGGGGGCAGGGAGACCCCGGTGGGCATCATGCCGAACATTTCGGACCTCGACCTGAGCGGGCTTAACATCAGCGATGCGACGATAAAGGAGCTCTTCAAGATCGACAAGGCCGAGTGGGAGCAGGAAGCGGCCGAGACGGAAGGCTTCTACGCGCAGTTCGGCGACAGGCTGCCGGCCGCCCTTGCGAAGCGCCTCGCCGAGCTTAAAGAGGGCCTCAAGAAGCTGGGTTAAGGGCATGCGCCCTTTATTAGCTTCTAGCTGATAAAGACCTTGCCGTAACGCTCCATCTGCTCCAGGGCCTTGCCGCTGCCCATGACGACGGTCGTCAGCGGGTCCTCTGCAATATGGACGCGCAGGCTCGTCTTCTCGGCGATCCTCGCGTCAAGCCCTTTCAGGAGGGCCCCGCCGCCGGCAAGGGTAACGCCCGACTCCTGCAGGTCGGAAACGAGCTCGGGCGGCAGTTTCTCCAGCGCTCTGCTTATCGAGTCTATTATCGCGGCCACGGGCTCCTCGATGGCCTCCCTCACGTCCGCGCTCGTGACGGTCAGGCTCTTCGGGATGCCGCTCGTCATGTCCTTGCCTATGATCGAGATCGACCCGGCGTCTACTGCTTCATGGGCCGAGCCTACCGCCATCTTGACCTTCTCCGCAGCGTTGAGACCTATGGCCACCTGGTATCTCTTCTGAATGTAGCGCACTATCGCATCGTCCAGCTCGTCGCCGGCCACCCTTAGGGACTCGCTGTAGGCGTTCGCCGACAGGCTGATGATCGCCACCTCCGTCGTCCCGCCCCCTATATCGACGACCATGTTCCCCCTGGGCAGCTCTATGGGCAGACCCGCTCCTATGGCGGCAGCCATCGGCTCCTCGATAAGGTGGATGTTGTGGATGCCCACCTGGAGGCAGGCGTCGAAGACCGCCTTCTTCTCCACCTGGGTGATCCCCGTCGGCACGCAGACGACCATCTTCGGCCTCGACACGCGGTGCTGCTGCCTCACGGCGGTGAGGAAATACTTTATCATCGCCTTGGTCACGTCGAAATCGGCTATGACGCCGTCCTTCATCGGCCGTATGGCGGTCATATGCTGCGGCGTCTTCCCGATGAACTCCTTGGCTTCTCTGCCGACGGCGATGATCTTCCCCGTGTTCCGCTCGATGGCGACGGCCGACGGCTCGTTGAGCACGATCCCTGCGCCCTTCATATATATGAGCGTGTTAGCAGTGCCCAGGTCCATGGCGAAGTGCGACGAAAAACCGGAAAAAAAGGCGCCTATGCTCTTAAATAAGCCCATATCGGGAATCCCCCTTTCTCAAATTGCCGGGGCCGTGCGCGCCCCTGTCCGCACAAGCGTTACAATGATCCGTCTTTTCTTTTGCCTCTCCTGGCCGCAATATCGAGCAGCTCCCACAGGTCAGCACTGTCCCTCGGGAAATAGGCCGTCCCTACCTCGATCTCCCTCTTTGCGCCCGCGGCCATGTCCGCCAGCGTATTGAGGACCGTGAACTTCAGGACGTTCGATATGTTCTGCCCTTCCTCAAGGCCGTCGGTGCCGGCCAGGGCCGCGTAGAAGTGCGCGCCCCCGCTCCTCGTGACGATGGCGTTTCTCCCGACGCAGCACTCGATGCCCTGGCGCATCCTTTTGAGTATCTCGTCCCCGTATGCCGCACCGAAGGCCCTGTTGAAGGCGGGGAAGCCGGGGAGCTTTATCGATACCACGGAAAAGCGCCTCTTCTGCTGCGCCATGCTCTGGAGGCCGTCGAAAAAGAGGCTGAACCGGGCCACGCCCGTCGCAGGGTCGCCCCCCGCCTGCGCCTCCATCTCCTCGGCGAGGCGCAGCCGCCCCAGGAAAAGCGACATGAGGACCGCCGCGTCGCTCAGGCCCGCTATCGCGTTCTCCCGGAGCCGCCGGCCGGAGAGCGACGCAAAGCCCAAAAAACCGAAGGGCTTCTCGTGCATCGTCAGGGGAAAGCCGAAGTACTGCCGCGCCCTTATGCCGTCGTTCTGGAAGAGGAGGGGCTTCTCCTTGAGGTATCCGCTGTCGTAAGGGAGGAGAAATTCGCTCCCGCCCTCGAGGACGGTCGATGCGATCGTCGCGTGCAGCGGGCATTCGGCCCCCGCGAGCGGCCCGGCGCCTGTCCCAAGGGCGCAGACGATGGAAAGGCTGCCTTTCCCCTCGACGCCGGCCAGCGCCAGATCGCCCCCCGACACGGAGAGCGCCTCCTGCACGACCTCCTCCATGAGCACGCCGTCCGGCCGGGGCTGCTTCAGAAAGCCGAGCTGCCTTTTCAAAAGGGCGGCCTCTTCGCGCTCCTCTTCCATTTGCGACAATTGCTTCTGCCCCTCGACCTCCTTCGACAGCATCTTGCCGAAATGGGCGAGGATCTTCTTGTCCTTCTCCGTGAAGACCCATTTACCCTTGCTGTCAACGACGATGACGCCGGGTATCTCCAGGGGGTAGGCCATGAAGGACTTGATCTCTTCCTTCCTGCCGTAGTAGCCCAGGGTCTCCTCGTCCTTGTCGAAGTTCCCTATGATGAGGGGCGCCCTGTGCTTCAGCGCCCACCCGGCGAGGGTCCCCTCCAGCGGCAGGGAGCGCCCCTTGTCGAAGCTCTGGGCGAAGCTGACCGCCGAAAGGCAGATGAGCCGGTCGTCTTCCTTCATGTAAAGCGCCACCGTGTGTGCCTCATAGACATTGAATATAAGCTCGACGAAGCTGTCCAGGCTCATGCTGCCGCCGGCTCGTACAGTTGGAAGCGGACCGCGGGCCTGATGCCGAAGCGCTCCATCAGGCGGCAGAAGCCGCACTGCGCGCCGTACGACGGGTAGCCGCAGGTCGCGCACGATGTCCTGGGCCCGGTCCGCTTCACCTGCTCTTCCCTGCCCCTCTTCAGGTAGCCCTTCATGAAGGCGAGCTTCGTTGCAGGGGAGGTTTCCTCCACACGGTTGAGGAGGGCCTTGTAGAGGAGCGTCTTCGCCCCCTTCGAGTGGGGGCACTCGTCGTAGACGTAGTCGATCCCGCTCATCAGCGCGTAGGCCGCCGTCTCCTTCTCCGAGCACAGGAAGAAAGGCTTTACTTTCTTGACGAGGCTCTCCCCTTCCGCCTCCAGCACCACGTCCTTCTTCCAAAGATATTCTTCCTTCCAGTGGAGGATGTTGCCGAGCAGAGCCGAGGCCTCGTCGTCCAGGTTGTGGCCGGTGGCGAGCACCGAATAGCCGTAGTCCGTACACGAGCGGTTCATGACGTACCGCTTGATCGACCCGCAAAGCGAGCAGGGCGGCCTTTTCATCGTCCGCGCCAGCGCCTCCACGCCCCTGTCGAAAGCCTCCGCGAAAGAGAACGCGTAGAGCCGCCGGTGCAGCTTATCCGCCATCTGCTTCGCCTTCTCGTAAGAGACGCGCGAGTAGTCGCCGATGGCAAGGTCGATATAGATCCCGTCCGCCGGGCAGCCCAGCCTGTTGACGAGGCGCCAGAGGGAGAGGCTGTCCTTGCCGCCCGAGACGGCCACGAGCAGCCGGTCGGAGGCTGCGAAGAGGCCGTATTTCTCGATGGTGCTTGAGACGCGCTTTTCGAAGAAGGAGATAAAATCGCCCGCGCACAGGGCGGTGTTGTACTGGGGTAAGCGAATGTTAGCCTGGGCGCCGCACACCCTGCACTTCATCCGCCCGATATCACCCGTACGATCCTGACCCGGTCGTTGCGGTCGAGCATGTGGTCCTCTGTGACGAGCGTGCCGTTAGAAGTGACCAGGTGGGCCTCACGGCTGAGTTGAAACATCTCCAATAACCGGCCGACGGTTACGCGGCGGTCGATGGTGTGCAACTGGCCCTCCCATTCAACGGTCATGGGAAATTTCTATCACATGGGGGACCGGTTGTCAAAGACAAGAAGGCAAGACTAAGCGCCCTGCCTTCTTGTCTTTGATGGTGGCGGGCGGCCGGGGCCTTTTCGCGCCTTTCCCGTCGTTTTTCTAGGCGCGGCTCCTCACATACACAAAAAGTATGCTGCGTCGCGCGCCGTCGAAAAACAACAGGAAATCCATCGAAAATTCCTCCGGCCGGGGAAAAACGCTATGTACTTGCGGTGTGAGTGGCGGGCTGACCCGCCGAACTGTGTGGCTCGCTCAAATGCCCCACTGCAAGACCTATAGGGTTTTCCAGAGCATTTGAGTGGGACGAGTTCAGGCTGGTTTCCTGTTGCCTACAAAATATCTACTTATTGAAGACCGTCCCCTTCATCCCCTATTCTTCTGTTTCTCCACGAAATGGATGAGGAATAGATTTTTCCGGCTCCTTATGAGCATTTTTGAGGTACTCTGTTACCTTTTGCCTCAGTTTGGATGCCCATTCTGGTTCTTTCGTCTCGTAAACTATCACTCTCAGATGGCGCAGATCGAAGGGTACATCCTCCACTTGTGCCGCGGTAAAAACGACCGGCCTTTTGGCTGCATGTGCAAGACCGAGTTCGTAGAATACATTGGCGTTCTTGCCAGTAAGTTCAGCTAGTAGAACCTTTGCTTTCATTACTTGTTCCCAAATCTGCTCAACGACACTTCCGCTGCCAAACAGTTCATCGGCTCTGACTGGCTCAAAACCAGCTTCCTTGATGGCTGGTATATAGATATCTTGGTAGTACCTATCAAACCACTCTCCAAATGGCATCATGACGAAGCAAGTATCTAAATATTCGCGAACACGCGGTTCCCTTGACAATGTCCGTTTTATAATTGGCGTCGAAGGCTCAGGCTCACCTGCCGATATCGGAGAAGCACCTCCTACCAGAGGAGCAACTTCTTTCTGAGACACATCGAAAGCACGTAGAAATTTGAGGTTTGTGATAAAGACTTCGGCAAATGTGCTCACCCGATCCCTAGGTATATTAAACTGTCTGGTAAGTGTGTTGAGGAAGAATTCGTCGTCAGGTATTTTCTTGCCTCCATAGAACTTAGCTACGCCCTTAAAGTCTGGCACATTATCAAAGGCAGCAAGCAACGCAGCCTGTCTTTGTTGAGGAGAACTAGGAACCACAATATCCTGACCAAGTTTTTCCATAGAGACTTTTGCCGTTGATCCTGCACCAGAAACGAGCCCGTACAAATTGGCAGAACGCAATAGGTCTAGAAATCTCCAATCAGATGCCAGCTTAAATCCAACTGCTCTTGCTAGCATGGGCGCGTCCATCGGATTTCCGGCGTTCTTTTCCTCTATCGCTTTCGGAACCCGGATGGCATCCTCAAGAGTGTTTTTCGGGAATGTCCAAGGCGAGCCTTTAGCTGGAGACAACTTATCTTTCGCGGGCCTGTTCTTGATAACCTTTTCTTCTTTCTTAGGCGTTTGCCCCTTTCCTGACGACTGCTTCAACGCAGCTTTAATCTTTGATACGTACCTCGCTTTGATACCTTGACTTCCAAGAGCCTTCTCAACTTCCGCTGGTGTTGCTTTCGGGTGCTCTTGCAGGTAATCTCTGACAATTTTGGCCTTACTGTCTGCTCTCTGGTCCGCCATCGGTTCGTCTCCTTAACCTGTCATTTTCTTATCGCGACTAGAAATGAACTCATCTTTATTCATTACCACGCACATTTATGTATTTCAACAAGAACCTTGTCACTTGTCAACGCAAAGTAGAAATGTCCGGTTCTTAGCAAAGTAGAAATGTCCGGTAATTTATGAATAGAACAGACGGGCCGCAGTAGCGCCGGTTACAGGCCGAGTTGGCGCCGGATCAGGTCACAGAGAGAATTCTTGATTTCATTGTGTCGGGGAACCGGCGCCTTTTTTCCGTTCGCGGGATTCGTGTAAATATCGTGGCCGCGGCCATGTCTCTTAAGATAGCAGCCTGCCTCGACCAGTTCCTTCAGGAACTCGTGCCGTTTCAAACGGCAACCTCGATCTGTTTGGTCCGACGTCCCTCCGCATTAGGCTCGACTTCGTCTTCCATCATCAGCGCATAGGCTTCCCTGATGTTGTTTTCGAGATCGTTTAATGTATCACCCTGGCTGAATACGCCCGGAACTTCTTTAAGGCGGCCCACGTACCAGTTGTCGTCAAGCCAGTATTCAAGGGTAAACAATTTTGTCATGATCTACACCTCCTGCGCGTTACCCTAGTCTACTTCTCCGGGCACCATTGGTCAACCGGGCACCGCGCCGGGGGCATTCTTCGGGTGCTTGAATCACGGAAGAAGGGCATCGGGGCGGGGACGGGAGTCTATTCGGCCGAGGCGATTTTTGATGAATAATGCGTAGACGAGGAGAGTGCGCACCGGAGCGTATAAAATAATAGGCCGGGTACCCGCGCTCCAGGCTTGCCAGGCGCGGGTGGCAAGTGAGGAGTTGCGGGCCTGAGAGACAGGCCGGGGTACCCACGCACGACGAAGTGCGTGGGTCGGACGCAAAATTAACCCGGCCGCTAATAAATTAGCGGACCTCTTTAATCCGATTCACCAACTCCTTAATCGCAGCCGGTTGCGCGTCATATACTGGCCTCGCTGCATCAATAAACGCCTGTTTCTGCGACGGGGTGGGGACGGCCACGGAGCAGCCGGCCGCGATGACCCTGCTTTTCGCCTTCATCACCGCCTCCGCCCACAGCTTGAACTGCATCATCTGGGTGTCCCTTGCGGCCTTCTTGATGATCTCTATATCTTCGACGGAGAGCTTGGTCGCCAAAGATTTCAAGCTGCCTATGATGATGTCCGGGCTTCTGGTGTGCTCGTCCTGGAGGAAATACCTTGCCAACTGGTAATGGCCCGCCTCGTCGTAGGTGGGGTAGTTGTTCTCCGCCCCATCTACGGCGCCGCTCTTTAGGGCCGCATACGTCTCACCGTGTGGCATGGGCACGGCCACCGCGCCCATGGCCTCGATCATCGCCACCATCAACTGGCTTTGCACCGTCCGTATCTTCATGCCTTTGATGTCCGCCGGAGTCCTGATCGGCCTCTTCGTGTAGAAGTTCCTCGTGCCGCCGTCAAACCACCCGAAGCCGATAAAAGCGCTCTTTTCGACTGAATTAAGGACCTCGTCCCCTATCTCCCCGTTGATGATTTCGAGCAGGTGCTCCGTGTTCCTGAAGATATACGGCATGAGGAACGCGTTAAGGACCGGGACGTACTTCGTGACCGGACCGATGTTGATCCTGGTCAGGTCGATCTCCCCTTCCTGCACCTTCTTGATGACCGCCGCCTCGTCGCCTAGCTTCATGCTGTGGTATACCTCGATGACGACCCTGCCCCTCGTCCTCTGCTTGACGAGCTTGGCGATCTCGAAATCGACTATGGTCGTGGGATAATTGGCGTCATGGATCTCGGCGAGCCTGAGGGTCACCGGCTTCTTGGCGAAGGCCGCGCCCCCGAAGCCCCATAGAGCGACGACGGACATCAAAACAACGAGAACCATCTTTTTCATGGCGGTCTTTCCCTCCGTAACGTTTGCGGCCTGTATGCTATTTCTCTACCACCCGCGGCCGTCCATTGCAAGATAAATTACGGCTGCATGGGCCAAATCTTTCACTTTTACTTTCTTTGCCGTTTTTCATATAATAGCAACAGTTGCAGGCGCATAAGGAGGCCGATGGCAGCGCACACGATCATCCTTGGCGATTCCAGGCAGATGCGGGAGGTGGATTCCGGGTTCGTCCACCTGATCGTGACGTCGCCCCCGTACTGGCAGTTGAAGGACTACGGCGCGGTCGGGCAGATCGGCTTCAACGACTCCTACGAGGACTATATCAACAACCTCAATTGCGTCTGGATGGAGTGCGCCCGCGTGCTCCACGGCGGGTGCAGGCTGTGCGTCGTCCTGGGGGACCAGTTCGCCCGCTCCGTTTTTTACGGGCGGTACAAGATCATCCCGATCAGGACGGAGGTCATCCGGTTCTGCGAGACCATCGGCTTCGATTTCATGGGCGCCGTGATATGGCAGAAGCTGACCACCTGCAACACGACGGGCGGCGCCACCGTCATGGGCTCTTACGGGTATCCGAGGAACGGGGTCGTCAAGCTCGACTACGAATCGATCCTCATATTCAGGAAGGGAGGTGAGCCGCCTGTCGTGTCCGACGAGGCCAAGCGGGCCTCGAAGATCACGCCTGAGGAATGGAACGTCTATTTTGCCGGCCACTGGCGGCTGCCGGGTGAAAGGCAGGACAGGCACCTGGCTGTCTTCCCCGAAGAGGTCCCCCGGCGGCTCATCAGGATGTTCAGCTTCGCGGGCGAAACCGTCCTTGACCCGTTTTTGGGCAGCGGCACGACGACGCTCGCCGCCGAGCGGACAGGGAGGGACTCGATAGGGTACGAGATCAACCGGGACGCCCTGCCCGTCATCGAAGAGAAGCTCGGCCTGGACGCCCTTATCCATGCGGGGTCGTTCAGGGTCGTCAAGCAGAAAGGGGCGCTCCCGCCTCAGGACGAGCTGTACGCGCGGCTCCCCTACCTGTTCAAGGACCCGGTACCGGTCGTCCGCCGGATGGACCCCAGGGATAAGGACTTCGGGTCGAGGGTCGCCGCCGCAAAGCCGAAGAAGCGCGAGCTCTATTCGGTGAAGGAGGTGCGCAGCCCGGAAGAAGTGGTGCTCTCCAACGGCGATGTCGTCCGGCTGATGGGCGTCAAGGCCAACGGGCTGACGGACAGGGAGGCGGTCGCCTTCCTTGAGGAGGCGACAAAGAACCAGAGGGTTTACGTGAAGACCGAAGGGGAAGCCGAAGCCGGCGCTGCCGCCGCCGACAACGGAGTTGTCGCCGCCCCGTCGAGCGCCAGGCCCTGTTACCTCTATCTCAAAAACAAGACCTTCCTGAACGCCCACCTCATCAAGAAGGGTCTCGTGGACGTCGATCTCTCGTCCCAATACGCCAAACGCTACAAATTCTTGAGTTACCTTCCGCCCCCACCGTCCCCCATAAAAAAAATGTGACCGCCGGAGCAGACGAGAACGCTACAGCCCCACGCCGTCTATCCGCGCCTTGCAAAATCGACAACAGCCGTCTTCGAGGTCGTATCCGGTTACGGTAAAGCCGGACCTTTTGATGACCGGCTTCTTGCACGCGTAGCAGTAGGTGTGCTCCCCTTCTATGCCTGGGATGTTGCCCGTGTAAACGTAGCGCAGCCCGGCCGCAAGTCCTATCTGCCTTGCCGCAAGCAGCGTCTCTGAGGGCGTCGGGAAGCTGTCCTTCAGCCTGTATGTGGGGTAGAAGGCACTCACGTGCCAGGGCGTATCGACACCCACCTCATCCATTATGAAGGCGGCGATCCGGGCAAACTCCTCCTCGCTGTCGTTATATTTGGGGATGACGAGGGTCGTAAGCTCGACCCAGATGCCGAGGGACTTGTACGTCTTTATCGAGTCGAGCACCCCTTTCAGCCTCGCGCCGCACACCTTTCTGTAGAAGCCGTCCGACATGCTCTTGAGGTCGATGTTCGCCGCGTCGAGGTACGGTCTTATCGCCTCCAGGGGCTTTGCCTCTATGTAGCCGTTCGTCACGAAATTGCTGCGGATATCGGCGGCCCGCGCCAGTTTTGCGATGTCGAAGGCGTATTCGTAGAACATGGTCGGCTCGGTATAGGTGTACGAGATGCTTTTGCACCCCGCCGCCTTCGCCTCCTCGACGACGGCAGCCGCGCTGATGGGGTAGCCCGTGATCTTTTCCGAGTTGCGGGGCTGCTGGGATATCTCGTGGTTCTGGCAGTGGAGGCAGCGGAAGTTGCAGCCGACCGTGGCTATCGAAAACGCCTTGGAGCCTGGAAAAAAATGGTAGAGCGGCTTTTTCTCGATAGGGTCCACGTGCCAGGAGCACGGGTTTCCGTAGACCAGCGTGTAGAGCGTGCCCCCCCGGTTCTCCCTGACGCAGCAGATGCCCCTTTTGCCGTCGGGGATCAGGCAATGGTGCCTGCAAAGAAAGCAGGCCACTTTCTTACCCTCGCGTCTTTCATAGAACGAGGCCTCTCTCACGGCCTACCCCCGCACATAACCTATTTAGTACACGCCTTTTGCTCCCAGCGGCCCGGCGTATCCGCGGACCGGGCGCCTCGGCTGGCGGCGGCCCGCCGCTCTTGCCGGCTGCTTTTTTCGCCCCGCCTTTGCGGCTTTCGGGAAGAGGATATCGGTCACCCCTTCCATGTCCTTTACGGGCAGGAACCTGACCCGCCTCCGCACATACGGCGGCATCTCCTCAAGCTCCCTTGCGTTCCCTTCGGGGATGATGATCCTGCCTATCCCTGCGCGCAGCGCAGCGAGGGTCTTCTCCTTCAGGCCGCCGATGGGCAGGACCCTGCCCGTAAGGGTGATCTCCCCCGTCATGGCGATCTTCTTGTCTACGGGCCTGCCCGTCAGGGCGCTTATCATCGCGACCGCCATCGTGATGCCGGCAGAGGGGCCGTCCTTAGGTATCGCCCCCTGCGGCACGTGGATGTGCAGTTCGAGATTGTCGAATATGGCGTCGTCGATCCCCAGGGCTGCGCTCCTCGTCTTGATGTAGCTCAGGGCCGCCTGGGCCGATTCCTTCATCACGTTCCCCATGTTTCCGGTGAGGATCAGCTCCTTTTTTCCTTTCCGGCCGGTGGCCTCGACAAAAAGCAGGTCCCCTCCCGCCTCCGTCCAGGCCAGGCCGCACACCACGCCGACCGTGTCTTCCGCGAGGGCGTTTTCGGGCAGGAACTTCGGCTGGCCGAGGAGGCTGTGCAGGTTGGCCGGCGTTACCGTCACCTTCCGCTCGCTGCCGCCGGCGATCTTCCGGGCCACCTTCCTGGCCGCTGCCGCTATCTCCCGCTCCAGGTTGCGCAGGCCCGCCTCTCTCGTGTACCCGGTGATGATCTTCGTGACAGCCTTGTCGGTGAAGCGCAGGTAGCCCTTCTCAAGGCCGTTCTCCCTGAGCTGCTTCGGGATGAGGTGGCGCTTTGCGATGAGCAGCTTCTCAAGCTCCGTGTAGCCGGGGATGGGGATGACCTCCATCCTGTCGTGGAGCGCCGCAGGGATCGTGTCCACCTGGTTCGCCGTTGTTATGAACATGGCCTTCGAGAGGTCGAAGGGGACGTTCAGGTAGTGGTCGCTGAAGGCGACGTTCTGCTCCGGGTCGAGCACCTCAAGGAGGGCGCTCGCCGGGTCTCCCCTAAAGTCCATCCCGATCTTGTCCACCTCGTCGAGCATGAAGACCGGGTTGTTCGTGCCGCCCCGCCTGACGCCCTGTATGATGCGCCCCGGCATGGCGCCGACGTACGTCCTCCTGTGGCCCCGTATCTCCGCCTCGTCCTTCATGCCGCCTAAGGACATGCGCTGGAAGCTCCTGCCGAGGGCCCGCGCTATGCTCTTGCCGAGGGAGGTCTTCCCTACACCCGGGGGTCCGACGAAGCAGAGGATAGGCCCTTTCATCTCGCCTTTCAGCTTGATGACGCTCAGGAACTCCAGGATCCTCTCCTTCACCTTCTCCAGGTCGTGGTGGTCCTCGTCGAGGATGGCCTTCACCTTTCTTATGTCGATGTTGTCCTGCGTGGACGCGCTCCAGGGCAGCTCGACGAGCCACTCGATATAGGTCCTGAGCATGTTCGACTCGATGGCGTCGGGGTGCATCATCTCCAGCCGCTCGACCTGCTTTTTCGCCTCTTTCTCCACCTCGCGCGGCATCTTCGCCTTCTTGATCCGCTTGCGCAGGTCCTTGACCTCCTCGTCCCGCTCGTCCGTCTCGCCCAGCTCCGAGCGTATGGCTTTCATCTGCTCCCGAAGGAAGTAGTCCCTCTGGCTCTTCGTCATCTCTTCCTTGGCCTGGGAGAGTATCTTCGCCTGCATGTTGAGGAGCTCGATCTCTTTCCCGACGATCTCGGAGAGCTTCCGCAGCCTTTCGATGGGATCGACGATCTCGAGTATCTCCTGCGCCTTATCGACCTGGAGGCCGAGGTTCGCGCAGGCGACGTCGGCAAACCGCCCCGGCTCGTCTATCGTGTCGAGGACGAGGAGCACGTCCGACGGGACCATCCTGCCCATGGAGACGACCTTTTCCATCTCCTCCCTGATGTAGCGCATGAGGGCTTCCGTCTCCAGGGAGATCTCCGTGATAAGCGGCTCCTCTATGGGCCTCACCCGCACGAGGAACGTGGGGGTCTCCTGGACGTACTCCTCGATCTGCGCCCGTTTTAGCCCCTGTATCAGTATCTTTATCCTGCCGTCCGGAAGGCGCAGCATCCGCATCACCTGGGAGACGACGCCCATGGAATAGATCCTTCCGGGCAGCGGGTCCTCGTCCGTCAGGTCCTTCTGGGCAGCGACGACGATCAGCCTGTCCTGAGACAGCGATTTCTCGACTGCGTTTATCGACATCTCCCTCCCCAGAAAGAGCGGGAGGGTGACCGAAGGATGCATGACCATGTCCCGCACGGGGAGCAGGGGCAGTATCTCCGGCACTTTCAGTGTTTCATCTTCCATCATATAATTATTGCCTCCACAAAAGCTGTTTTGCGCGCTTCATAGTTCCCGCGCTTCTATCATCGCTCCTATCCTTCAAAAAACGCTTTCATAGCGCGGTATGTCTCGTATATATCGAGCTTGCTCGATATCTCGAAGGGGGAGTGCATCGTGAGGATGGGGGCGCCCATATCGATGATGTCCATACCGTACGCGGCGAGGAACTTGGCGACCGTCCCGCCGCCGCCCTCGTCGATCTTTCCCAATTCGCCCGCCTGCCAGATGATGCCCGCCTTCGAAAAGATCTCCCTTATCTCGCCTATGTATTCAGCGTGGGCGTCGTTCGCCCCGGACTTGCCGCCATGGCCTGTGAACTTGGTGACGCAGACGCCTGCACCGAGAAAACAGGCGTTCTGCTTCTCATGCACCTCCTGCCAGTTCGGGTTGACCGGTCCGTTGACGTCCGCGCTGATCGCCTTCGACCTGAAGAGCGCCCGGCTTATGACCGTCTCGATCTCACCCAGGCCGAGGCCCTCGACCACTTCCTGAAGGAATACATGGGTGAAGTGCGACTGGGCGCCCGTGTTGCCCTCCGAGCCTATTTCCTCCTTGTCTGCAAAGATCGCGAGCACGGGGCGCTCCGTCTCCCCTTCGAGGTCTACGAGGGCGGACAAGAGGGGATAAGCGGAAGCCCGGTCGTCCTGGCCGTAGGCCCCTACCATGCTCCTGTCGATGCCTACGTCGCGCGCCTTGAAGGCGGGCACCGCTTCGAGCTCGGCGCTCAGGAAATCTTCTTCCCCTATCTTGTAGCGCTCTTTCAGGAGCCGCAAGACGTTCTTTTTCACGGGCTCTTTCTCTTCGCCCATAAGCGGCATGTTCCCGAACAGGATGGTCAGCTTTTCGCCCTCTATCGCCTCGGAGAGCTTCTTTTCGTCCTGGTACTTCCGCGAAAGGTGGGGGAGCAGGTCGTCGATGGAGAAGACCGGGTCGGCCTCGTCCTCCCCGATGACGATGCTGACCACGCTCCCGTCCGCCTTGACTACAACCCCGTGCAGCGCAAGGGGCATCGCGACCCATTGGTACTTTTTTATGCCTCCGTAATAATGGGTGCGAAGGAGCGCTATATCGACCTCTTCGTAAAGGGGGCTTTGCTTGAGGTCGAGGCGCGGCGCGTCGATGTGGGCGATGACGATCCTCATGCCTTCGGTAACAGGCGCCCTGCCTCTCCTGTAAGCGATGACCTCCTTACCCCTGTTCACCCTGTAGAACCGGGGCCCCTTCGGGTCGCCGGCGAAGCCGGCGGCGCGCAGCGCCTGCTCTACCTGCGCTGCCCCCTCCCGCTCCGTCTTCGCCGCATCCAGAAATTTCTTGTACCCTTCGGAAAAAGCGAAGATGCGACCTATTTCCTCTTTCGATTTCTGCTTCCAGCCTTTCCTTTCCATAGGGGATACCTTCGCTATAGTGGATTTGGCCGCCCGGCCTGCGCTTTCGTGCCGGACTTGCGGCGGAAACGTCAGGGGGCCGGTTCGATGTCGGGGGTGGAAGTGGCTGCGTCCGTCTTCACCGCTTCTTCTGCCTGACCCTCCGTAAGCTCTCGCAGGTACTCGCAAAGGTGAAGCCGCTGGAAAACGCCCGACTCCCTGTAGACGACCATTCCCGCAGGCTGCGCGGGCGCCGTGGACTTCTCTTCCTTCATTAGATAGTAGTCTATCACCTACCCAGCCCCGTTTCAACTTGACCCGGAACAGTTGCGTGAAGGGCATGCGGCGTCGGCCTTTACTTCTGAAAGGCCGCGCGCCTCACCCCCGCAAACAACGCGCGCCTTGCCAGGACGGCGGTGAGCGGCCGGCTTAACTCCTGCGCAGCCCAGCCGATAAATGGAATATAGGCTGCGGCATTCGGCGGGGCCCTGCACGGCGAACGTACGTTCTTGCCCGCCATCTAGGGCTCTCCGGGCGCCACAAGCCTTCTTCTGGCTCGGCGGCGGCCGATGAGACATTTTATGGAAGGGTGACCCAAGATGACAGTGGAAGACGTAACCCGCGAAGAAGACGAGATTCCCTTAGCTGACCTGAACAAGCCGGGCAAGTCCTTCTTTTTCCCGGTGGGGCACCCGTTGCAGGTCGAGATCAGCGGAGTATCCCTCAGGATGAGCAGTGTGTCGGTAGGCTACCTGGCCGGCAACTGGCTGATAATAAAATACCCGTCCACGGGCACCTTCGGCTCTATCGCCAGCAGGCTGTTCAAGGGCAACAAGATCACCGTGCGGTATATCAACGAGGGGGACGTCTACGGCTTCCAATCCGAGCTCTTGGGCATGACGGTCGAGCCGATGAGGCTTCTCTTCATCGCCTTTCCGACGTCGATTGCCCGCCGGAGCCTCCGGTCGACCAGAAGGGTCGAATGCTACCTTCCGGCCGACATGTACAGCGAGAAGATAAAGGACGGAGACATCGTCCGGGACGGCATCATTCTCGACATAAGCATCTCCGGGTGCAACTTTACCATGGTGCGCGGGTCAGCCGAGCAGGTGCTCCCCGAGGTGCGCATGAACGACGCGATCCAGCTCCATGTCCAGTTGCCGGGGATGGAGGAGAAGATCGCCCTTGCGGGAACGATAAGGAACATCCAGCGGGACTCCCAGAGGATCAGTCTGGGCGTCCAGTTCAATGACGTAGACGAAGAAAGGAAGAACAGGCTCCTGGAGTTTATCTCGACCCTCGAAAAGTTCAGTTGGGAGAAATAGGAAGAGCGCTAAAAAGGATAACCCAGCCCGGCGAAGATCGCTATCCCTTCCGAGCCTGCGCCCAAATCGACGCGCCCCACGATGTTCGGCCTTACGAGGCCCCTGAAGCCGATCCCCGGATTGAACTTGAAGTTTTTATGGCGCATGTCCGACAAATCCCTCACCACCGTTCCGGCGTCGAAAAAAGGCGCGGCCTCTATCTCGGCGTTTACGTCGAAGATATCGATGCGGCCGATGCGGATGCGCTCCTCCACGTTCCCCAGGAGGTAGCTGTTGTCGATGAAACGATTGCGGCCGTACCCGCGCAGCGTGTTCTCCCCGCCCAGGACGCTCCGCTCCAGAAAGGGAACGTTGCTCCCCACTGTCTGGCTGTAAGCAAAACGGGCGACGCTAACGAACCGCGCGTCGTCCAGCGGGAAATAGCCCTTCACCTCCGCCTCGTAGTGTTGATAACTGGCGGACGAGCCGAGTTGCTTACTGCTCGACTCGAAGACCGTCCTCCCGTAAAGGCCCTCTGTAGGCGTGATGCGGTTATCCATCGTATTGTACGCGAATGCCACCCGCTGCGCGTGCGCCGTGAAGCCGTTGATGCCCGGTACCTCTTCCTGCGTAAAAAGCTGACCGATGTAAGGCAATCCTTTTAGCGCCCCCTGCTTGATGTCTACGTTCCTGTACCTCTCCCCGAAGGTCACCTGGAAATCTTTCAGCACGTCGTAACCGGCGGACAGGTTGAGGCCCCCCTCATGGTCCGTATAGTTCGTCTGGTCCCGGCGGCGACTCGTCGACTGGAAGCCGAAGAACCGAGCGGAGCCGTCTGAGAAGATGCCTGTGTAGCCGTTCGTCTCGAGCTTGCCGTCCATGAACGTCTTGTCCCGGAACCTGGCGTCGTAGTCCTCGTTGATGATCGTAGACTTTGAGAGGTTTATCTCCAACTGCTGGTTCAGCTTCGGGTAAAAAGCGCCGTATAGGGTCCCGGTATCGCCGAAGTTCTTGTTATGATTATATTGCGGTGCGATGAGGGTTGAGACCTGGTTCTCTTTATTGTACTTCATGATTGCGGTAAGGAAGCCGTAAGAGGGGCCCTCGTTCGGGGTTGTGGCCACAAATGGCACGGGAACAAAGGTGAGCTCCTCCTTGTGGGCCTCAGCCTTTGTCCTGGCCTGTCCGTCCGTTGCCTGCGCTGCGCCGGCGGCAGGCGGTGTTTTTTTCGGTTCACCTCCGGAGTTTCCGCCATCCCCTTCCGGCGCCTCCGCCGCAGCCTTGGCAGGCGCTGCATATTCCCCTGCATAGGCGGTGAGACATACAGCGAGCAAGGGAGAAAGGAAAATAAGAAACAGCTTGGCCCTGGTCCCCATGAAAGTGGCTCAGGATACCACGCGATTGGCCCATTTGCAACATTATTCAGCAGGGCAAGCGCATCTAAGCTCTCGGTGCCGCTAATGGAAGGAAGACACGCTCCCTTCCTATGGGGTGGGGGCGGGGAAAAGCGCTTGCCCTGGCAGATTTCAGCAGCCGTCTCCCATTTTCATCATTTTGCCCCCTGCTGAGATACGGTATCGCGTCCCCCGCCAATAGACCTTCGAGCCGGCGAAACTCCACAGCCAGAGAAGAAAACTGACGACATCCTTGACGGGAAGGAGAAAAAGCCATCTGGGCCATGCAGGGTCACGGATCACCCTCTTATGAATCGATAATGCGAGGGCATATCGCAAGGCAAGGACGAGGCCCACGAGTCCTCCGGTCCATCCGGCAGGACGGGCTAAAAAGAGCATGAGCGCGAAAGGGAAGGCATGGGTAATGCCGTAGCCGGCGAAGCCCTTCGGCCTCGACGCCCTGTAAGTCCTCGCCCAGCGCAGTTGGTGGAAGAGGTGCTCGCCGATGGACATCCGTCCCACGCGGTTCTCGATTACATAAGCGCTCAGGACGTTCTTGTAGCCTTTATGATAGCACCTGTAGCCGATCTGGTAGTCGTCGGCAAGATAGTCCGCGACGGCCGCGAACCCGCCGATGTCCCGGAGGACATCCTTCGATATGAGGATGGAGGCCCCAAGCCCGAAGGTAATGCCCTCCATGCGCCTGGCAACGAGGACCGACGGGATGAAATCGAGGGCGATGGTCAGCGACTCTAAGGCGCTCCCGACGGACGCGGGTCTCGATGTCTTGTAGAGGGAGGTCACTATGCCCGTCCTATCGCCCCGGAGGTATTCACCGACTATGCGCCCTAAATAATCCCTGTCAACGACCATATCGCTGTCCGAGAGGGCGAGCAAGGGGTAGCGGGCAGCCTCCGCGAGGTTCTGCAGGTTGAGGGCCTTCAGGTTAGCCCCCGCGCCTGCGTCGCTGACGACGACGCGGGCATCGCACGGCGCAGCCGCAGCCATCTTTGTGACGATGGAGATCGCGGGGTCGTCTGCGTCCCTGAAGCCGAAGAGCACCTCGAAGCGAGGGTAGTCCTGGGCGAGGAAGCTCGCCAGGTTTTCGGCGCACGAGGGGTCGATCCCCTTTATCGGCTTGACGACGGAGACAGGGGGCGCTTCCTCGGCAGAAAGGCGGGGCTTCTCCTGCCGCCCGGACTTCCCGAAAAAATCCATGACGCACAGGAGGGCAAAGATATGGTATCCAATCCCCAATACTAAAATCGTTAAAAGGACAATAAGAAGGATCGTCACAATCTATCCCCGGTCCTCATATATAGATCGCTATCCCACCCCACGGATATTGTACAGCCCGCTCTTGCCGCCGGCAGTTATTGGGGCTCAGCGCCCCCTCGCCGGGCAAAGCCCGGCGAGCCTCCCCGCTCAGACAGGCAAAGAATATGCACTTTATGCGATTGCGGCGGCCCAGCGCCGGAGGAGCGCCTGGAAGGGAACCGCCGCAACAATAACTATCAGTCTTTCGCCCCATTCGTACCGGCTCCCACTTCACAAAACATCGCGCCGGATAGTACAATAGTAAACCATGAGGCTTCTCGTGCTATACGCCGTCCCGCGAGAGTTCGGCGCGGCCGCCCGCCTGCTGGGAGGGAAGACGAGGCTCTCCGGCCTGCCGTTCAGGACGCTTCGCTTCCGCCATCCCGCCCACACGGTGCTGCCTGTGGAGACAGGCGTCGGCGTCGAGAGCGCAGGCCGCGTCTTCCTGCGCATCATCGAGTCCGAAAAGGTCGATGGTGCAGTCTCCATCGGCTACTGCGGCGCCCTTACTCCCGACGCCGATATAGGCGACCTACTCTGGGCCTCCAGGGTCTGCCTGGTCCGGTGCGGCCGCCTCGAGACGCTCTCCCTGTCCGACCCAGGCGGCCTACTCGCGTCCCTTTCGCGCAGCCTTCCCATCCGGCCGGCCGTCTTTTTCACTCTCCCCGAGCCGATGAAGAAACGGGAGGTCGTCCCTCTGGTGCCCGCAGGCACGCCCCTACCGGTCTGCGACATGGAGACCTTCGCCCTGGCCCAGCACTCCGCTGCTGCCGGTCTCCCGTTCTTTGCGATAAGAAGCGTGAGTGACCGCCACGATGAGGACATCCCCTTCGACCCCCGCGCAGTCTGCAACGCTTCCGGAATTTACAGCCCTTATCGCGCGGCCCGGCTTTTCATTTCACGGCCCGGCCTCCTGCCGGCTGCGCTGAGGCTGGGCCGCAGCTCCAAACGCGCGTCCCGCAGCCTGGCCCAGGCCCTGGACGCCCTGCTTAAGGCGCTTTAACGTCCGCCCCGCCCATCCCGCTAAAGCTCAGCCCCTCCCAGGCACCACCGCGTCGGGGAAGTCCCGCAGGTGTGCTTCCAGGGCGGAAGGCGCATCCGTCCCGCGCAGCCTCGCCTTCACCCCCGCAACGAGGAGGGCCAGCGGCAGGAGCACGATAAAGATGTCCGCCCACAGCAGGTTGTACTCGCCGATATAGAGGGTCATGGACATGTTGAAGAGCATGACGCCGCAATAGAGCGCAGGGCCGAAGATATACCTCAAGGGGAAGGCTGGGGCGTAGAGGTCCCTGCCGGGCAGGCGGTCTATGAGCTGCAAGACCCAGATAAGGATGAAGCCCACGCAGAGCCAACCGATGAAATTCGAGATGGGGATGCCGAAATAGACCCCGCCCTGCGCGTAGCCGTATATAAGGCCGAGGAACCATCTGTCGCCCCTCAGGGCAACGGGGTCTATGACGATGTCCAGGTACATGAAGAAAAGCGCGCCCAGGAGGCGCGCGCCGAATGAATGCCTTATCTTCCTGTTTTCCAGGAGGTAGACGCCGCCGGCCCGCACGGCCGGAGAGATCGCGAAAAGGGCCATCGTGTACGACGCATAAGCGAGGAAGACGAAGCTCATCGAGTCCATGAAGGGGACGCCGAGGACCCAGAGCTCCCGGCCCTTCGTCGCAGGGATGTAATAGTAGCTGCCGAAGGGGATGCCGTTGTGGATGGACGAATACTCGCAAGTCCATGCGATCGCGTATCCGGCGACCGCAAAGAGGAGCGCCCGCTTCAGCCCCAGGTGGAGCGAGCAGGCGAGGAGATAGGCCAGGAAGAAGGCGAAGAAATAGGGCCTGAGCGCGACGGTCCCCAGAAGCTGGCCGAAGAACCCTTCCATTAGGAATGGAACGTGTTCCAGAGCATGAGGCGGAGCATCGACCTAGGACGGGTGAAGACCTCGCGCATCGCCGTAGGCTCGAACCCGCTGTGCACCATGCAGTTTGCGCAGCGCCCGTCTTTACCCGGCCCGTATGCATCCCATTCGGTCTTCTGCATAAGCTCCGAAAATGAGGGGTAATACGTATCGGTGACGAGGTAGCAGGGGGACTTCCAGCCGAGGGGGTTTCGCGTAGGGCTGCCCCAGGGCGTGCAGGCCATCTGCCTTTTCCCCTCAATGAAATCGAGGTATAAGGGGGTCCCCGTCATGGGCAGGCCGCGAAAGGCGGCGCGCATCGCCCGGAACTTCCCGGCAGCCTCTTCCCTCGTGATGAAAATGTCGTCCGGGACGCTCTCGTACCCGAAGGCGGGTGATACGAGAATGCCGTCCACGCCGAGCCTCTTGAGAAGGGAGAAGAGGCCGACAAGCTCCACCGTCTCGCTCCACCTGTAGACTGAGGTATTCGTCCACACGCGGAAGCCCCTTTTGCAGGCGCGCCCGATGGCGTCGATGCTCGTTGCGAACGACCCGGGCCGGCCTGTGATGCGGTCGTGGGTCGCCTCCATCCCGTCCACGTGGAAGCTGAGCGTCAGGCGCGGATTCGGCCTGGAAGCCTCGACAAAAGAGGCAGCGAGCAGCCCGTTCGTGCACAGGTAGACGTGACGCTTCATCCGGTAAAGACCTGCCAGGAGCCTATCCAGCTCCCCGTAAAGGAGCGGCTCCCCACCCGTCACGGTGACCACCGGGGCGCCCGACTCGGAGGCTGCCGCCAGGCACTCGTCGAGCGTCAGGTCCGGCGAGCGGCCCTGCTCGTAGAGCCTTACCCTGTCGCAGCCGAGGCACGCGAGGTTGCACCTGTGCGTCGGCTCCAGCATCAGCACCAGGGGGAACCGCTTCCGCCCGGCGAGGGCGTTCCTTAAAAACCGGCCGGTAAGGGAAGCACAGAGACTGGGTGAGAAGCGCATTGAATCTGCTCAGGCGGCCGGCATGGGGGCTATCTGTTGCCTGCCTTGCTCGTCCTTGCCGTGATGAAGGAAAGCGCGTCGTCGAGGTCGTCGAGCTGCAAATGGGTGTTTTTGCAGGGGCCTTCAGGCCTCTTGTTCGGTATGGCGAGGACGGGTATCTTCTGGGCAACGTCCTTGATCCCGCTGATGAGGTCCCTTTCGCACGCTATGGCAATGATGAGGGAGGGCTTGAACTGGCTGATCGCCCTTCTCGCCTCCTCGCCCCCTGCCGCAGTGACGATCTGGACGGCCCTGCCGTTTGCCCGCTCGACCACCTGGCGTCTCGCCTCCTTCTCAAGACAGCGGGGCAGAAGGATCAGGAGCGTATCTGCGCTCAGCTCCCGGGCGTGGCTCTTGACCATCAGGTTGTGGACCTTGATGAACGAGTTGCCCACCCTGTCCCTGCTTATGCCCAGCTTCTCTCCCAGCCACATGCTCTTCGAGAGCAGGGTCAGAAGGAATTTCGCGCCCCACATGTACGGAAAGATCGACCTCCTGAACTTGAGAAGGAGGGTCGTCTCCAGCGCGACCAGGACGAAGACGACAACGGTCAGCCCAATGGCCGACCATCCGATAAGGTTGGAAAGAGCCGGGCTCAGTTGATCGAACCTGGGTTTTGCGAGATACCAGGCAAGCTGGAGGCAGACGAAAAATATGATGACTGCCCCGGCTGCGAGGGTAAGGAAGGTGCTCAGCTTCTCGTCGATCTCTGCGTCACGGGGATCGGTAGAGCCGTTCCAGCCGAGCCATTCATCCCCTAGCCTTCTGTCGGACGGACCCTTCTTTTTGTCGAGATCGTTTTCGGTCATCTTTCACCCCCCGACAAACGCCCCTTTACGAACCCCTTCCCCATATACCATTCTACGGCCTTCCGGGCTGCCGTTTCAACTGAATTCTGCGCCATGCCCAGTTGCCGCACAGCCTTAGAGCAGTCGAAAAACATGTAATGGCGCGCCATTCTGACGCCGTCAAGGGGAATGGCGGGCCTCGTCCGCGTAAGCCTCGATACTGCCTCGCCCGCGTAAGCGAGCCAGAGCACCGGTCTGTAAGGAAGCCTCCAGCGGGGCGGCTCCCTTCCCGTCAGGCGCGCCAGGATCCCGAGGAACTGTTTCAGCGTAAGGTTCGCGTTCCCCAGTATGTACCTTTCCCCGGGCACGCCTGCCTCCGAGGCGAGGACGTGCGCCTCCGCCACGTCCTCCACATCGACGAAATTGAGACCCGTGTCCAGGTAAGCAGGCATCCTGCCGTTCAGGAAGTCGACTATGATCTTTCCCGTCGGGGTCGGCTTCCTGTCCACGGCGCCTATGGGCGCGGTAGGGTTGACGATCACTGCCGGCAGCCCTTTTCGGGCGAAGCCCCGCACCTCCTGCTCCGCAAGGAACTTCGACCTCTTGTAATGGCCCGTCATATTCTCCAGGCGGGCGGCCGTCTCCTCGTTGCCCGGCGTCCCGTTCTTCCTGGGGGCCAGCACGCCCACGGTGCTCGTATAGACGACTTTCCGGACGCCTGCACCAAGGGCGCCTTTCATCACGTTGACGGTGCCGCCGACGTTGATGTCGTACATGGTCTTCGGGTCAGGCACCCACAGCCGGTAGTCGGCCGCGACGTGGTAGACCTCGTCGCAGCCTCTCTCGGCCCTGCACACCGCGTCGTAATCGCGAAGGTCCCCCCGGACCGGCTCGACGTCGATAGCCGCGAGCTCCGATACGTCGGCGCCCTCCCTTGCGAAAGCGCGCACCTCGTAACCCTTGCTCTTCAGCGCCTTCGCGACGTGGTGCCCGATAAAGCCGGTCGCCCCCGTAACCAAGGCCCGTTTCATTATCCCTTCTCAGGCGTATTCGATGGCGACATCGCCGCTTGCACGGCCGAGAGGAACCTGCCGAGGGCCATGCTGGGGAAGCAGTTACGGTAGTTATGGTACTTTATCATAAAGTGCTTCGGAAAACCGGTTGCGGTAAAATCTTCCTCTTCCCAGGTCCCGTCGGGCGCCTGCGTCTCAAGGAGAAACCGCACGCCGTCGGCCACTTCCCGGCATGAAGTCTCCCCGGCCGCCATCAGGGCCATCAACACCCAGGCAGTCTGGGAGGCGGTGCTCTTCCAGCGCATCCTCGCAGCCGGGTTCGTGTAGGATTCGCACGCCTCGCCCCATCCCCCGTCCGGGTTCTGCCATCTTTTGAGCTCTTCGGCCGCTTTCCGCACGTAGGGCTTCGTCATGTCCTCGCCGATAGATTGAAGGCCGGCAAGGACCGACCACGTCCCGTAAAGGTAGTTCACCCCCCACCTGCCCCACCAGAGGCCGTCCTTCTCCTGGGTCTTCATCAGGAACTTGATGGCGGCCTTCACCACGTCATCTGAAAATGGGTAGCCCGCGCCGCCCAGCAATTCGAGGACCCGCCCGGTGATGTCGGGCGTGCTCGGGTCGATCATGGCCTCGAGGTCCCCGAAAGGTATCTGGTTGAGCACCTCTGCATTGTTGTCAGCGTCGAAAGCGCCCCACCCGCCGTCCTTACCCTGCATCCCGAGGACCCAGTCGATGGCCTTCCTGTAGTTCTCCTGCGTTAGGAACTTTTCGCGGCCGCATTTATTGAGAAGCATGAGCACGACAGCCGTATCGTCCACGTCGGGATACCAGTTGTTGACGAACTCGAAGGCCCATCCGCCGGGCTCAAGGTCGGGCCGCTTGACGCTCCAGTCGCCCTTCTTGAATATCTGCTTATCGGCCAGCCACCTGCACGCGCTGTCCACCGCAGGGTTGTTTTCTTTCGAGTCCGTCGAGACGAGGGCAAGGGCCGTAAGGGCCGTGTCCCAGACGGGGGAGATGCACGACTGGAGGAGCATCTCGTCCTCCCGCTCGATGGTGAACCTTTCGAGGGCCTCGAACCCTTTCTTCACCGGCTCGTGCGAAAGGTCGTGTCCCTGGACGAGGAGGGCGAGGATGGAGTTGACCATGGCCGGCTGTATGCCGCCCCAGTCGCCCGTCTCTTCCTGGTGTTCGTGCACCCACTTCAAGGCCTGTTTCAGCCCCTTTTCCCTGAACGACCGCAGCCGGCTCTCCTCTACGGCCTTAATCAGCCGGTCGAGCTGGGCGAAGAAACGCTTCCAGGAAAGCAGGGGCTCACGCTTCTTGTGCGCCTTGCCGTTCTGGTCCTGGGTGAACAATTCCCGCACGCCCTGGCTGTCCGGCACCGCCCTGACCGGCTTCGCGTCGAGGACGATAGAGAGCGGGACAAACGTGGCCCTCGCCCAGCTTGAAAAATTGTAGATGTTGACGGGGAACCAGGGGGGCAAGAGGACGATCTCCAGCGGGACCGACGGGATCGACTTCCACTCGTACTGCCCGAAAAGGGCAAGGAATATCTTCGTGAAAAACCTCGACTCTCCGGGACCCCCGGCTGCAGTGATGAACTCCCGGGCGCGGGCCATGCGCGGGTCGTGGGCGGGTATCCCGGCGAGCTTCAGGGCAAAATACGCCTCCACGCTCGTGCTGATGTCCCCTTTGCCGCCCTTGTATATTGCCCATGTCCCGTCCGTCCTTTGCTGCTTCAGGATATAGTTCGCGATCTTCGCGTCCCTCTCGCGGTCGGTGAGGCCGGCGAAATGGAGGAGCATGAAGTATTCGGCCGTTATGGTCACGTTCGATTCGAGCTCGAACCACCAGTAGCCCTCTTCGTTCTGGTTGCGGATGAAATAGTGGGCGGTCTTTTCGACGGCCCGCGAGACCCGGTTTGCGAGCTCGCTGCCGCACACGGCCTCCGGCCTGTTTTGAGATTCCGCCGACATCCGACGGAGGTTATCGATGGGCATATGCAATAGAGTCCTCGCTAAAGCACGTTATTTTCAATCAAGCCCTTATGGGCATCAACTCCCTGTCTTGCCGAAAATCAGTCCCAACGCGGTCTTGATCGGGGCCTCCACCGTTCGTTGATGGCGCTCCTCCGCAGCCACAATGGCTATCCCTATGACGATGACCAGGATGCCCGTCCACCGCATCCACGATATCTGCTCCTTCAAGAATACCTTTGCCAGTATCGCAGCAAAAAGATAGGAGAGGGCGGTGAGGGGCATGACGAAGCTCAAGTCCGCCCAGGATAGCGTTAGGAGGTAGAGAAAAAAGAAGCAGGCCGCAAAAAAAACCCCGATAAGCACCGCAGGGTTTGTGGCAACGAGCAAAAACCACCTCCAGAACGACGCGTTTTCCAAGCCGATCCGCTTCATGCCGAAGCTGAGGAACGTCTCCCCCACGGCCGTGCACATAGTTGCTATAAGGATCACAATTAACGTTTTCATACCGTTTTCATGCGGGCACGGCCCTTTGAGCCGCCGGCGCCAGGTCGCCCTGAGGCGCCGAAAGCCCCCCGAAGCCCACCGGCACGAGGCCCAGAAGCTTCAATTTTTCGGCCACCCGGCTCGACGTGGCCGCTTCCGCCTCCGCCAGGCCCCCGCGGGAGGCCATATCGGGATGGAGATATATCTCGCTCACCGCCCCCCGCACGTACGGGAGGAGGGCGAGCAGGTAACCTTCATTCGCCTTCCCGGTCCCCGAAAGCCCGTAGACGTTGTCGGCCACGCCTATTCCGAGCCTCTGCGCCGCGCGCAGGCACCGGCCGGTCAGGAGCCGGAAGACGAGCCAGGTGGCGAGCGCCCGGCCATCGAGCCGCCGGCCGTGGACACGCAAGACAAAGCCCAGGGGCTCCCTCGGTATCCTTACCCAGGCCACTCCCCTCGCTGCCGCCTCCCCGGCGATAATATTGAACAGGAGGGGATGCACGTGGAGGTGGTGGTGGCAGTCCACGTGCGCCGGGCGGATGCCGGCCGCCTCGACCTTGTCGAACTGCGCCCTCACCTCTGCGCGGACCTGGCCCGCTATCGACTTTCTCATCCTCCAGTACGCAACACCCGCCCGAAATGGCGTGGCCCGGAAGAAGCCGTCTCCATCGACGAGGTCGGGGACGGCAGACCGCCCGAGAACCGAGCGGCCGTCGGACAGCGTAACGTGGAGCCCTACCGACAGCCCGGCCGTCCGCATCGCGAGGGCCGCCGCCTCGTCGAAGGCGTCTCCCCCCGCGACGATGCTTGCCGACGTGAGGACGCCATGCCCGCAGGCTGCGGCAACGGCACGGTTGATCGAGGGGGACCGGCCGAAATCATCCGCGGTGACTACGAGATATCGCTTATCCCCCGGAACCGTCCTGTCCGTTTTATGGCCTTTCGCCATGCACCCTTCCGTTCACGCGGCCGCCTTTCGCTTTGCCATGAAGGAAAAGAACTCCCTGCCTTCCCTGATCCGCCTAGCGAACTCGTGCCTGTCCCTCAGCATCTCTTTAAGTATACGCATTATCGGGGCAGGTCTGAAATAGAAGCGGCGGTAAAAAAGCTCCACCGCCTCGAATATCTCCTCCTTCGAAAGCCACGGGTACGATATGACCGAGTTCTGGATGCCGTCTTTTACCAGCCCGGCCCCTTCCCCGGTAAGCCAACCTTCTCTCCTTGCCTGCTCGTACAGCACCGTCCCCGGATATGGGGCGGCAAGGGAGACCTGGATGCTGTAAGGGTCGATCTCGCGGGCGAACTGCATGGTCTGCGCCATGGTCTCCCCCGTCTCGCCGGGGAGCCCGAGGATGAACGTGCCGTGGACGAGGACGCCCGCTTCCCTGGCCGCTTTTGCGAACTTGCGCGCTCCTTCGATGCTCAGTCCTTTCCTGATGTTGTTCAGGATCTTCTGGTTGCCCGATTCGAACCCGACGGTGAGGAGGCGCAGCCCGTTCTCTTTAAGTATATGAAGCGTCTTTGCCGAAAGGTTTGCCCTGGCGTTGCACGACCACGTGATGCCAAGCGTGCCGATCTTCCGGGCGATCTCCTCGAGGCGGGGGTGGTCCGTGAATGTATCGTCGTCGAAGAAGAACTCCTTCGCCTTCGGGAAGAGCGCCTTTGCGCCGGACATCTCCTCGTATATGTTCTCCGGGCTGCGCACCCGGTAGACGCCTCCCCCTATCGTCTGCGGCCACAGGCAGTAGGTGCAGTGGCTGCGGCAGCCCCGGCCGGCGTAGACAGAGACATAGGGGTGCCTGAGGTACCCGATGAAGTAGTTCTCTATATTGAGGTCCCTGGCGTAGACCTTCGTGACAAAAGGAAGGCGGTCGAGGTCGTCGATGAGCGGCCTTGGGCCTGTGGCATGAAAAGAGCCGTTCGACCGGAAGACGATGCCCGCTACGTCGCGCAGGGGCTTCTCGCCGGCGATCTCGACGACCGCGTCGTCGAACTCGCCGACAGCCGCGAAATCGACTGCGGGCGCCTTTTCCAGGGTCCCTTCAGGGAAAACGGTTACATGGGGGCCGACCATGCCTATCGTCACACGGGGGTACGCCTCTTTCAGGGCGCCGGCAAGGGCCGCGTCGTGCTCGAACGTCGCAGTGCCCGTATGTATGACGATCAGCTCGTAGCCGGCCGCCTCGCCGATGGTCTCCTCGCGCGTGATGCCGTCGGCGGAGGCGTCGAGCAGCCTCGATTCCTCGATCATCCCGGCGGGGTAGGCAAGCCAGGTCGGGTACCAGAACGACCGGATTTCCCGGCACGCCTGGTAACGCGCGCCTGCACTACCGTCGAAGCCCTTGAAGGTGGGTGGATTGAGTAAAAGGGTTCGCATCTTCGCAAATCGGCCCTAAACGTCTCCAGCTCGCGCTGCTGCCCGGCCTGCTCACTCTATCTATTTTTAGCACCTTGCAATATTGTGTCAACCCAGCACGGCCAAAAACCTAAGCAGGGCAAGACATTTCGCCCTCTCTCCTTCCCGGGTGAATGAAGCACCGATGAAGAGTATTGGCTTATTTTAGTGTAGTTTTTGAAGAGTGTCAACGAAAAACAGGCGGAAAGGGGTGTGACGCGCGGCCCTCCGGCCGGGCCGATCGGCAGTATTAAGAATCTCCTGAATAGTATCGATGTCTCAATATCCCACCCCACAAATATAGTACAGCCCGCTCTTACCGCCGCTTTATAAATGCGCTTTATACGATTGCGGCGGTCGCGGCTTGGGGCGGGCCTCGGCTTACAGTGAGCTAGAGTACGGGTATGACGACTCGATCTTACTATGAAAGTGGGCGTTGGCGAGCCCGGGGAGCGCCTCCAGGAATCGGGAGGTGTGGATGCACTGTGAGACGTGTCGGCCGGAGACCCATCCCTATCAGTTCAAAGTCGGTTTGCCGGGAACCCGCACAGTAAAGAGCATGTTGAAAAGGCGCCAGCGCGCATGCGGGTGGTACGCCAGAGGCGCGAGTCCGGGCCGCAAAGAGCATTGGTTTAGCTTTTTGTCTACCGAGCCTCTCCATCACGTCTTCCATGACGTTACCTCCTCCGTGCGATTTCTTTCGAGCGTCTCGGGAAGAAAACAGAGGACGACTATGCCCATGAGGTTGATTATGCAGGTAATGGCAAGGCCGGTCGTGAGGCCGTGGGCCTTGCCTATATAGCCTATCGTGTAGGGGGCGAGCACAGCGCCTATGCGCCCCGCGTTCCAGCAGAAGCCGCCCGCATAGGCGCGCAGGTGCTCGGGAAAAAGCTCCGCGTAGTAAGCGCCGACGGCCGCCGCTACGCCGCTCACGCCGACGCCCACCACCCCACCCCAAAAGAACAGGAAAAATCTATTGCGGGAGACGAGGAAGACCGCGACGGACAGGGAAACGAGGAGAAAGGCGGCCATCATCGCGGGACGCCGGCCGGCCTTGTCTGCCAACATGCCGAAAAGCTGGAAGCCCGCGAACATGCCTGCGTACATGAAAAGCGAGAAGTCGGCCATGGCGGAGAGGGAAAGCCCCCTCTCCATTACCAGGAACGTGGGCACCCAGTAGGCCACCCCCCAGTATCCGGCGAGGTTGAAGAAGCTCACCAGGGTGGCGAGTATCGTGGTCAAGATTAACGGCTTCCCGAAGATGGCCCCGACACCGACGCTTCGTTCCGCCGACTTTCGCGCGCCGCCGGCGGCCCCCTTCCCCTTGGGGACGAGCAGGGCAACGACAAGGGCAAGGGGTATAGAGCAGGCACCCGCGAGAAAGAGGAGGCGCCAGCACGGACCGAGGACGAGCTTACCCGCGAGCGACGCGACTATCGCCCCTACCGCGAAGCTGCTATAAACGAAGGACGCGGCCCTTGCGCGGAAGGCAGGCGCCCAATGCTCCGCTACGAGGGCGGAGCACGGCCCCCAGAGGCCGCCGATAGCGAGGCCCGTGAGGAACCGGAGGGCCATCCATTGGCCCCAACTGGAGACCAGCACGACCGCTGCCATGCCCGCGCCCAGCCATACGAGGGACAGGATGAGGGCAAAGCGGCTGCCCCGGTTCTCCGCGAGCAGCCCGAAGACCACCGAGCCGGCTATCGCGCCGAGCATGGTGGCCGATCCCAGAAGTCCGCCTTCAGGCAGCGAGATGGCAAGGACCTTGAGGAGTACAGGCATGGCGATGGCAAGGACGATCAGGTCGTAGCTGTCCGCAAGGTAGGAAAAGAAGGCCGCCCAAAGGACGCGCCACCTGTATGCAGTCCCAGGCGCCAGGCAGGCCTTTCCGTCTCCTGCGCTCATCCCGTTCTCCGTGACCTTATTGATTCCCTGTAGCTTGCTACCGGGATACCATCACCTTCTCCTTTTCTTCCCTCTCCCGTCATAAAAGCTCTTTTACGCGCCCTTTCGTCCCCATGCTTCTTGCATCCGACTATCATTCTGGGAGCTTTGGCACACCTTGCCACAGGGAATTATTGGGGTTCAGCACCCCCTCCACCGGCAAAGCCGGTGGAGCCTCCCCGCTCACGGGATGACCCTGCTGCATGCAGCAGGGTCATTTATTAAAGGGGGGGCTTTTTTCAGGAAAAAGGGCCGCCGGCACATGTCGATGCCTGCGGCCCTTTACACGACTTGCAAGTATTGCTTCCCTGCGCCGGCATTATCCGACAGGTTCAAGGGGTCATCCCGCGCGGGCGCGGGGTTTCTCAGCCGCTTTAAGCTCCCCCAGCGTTATGTGTCGCCATACTTTACAACGACTTCTGCCTAAGAATCAAGGAATCCGCTATTCTACGCCTATCATTACGCTGCTGGCCTTGATTACCGCATACGCCGTCATCCCTTTCTTCAGCCCCAGGTTCTCCACCGCCCCATTGGTGATGATGGAGACGACGGTCGCTCCCCCCTTCAGTTTAAGGGTCACTTCCGAGTTTACGGCCCCTTTCTTGATCTCTGCGATGGTCCCTTGCAGCACATTCCTCGCGCTCAGCTTCATCTGACACCTCCTTGTCGGGCATCGGCACGGCAGCCGTCACCGGCGGTCGTTTAATAGATACTAATACGAAGCAGGCGGATATGCAATGCGCAGCAGTCACAAGAGGACGTGCATGTCTCAAAAGAGATTCGCCGCCTCTCTCGCAGTCCAAAGAATCAACGCATCCGGTCAGGGCAAGCGCATTTCCCCATACCCACCCTAATGGAAGGGAGCGTGTCTCCCTTCCATTAGCGGCATCGGGAGTTCAAATGCGCTTGCCCTTGCGCCCGGTCAATTCGCCCTTGACAGCCGCAGGGGCTATTCGATAGAATTGACGGTGTCGATGGGCACATTCAGGGTCGCGTACAAGGTATGGCTCGACCGCGGCGGCAAGGCCTTCGGGGAAGGACCTGACAGGCTGTTGCAGGGGGTCGAGGCGACGGGGTCCCTCCATAAGGCCGCGGCCGACATGAAGATGTCTTACAGAAAGGCCTGGCTCATGCTCCGCACCATGGAGCAGCGCCTCGGGTTTGCCCTTCTCGAGCGCAAGGTGGGCGGCGTCTCTGGCGGAGGGTCGAGACTCACCGAGGAGGCGCGCCTCTTCATGAAGCGTTACGAGACGTTCCGCAAGGAAATCGAAGAGAGCCTCCAGCAGATATGCCGGAAGCACTTCGGCTAAAAAGGACCGCCCCGGTCGCGCCATCTTTAAGGAGGAGATGATGAACATCGCAACGAACCTGGAACAATCTGCGCTCTTCTTCCCGCGGCGGCCGGTAATCCGGGAAGGCGGCCGGGAGATGAGCTACGCCGAGCTGAACGAGCGGGCCAACCGCGTTGCGACCGGCCTAATAAAGACGGGCCTTGAGCCCGGGCAACTGGTCGCCCTCTGCGCGCCCAACTCGGCCGACTGGATCACGTTCTATTTCGGCGTGCTGAAGGCAGGCGGCGTAGCAGTCACGCTCTCCGCGCAGCTCGTAGGGGACGAGCTTGGCAACCTGGTGAAACACGCAAGGCCGAAATTCATCTACGTAGGCGAAAGCAAGCTCCCCGACATCGAAAAGGCCCGTGCTGCGGGAAGGATCGAGAAGGTGATCTGCCCGGGCGGCGATATGGACCTGGGCCGTCTCATGGACCTCGGCACGGCCTCGTTCAGCGCGGTCAAAAGGGAGCGCACCGACACGGCCGCGGTACTCTATACAGGGGGCACGACGGGCGTGCCGAAAGGGGTCATGCTCAAGCATGAAGGCATCCTGTTTTCCGCGTACAGCATCGCTTACTACGAGCGGTCAACGGAGAACGACCTGGCCCTGTGCTTCCTGCCCTTCAACCACGTTTTCGGCCAGATGCACATCATGAACTCGACGATCTTCAGCTCCGGCTGCCTGGAGCTCCTGCCCGCCTTCGACATGGACCGGGTGCTTGCCATCCTGAAAGAAGGCCGGGTGACGAAGTTTTTTTCCGTTCCCACCATTTACATCCGGCTCCTCGGCCTGCCCGACCTTAAAGAGCGGCTCGGGCCGCTGCGCTACTGCTTCTCCGCCGGCGCGGCGATGGCCCTCGAGATCGTCAAGCGATGGAAAGAGCGGACGGGCATCACCATAGCTGAGTCTTACGGCATGACCGAATGCATGCCCATAACCTTCAACCATTACTACCCCGAGAGGCACGTTGCCGGGACGGTCGGGCAGAGCTGCCACGCGGTGGAGGTCGAGATCAGGAACACCCAGGGAAAGATACTGGAACAGGGCGAGCAGGGCGAGATCTGCGTGCGGTCTCCAGCAGTGATGAGTGAGTACCTGAACAACCCCGAAGAGACGGCTGCTGCGTCGTGGCCGGGCGGCTGGCTCCGGACGGGCGACATCGGCGTCTTCGACCCCAACGGCTATCTCTCCATAGTGGACCGCCTCAAGGACCTCGTTATAACGGGCGGCGAGAACGTCTACCCCAGGGAGGTGGAAGAGGCGCTTTACGGCTGGCCGGAGGTCGAGGAATGCGCGGTCATCGGCCTGCCCGACAAGGAATGGGGTGAGCGCCTCGCGGCCTTCATCATCCCGAAGGCGGGGGCCACCTTGCAGCCCGACAAGATCAAGGCGTACCTCAAGACCAGGCTGTCGCCCTTCAAGGTGCCCAAGGAGTTTATAACGGTCAAGGAAATGCCGAAAAGCCCCGCAGGGAAGATATTGAAGCGCGATCTGAAGCAGTCCTATACGGGAGGCGGGGAAGGCCGAAAGGGTTGACGGGCGGGCAAGGTATTTATCGGGGCCTGAGGGCCGGGGACCTTACGAGGCGGCGGCCTGGGGCCATGCGATCTTGATGATCTCGTAAGTCCGCTCGCCGCCCGGCGCCGAAAAGCTCACCTCGTCCCCCACCTCCTTACCCATGAGCGCGCGGCCCAGAGGGGAGCTCATCGATATCCTTCCCTTTTCCAAGTCCGACTCGAACGGCCCTACCACCATGTAGACGACCTCTTCGTCCGTGTCGAGGTTCTTGAGGAAGACGCGGCCGCCGAAATCGACCTTGCCGTTCGGGTTCTGCTTTATCTCCGCCACCTCGCACTGCTTGAGCGTCTCTTCGATCTCGCCGATCTTCTTCTGCATGAACTGGTATTCTTCCTTCGCGGCCTCGTACTCGGCGTTTTCCGATATATCGCCGTGCGCCCTGGCCTCTTCTATGGCAGCCAATATCTTGGGTCGCTTGGTGTTTCTCAGGAACTCAAGGTCCTTCTTCAAATTGTCGTAACCTTCGCGCGTCATGGGATACTTCATTACGTCTCCAATGCTCAGTGGAATATCCGGTGGAGTATTACTTTTAATATATTTCCGGTAAATTTTCAATAGCTTTCCGCCGATGTAACTGAGCGGCTGCGTCTGAGGCGCATCTTTGGCCTCGCGCTTCGCCCTGCGGGACTCCGACGTACAAAAGAAGTACGCCTCCGTTCCTCGGACTTGCGCTCAACCAAATCTGCATCCTCATACTTGCCGCTTTATCAAAAACCACCGTTGTTTGACTTTTTCTGGTGCAGGCGCTTGGGGCCGGGAGATTTTCGATGGATTTTCACGTGATCGAGGGGCCGCCCGACGAGATAGTACATTTGAAGTACATCGGGGAGGCGCGGTCCCGAAAGACAGGGAAAAGGCGCGAAAAGATCCCGGCCCCCTAAAGCCGCGGAGCTGTCCTTGAATACGTGCCCCTCTTGTGCTATCCTTAGCCTATTCAAGGAGGGACCATGCCGTCTAACACGAAGATCACCGAGATGAAGAGGAAGAGAAAAAAAGGCAATCTCGGCAAGAAGAGGAAGAAGGCCCAGTCGAAGCAGTCCACACCCGCTTTCCCTATCCATACCGAAGAAAACGCCTGACAGGCGCGCGCTTTTGCGTGCGGCGGCAAGCCTGCATGAGGCATCAAACCCCCGTATGCGCGGATGAGGCGGCCGGTGAGCTTGAGCTACGAGATAGGACCGATCAGACCGCCCAGCGAGGCATACAGTCTGCTCGTCCGTTTCACCCGGAACTGCCCCTGGAACAAGTGCGAGTTCTGCCACCTTTATAAAGGCCAAAAGTTCGAGCGAAGGCCCCTCGCCGAGATAAAAAAGGACATCGACACGATAAGGGCGATCAGGGACAGGGTCTTCAGCCTTTCGTGGCAGAGGGGAGAGGGGGGGCGTCTCTCCCAGGCCCTCATCAGGGAGATATTCTCCGACCCCCTGTACGACGACTTTTTCCGGACGGTCGCCTTCTGGACTTACTCCGGGGCGCGCCACGTCTTCATCCAGGACGCCAACTCCCTCGTCGTGAAAAAGGACGACCTGGTCGATGCCCTCAATTACCTTAAACAGACCTTTCCTACCATCGACCGCGTCACCTCGTATTGCCGCTCCCAGACCATCGCCCAGCTTTTCAGCGTGGAAGACCTGGCGCGCCTGAAAGCCGCCGGCCTCACGCGGCTCCACATCGGCATGGAGACCGGCGACGATTTCCTGCTCCGCTACATGCGCAAGGGCGTTACGAAGGAGCAGCACATAACCGCGGGGCGGCGCGTCAAGGAGTCGGGCATAGAGCTGTCGGAGTATGTCATAGCCGGTCTCGGCGGAAAGCGTTGGCAGCGGCAGCACGCCCTGGAGACTGCGGACGCCCTCTCGGCGATCGACCCAGATTTCATCCGCATACGTACCCTTAAGGTCGTCAGGGGCATGCCCCTTTTTCGGAAGCTGGAGAGCGGCGACTTTATAATCGAGCGCGACGAGGAAATCCTCGAAGAGCTGCGACTTTTCATCGATAGCCTGCACGACACGGGGGCGGTAATCAAGAGCGACCACATCCTGAACCTCCTCGAAGAGGTGGACGGAAAGCTCCCCGAAGACAAGGAGCGCATCCTCTCCGTTATCGACCGCTATTTCGAGCTGGGGGAAGAGCAGCGGCTCGTCTACCGCATGGGGAGGAGGGCGGGTCTTTACAGGGGCACGGGCGATCTCGCCGACAAGGCGACTTACGCCCGCGTGAAAACAGCGATGCAGCAGATGGAGGCCGAAGCCCCGGGGTCGGTCGAGGAGCACCTGTCCCTACTGCTGGAAGAATACATCTAAGGCCGGGCCGGGCACAGGGCGGGCCGGGCGTCTGCCCTATGCGGTCTTCAGCCACTTCCGCTTCGCGTACCAGCTATAGAGCAGATATGCCTGTATGAACTGCGAGATGTTCATCGACCACCAGACCGAGACGGCCCCGAAGCCGAGAATGACGACAAATAGATAGGCCAGGGGTATCCTCACGATCCAGATGCCGAAGGCAACGCGGGCCAAAACGTTCCTCGTGTCCCCGGCCCCGCTCAGACCGCCGCCCAGGATGGCCCCGCACGCCATGAAGGGCTCGCTTATCATCGCGATCTTCAGGTAGCGCACGCTCTCCCGCACTACGATAGGGTTCTGTGAGAGGAGTGAGGCGATCCGCCGGGCGTTGAGGATAACGACCGCGACGAGGAGGGTCACCACGCAGACGCCTATGAAGGCTGTCACAAGGCCGCTCCTGTACGCCTCATCCTGTTTCTTCTCCCCCAGGAAGTTGCCGACGATCACCGCGTTCGCCATGTTGAAGGCAAAGGCAGGCAGGTAGATGGCCGACTCGATGCGCAGGCCCGCGGTCAGGGCGGCCAGTATCTCGACCTTGTGCTCCGGCAGGGCGCTGATAATAAGAAAGAGGGCTATGCTGCCGAGCTGCCAGAGGACCTGGAGCGCCCCCATGGGCCACCCGATGTCGATGATGCGCCTGACGGCGCTACTGGACCAGGTCCTGACCCCGGTCGCAAGCCTTCGCACGTACGACAGGTTGACGAGACAGCCGAGGAGCGCAGCCAGGGCGGTCGCAAGGGCGATCCCCCTGAAGCCCAAAGGGGTAAAGAAGACGAAAAAGATGTTCAGGACGATGTTGAGGGCGCAGACGGCTGCCATTGTCCTCAAGGAGATCATGATCCTGTCGCACGATCGCAGTATCCCGTTCGCATTGATGAGCATATACTCGAAAAGAAGGCCGGCCGAGTATATGCGGACAAGGGGCGTGCAGTACGGCTTGAGCTGGGACGGGATATTGAGGAGACTTATCAGGCCGGGGGTGAAAAATGTGCCCACCAGGGCGACGAAGGCGCCGGACGCACAGGTGAGCGCCATGGAAGAGACGACGGCCGCGGTCAGCCGGTCCCTGTCGCCCTCCGTATAGAGGCGCGAGACGACGGAAACGGCGCCGACCGTCAGGGCATTCGCCACAACGATGAACATAAAATAGAGCTGGATGACGAACCCGTAGGCGGCCTGTACGTCCTTGCCTACCCTGCCCGCCACGTAGACGTCCGTCAGGCCGATGAGAAACTCGAAAGACATGATGAGCGTCATGGGCCAGGCGACGTGCCAGCTCCGGGCGATGAGGGGGCCCGTGCCGGCGCCCGGCTGGCTCCATCCGTAAGTCCCCTTGCCGATACCCCGGTAGTCCATATGCCTTTTGCCCGTGACGTGATATACGAAAGGCGCGCAGTGGAGACGCGCCTTCTATTTTTTCCCGCGCCCTCCGGCGGCGGCCCGCCCCGTATAACGTGGCAGGAAAACGAATTTAAGCAAAAGCCCGATGGCCAGCATGGCCAGGCTGAGGATCTGCCCCATGGTGAGGAAGCCGAGGATATAGCCTACCTGGATGTCCGGCTCCCTGAAGATCTCACAGAAGGTGCGGAAGAGTCCATAGCATATCAGAAAGACGGCGAAGACATCCCCCTCGTGTTTCTTTCTCTTCCTGTAGAGCCAGAGGATGGCAAAAAGGACGACGCCCTCAAGCAGGGCCTCATAGAGCTGCGAGGGGTGCCTGGCGACGACGACGCCTTCGGGGAAGACCATTGCCCAGGGCACTGTCGTCGGCCTCCCGTACAGCTCGCCGTTGATGAAGTTGCCTATCCTTCCGAAAAATATCCCTATGGGGGCCGTGGGTATAATGAGGTCGGCCATGGTGAGGAAAGGGAGTCCCCTTCGCCGCATCGCCCAGTATCCCAGGGCGAAGGTGCCGACTGCCCCCCCGTGGAACGACATGCCGCCGTGCCAGAGCACGAAGATCTCAAGGGGATGGTCGATATAGAACGGCAGGTTGTAAAAGATCACGTAGCCCAGGCGCGCCCCTATGAGCAGCCCCAGCACCAGGTAAAAATAGATATCGTCGATCTGCGCCTTGGTGACGCCCTTTGCCGAGCGTTTGGCCTCGTGGACCACCAGAAAATATGACGAAGCGAAGCCGATGACGTACATCATGCCGTACCATCGCACGGCGAAGGGGCCTATCCTGAAAATCTCCGGCGGGACATGAGGATAAGGTATCAAAGCTTATTCGTCTCCAGCATCTTCCACAGGTCGGCCGATTCCCTGAAGACGAGACCGTTCATGCCCATTCCGGCGGCGCACCGCACGTATTCCTCCGTGTCGTCGATATAGAGCACCTCGTCCCTTCTTACGTCGCACTTCTCGAATATGGCGTCGTATATGCGCCTTTTCGGCTTCTTCGCGCCCACCTCGAAGGAGAGTATCCACTCGTCCATGACGTGGACGATGGGGTAGCGCTCGATGATGTGTGCGAAATGCAGCTCGTTCGTGTTGCTCAGGAGGAACAAGGGGAAGCCCTTTGCCTTGAGGTAGACTATGACCTCGTTGACCTCCAGGTTCTCCCAGAAGATGTTGTTCCATATATCTTTGAATGCGTCGAACTCCAGGCCGAGGCGGTAGCGGTCTTTCACGTCGAGGAAGAACTCCATGGAAGAAGAGTTGCCCTCCTCGAAGCCGTTGACCGACCCGTCGCGCAGATCGAACAGGTATCCGAAGATGTCGGCAGGGGAGCACGCGCCCTTCGCCTCCGATGACGCGTAAAGCTTCTCCGCGATCTGCCGGTTGTCGAACGGCAGGATGACGTTCCCGAGGTCAAAGACAAAGAGCTTTATCATGGATGAAAACCTTTTTGGGGTGGAGCGCGCCGTATGCGTCGAAGGGGTCGCACAGGTGCTGCCATCCGCATATGTGGACCAGGCAGGCAGGGGCGCGGCGCTTAATAATGCCGGCAATTACCCCGCTCATGTGCCTGTCCCGGGTGAGCATCTCCTCCGTATAGGAAAAGGCCTTTACGCCTTTCTCGAAAAAAAGCCGGGCGACGGCCTTCTGGCAGACGCCGCCGGACTGGCCCAGCGGCGAAAGGAGCTTGGCCAGGTTCTCCTTCGAGACGAGCTCTTCCATGCGGCTTAAGCGCGATGAGGAGAAGCGGTCAAGGTCGATGGGGAAGACGGGGACGCCGCGCCTCGCGCAATAATCGGAGGCCGAGGCGAACTCGAAAGGAAGGTCGATATACGCATAGAGCGCCTCAAGAGCCGCCTCGTCGAGAGGGTGCCCTTCGCGCTTTAGCCCGTCTGCGGCAGAGCGCGCCCGCTGCTTGAGCTCCTCCCCCTTCGACTGCCTGTATGCAAGGCCGTACGCCGAAACCTCCACCGTGACCGCATCGGGTCGCGCCGATTCAAGCCGCACCTCCAGGAGGGCCTTGCCTTCCCTGTCCCCGTGGATAACGCCTATCATGATGAATTGATTCTCACCCGGCCGGGCGTGCGGATAGCTCATGTGGACCTGCTAGAGTACCATGACGTAGAAGGGCTGTCAAACAAGGGCAGGGTGGGTGGGGGCCGGGATCTTTTCGCGCCTTTTCCGCCGTTTTCTTCGGTGTTCCGGCTCGACGGTTGCGACCCACGCCACCGCCGAGGAGCGTGGGTACCCCGCCTATGTCTAGTCTCGCCGGCCCACCTCGAAAAACAACGTAACGACCCACCCTCCTCACGTCGCGCGGGTGCCCCGTCGAAAATCTCCCGGCCCCTTTGGACCTACTCTATCTCCCGGCACCGCGTGATAAATTTCCGTCCGTTCCTCTGCTCGTATCCTCTCTTCTCTACCGGGCCTCAGGTCCAAATGCGCTCACCCTGCTGCCTATCGTAACAAGCTTGACAAGCAATGGCCTTCGGCATAGCTTATACGTAAGCCTTTAAAAGTGTCGGTGTATACAAAATCGGACACCGGGGGGGCAGGTGACCCAGAAGCGCAGGATAGGCATACTGACGGGAGGGGGCGACGTCCCCGGCCTGAACGTCGCCATAAAGGCGGTCGTATCCCAGGCCGAGATGCACGCCATCCAGGTAACGGGCATCCGCACGGGATGGAGGGGGGTCCTCTGCGTCAACCCGGACGACCCGGCGACCATCGCGCAATATACCCTGGACCTCAATATGGAGAACGTGCGGACCATCGACAGGACGGGCGGCACCATCCTTCACACCTCGCGCACAAACCCGAGTAACGTGCCCCCCGAAGAAGTCCCGGATTTCGTCAAGCAGGAGGACAGGGAGCAGACCGCCAAAGGGACGGTCGATTGCACGCGCCACATCCTGAGGGTGCTCGATAAGCTGGGCATTGAGGCGATGATACCCATCGGCGGGGACGACACCCTCAGCTTCGCCAGCCGCCTGCACAAAGAGGGTTTCAGGGTCGTGGCAATCCCCAAGACGATGGACAACGATGTCTTCGGGACAGATTTTTGCATCGGCTTCTCCACGGCTGTCACGCGCTCGGTAGACGCCATTCACGCCCTCCGCACGACCGTCGGCTCCCATGAGCGCATAGGCGTCGTGGAGCTTTTCGGCCGGAACTCCGGGGAGACATCTCTCTTTGCAGCGTACCTCGCCGACGTGGACCGGGCCGTCATATCGGAGGTCCCCTTCGACATTGACAGGCTGGCACAGTTCTTGAGCCAGGACCGTGGACACAACCCTTCCCATTACGCCATCCTGACCATATCGGAAGGCGCATACTTCCAGGGGGGCGCAGCACTGGAGAGGGGAGAGGCGGACGCGTACGGCCACAAGAAGCTGGGCGGCATCGGCGCCATAGTGGCCGGGGAGATCAAGCAGCGGACCGGCGTCAATATTATTTACCAGCAGCTCGCCTACATCATGCGCTCCGGCGCCCCTGACTCGCTCGACCGCATGGTGGCCGTCTCTTACGGGGTACTGGCCCTCGACCAGATAGCCCACGGCTCCACCGGCCGCATGGTGGCGCTCCAGCAGGGCATCTACACGACCGTGCCGCTGGAGCTCGTCACTGCCGCCAAGAAGCGCGTTGACGTGACGGCCCTTTACGATTCGGAGAACTATCGCCCAAAGGTGCGGAACATGCTGGGCAAGCCCATGTTCCTTTACTGACGCCGTCTCAAGGGCCGCGCAAAGGCAAGGAGCGGGTTACATTCATCGTCGAGACCCGTGGGGCGGGCCGCCTGGATTGATTATCGGCGATATCGAGGCGCGGGGGTACGAGGTAAGAAAAAGGGGATGAAAACGGCCGTTACTTCTTCTCTTTCCGGCTTTTCCTGGCGCGGCTGACCGATGCCTTCATCGATTTTACTTCCCGGCAGTAGTCGCACATGCCCTCTGCGTCCAGGAGGTCCGAAAAGACTTCCTTGCCGCACCGCGAGCAAGCCTTATACCATGGCTTTGCAGCCGTGATCTTGTTCTGCATAGTTTTCCCGGATTACCGACCAGTGAAATTGAACGAATCCATTCTATCCCTCCCCTTGATTTTCGTCAAGCAAATTCTTTGAGATTTATTTGTTCAGCATATACGGCATCTTGCAGAGGTCATTCCCGCTTGAGCACACCCCCGCTTCCTGGTGCTCAAGAGTATAGATGCGTCCGCTGTATCGAAACCCGTTTTTGCGAAATGCTCCAACATCCCACCTTATGGCATAGTACAGCCCGCTCTTGCCGCCGCCTTATAAATGCGCTTTATACGATTGCGGCGGCCCGGCTCTCGGAGGAGCGCCTGGAATAATCGGGAGATGTGGATGCGATCTGAGCCTTGATGGCCGGAAGCTGTACTGTACGTACGCTGGAGGCCGCAAGGCGAAGAGCGCGCCGCAGATCGCGATTCTGAACAGGCGCGAGTCCAGACCTAGAGCCATCCGACCGGTTTTAAGCATCCCCGTCACAGCGTCAGGCCTTGTCCCCGCAAATTGACAGGAAGCCTCGGGTTTGATAGCATGAAGCCCAGGGGGAAGGCATGGGCAGGGAAGAGGCACGACCGGACAGCGGCGACGCGGTTTTGCGCACGAGGCTCCACTGGGTCATGATAGCCGGCCCTGCCACCCTCATGGTCATTGCCGGCCTTTCCATCGAGCACAAAGGGGGCTCGGCCGCCCTGGTCCTTGCCCTCGCCGTTCTCTGGGGGATATGCGCGTCGATCAGCTTCGAGCTTTCGGAGATCGTGCTGACGAAGGAGAGGCTTTGGGTGAAAGTCGGCTTCCCCTGGCGCCGCTCGCACGACTTCCCTCTGGCGGACGTGGCCGACGTCCAGGTCTATCAGCCTTCCCTGGGAAAGGTCCTCGATTTCGGCAGGATAACGATCATGCGGAATAACGGAAAAAGGATCTCTTTCAGGATGGTAAGGTCGCCTCACCTGCTTGCCCAGCTTATATACGAGTGCAAGCGGGCCGGGGCCGCCGGGCCCGGATGAGCTTTCGGCCTTGTCGCGCCTTCCGGCAAGACCGCCCGGCAGGCCGATCGCCTCCCGTCCGCGCTCTCTTCAGTTGACAAAAATTGCGCAAATGCATACCATTGATAGGGGTGGCGCGCGATAAACAGGGGCGTTTGCGCATGAAAGGAGTCGCCGTCCATGCGCTGACGAGCCGTCAGGAGACCGCCGGAGCAGCATACCCGGCCGCCCGCCTTCTCTGAGAGCTGCACATAGATTCAAGGGAGAATAGTCACGATCCATGGGGGATGACGGGTGAGACTTTCGATTATCCAGCCATCGCACTACCGCTCGAAGACGGACAGGTCCCTTCTGAAAGTAAGAAAACGGCGCCTCATCGGCCTCACCCTCCCTTATCTCGCGGCCCTCACGCCCCGCGGCTGGGACGTCCGCCTGATCGACGAGCAGTTGGAGGAGGTCGATTTTGACGCCCCCGTCGATCTCGTAGCCATCACGACCTGGACCATCAACTCTTTCAGGGCCTACGAGATCGCGGACAACTTCAGGCGGCGCGGGGTGAGCGTTATCATGGGCGGCCCGCACACGTATTCCTACCCGGAAGAATCGGCCGAGCACTGCGACGCTGTCGGCGTCGGCGAGGGGGAGACGATATGGCCCCTGATGCTCGACGACTTCGCAAAGGGGCGCATCAAGAAGCTATACCATGCGCCTTATTTACAGGACCTGTCGGGCCTGCCGATGCCGCGCTACGACCTCCTGGATTTGTCCAGATACGCCATGATAAAGACGTACTCGGTCCAGACCTCTCGGGGGTGCCCCTTCGAGTGCGAGTTCTGCTCGGAGCGGTTTTACCTGGGCCATAGCTATCGCTACCGGCCCGTCCGGGACGTGATCGCCGAGCTGAGGGACACGAAGGCGCATTACGTCCTCTTCGCGGACAGCAACTTCGCGGGAAGGCCCTCCCACACCAAGGAGCTCATGGAGGCCCTCATTCCCCTGAAGATACGCTGGTCGGCCCTGTGGCCGGCCTACCTCTGCAACGATCGGGAGGTTATGGACCTCGCGGCGAAAAGCGGCCTCCTCCACCTTAACATCGGCATCGAGAGCATCGACCAGGAGACGCTCTCCGGGCTAAAGAAGGTGAGCAACAAGGTCAAGCAGTACAAGGAGATACTCGATAACCTGCGGAAGAGGAATATAAGCTATTCCCTCAATTTCATCTTCGGGTGGGACACGGAAAAGGAGGACATCTTTGCGGCGACCCTCGCCTTCCTGCAGGACGAGAAGGTGCCTGCCGCCTACTTCAACGTACTCACGCCGCACAAGGGCACGCCCCTTTACGACCGCATGTTGACTGAAGACAGGATCATAGAGATCGACGACATAGGAAGATGGCCCGGCATCCACTGCCATATCAGGCCAGGCTTCTGCTCGGCAGCGGACCTGGAGGCCCACGTCAGGACGATGTACCGGAAGTTTTACAGCCTGCCCTCGATGCTCTCCCGCCTGCCGCTTCCGACCAGGCAGACGGAGATCGCCTCCTGGATGGTCAACCTGGAGCAGCGGAGGGTCTCCCGGAACGATAATGAGACGGAGAACTTCGACCATTATTGAACTTATGATTTTACGCGCTCTCTCGCTCCCGCGCTTTTTACATCCGACTATCATCCTCGGAGCTTTGGCACGCTCTACCACAGGCAACTATTGGGGCTCAGCGCCCCCTCGCCGGGCTTTGCCCGGCGAGCCTCCCCGCTCACGAAAGACATTCACGAGACGCCCTGAAAGCAGCGGGGCCATTCATTCCTACATTCCCGTAGGCCGCACCGCGCTCTCCTACCTTAACGTGGCTTTCAGCGCCCCCATCGTCAGGCGAGAACGCTCTGTTCAGGGCCGAAAGCGCCTTCCAAGAACCGGCGCCCGGCCGATTTTTATGCCTTATTGACGCTTTCCTGCAATACTTTTACGCATAATAGATACCGAGGCATATAAGCTAACGTCATGAGATTCAATCTTATGGCACGGTTATTGATAGAGTCGGCCCGATAGGTTGCTCTTCGCCCTCAATAACGCAAGGAGGTATTAGATATGAAAGGCATAGCAGGCGTACTCGTCGGCCTTATGCTTATTTTCGTGTGGTCAGGCGCAGTCTGCGCCCAGGAAAAGGAACAGGCACCGCCGCCCGCACAGCCGGGCGCACCTGCCGCACCGCAGGCGGCTGCACCGGCCCCGGCGCAGCAGGCGGCGCCAGCGCCCGCACCGGCCCCTGCAGCCCCGCAGAAGGTCGGCAATATGACCATCGACGAGCTGAGAAAGGCCCTGGGCTTCAGTCTCTATTTTCAGGGCGGCTACCTCCAGAATACGAGAACCCCGTCTTCGGGGGAGAATGAGCTCCGTCTCTTCGATCACAAGGCTGACAGCTTCAGCCTCGACCTTGCCCAGATCAGGTTCCAGAAGGATGCCTCCGACCCCAACAGCCTGGGGTACAATTTCAGGTTCTCCTTCGGAGAGACGGCGAAGTTCATCCATTCGAGGGGCCTCGGCCCGCAATTCAACAACCTGGCCCCGGGCACGTCCGACATAAGGGACACCACCCCCTTCGACCTTACGCAGGCATATATCGATTACAACGCACCCCTGGGCAAGGGCCTCAAGTTCTCCTTCGGCAAGTTCGCAACCCCTATGGGGGCCGAGGTCATAGAGGCCATGGATAACATGAACTATTCGAGGTCCTTCCTCTTCAACTACGCGATACCCTTCACGCACACGGGCATAAGGGCCTATTACCCATTTTCCGACTACTTCAACGCTACGCTCTATGTGGTGAACGGCTGGGACAACACGAACGATAACAACTCGGGGAAAACGGTCGGCCTCTCCTTCGGCGTCACCCCTGTGAAGCCGGTGGCCCTCACCTTCAACTTCATGTACGGTCCCGAGCAGGACAATAACAACACCCACCAGCGCTTCCTCTTCGACTGGGTGGGAACGCTCACCGCTACCAAAACCCTCTCCTTCGTCCTGAACACGGACTACGCGACGGAGCAGGGCGTCACGACCGCCCGCGGCATAGAGAATGTGAAATGGTACGGCATAGCCGGCTACGTCAAGAACCAGTTCAACGACTGGTTCGCCCTTGCCCTCCGCGGCGAATACTTCAAGGACCCGGACGGCGTCCGCACGACGTTCCTGACCGTGCCTGCCACGACCACCATCCTGCCGACGGGCTTCGGCCAGACCCTCAAGGAGCTGACCTTCACCTCCGAGTTCAAGCTGGCGAAGGACCTTATCCTCAGACCGGAGTATAGGCACGACTGGTCCGACAGGAACAGCTTCGGCGCGATCAACTCCTCGCCGCCTGCGCTACCGGACGGGCGCTACAAGTCCCAAGATACCATCGCCCTGGGCGTGATGTATCTGTTTCAGTAGGCTCGGATAGGGCCTAGTAGCGGTGGAACCAAAGCGCCGGGCGGGTATGCCCGGCGCTTTGGTTATGGCTAGGTTGTAACAAAGAGCTAAACCAATGCTCTTTGCGGCTGGACTCGCGCCTCTGGCGTACCACCCGCACAAAGCATTGGTTTAGTTTTTTTGTCCGTCACCTTATTCAACCGACGAGCATGATCTGCACGTCCATCACGTTAGTGCCCGTCGGACCTGTGCGGTATAGGCCGCCTGCCTTCTCGAAGAAGTGGTACGAGTCGTTATCCGCCAGGTATTTCTCAGGATCGATGCCCGCGGCGCGCGCCCGGCCCGCCGTTGTGCCGTCCACGATGGCCCCCGCTGCGTCAGTGGGGCCGTCGCTCCCGTCCGTGCCCGCGGAGATCAGGGCAATCCCTTCCTCGCCTTCTATCTCAAGGGCAAAGGCAAGGGCAAGCTCCATGTTCCGCCCGCCGAGGCCGCGCCCCTTCACGGTCACCGTCGTCTCCCCGCCTGAGATGAGGCAGAGCCTTTTGCCTGCCCCCGGCTGCCCGCCTGCCGCGGCGCGGGCTGAGCGCGCCTGGGCTGCCAGCCGCCTGCCCATTTGAGATGCCTCGCCGGAAACCCTCGTCGAAAGGACCGCCGTCTCGAAGCCCAGCTCGTTGGCCTTTCGCCGCGCGGCCTCGATAGCCGCTATATTGTTGGCAACAATCGTGTTGCGCACGTTGCGGAAGATAGGGTTGCCCTCTTTCGGCGTCTCCGGGATACGCCCCGCCGCGCCCTCCTCGAGGAGATGGAGCAGGTTTGGCGGGACTGCACCGCCGAGGCGGACTTTTTCGATAACCTTCAGGGCGTCGCCGTATGTCGTGCTGTCGGGGGCGGTCGGCCCGGAGGCGATGACGTCCAGGGGGTCGCCCATCACGTCCGAGAGGATCATCGATTCGATAGTTGCCGGATACGCGATCTCCGCGAGCCTTCCCCCCTTGACCATAGATACGTGCTTCCGCACTGCGTTGAGGTCGTTGATGTGCGCCCCCGCCTTGAGCAGCAGGTCGGTGGTCTTCTGCTTCTCGGCCAGGGAGATCCCCGTGTACGGCGCGACGAGGAGGGCCGACCCGCCGCCTGAGATCAGGCAGACAAGGAAGGTCTTCGCATCGAAGGTCCGGGCAAGGTCCATCGCCTCCATGGTCGCCCTCAGTCCCGCTTCGTCGGGGAGCGGATGGCCCGCCTCGTAGACAGCGATCCGGTCCGATCCGGGGTTCACCCGGTAGCCGTGCTTCGTGATGGCGAGCCCCCCCGTCACCAGGCTGCCCATCCTGTCCGTAACCGCCGCCAGCATGGGGGCGACCGCCTTCCCGAAGGCAAGGACGTAAAACCTCGCGTAGCCCCCCTTTTCGTACCTGGAAAGCAGATCATCCCCGTGGCGAGCAACAGCGTCGTAGGGGTCGGCCGCAGCCAGGGCATGGGAGAAAATGGCAGTCAACAGGTCGTGCGAATCGCCCATCTCGTCTTACCCCGCCTTGCTACTTGATGCCTGCGCTTCTTCTTTGGGACTTCTTGCGGCTGCGAAAGCCGCCGGCGTCCGTCCTTGCCCTGGCCCGGACAATCGATTCGGCGTCCCTGTACGCCTCGATCAGGCTCGCCGGGTCGGCCGCCCCTGTCCCGGCTATGTCGAGGCCTGTGCCGTGGCCGACCGATGTCCTTACGAAAGGCAGACCGAGGGTGATATTGACCGTCTTTTTGAAATCGAGGGTCTTGACCGGGATGAGCCCCTGGTCGTGATACATGGCGATATAAGCATCGCACCACGGCCCGTGAAAAAGGGAATCCGCGGGAAAGGGGCCTCGTGCGTCGACGCCTAAGGCCCTTGCTTTCTCTATGGCCTCTGCGATGGCCCCCTCCTCGCTGCCCATGAGGCCCTGCTCGCCTGCGTGCGGATTGAGACCGCATACCTTTATGACTGGCGACGGGATGGCGAAATCGTTCTTGAGCGCCCGGTCGGTGACGGCGATGCAGGATAAGACCCTTTCCGCGCTTATGAGGCCCGGCACGTCCTTCAGGGGTACATGTATCGTGACGAGGCAGACCTTCAGCTTCCGGTTCTTCATCATCATGACGTAGTCGGTGATGCCTGCGTAATGCGCAAGGATCTCCGTGTGACCGGGAAAGGGTATGCCCGCCGCCTGTATCGATTTTTTCGTGATGGGGCAGGTGACGAGTCCATCGACCGTGCCCGATGAGAGCAGCCTCAGGGCCTCCGTCAGGTAACCGTAGGACGCCGCGCCGCAAGAGGCGTCGCTCCTTCCGAACCTGACCTTACCGATGAGCCCGAGGTCTACGAGCTCCGCCTCCCCTGCCGACGCCCGGCCGAGGGGCTTGAGGGCGAGTGCCTTGCGGCCGACTATCCTGCCGGCCTTTTCGAGGACGAAGGCGTCACCGATGACGACGGGCGTGCTATTGCGGGCAAGGATGTCTACGGCCTTCGCAACCAGCTCCCCACCTATGCCGGCGGGGTCCCCCATCGTTACGGCTATCCTGCTCAGATCTTGACCTCTATGTAAGAAGAGGACCGGAGCTTCGCTATGAACGCTTTATACCTTTTTTCCGCCTCCGCCTGGAAAAGCTGCGCCCGGACAGCGTCCTTAACCGATTCGTAAGGTCGGACGTCGCCTTTTTTCGTCTCGATCAGCTTGAGGAGATGGAAGCCGAAGGGCGTGCGGACGACATTGCTGTAGTTGCCCGGCATAAGGAGAGCGACTGCTTCGCGCAGCTCGGGGATAAGCTCTTCCTTTTTCGTAAAGCCGGCGTCGGCCTGTGCGCCTGCACCTTCGTCCGAAAAATCGGCTGCCACTTTTTCGAAGGGCTTGCCTTGATCCAGCTCGCGCCGGGCCTCCTGGGCGCGCTCGGCCGCGTCCCCCCTGCGGGACGAAATGAAGATATGGTGGAGCCTGTACTCTTCCTGGACGTAGTCACCCAGGTGGGCGTCATAGAACGCCTTGAGGCTCTTCTCGTCCAGGTTCACCTCCGTCATAATGACTTTCGCCAGCACCTTCTGCCTGGTCAGGCCCATCCTGATGCCCCTGATGAATTCCTTGTAATCGATGTTGTCGTTCTTCAACTGGTGTTTCAGCTCATCGTCCGTAATCATGTTCTGTTTCTTGATGCCGTCAACGGCCTCCTGGATGTCCTTGTCGGTCACCTCTATCTTCAGCTTCTTAGCTTGCTGGTTTATCAACAGCCCCTCGATGAACGCATCGAGCTTTTCTCTGATCTGCATGTTTCTCATGTACTCGTTCATCGATGAAAAACGGCTCTTCTTCTCGACCGATACGAACCTCTCCACTTCCCGGAGCGTCACGACCTCGTCGTTTACGATGGCAACGATCCTGTCCGTAACCTCGGCCCTGCAGACGCCGGGCGAAAGAAGCGGCAGGAGCGCGCAGCCGATCAGGCCGATCAGGATAAGCCGCTTCATTTCGTCGCCCTGTCTTCCGTCTTTGCGGGGGCCTTGCCCTGCTCCGGCGCACCCGGCTTCGCCTGGGCCGCAGGCGCCTCTTTTGGCGGCTCCTTGACTTCGGCGCCTGCCTTGGCGGGCGCCTCGGCCGCTGCCTCTTTGAAGAGGCTTTCGTTGATGACGATCTTGGAGCTCTTCTTCAGGTCCTCGATATATTTCTGCACCATTTCGGCCTGTTTTTCCTGCACCAACTTCTGTCTGATAAAGTCCTTCACCTCGGCAAACGGCACGTAGGCGGGCGGTTTAATCCCCTCCAGCTTTATGATGTGGTAGCCCAGCTGCGTCTTCACCGGCGGGCTCACCTGCCCGATCCTGGTCAGCTTGAAGGCGGCCTGCTCGTACTCCGGTATGAGCGTGCCTTTCGGATGGTAGCCTATGTCCCCGCCGTTCGCCTTGGCGCTGGGGTCGAGGGAATACCTCTTGGCCAGCTCCGCGAAGTCCTCCCCTTTTGCGACCCTCGCCTGAAGCTCCCTCGCCTCCTGCTCCGTCTTGACTACGATCTGCCTCGTCTGGATCTCCCTTTCTTTCTTGAACTGCTCTTTGTTGGCGTCGTAGAACTTCTGGAGCTCTTCATCGGAGAACTTCGGGTCCGCCATGACCTTCTTCGCAAGGAGGGTCTGTATCGTAAGCTGGTCCTTGAACTCGGCCAGCTTTTCCTGGAACTCCTTGCTCTTCTCTATGTTCTCCTTCTTCGCCTCCCTAAGGAGGAGCCTCTGCACGATCAGCCTGTCGAGGAAGTTCTTCTTGCCGCTCTGGCTCGCCACGAGCATCTTCATGTTCATCGGTATCTTATCCAGCTCGCTGTTGAACTCGGCCAGAGTGATCTTATCCCCGTCTATCGTGGCAACGACCTGACCTTCCTGCTTCTTGGAGCACGCCGCAAAGGGTAGGAGGAGCAGGAGCATTAATAGGATCACGTATTTTTTCATGGTCACCTCATTTTGTTGTCTTATATCATACCGTAACAAGCTCCAGCAAGACATTTCTTGCGGTGCTCACGATATCGTCCGGCCTTCGGTCGTTTTGGATGATGATCCTCCCGTCCGGCAGGAGCTTCACCTTCTCCCTTCCCTCCTTGACCATCTTCATGATCTTTTTCATGTCCAGGGGCGTCCGCTCGGTGACCTGGACGATGATCTGCTTCCCGGAGTATTCGAGCCGCTTCATTTTCATCCCCGTCAGGGTGATCTTGAGGCCGATGATGTCGAGAAGGTTGGAGAGGGGGATGGGGACAGGCCCGTAGCGGTCCTTCAGCTCTTCCCTCATGTCGGCGAGCTCCTCGGCGGTCTTGATCTTCGACAGCCGCTTGTACGTGAGGAGCTTGCTCGTCTCGTCGCCTATGTAGGAATCCGGGATGTAGGCGCTCAAGGGGAGCTTGATCTCCGTAACGTGCTCATCCTCCTCCGGGGAGGCGTCGTCCTTCAAGGCCCTGACGGCCTCTTCGAGCATCTTGCAGTAAAGCTCGAACCCTATTAGGTTGATATGGCCCGACTGCTCCTTGCCGAGGAGGTTGCCGGCGCCCCTGATCTCCAGGTCGTAATTGGCCACCTTCAGGCCTGCGCCCAGCTCGGTCATCTCCTCCAGGATCTTCAGCCTGACGAGGGCGTCCCTCGGCAAGGCCTCTTCCTTCGGCACCAGCAGGTAGGCATAGCCCTGCTTGGTGCTCCTGCCTACCCTGCCCCGGAGCTGGTAGAGGTCGGCCAGCCCAAACTTGTGCGCGTTGTTGATGAAGATCGTGTTCACGTTGGAGATGTCCAGCCCGGACTCGATGATGTTCGTCGAGAGGAGGAGGTCGTACTTGCCCCCTATGAAGTCGAGCATGACGCGCTCCAGCGCCTTGCCGTTCATCTTGCCATGGGCGACGGCGATCTTTGCGTGCGGGAGGATCTTTTTCAGGTGCTCGTGGACAACCCCGATGTTGTAGATGACGTTATGGACGAAGAAGACCTGCCCGCCCCTTTCCAGCTCGCTCTCCACCGCCTTCTTGATAATCCCGTCGTTGAACTTTATCACCTGCGTCTTTACGGCCAGCCGGTCCAGGGGAGGGGTATTGATGATGCTCAGGTCCCTGATGCCCGTTATCGCCATATGGAGCGTCCTGGGAATGGGGGTTGCGCTCAAGGTGAGGACGTCCACGCTCTTCTTCATGAGCTTCAGCTTCTCTTTGTGCTTCACGCCGAAGCGGTGCTCCTCGTCGATCACGAGAAGGCCCAGGTCCTTGAACTCGACGTCCTTCTGCAAAAGCCTGTGGGTGCCTATGACCATGTCCACGGCCCCTTTCTTCAGGCGCTCGGCAACCTGGGCCTGGTCGTCCCTGGACCTGAACCTGGAGAGCATCTCCACGTTGACCGGGTAGTCCCGGAAGCGCTCCGAAAAGGTCTTGTAGTGCTGCTGCGCGAGGACGGTCGTCGGGACGAGGAGGGCGACCTGCTTGTTGTCGATCATCACCTTGAAGGCGGAGCGGATGGCCACCTCCGTCTTGCCGAAGCCCACGTCGCCGCAAACGATGCGGTCCATGGGCCGCTCCCGCATCAGGTCGTCGAGCACCTCCCTGATTACCCTCTGCTGCCCCTCCGTCTCCTCGTACTCGAAGCGCTCCTCCATCTCCCTGAAAAGCTCGTCGTCCGGAGGAAAGGCATGGCCTTTCGCCAGCTCCCGCTCCGCGTAGAACTCTATCAGTTCCTTGGCGATGTCCTCGACGTGCTTCCTGACCCTGTTTTTCGTATGCTTCCAGTAGCCCGCCCCCAGCTTGTCTATCTTCGGCTTAGTCTTCTCGCCGCCCAGGTATTTCTGCACGAGCTCCAGGGAATCGACGGGCACGTACAGCCTGTCCTCGTCTTGGTATTCGATGAGAAGAAAGTCTTTCTCGGAGCCATCGACGCTCAGCTTCTTTATGCCCCTGTAGACCCCTATCCCGTGCTCCACGTGGACGATATACTCCCCGACCGCGAGGTCCTTGAAGGAGTTGAGGAACTCATCTACGCCCTCCCACTTATGCTTGACGGTCCTCTTCTTCGGGCCTACTATGTCCTCCTCTGTAAGGAGTATCATGGAGGGGGTCCTGAAGCCCCTTCTGAGCGGCCCCACCACAATGGCCCACTCCTTTTCCTTGCCGTCGATAGAGAGGTCCGGGACGATAGGCAGGGCGATGCCGTAGCTCTTCAGGATCTCTTGCAGCCTTTCCGCCTGGTGGCGGTTGGAGGCGGACAGGTAGACAAAGGGGCACGAGGCCCAGTCCCCTCTCATTTTCTCGCCCAGG
>Ga0326728_10001369_pt1 | contig 86758 bp, 62 predicted proteins | sample MB3enrmetagenome_FD_207602 | JGI IMG/M metagenome (GOLD analysis project Ga0326728, IMG submission 207602) | Lab enriched peat soil microbial communities from McLean, Ithaca, NY, United States - MB31MN | ecosystem: Environmental > Terrestrial > Soil > Wetlands > Peat | place: USA: New York...
ATGGCATGAAGGGGCATGGCAAGCGGGAGCATGGCATGAAGGAGCATGACAACTTGTGTTCGCGTCACAAACGGTACCGGCTGATCTTTTCTCCACCTCTTTTACCTGTAGCATCTTTACCTCCTCTAAAGGAATCAATACTTGCAAGTCCAAGGCTTCTTTCGCTACCTAATAATCAGCATGGCATCTATTTGTCAAATAGGATATTCCGATGTCATCGGCCAGGATGGATTCCACCATGGCCGAAAAGGTGTTCAAACTGAGCTTCCGAATACTTGCCGCCCTGCCTATTGCGCACGGTCCGCGCCATTTCAGCGGATTATGGGATGCGAAGGCTGCCGGTGATCTCGAAATGAGGCATCCAATCCTGCCCAACCGCGCATTGGGATCTGACATTCGGGTTGGATAGTAAATTTCTATTGCTTACATTGACTTTTCCAATAAAATCGAATAGACGGAAGCAAGCGGAGCTGGTATAAAGTTAAAATATCAGTGTAAAGGGCCTGTTCATAGGCGGCCAGCTCGGCAGCCATACTCAACCCCGGACGCCGGGATACTGAATGAAAACCAAAGAGAATTCCACGCAGAGGGGAACCGTTCTCTAATAGAGAGTTGTTTTTCATGTGTTGTTTTTAAGGAGAAACTTATGCCGATGGAATTAAGTATCCATATCAGCCCAAATGTAATCAAGCAACTAAAGGCCCTGCAGCGGGGAGGGGGAAATGCTTCACAGGCCGCCGAACATGCTCGGAAGATAGTTGATCGGGCCCTTGAAGGTATTTGCAGTCCGAAGCAGATAGGAAGACTCACCAGGTATGGTGAAGCGCGCATACCCAATTGCGTCAAGTTCGACCTCATCAGGGGATACCGGTTGATAGCAGTCGTTGGGAGACAGGAGATTAGTTTCCTGTTCGTCGGAAGCCACGACGAATGCGACCACTGGGTCAAAAATAACGCTGGATTCGAAGCCCTGGCGGACAAGCAAACAACCAGGGTGTTGCAGGTGAGCAGCAAGACGGATGAGGAGAAACCCCCTTGCCCGATGCAGGAAGACGAAGACGAGATGGAAGCCGATGAGTATGACAACCTGATTTTACGCGGCCTGACCGACAGAGATCTCCGAGAAATCTTTCGCGGGCTTTGTGGAAAGCGCGCGTGATTGGCGCCGGCAAAGCAAAACTCATTACCCCTGCCAGACGTACGACAACTATTCTTTCATTTTTGGGACCATATTACGAAATGCTGCATCTCCACACAGCATAGTCACGAAGGGGGCATATTCTTAACCTCCATCTCCTTCTTTGTAAGCAAATCGGGTGAGTGCGTGTTATTTTCATCATTCCGGAATCTTTTTAGCCGGGACCCGTTTTCCACATCACCTGGCAAACAACCTGTAAAGGAAATAGCTCGACATGCCTCAGCTCGAGTATGCCTTGACGAAGCAAATCCAAAGGCTCTCGCTCCGACTGGACAAATTGCGGAGAATCAGTGAACGATACTCTAATATCCGGTTGGCCATTGTCCTGATTGGGATACCATCGATCCTGGCGTGTTTTCAATATATCGGCCTTTGGCCGGGCTGGACTGTCTCGATGATGACGATTACCGCATTCTGCATGGTGCTTCGCTGCCACGGACTTGTTAATGACAGTATCGCCCGGCACGAGATCTGGCTCGAATTGAAGTCTGATCAGGTTGCACGCATAAGACTGGATTGGGATCGCCTGCCGACAATACCAGCCATGCCGGCGCAGGCCGATCACCCTTTCGGAATCGACCTGGACATAATGGGAGAACGCTCCCTGCATCGTCTTATGGACACGACCATTTCCATGGACGGCAGCAGAAGGTTCTTGAGCTGGCTGATGGAAACCGAACCCGAAGCGGACGGCATTCTCAAAAGACAGGCGCTGGTTAGGGAATTGACTCCCCTGACTCTCTTTCGAGACAAGCTTATTATGAATGCGCGGAAGGAATCAAAGATATCCAAAGTCCTCTGGAAAAGATTCGACGCCAAAAGCCTCCTGGAATGGTTTCTAAAGCGCGGGTCTGCCGTATCCATGGCAAAGGCCGTCTATCCCCTCACCGCCCTGGCGCTTATTGACATGCTTATATTTGGTTTGTCTGCCATGCGGATTATCAGACCCGAATACTTTTATGTCCTGTTTTTTTTATATATTGGCGCCCTTCTTTTCCTCCAGGGTGACGTCAAAAAGGCTTTCGGAAACGCAATAGAGATAGAAGATACGCTCAACGAGCTGCATCCGGTCTTCCGCCACTTGGAGAAATTCCGGTATTCGTCCGGGATGCCAGGTATGGCTGGACTGTGTGCACCTTTCGCGGACCTGCGGAACCGGCCTTCAACCCAGCTCAGGCGTATCTCGCGGGTGATATCGGGAATAAGCGTAAGGGGTAATCCCATTATCTGGTTTTTACTAAATGGCATCCTTCCCTGGGACATTTACTTCGTCCGCCTCCTGGAGCGATGCAGAAATGATATGGTTACCCTTCTGCCCACCTGGCTGGACACACTCCACGAGATCGAAGCTTTGAGTTCGTTGGCCAATTTCGCGTACCTCAATCCGGATTATTCCTATCCTGAAGTGACAGATACAATCGATGGATCATCAGACCCAGGAATTAAAAGTATCGCTCAAATGTGTTTCAAAGCTGAAGGTCTTGGGCACCCGCTCATTCCTGCCGGCAAGAGGATTCACAACAACTTTTCTTTTGATGAATATTGCCGGATTGCTTTGATCACCGGTTCCAATATGGCGGGCAAGAGTAGTTTCCTGCGGACACTTGGCATCAATATATGCCTGGCATATGCCGGCGCTCCCGTGTGTGCGGCTGATCTGCGAATTGGTCTTTTTAGGGTTTTTGCTTGCATCCGGATAAATGATTCTCTGACAGATGGTTTTTCCCTTTTCTACGCCGAGGTCAAACGTCTAAAGATGTTGCTGTCGGCTGTGGAGAGTGATTCCAGCTTTCCGGTGTTCTTTCTTATCGATGAGATATTCAGAGGAACTAACAATATCGAGAGATTTATCGGGAGCCGTGAGTTCGTTCGAGCTTTGGCGAAGCTTCCAACCATGGGTGCCGTTGCGACTCATGATCTTGAGTTGGCCAAACTTGCTGGGGAAAATGAAGCGATCTCTAACTACCATTTCAGGGAAGATGTCCAAAACGGCCGAATGATATTCGACTACACGTTGCGCCCAGGCCCGTGCCCAACAACTAACGCCTTAAAGATTATGAGTATGGCGGGGTTGCCCGTCAGTGAGCATTGAAGCGGCTTCGCGTGAGAAAAATTGGGCCAGAGTCAACAGCATTGCAGGAGGCGAAACCAACGCTCTTTCACTTTCTGAAGTAGTGAACGCGAGACTACCGGAGCTGGGAACGTATTCCCTTGCATGATTGAGTTTGCGATCGCAACGCATTCATCGCAGATGTAAACTCTAGGACCAACAATCGATCTCGGCCCTCCAACCAGCTTTGAAACCTGGTCTTCTGTCTTGCGGCAGAAAGAACACCTCAGTTTGCGAATACGCATGGTTTGCTGCCTCCTGTCTCAGACCTTTACTCCCTAAAGCATGCACCAGCGGATGCCGGATTCTCCATCAATCCGCTGCATCCGCCTGTTATGCTTTTAACTACAGTTTCCACTTGCCGGAAAAATAAACCTGATTCCAATAATGTGGACAGAACTGTTTTTCGGCCGCCCCAGGTACAGACTTCCATATCTTACCGGGAGCATAGCCGAACCTGATTCTCCAAAAGGGTCAATAAGGATTTCCGCTCAGGCTCATGCCGACAGCTTCTTGGCAATTTTGGCCACGTGTGCCCCCTGAAAGCGGGCGATGGTCAGCTCATTTTCCGTAGGTTGCCGGCTGCCGTCCGTACCTGCAAACGTCCCTGCACCATAAGGCGACCCTCCTGTAATTTCGCTCATGTTCATGAGTCCCGCACAGGAATAAGGAACGCCCACAATGACCATACCATGATGCAGAAGTGTCGAATGAAATGAAGTAATCGTCGTTTCCTGTCCGCCGTGCTGAGTGGCGGTCGACGTGAAAACACTGCCCACCTTTCCAACCAGGCTGCCATTGAACCACAGGCCGCCGGTCTGGTCCAGAAAATTGCGCATCTGCGCGCACATATTGCCGAAGCGGGTTGGCGAGCCAAAGATGATGGCGTCATAGCTCGGCAATTCATCGGTGCTGGCGATCGGCGCCACTTGATCGAGTTTGGCTCCGGCTTTGCGCGCCACCTCTTCCGTCATTAGCTCCGGCACGCGCTTGATCGTAACCTCAGTGCCCGCAACACTTTTGGCGCCTTCGGCGACCGCTTTGGCCATAGTTTCTATGTGGCCGTACATGCTGTAGTAACAGACTAGAATTTTTGCCATCTCCCAGCTCCTCTTTCTGTGTGGTTGTAAGGTATGACGTTCGTGATAGCCAGCGGGGCATGGAGCAACATTTGAATCTCTGTGACGGCCTCGCAGTCCATCAATGGGCGGCTAATGCCGGTTGACAGGTGGAATGTTCGCTCAGTGGCGGCCACAAGAAATGTACCCCTCCTACAGGTTCATCACGGACCAATTATCCGTGTCTTGCCCCCAGGCCGCGATCTAATACATGCACGATATGATTGGCACGCAACGGCGTCAATATGGAACAGCCTGTTTCGATGCAATCAATTTAGCCGGCGGGGTGGGTTCCGGAGGTACATGCCAGGCGCGAGGCCCGCCCCGGGAGGTTCACAGAGAACTTGATTGAGGCCACCGGCAGTATGCCCGCCTGACATTCCCGTCAACCGGACGCCCGCAGGCAAGGCGCTCTCCGAACAGGCCTTTTTGAGCGGCGCATGTCATGTTTCTTTGCCGGCAAGAGCGTTTTCAATTCGTCGATCCGGCACGAGCCAGACAAGTGCAACCAGTACGTATAGACCTTGGGAGATCCAGTGCGACCAAAACGCAGTCGGAATTGCAATGGCGTAGATTACAGGCGACAACTTTCCCTTCCAGTCGCTGCCGATAGCTTTCTTTAAGAGGGATTCGCTGCCTTGTGACGCGATTATGATTTGCTGCAGTATCCAATACGCTACAGCGGCCATCAGCAGAACCGCACCATAGATGGCCGATGGGGCGGCGGCAAAGTGATTCTCTCCCATCCAACCCGTGACGAACGGAAACAGCGACAGCCAGAACAACAGATGCAGGTTGGCCCAAAGCATCGGCCCCGTCACCTTGTGGGATGTATGCAGCATATGGTGGTGGTTGTTCCAGTAGATGCCTACGTAGACGAAGCTCAACACATAGCTCAAGAATACCGGGATAAGTGGCTCAAGAGCGTCGATGCTCTCGCCATGAGGCACCTTTAGCTCCAAGACCATGATGGTGATGATGATGGCGATCACGCCGTCGCTGAAAGCTTCGAACCTGCCCTTGCCCATTCACGCCTCGCTCTGTTCAATGGAACTTCCATTTCACAAAGATAGCCACAGCACCAGGAAGATAAAGGTCCTGCGGGCCTCAAACCTTTCCAATGGTGAAGCCATTTTCTTCTTTGGCGCATGTGATCGTGTCGATCAGTCCTTAGAGTTCGGCCTGCATGTAATTCTCTTTTAAGAATCCATAGTGTTATGTCGAATATACCACAAAATGGAAAAACGGAACTGCAGGGCGGGGATCGGCTCAGCGTCGATTCAAACTGGAGATTTTGTTTGTATTGTGCCCGGTTGCCCAAGGGCGAAGACTACGAGTTGAATCTTTTAATTTACAGGGAACTCAATCATGAGCGTTTCAAGAAGACATTTTTTGAAGTACTGCGCTGGTTCCGCAACAGTCCTTGGGTTGGAGTTTTCGAATCTCGGGACACTTGAGAAGGTGCTTGCAGCCGCAAAACGCCCGCGCCAGCCGTCGTACCCGATCTCCGATATCATCTACACGACGCTCGACAGGACGGTCGTTCCCACTACCCCGAATGCCCCGTATCCGGGCACTATTATCCTTCAGCCGTGTCAGCTCTCTGAATACGCGACATATAATTACGGTGGGTGGACTCAGAATGAGGGGTCCGGTTTCCCTTATAAGAGCCCCGACATGGCGACCGAAGCCGTCGGACCATCGGTCACCGATCCGTCGGTGGCCGCGATGCTTTTGACTTTCTTCACAATAAGCGACATACATATCTGCGACAAAGAAAGTCCTGCCCGGTGTATCTACTATGGTTACCAATATCCGGAGCCTTACGAAGACCCCCCGGCAGACACGCAGCCTGCAGGTAATTCTTCGGCGTATTCAGGAATCATACTTTACACTACCCAGGTCCTCGATGCCGCTGTACAGACAATAAACGCCGTGCACCAGGTTACGCCTTTTGATTTCGGCATCTCTCTGGGCGATGCGGCCGACAATACTCAGTACAACGAGCTCAGATGGTATTTGGATGTCCTGGACGGCAAGATGATCCACCCCAGCTCCGGCGCTCACAGGGGGGCCCACAACATCGATTATCAGAAACCATTCCAGGCGGCCGGGCTCGACAAGTCGATCAAGTGGTATCAGTGCATCGGCAACCACGATCAGTCCTGGATGGGCACTGCCCTCATGACCGATTACACCCGCAAGACCCTCGTCGGACCCAACGTCCTCAACATAGGTATCCCGGGAGTCGTTCAGAATTGGCCTCTCATCTTCAGCCAGCGCGGTTACTATATGGGTGTGGTTGACGGTTCGACACCGTACGGGGACATCATAAATGCAGGGCCTGAAGGGAACTACCCCAAACCACCGAAAGTTGCCGCTGACCCGCAGCGCCGCTCGCTCTCGATTAACCAGTGGATGCGTGAATTCGAAAACACCACATCGCAACCGGTTGGTCATGGATTCACGCCCCAAATGATCAAAGAAGGATTTGCCTGCTATCACTTCTATCCGAGGGCTGATGTCCCGATCAAGGTCATCGTTCTAGACGATACCAATAAGGCCGGCGGTGCAGCAGGCGCTCTCGACTCTCAACGTTACAATTGGCTCGTAAATGAACTCGAGGAAGGTCAGGCCGCGGATGAGCTCATGATCGTCTGTGCCCATATCCCGTTGAACCCCTACAAGCAGACGGAGCCGCAGCCGCCGCCTGCGCTGTGGCCAAGATGGCCGTCACTTTGGGCGCCTTCGCCTATCCTCCAATCCACCGTGCTCGAAACACTCCAGAGCTATCCAAACTTCGTCATGTGGATCGCGGGACATGTTCACCGCAACGCCATTACTCCACAATCCTCAGGCGGCGATAATGGTGAATACGGATTCTGGGAAGTCGAGACCCCATCGTTAAGGGACTTCCCTCGGGGGTTCCGCCGTTTCGAGATCGGGCGCAACAGCGACAATAATGTTTCGATCTTCGTGATCAGTGTCGATACTGCCAACCCTCTCGGGGGCGGATCGTCGCCCTCGTTGATATCGCGCTCGTATTCGATCGGAGCCAATCAGATATTCCAAAATCCGGTGCAGCAGGGACCTGGTGTGGACCCCGATTCCGGTATTTACAATGCGGAGCTTGTCATACAATTGGGTCAACTGAGTCCGGGACTGCAGGAGAAGATCCTGAATATTTCACCGGTCATCAGTTCTTTCAAAATCAGCACCACTTCCGCCCTGGCCAAAAGCCACACGGTCATTTTGAACAACACTGTAGGGGGCAGCACTCCGGTAGAGTACATGGCCAGTGAATCTTCGAGCTTTAGCGGCGCTGCATGGCAGCCCTACTCGCAGGCCCCATACTTTACCCTGAACCCGTCAACCACCGGATCGACAACGGTCTACTTCAAAGTTAAAGACGGCTCGGGAACGCAGTCAGCGGTAGCAAGCGAACTTCTCCGGGGAGGTGGGACCGTTTAGAGACGGTTCCTCCCGGAACGAATGCAATTACATTGCCCGGCCCGGGGGAACTCTAATAATCCGATATCTGATAATGTCATGGAAGGCCATACATATACAAACATTCCGTTTTGCATAAAGAACTTTACCCAGCATGATTGAAATGCCGGGGCCGGGACGTGCGCTCCTACCACGGCCGTCCATCCATAAACATCAACTTTAGTGGGCGTGTTCAGGGCAATCTCTTCGTGGTTCCTTCAGTAGGTGATCCTGTCGATCTCTGCTTAAAGCTCTACCGGCATGCAATTCCCTTTTAAGAATCAATCCCGTTTTGCCGACTATATCAAAAAATGGAAGAACGGACTGCACGGCAGGGATCGGCTCGGCGTCGGTTCAAACTGGAGATTCTGGCTGCCTTGTGCCTGGTTATCTGAAAGCGAATACTCCAAGTTGAATCTTTTTATTTACAGGGGACTAAATTCATGAGCGTTTCAAGAAGACATTTTTTGAAATACTGCGCCGGTTCCGCAGCAGCCCTTGGGCTGGAGTTTTCGTCTCTCGGACCCTTGGGGAGACAAGTGCTTGCGGCCGGAAAACGCCCCCCGGCGCCGTCGTACCCGATCTCCCAGGATGTCCAAACGACGCTCGTCAGGACTGTCATTGCCTCGGGCTCACCTGTCCTGCCAAATCCCCTGGCAGATCCCCCAACTTACGCCTCGATTTATCCTTGTGAGATCTCTTTATACACGCAAAACAGCTACGGTGAGTGGGTTCAGAATCAAAGCGCTCCTTACCAGAAGATCGACATGAACAGCAGCATCAGTACCGTTCCTCTTACAGCGCAGCCTGGTCCATCCGCGACGCTTTTGTCTTTCTTCACCATAAGCGACGTACATATCTGCGACAAGGAAAGCCCGGCTCAGTCGGTTTACAACGCTTACCAATATCCATATCCCGGCATACTATCATCCGGGGCTCTTGTCGTGCCGCCTAACCCTCTCTTAGGAGCCAAACCCGGCGGAGGTATTTCGAGTTATTCAGGGATTATACTCTACACGACCCATGTTCTCGATGCCGCTGTCCAGACCATCAACGCCTTGCACCAGGTTACGCCGTTTGATTTCGGCATCGCTCTCGGAGATGCGTGCGACAACACTCAGTATAACGAGCTAAGATGGTATCTTGACGTCATCGACGGTGGGCCGATCACCCCCAGTTCCGGCGCTCATAAGGGAGCCGGCTACATTGACTATCAGAAACCATACAAAGCAGCCGGGCTCGACAAGTCGATCCCGTGGTACCAGGCCGTCGGCAACCACGATCAGTTCTGGAAGGGATCTACCTTTTGGACCGAGCACCTCCGGAAAGCCGTCGTCGGGTCCAGCGTCCTCAACACGGGTCCGCCCGAATTGCACACTAATTTCCAAGACCTCATGAATGGCAGAGGTTACTTGATGGGTGTCGTTGATGGCTCGACAGAGTATGGCGACATCATTCATGCAGGGCCGGTCACCCCCGGCAAGCCGCTTCCGAAGGTTGCCGCCGACCCGCACCGCCGAGCGCTTTCGATCAGCCAATGGATGAACGAATTCTTCAAATCGACGTCGAACCCGGCTGGTCACGGATTCACGCGGGAAATGATCGACGGTTCTGCATTGGCCGCCTGTTATACCTTCAGTCCGAGGGCTGATATACCGATCAAGGTCATCGTTCTCGACGATACCGACAAGATAGACGGCGGTGCGTACGGCTCTATCGACAAACCCCGCTACGATTGGCTCATAAATGAACTCGAAAGCGGCCAGGCCGCCGATGAGCTCATGATCATCTGTGCGCATATCCCGGTGTGGCCCTACGATTATCAAACTCCGGGAGCAATTTGGAACCCTGATTCCTATGTCACCGACCACGAACTGGTCACCACTATCAGCAGCACCTATTCAAACGTCGTCTTGTGGATGTCGGGACATGTCCACCGCAACGCCGTCACTCCACAACCTGATGCCGGTAATCCCGGATACGGCTTCTGGGAAGTCGAGACCCCATCGTTAAGGGACTTCCCTCAGGAGTTCCGTCGCTTCGAGATCGTCCGCAACAGTGACAATGAAACTATTTCAATCCTTGTGATCGATGTCGATCCTGCGGTCAATCCGGCGCCTCTCCGGGACGGATCGCAGTCGCCCGCGTTGCTATCGCGCTCTTATTCGATCGCAGCCCAGCAGATATTCGGAAGTCCGATACAACAGTATCCGGTAATTGGCAGTATAGAACCACAGTCCGGTGTTTGTAATGCGGAGCTTGTCATACAGTTGAGTCAACTGACTCCAGGACTGCAGAACAAGATCCTGGATATTTCACCGGTCATCAGTTCTTTCAAAATCAGCACCACTTCCGCCCTGGCCAAAAACCACACGGTCATTTTAAACAACACCGTAGGGGGCAGCGTTCCCGCCGAGTACATGGCCAGTCAATCTTCGAGCTTTAGCGGCGCTGTCTGGCAGCCCTACTCGCAGGCCCCATGCTTTACCCTGAGTCCGTCCACCACCGGATCGACAACCGTCTACTTCAAGGTTCAAGACGGCTTGGGAAAGCAATCGGCAGTAGCAAGTGAACTTCTCCGGGGAGGTGGGACTGTTTAGTCCTTATCCATAAAGCCCCCCAGCTAAATATGATTGGAATGCCGGGGCCTGGACGTGCGATCCCGCCCCGGCCGGCCATAGACATCAACTTTAGTGAGCGTGTCGGGGCAATCTTCGTGATTCCTTCACATGTGATCCGCCGATCTGTCCTTAGAGTCCAGCCGGCATGCAATTCTCTTTTAAGAATCCAACTTGTTTTGCCGACTATATCACAAAATGGAAGAACGGACTGCAGGGCAGGGACCGGCTCAGCGTCGATTCAAACTGGAGATTTTGTTTGCATCGTCCCTGGTTATCCAACGGCGAACACTAAGAGTTGAATCTTCTAATTTACAGGGAACTGAAATCATGAGCGTTTCAAGAAGACATTTTTTGAAGTATTGCGCTGGTTCCGCGACAGTCCTTGGGCTGGAGTTTTCGAATCTCGGGACACTGGAGAAGGTGCTTGCCGCCGCAAAACGTCCCCGCCTGCCATCATACCCGATCTCTGACGTTATCTACACGACGCTCGACAGGACGGTCGTTCCCCAGGTCCCGAATGCCCCGTATCCTCCCCCGTGTCCGAGCCCGGAGTTCGTTATGCCGGGTCAGCTCGCTCGATACGCTCCAAACGGCTACGGTGTGTGGACCCAGCTCGAGGACTCCGGCATCAATTATAAGGTCCCCGAATTGGCGGCGGAAGTTAGCTTCGCAGATGAGGGCACCAATCCTTCGTTGGCCGCGATGCTTTTGACTTTCTTCACCATAAGCGACCCGCATGTCGCCGACAAAGAAAGCCCGGCCCGAGTAAACTTCTTCGGTTGCGATTATCCTGTGATACCCGGAGGTAATTGTGCGGCATATTCAGGAGTCATACTCTATACTCCCCAGGTCCTCGATGCCGCTATCCAGACAATCAACGCAGTGCACCAGGTGACGCCGTTTGATTGCGGCATCGCTCTGGGCGATGCGTGCGACAACACTCAGTACAACGAACTCAGATGGTATCTTGACGTCATAGACGGCAAAATGATCCATCCCAGTTCCGGCGCTCACAAAGGGGTCCGCGATATTGATTATCAGAGACCATTCCAGGCGACCGGACTCGACAAGTCGATCCCATGGTATCAGGCCGTCGGCAACCACGATCAGTTCTGGATGGGCGGCGCCCTCGTGGACGATTACGTCCGAAAGACCCTCGTCGGACCTCATGTCCTCAATATCGACCTGAGCACTGATTTTGCAACCATCCTGAACACCCGCGGCTTCTATATGGGTGTAGTTAACGGTTCGACACCGTACGGGAACATCATAGATGCAGGGCCTACAAAGGACTTCCCCAAACCCCCGAAAATTGCCCCCGATCCGCAGCGCCGCTCGCTCTCGCTTAACCAGTGGATGAGCGAATTCTTCAACACCACGTCGCAACCGGCTGGCCACGGATTCACGCGGAAAATGGTAGGCGGCACCGCATTGGCTGCGTGTTATACCTTCTATCCGAGGGCTGACGTCCCGATCAAGGTCATCGTTCTCGACGATACTGACAAGAGCGGCAATGCATGTTCGTGTGGCGCTCTCGACGAGGAACGTTTCCAATGGCTCCAAAATGAACTTCAGGAAGGTCAGGACGCTGATGAACTCATGATCATCTGTTCCCATGTCCCGGTGAACCCCTACACGCCGCAAAGTACTGAAGAATCCACTTCGTACGATACGCCGCTTTGGTCCACGGATTCGCCTGTCTCCCTGAACACCTTGCTCGAAACAGTTTGGAGCTATCCAAACATGGTCATGTGGATCGCGGGGCATCAGCACCGCAACACCATTACTCCACAACCATATGGTGCTTCCGGATGCGGCTTCTGGGGAGTCGAGACCCCATCGTTGAGGGACTACCCGCAGCAGTTCCGCCGCTTCCAGATCGGGCGCAACACCAACGGTAATCTTTCCATCTGGGTGATCGATGTCGATACTGCGGCCCCTCTCGATGGCGGGTCGTCTCCCTCACTGACATCGCGCTCGTATGCGATTGGAGCCATGGAGATATTCCCGCCCGTTAACAACGGGGTAACTGTCATGAATGTGCAGCAGGGACCAGGGATGGATCCCGATACCGGTGTTTACAATGCGGAGCTTATCATACCGCTGAGTCAACTTACTTCAGGACTGCAGACGAAGATCCTGGATATTACACCGGTCATCAGTTATTTCAAAATCAGCACCACTTCCGCCCTGGCCAAAAGCCACGCGGTCATTTTGAACAACACCGTAGGGGGCAGCACTCCGGTAGAGTACATGGCCAGTGAATCTTCGAGCTTTAGCGGCGCTGTCTGGCAGCCCTACTCGCAGGCCCCAAGCTTTACCCTGAGCCCCTCGACCACTGGATCGACAACCGTCTACTTTAAGGTTAAAGACGGCTCGGGAACGCAATCAGCGGTGGCAAGTGAATTGCTCCGAGGAGGTGGGGCTGTTTAGGGACGGCGACCCCGGAACGAATGCAATTACAGGCCCGGCCCGGGGGGATTCGAATAATCTGGTAATTTCTTTTCTTCCTGCCCCGGCGGCCCAGGCCGCCGGGGCAGGCCTATCTTAGAAGCACCTGTAGTTTAGCCCCACCCGGATTACGTGCATGGACGTATCGAGGTCGGTAGTGTATGAAAAGGCGGGAAGAGGCTGACCGGCATTAATGTAGGACTTCGAACCGAGGTCGACATAGAGGTATTCGAGCTTGACGCTCAAATTCTTGTTTAGCGCGTATTCAGCGCCGGCGCCGAGCGTCCATCCGGCCTGCATCGCCGACGAAGAACCGACGTAGGTGTCGCCCCCGGAGGTGAATAGGACGCCGCTGTTGGACGAGACATTTCCATAGGCTAAACCACCGGTGCCGTATATCAGCAATCTATCTGCAGCCGTGTAGCCAAAGCGCCCCCGCAAGGTGCCGAGGTACCCGACATCGTCGGTCACGTTATGGATAATACGTTTGACGAGCGGGGCAGCAAGCGCGCGGTTTACGGAGTTCGCATCGTTCATGCCGTTGACGTCGAAGTCCGTTTCGATACCGTAGACGAAACAGCCCGCCTGATAATTGTAGCCGAGCTGGCCGCCAAACATGAAACCTCCACCGTCGAAGTTGCCGGAATCCGTTCGCAGAGGATTAGTAGGAATGAAAAAAGGATTCGTCACAAAATCACCCGATGGACGCAGGGTATAGCCGGAGTTGTCTACGGAGAGGCCTGTGTTCAGCCCCACGTAAAACCCTGTCCAGTTATAGGTGGCGGCAGGACCTTCGGCCCATGCGGGACCGCAGGCAAGAGTCAGTACCAGCAATACAATCGCAAAAACAGAATTCCTCATAGCGCCCCTCCATGTCATCTACGTTGAGGTTACCGGGGCACACGCCCCGGGCAGGCATCATCCGCAATAATGCATCAGGTTGTGTGCTCTTCACTCGAACAGCATTTTCAGATAGGATTCTGCCCGAAAAAACCTCTAGAATAACCCAAAACCCAAGAAACCAATACCTCTCCCCCAAAAAACCATACCATTCCACAGTCGAGCACGCAAGTGCAAGGTAATGGCAAACTCCAGTGCGTTATAAATTATCTAACCCCGGGGAAATCAAATGGGATAAATTTAGATGAACCCGGCAAAAGGCCCGGGTGCCGAGACCGGGCCTGAAGCAACTTGTTGAAGGATACAGATGATAACACTTGAGCGCGAAGCCATACAGATACCCGTTCTTACCGTTGAGAAGGGTTGGCTGGTGGTGGATAAACCTGCCGGCATGAGTGTACACAACGAGCCCGGGCGTGATCTTTGCTCCCTTGTATCCGCCTTTATCCAACAAGAAACAGCCATCCGTGAACGGACCGGCATGGACCCGGTTTTTGGTGTCAATCCTGTTCATCGCCTCGATAAAGAGACGAGCGGCGTTATTCTACTGGCCGTAAACCGGGAGATGTTTCGATTCTTTTCAAACCAGTTTGAATCCCGTCGGGTAAAAAAGCGCTATGTCGCTCTTTTGCATGGCATGCTGGAAAATCCGGAAGGAAGCAATCCATGGGGGACATGGAACTGGGCTCTTGCCAAAACCGCCGGCGGACGCCACAATCCCGAAGGTCCCGGAGACCGGCAGGAGAGCCTTACACGGTACCGGGTCCTTGACCGCAGTGCTCATTACACGATGGTGGAAATCGAGTTGCTTTCGGGCCGCACGCACCAGATCCGGCGCCATGCGAAACTGTCCGGCCATCCGGTAGTTGGTGACGCACGCTACGGCTCGACACGGGCCATAAACTACCTCAAACGCAATCATGCTTTTGACCGCCTTGCTCTGCATGCACAGGCGCTCACATTACGGTTGCCGGGTGAAAAAGAACCGGGAACCGTCGAAACCCCGGCGCTTCCAAGCCAGATACAAGAGCTGTTTCAAAACGACTCTGCCGCAGACGAAATAAGCAACCCGCCCTCTTTGGACTACTAACGAGCAGTTTCTCGAAATTCTGTAAGTATTTTTATCTAAGATTGTCTCTCTGCGATTTTCTTTGCGTTCTCAAAAGATCGACCCTAGTCCTTCGAAGCTGGCCACCGGGTTTTTGGAATTAACGAACGTCTCTGCGGTGAATCGCTTTTCCTTGTTTTTGGTTGCTGCCCCAGGCTGCTCTGTGATCTCTGTGTCTCTGTGGTGAAGCAGTTTGCCTTGTGTTCGATGGCGGCTTCAGCATTCTTTGTCCACGGCGGCTTTAAGCGCTTTCATCATGCGCACGAGGTCTTTGATCTGGTAGGTCGCGTTCAGTCCGCTCGGATTAGGCAAGACCCAGGTGGCGGATAGCCCTCCAAGTTTTTCCGGCTGAGGTCCGGGTATGGCTTTGGGACGTCTGAAAGCCATCCGGTAAGCTCCCAGTCCCAGAATCGCGGAAAAAAGCGGCTTAAAAGTTCGGACCTTTCCCTCTAGTATGGCTCCGCCCCGGGTGAGTTCTTCGGCTGTGAGTTCGTCGGCCCTGGCAGTTGCGTGTTCCACGATGTTCATTATGCCATATCCGTAGTTCAGGAGTTCTTCTTCTTCGAACGGGGAAAATTGCCTGGGTGTAAAACCGGCCAGGTGGAGGGCAGGCCAAAAGCGGTTTCCCGGTCTGGCAAAATGATGCCCGACCGCTGCCGTGTACAGGCCGGGGTTTATCCCGCAAAAAAGCACCTTCAGCTCCGGCGCGATGACGTCGGGGACTGACTTGCCCCTTGCTTCCCGGATCTGTTCCCTGGTCGGCTTAAACGGCTGTGGCATGTGATTTTAGCGCCTCTTTCAGTGCTTTTTCCCGTTCCCACCTGGCTGTAACATCGCGGATGACGGCCGCTGATCCTACCACGCGGCCCTCATTTGACTTCAGAATAACTATGCTGAACTCAATGGAAATCCTGGCGCCGTCTTTTCGAATCGCGGGCACGCTCAGCAGTTCGCGCCCGTATTTGGAGTCGCCCGTCTCCATGACTTTTCGGTATCCTTGCCTGTGGCGGTCTATCAGTTTTTCCGGGATGATAATTTCAATGTCCTGCCCGATGGCCTCAATTCTGCTATAACCGAAAATAGCCTCCGCACCCGAGTTCCACAGACGAACTATTCCTTCGCGGTCGGCAAATATGATCGCGTCCTGGGCGCCGTCCACAATTTGCCGGCAAAGCCATTCATGGCTGTAGTCGCTCATTTCAGGATCTCCTGCTTTTATCTCGAAATCTCCTGCTTTTATCTCGAAATCTCCTGCTCTTATCTCAAAATCTCCTGCTTTCATCTCAAAATTCTCCTGCTCTTATCTCAAAATCTCCTGCTTTCATCTCAAAATTCTCCTGCTTTCATTTCCCTTGCATTTAATACCTGGCTCCCTGGCTGTCACCTTCCACAGGGGCGCTCAAAACATGAATCTCGCCGAACCACAGGGCAAGTCCCGGCTTCCTGGAAGGCCCCGTGAGGTATGGAGAACCGGGGTGTTGCGCAAGCGCTCAAAATTTATTATTTTTCAGGAAAATTGAGTCAACCGAAATCGAATCTCGCGCGTCTGTATCTGTATTCAAAGATTTGGTTTGAATATTAGTGGGAATTCAAGTTCAGCCGTGTCCATGTCGGCTTCTTCTTTACTTTTTTTCGGTTATGGGCCATAAAGCGGCTTGAGTCTGTCGATACAAAGGGGCTAATAGAGTTTAAATGAGTAAACAGGACGCACTCCCTCTCAAGGAAGACCCTTCGGAAGTGGAAGAAAGCTCGATCACACAGCTTACCAACAGGCATGGGAGTACTCTCCCACGGTTCAGGGGGCTGCTGTTGTGCAGAAGATGCGATTTCTGCGGAACAAGGATCGGCGTCCATGGCGAAAGCAAAGACAGAGTGATCATGAAATGCCCCGAATGCCAGCGCGAATATGTATTCTTCGAGTTTTCGCAATAAATAGCGTCCACCCGCTCCCCATGCTCTTTGTCTGCAGTGTGCCGAAAATTCTGCAAATAAACTGAAAAAACATCCCCCCGCCCTTCGAGCTTTTGATCGCCGATGACCAGCCGGTCACTTTATCGGATTGACAAAACATGTGCGCCGTCTATAATGACCGCCCGGTCATTTATTTTCGGATGCGAGGTCTGCATGTTGCCGCGCTCTACTTTCAACAAACTTGATGAAGCCAAAAAGAGCAAAATCCTCGATGCGGCCGCAGATGAGTTCTCGCGCCACGGGTTCCGGCAGGCGAGCATGAATCGCATGGTGGAGCGGATCGGCATAGCGAAGGGATCTCTTTTTCAGTACTTCGGCAGCAAGGAAGGCCTTTTCCATGTCATCTTCGATTATGCGGTGGAGCTTGTCAGGCAATCGCTGCGGCAGGTAAAGAGAGATACTTCCAGTGCGGATTTTTTCGAACGAATAAAAGAAAGCACGTTGGCGGGAATCGGCTTTATTGAGCGCCACCCCAGGGTTTATCGAATCTACCTCAAGATGATTTTCCAGGAAGAATTCCCGCTTCGGGCCGAGTTTCTGGAGCAGGTACACCTTTTTTCGGCCGAATACCTGCGTCCTATAGTAGAGGCCGGGATTGCCGGGGGGGACCTCAGGCCGGACACAGATATCGACATGGCCGTTTTCATGCTGGACGCCCTTCTCGACCGTTTCCTGCAAGCTTACTGCGTTTCCTTTCTCGATGCGGGTGCGCACATATACCAGGCCCCGAAGGCCGAACTGGAGCGCAAGGTAGATAAATTCATAAGGCTGCTTCGAATCGGGATGGGCGCCTCGCCCGGCGTTGACTCCGAGGGACAGGAAAATGTTGGAACAAGGATACTTTAGAAAACTCGGCCTGGAAGACATCAGTCACAAGGTCGCCGAAGGGGCGAGGCTCACGATTTCCGATGGTGAGAGGCTTTTCGCCTGCCCGGACATGAACGCTCTCGGCTCGCTTGCTCATTATGCCAGGACGAGGCTTCACGGAAATGCAGCCTACTACGTAGTAAACCGCCACATCAACTACTCGAACATCTGCGTAAACGGCTGCCGCTTCTGCGCTTTTAGCAGAAAAAAAGGCGATCCCCTTTCGTTCGAACTCTCGGAAGAGCAAATCCTCGATAAAATCCGCGCGGGAGGCAAGGAGCTGACCGAGATACACATAGTGGGCGGTTGTCATCCCGACCTGCCTCTTAGCTTCTTTGAGGGCCTGCTGCGAAAAATTGGCCATATACAGCCCAATGCCTGCATCAAAGCGTTTACAGCGGTTGAAATCGCCCATTTTGCAAAAAATGAGCAGATCCCGGTAAAAGATGTTCTCGCCCGTTTGAAATCGGCAGGTCTTCAGATGCTTCCGGGCGGCGGCGCCGAAATCTTCAGCCCGCGCATAAGAGAGCGCCTCTGCCCGGAGAAACTGGACGGCAAAGGCTGGCTGGACGTCATGCGGCAGGCCCATGAAGCCGGACTGAAGTCAAACGCTACGATGCTCTATGGGCATATCGAGACCGTAAGGGAACGCATCGAGCACATGGTGGCGCTTCGGGAGCTTCAGGACACGACAGGCGGGCTCGTCTGCTTTATTCCTCTTTCGTTTCAGCCGGCGAACAACCAACTGAGCCATCTTCCGCCGACAACCGGGGTGGACGACCTTAAAACGATTGCCGTGAGCAGACTGATGCTCGACAACATTGCGCACATCAAAGCCTATTGGGTGATGCTTTCGGTCAAGCTCGCCCAGGTGGCCCTGTGCTACGGCGCTGACGATTTCGACGGAACGGTGGTCGAGGAGAAGATCGGCCACATGGCCGGGGCCGAGTCCCAGCAGGCAATGACCCGCCGGGAAATAGAGATGAATATCCGGGACGCGGGTTTCGAGCCGGTGGAACGGGACAGCCTGTTCAGGCCAGTTGCTTCGAGCCCGCCGCGCTCCGATAGATGAGAACGCGGTGAGGCTGCGGCCTGGACCGGATTGAGCGGAGCCGATTATGGCAAAAAACGGCAGATTGAATATCGATCAGGCCTGGGAGCTTTACCGGAGCGCCGGCTTCCATGAGCTGGGCGGCAAGGCCCATCGTGTGCGGCTGGAAAAGCATACCGAGCCTGTCGTTACCTACGTCATCGACCGCAACATCAATTATTCCAATGTCTGCGTGTGCGGATGCCGTTTCTGCGCGTTTTTCCGGCCTCCCGGCCATAGTGAATCCTATGTTCTGAGCCGTAAGGAGTTGTCGGCAAAAATCGAGGAAACACTACTTTTGGGCGGGACCCAGATCCTGTTGCAGGGAGGACACCATCCGGACCTGCCGCTCTCTTTCTATGAAGAGATGCTGAGCTTCATGAAGTCGAAATATCCCATTCACGTGCATGCTTTCTCACCTCCGGAGATCGTGTTTTTCAGCCGCATGGAGGGGATCGGCGTTGGCGAGGTGATCTCCCGGCTAAGACATGCCGGGCTGGACTCGATCCCGGGAGGCGGCGCGGAAATTCTGGTCGACTCGGTGAGACAGCGGGTGTCTCCGCGCAAATGTTCGGCGGCCGAATGGCTGGGCGTCATGGAGGAGGCGCACTCTCAGGGCCTTCGCACGACCGCTACCATGATGTTCGGCCACGAAGAGACGCCAAAAGAGAGGCTCATGCACCTTTTTGCTCTGCGTGATCTTCAGGACCGCACCGGGGGGTTCACCGCATTCATTCCGTGGGCCTTCCAGCCCCAAAACACCGCGATACCAAGGGAACCGGAAACTGCCGTCTCTTATCTCAGGCTCCTGGCAATTTCACGGCTTGTTCTGGACAACTTCGACAACATTCAGGCCTCCTGGGTGACGATGGGTCCAAAAATTGCCCAGTTGGCCCTGTTTTTCGGCGCCAATGACTTCGGGTCCACAATGATAGAAGAAAACGTGGTAGCCGCTGCGGGGGTCCACTTCCGCCTTTCGGTCGAAGAGATCCGCAGGATAATCGAATCCGCCGGTTTCAAGCCGCGTCAGCGCAGGATGGCTTACGAGTGGATATGAACATAGGATTTAAGGATTTAAGGATTTAGGGATTTAGGGATTCAATCCCTCAATCCTCCAATTCGTTTTTAATTCCTCAATTCCGCAATTTAGGACGGTGAACGCCAGCTCGTTGAAGAGGGAAAGTGCGATTTTGAAGAGTTCGCCTTCGAAAATCTCTGCCCCCCCGGTGATCCACCGGGCCGAATGGATAGTGCCGGTTTGCTCTCCGCCTGTGCGCAATGGAGCCGTTCTGATCCACAGCGGCCGTATTGTAGCGGCGGGACCTTTCCCCGCTGTCCGCAGGGACTCTCCTGCCGGCGCCCGGTTGGCCGACCACGGGCAAGCCGCCCTTTTCCCCGCCCTGGTGAACGCCCACACGCATCTCGAACTCTCTGCCCTTAGAGGCAGAATACCCTTTCCTCAGCCCGGCTTCCGTGAATGGATCGGACTCCTATTCCCGCTTCGCGCCGCAATGGGACCGCACGGCGCCGATGAAGGCCTGCGGGCCGGCTATGCCGAGCTTTTCACCAGCGGAACGGGGCTTTGCGGAGATATAACGAACGGCGGAGCAATACTTCCGCCGTCTACCTTTTCAAAGATTCCCGAGCGGCAGGTTTTCCTCGAGCTGCTGGGCTTCAATCTCAACTCGGTTGCGGCTGCCATGCACGCCTCGTCGGCGAGCGGGCGGGCCGTCGAGATTGAAGCACGCAGTTTTGCTCCGGCGCCTCAGGTGGGCGATGCCTGCCCTGCACTTGTCCCCCACTCGGTCTATTCCGTTTCACCGGCAATCATCGCGGAATCAAAAGAATGGACACGGGCACGTGGGCTTCCTTTTTCAATTCACGCGGCCGAACATATCGAAGAGATAGAATTTTTGCGCAGCGGGAAAGGCTTTTGCCGCGAGCTTCTCGAGATGCTGGGACGTTGGGACCCCGGGTGGAAGCCCCCTGGAAAAACCCCTCTTGAGTATCTGGACGGCCTCGGTGCGCTTGATTACCGCACTCTTCTCGTGCACGCCGTGCATATGACTGAATCGGACTGGGCCCTTGCGGCACAAAAAAATTGCAACGTGGTCTTCTGCCCGAGAAGCAACTGGAATCTCGGCTCGGGGAGCCCGCGTATTGAAAAGGCGCTCTCACTCGGCATTAATTGCGCCCTGGGAACCGACAGCCTTGCCGGCAACACGGACCTGAACCTTTTTGCCGAAGCCGGCTTTACGCTCGATAATTATCCTTCGATCGATCCAGAAAAAGTGATCGAAATGATTACGCTAAATCCCGCCCGCGCGCTCGGCCGCAAGGGCGATTTCGGCAGCCTGGAGCCCGGGGCAAAAGCTCATCTTCTGGCCGTCACAATCCAATCCGGTGTTGACGAATCCAATCTTGTTGAATCTCTTATTCAATCCGGAAAAGAAGGAGCATGCAAATGGGTGGACGATTCACAAAGCTGAGACTCGGAAGGATTGATTTTCTGAATGTACTTCCGGTCTATTATCCGCTCGAATCCGGTGTAATAGCCAATCCCTTCGCAATAGTGCCGGGGGTCCCGTCAGAGTTGAACGAGCTTTGCGCAAGCGGGGCGCTGGACATCAGCCCTGTTTCCTCCATCGAATACGCCCGGCGGGCAGAACTCTATCACATTGTGCCGGACCTCTCCATCAGCTCGGCAGGCAGGGTGATGAGTGTGCTCCTGCTCAGCCAAACGCCCATTGAGCGGCTTTCCGGCAAGACGGTCCTGGCAAGCTCGCAGTCGGCCACCTCGGTCGGGCTGCTCAAGGTCCTGAGCAGGCTGCGCTACGGGGTGGATCTTCAGTTTGAAACGGGGTCCTGCTCGGCCCGGTTGGCGGGAAACGAATCTCCCGAAGCGTGCCTTGCAATCGGGGACGAAGCTCTGCGGCTCGGCCGAAGCGGTCTTTTCCCTCACGTACTGGACATGGGGGAAGCCTGGTATGAGTGGACCGGGGTCCCGTTCGTGTACGCCGTATGGGTGATTCGCAAACAGACGGTTACGGAAAAGAACGGGCGGGTAGCGGGTGCGGTCGAGGCCCTTCTTTCTTCCAAAAGATGGGGCCGCTCCAACATCGGCAGAATCTGTGAGCAGGCCGCGAAGACCGGTCTGTTGGAACTCTCGGAGGCCGAGGATTACTACGGTTGCCTCCAATTTGATTTGAACGAAAGGGAGCGCAAAGGTCTCGAGCTTTTCTACTCCTGTCTTTTTCAGATCGGGGAGCTCGAACGGGTGCCGAGGCTCGATATCTACACGCCTCTTGCCTCCGTTGCCTGACTATCCCCGGCTCACAATTTCGGGGAGGATTGAAAAGCGCTCGTGAACCTCAAAGCGGAATACTCAAATTGAAAAAGCAAAACCTGTTGGTCGCGATCACCGGCGCGAGCGGCGCCGGATACGCAAGAAAACTGCTTCGTTCGATTCCGCAGGAGAGCTATGTCATTCACCTCATGTCGTCTGAGGCGGGCAGGCTCGTCTATGAACTCGAAACCGGGGTGGAGCTGAGCGAGGACCTTCCGGCGCATGTCCTCACATACGAAGAATCCGACTTCACGGCCCCGTTTGCCAGCGGCTCATTTCCGTGCGCCGGCATGGTGATCGTGCCGTGTACGATGGGCACCCTGGGAGCGATTGCCGTCGGGCTGTCCCAAAGCCTCATCCACAGGGCGGCCGACGTATGCCTGAAGGAACGACGTCCCCTCATTGTCGTACCCCGCGAAACGCCTCTCAACCGGGTCCATCTCTCGAACATGCTGAAGGTTGCCGAAGCGGGAGCGATAATCCTTCCCGCCATGCCCGGCTTTTACCACAGGCCTCGTTCAATTGAGGACATCTTTGATTTTGTGGTCGCGAGAATCCTGGATCAACTCGGGATCGAACACAGTCTTTCAAAGCCCTGGATGGGTCTGGAAAGCGGGTCCTGATGAAACTGCGCGCGACGGGACCGGTTTGGAGCCGCTCAAGTCTTTTCGAAGACAGGAAGACGAAAGGGCTAATGGTAATTCCGCCAACCCCTTGATTTCACATATGGAGCTACGGGGAGCCGAAACCCCGTAGCATATAGGCTCAGAGCCATTTTGCGGTGTTTTAAAACAGCAATGCGACACGGTAGGCGAGAGCTTCGAATTCAAAGGATCACCAAATCAAATCGGGGCGAGGATTCGAACCTCCGACTCCGCCCGCAAACATAGACTGGGTAAGGGCCGTTTTGAACCCGCACCAAAGTTGCACCAAAAGGGTATGTCTCGGGAGGCGAATCCGCTGCCTCGCTTGCCTAATAGGAAGATGTTCAATTTGTGAAAGAGACATGACAACAATGCTAGCTGTCTAGCTTGCCCCATCGGCCTTATAAGGCTTTAACCCTAAAATCATTGTGGCACCATTGTCTATAACGGCACGTATTTCCACAACTATTGAGACCGTAGGGTTTTTCGATAGGGCGAATTTCCTTCCAGGCTCATCCGAGGAGATCGTGTTTCCCCTGAAAAGTCCGGGAGGTTCGGCCGGATTAACATCGAGCGTGAGGGCGACTCCGACTGCTCGCCGCAGGAGGATACTATTTCCAATGCCTATAATATTGTTCTCAAAAATTATTGTTGGCAGGCTTAACACAACAAGCTCATCGCCAATCGAAGCATGTCCCCCCAGCATCCAATCAAATGTAAGGTATCCCGGTTCATTATATTTTTCAGGGGGCACAATGCGTTTTGTGTCGGTTATAGTAGCAAACGGGCCATTAGCAGATTGCACCATGGTAAACAACGTACAACCCAATGGAAATCGATGCAGAAGTTCCGACGCTTCTGCTTGGGCCATCAATGAGGATTTGTCCGCCTCTGAGCGGCGCCAGTTGTCTTCCTTTTGTTGATTATCAGCATCTTTTGCTAGCTTCCAGTTAACGGCCATATGAACAGAAATCAGTACAATAGCCCAGATCGTGATCATGGCCAGAAAGAAATACAACCTCGGGATGTGAAACCGCCGCCAAGCAAAGACGGTACCAAGCAGGCAGGTCGTGATAATGGGCAAATACAAGATGTGAGGATTGCTGCCAAAGAAATTGATCAGATTACCAAAGGAGACTCCCACCATCGTGAAAATTGCTTTTACAATGAGATCATCAAAAACCGACTCGTCTTTGTATCTTTTTGGTTCCTCACAAGCCGTTTGAGAGCCTGGTGCTTCTCCGTGTACTATCTCATCAGCCCCAGGTAAAGGTCTTGCCGTTATTTGAGCTTGGCATTTGACCTGAGCTTTTTGCTTAGCTTTCTTTGTATTGTTTTTACCTTTCACCATCTCTTCTTCATCGCACTTTTTAGTGGACTGTTAATACACTTCTCTAAGGTTACTGGACACTTTACAACACTGTACGTAATGGCGGCATATTTTTCTGGTGATGATAGTGTGTTAGTTCGAGTCTGCTTCTAACTATTGGCTTCTTTGTATCTATCTGATTTTCCATATCGGGAGACCCTTTGATCTCTTCTTTGCGATCAGTATATCTGAACCGAATCTTTCCGTGTTAGAGTTATTTTTGCCCGCCCGGATGATAGATACAAGGGCAACGCAGGGAAGCGATCCGAGCGCCGAGGCGGGGGAACGACGGAAGGGCCTTGAAAGCCTGACAAAGGGTTTAAACGGTTCCTAAGGGCTCCTGCGGGGACTGTCCCGCGCGGGGACATGATGGTCTGCAGTGAAAGCTTCTGCCGCCATTCATTTAATAAGAGCAACACCTACCAGCGGCTCCAACTGGGCAAGCGCCTTATGAAACTCTGCCATTGATTCGTAATACTTGAGTTGGTATTCGAGAAGGGACATCGAGGCGTCAATGAGCTGGAGGAAATCGATTTTACCGACTTGGTAATTGGCTATGGCGGAGTTAAGCGCCAGGTTGGACTGGGGAACTATCGCAGATCCATAGAGATTGGCAAGCTTTTCGGAAGTGGTTGCCATAGTATAGGCTTCCTTTACCTGGTAAAGGACCGTTGACGAGGTGTTGTCTCGCATATTCCTGGCGCTCGAGAGATTCAGCCGGGCCGCTTCGAGTTCGGGCTGCTGCTTTCTCCAGAAATAAAGCGGCAGTTTCGCGCTCATCATCAGGCCGTACATTGTCGGGTTCTGATCTCTTTCAACAACGGAAAATCCGACGGCAAAATCCGGATAAAATTCTTTGCCGGCCAGTTCTACTCCCTGCTGCCGGCCTGCTATTTCGCTCTCCTGGGCTTTCAGGGCCGGGGAATTGGTCCGGGCAAGCTGGGTGAGTTCTTCGAGCGAGTAGCCAAATTCGGTTTTCTTCAACTCGGCAGGCGTTCCTACAGGGGTCTCGGCGGGCCTGTAGAGCAAACTATTTATCTTCGCCTCGGCGATCCGCTTTTTTTGCCCCTGGACAAGCAGCTTGTCAAGAATCTTGGATTCTTCCACCTGCGCCTTGAGGACGTCCTGCTGCGTCGTTTGGCCGACCTTGTACCTGGATTCCGCTATATTCTCGAAATTCTGTAGGAGTTCTTTGTTCTTCAACAGAATATCTATCGACTTATGGATCAAATACAAATCGAAAAAGGCCTGCTTAAGCTCCGACATAACCTTTAGATGCACAAGCTCATGGCTCCACTGCTTGGATTCGGCTTCGACCGCCGCAATACTTTCTTTCAGGCCGCGTTTTCCGGGAAAAGGAATTTCCTGCTCGATGCCGTAGGTGCGCCCTGAAGACGGGTCCCCTTTCATGAGTGTCGGAGGAATAAGGTTCCCCATAGTTTCGAACTTGACCATAGGATCGGGAAGAGCACCAGCGGCAGGAACCATCGCCTTGGACGCAGCGGCGGCCTGCTCTGACGACTTGATCTCAGGATTGCTTTCAACCGCCGCTTTGAGCAGTTCTTCCAAGGTGATTTCTTTTGTTTCCAGGGGACCTTGTTCTCCGGTGACCTGAGAAAAAACGTGTACGGGAGTCAGCATGCAAATGAAACAAAAGACAAAGAACCGGATAATATTTTGGAGCAGCATGTGTTTCCTTTGAGTATAAAGAGGCGGCATGATCGATTTATCAGGACCGGCAGGCTTTATTGTGCCTTGAAAACTCGCTCGACACAAGGCCCATGTTTAGCTTCACATTTGCAATAATCAGGGTGTTCCCCGAGTTGAAAGAAATTTTCAACGAATGGAAAAAGACTTTCAGTTTATATAATACGCGGCAAGACTCTCGACTCTCGGCCCTCTCAGGATGGAGACGTGACAAACGCCTCAACACCTCGGCCTGCAACATACTCGGGATAGGATTGAAAGAAACTCAAGCATTTGTTTTAATTGGGTCTTATATTTGCCCAACATTTCCCGTCCTTACATCTTGAAGCGAAGAGGAACTCAGTCCGATGAGCACCGGCAATACTTATGGTTCCGATGAACTAAAACCCGCCGTTCGAAGGAAAGGACGGACTTTTCTCATACCCTTGCTGTTCTTTGCGCTTGGGGCCTTTAGCGCCTTTGGCTACTTCCACTGGTACGCCGGCCGGAGCGCAGGCGATATGAAGACGGCGGCCTCCGAGACCTCGGGGAAAAAGGAGCCTAAAATCCTCTACTACGCCGATCCCATGAATCCTTCAAACAAGTCGGACAAGCCCGGAAAAGCTCCATGTGGAATGGACCTGGTCCCGATCTACGAAGACGAACAGCCATCTGCCCCGGCAAAAAAGGAGCCCAAAATCCTTTACTATGTGGATCCTATGAACCCTACAAACAAGTCGGACAAGCCCGGCAAAGCCCCCTGCGGAATGGACCTGGTCCCGGTCTACGAGGAAGAGCAGCCGGGGGCGGATAATCTGCCTGCCGGGACAGTCAGAATAAGTCCGGAAAAACAGCAGATGATCGGCGTAAAGGTCAGCGAAGCTGCCGAAATCGACATGTCCAAGACCATTCGCGCCGTGGGCGTGGCCGCACATAATGAAACCAAAGTCTACCATGTACACACGAAGTATCCGGGCTGGGTGGATAAGGTTTACGTGGATTTCGTCGGAAAGCTCGTCAAGAAAGGTCAGCCTTTGCTCAGCATCTACAGCCCCGACCTGGTATCAACGCAGCAGGAATTGCTGATCGCAAAAAAATCCAGGGATATTCTCAAGGCCAGCGAATTCGCAGACCTGGGGTCCAGGTCGGGATCGCTTTACAATGCGACCCGCGACCGGTTGAAATACTGGGACATAAGCGACTCACAAATCAAACAGATCGAACGCGAGGGCGCCCCGCTCAAGACGCTCACGCTCAATTCGGCCCTGGACGGCTATGTGATGGCCCGTAACGTATTTCCCGGCCAGCAGGTCACCCCTGAAATGAACCTCTTTGACATCGCCGACCATTCCACTATCTGGATCCAGGCCGAAGTCTACGAGTATGAAATCCCGTTTGTCGGGCAGGAGCAGGAGGCCTCGGTCACTTTTCCATCTTTTCCCGGGGAAATCTTTAAGGGCAAGGTTACTTTCGTCTCTCCCTCAGTGGATCCAAAGACGAGGACGCTAAGGCTCAGGATCGAACTCGCCAATCCGGATCACAAGATCGTGCCTGATATGTACGCGAATGTGGAGCTGAAACTCGATTATGGAAGGAAGCTTTCAATTCCGCAGGAGGCGGTGATGGATTCCGGCGCCAACCAGATGGTTTTCGTAGCAAAAGAGGGCGGCTATTTCGAGCCGCGGAAAGTAACCCTGGGCCCGAGGGTCGATGACCGTCAGATCGTGCTCGACGGCCTAAAGGCGGGAGAGCGGGTGGTGACTTCGGCAAACTTCCTGATCGATTCGGAGAGCCAGCTCAAATCCGCCACAGGCGGCATGGGTGAGCCGGCAGGGCAGTCCGGCGCAGATCAAGTATCCAAGCCCGCTGGGACTGCACCGGGCGCCGATCATTCCGAGCACGCACACTCACATTAGCAAAGGGCCGCTTACCGCCTTTCGAAAGGTCGCAGGGCTGGGTTACGCATGATTAACAGAATCATCGATTTTTGCGCAAATAACAGGTTCATCGTTTTCCTGTTTGCAGCAATGGCTGTCGCCGCAGGCTTCTACTCGATGCGGCACATTACCCTGGACGCCATCCCCGACCTCTCGGACACACAGGTAATTATCTATTCGAAGTGGGACCGAAGCCCCGACATCATGGAGGACCAGGTTACCTACCCTCTGATCACGGCCATGCTTGGGGTCCCGAAAGTCAAGGACATACGGGGCTTCTCCGATTTCGGCTATTCGCTGGTTTACGTTATTTTCGAAGACGGGACCGACATCTATTGGGCAAGGTCCCGAACGCTGGAATATCTAAACAACATCCTTCCAAAACTTCCGCGCGACGTACAGGTAGAGCTTGCCCGTGATGAAACGGCTATCGGGTGGGTATTCGAGTACGCACTCATAGACAAGACCGGCAAGCATGATCTTTCGGAACTGCGCTCGATTCAGGACTGGTTTTTGAAATACGAAATCCAGTCGCTGCCGGGCGTAGCCGAAGTGGCCCCCATCGGGGGATTCGTCCGCCAATACCAAGTGAACCTGGACCCAAACGCCCTGCTCTCCTACAAAATCCCGATGGACAAGGTGATGAACGCGATCCGGGAGAGCAACAACGACGTAGGGGGCCGGCTCGTCGAGTTCTCAGGCCGCGAGTACATGGTGCGGGGCCGAGGTTATGTGAAGTCGACGAGCGACATAGAAGACGTGGTCGTCGGGACCAATGAGATGACCGGAACGCCTGTTCTGGTAAAAAACCTGGGCAAGGTAGTCCTGGGGCCCGACATTCGCCGGGGAGTGGCCGAACTCGACGGTGAGGGCGAGACTGTAGGGGCGATCGTCGTCATGCGCTACGGCGAAAACGCCCTGCAAGTCATAGACAGGATTAAGGCCAAGCTCGCCGAAATCACCCCCAACCTGCCCAAGGGAGTGGAACTCGTTACTACGTACGACCGTTCGGACCTCATCGACAGGTCAATCGATACATTGAAACATACGCTGGCAGAGGAACTGATAATAGTCAGCCTCGTGATCCTAATCTTTTTGTGGCACATTCCGAGTGCCATCATCCCTATTATCACCATTCCGGTTGCCGTAATAATTTCGTTCATTCCGATGTATGGGATGCATATTACCGCCAATATTATGTCCCTCGGGGGGATCGCGATAGCCGTGGGCGCAATGGTGGACGCCGCCATTGTCGTCGTGGAGCAAACGCATAAAAAGCTTGAGCACTGGGACGCCGAAGGCAGGATCGGAGATTTCAAAAATGTGGTCGTAAGTGCTGTAAAGGAAGTCGGCGGACCGAGCTTTTTTGCACTGCTGGTGATAGCGGTTTCCTTCACGCCCATTTTCACGCTGGAGGCCCAGGAGGGCAGGCTTTTTAAACCCCTCGCTTTCACTAAGAATTTTTGCATGATCATTGCCGCTGTGTTGGCCATCACCCTGGACCCGGCAATCCGGCTGCTTTTTACCCACATGAAGAACTTTTCGTTTCGCCCGAGATTTCTCTCGCGCTTGGCGAGCGCCGTTCTGGTTGGCAAGATTCACAGCGAGGAAAACCACCCGATAAGCCGCCCTCTGATGAGAGTTTATCATCCGATGGTCGAATTCGTGCTGAGACACCAGTGGTCTACAATTGTAGCGGCCTTTTTGGTCGTTGCGGTTACATTCGCCCCCCACATCGGCGTTTTCGAGAAAATCGGCTCGGAGTTCATGCCGCCTCTCGATGAGGGTGCGCTGCTATATATGCCGACAACGGTCCCGGGCATTTCCGTCACAGAAGCTCAGCGGGTGCTCCAGATACAGGACAAAATCCTTAAATCTTTTCCGGAGGTCGAACGCGTATTCGGCAAGGCTGGGCGGGCTGAAACGGCCACCGACCCTGCGCCTCTCTCAATGATGGAAACGGTGATCGTTCTCAAGCCGCAGTCCGAGTGGCCTAAAATTCCGACCTGGTATTCTGACTGGGCGCCCGAATGGCTCAAGGATATCCTGCGCAGGGCGTGGCCGGACCATCGAGACACCCAGGATCTCATCTACGGGCCGAACGGGCTGGATAAGGCCATGCAGATCCCGGGAGTCGTAAACGCATGGACCATGCCTATAAAGGCCAGGGTGGACATGCTCTCGACCGGAGTGCGAACTCCTGTCGGAATCAAGATCCTAGGTCCAGACCTCAACAAGATCCAGGAAATAGGACTGCAAATCGAGACCTCGCTCAAAGGTGTTTCCGGTACCTCAAGCGTGTACGCCGAGCGGACAACCGGGGGCTTTTTCCTCGACCTCGAGCTTAAAAGAGAAGAACTTGCCCGCTACGGTCTCACTATCGCCCAGGTCGAAAGCACAATCACTTCGGCAATCGGCGGGGAGAACGTTTCCACCACGGTCGAAGGCCGTGAGCGCTATCCGATAAACATCCGCTATCTGCGTGATTATCGAAGCACGATTGACCGGTTGAAGCGGACCATGATCGCCACCGAGAGCGGCGCGCAGATCCCTATTGCCCAGGTAGCGGACATAAAGCTCCTGTCCGGTCCAGGGATGATTCGCGATGAGAACGCAAGGCTTAGCGGATATGTTTATGTCGATATATCGGGGCGCGATGTCGGCGGCTATGTTGAGCAAGCAAAAAAAGTCGTAAGCACTCATGTTTCTCTGCCGCCGGGGTACACCCTTGTCTGGAGCGGACAATATGAAAACATGCTGCGGGTGAGGGCAAGGCTCCTTGTAGTAGTACCGGTCACAATACTGATTATATTCCTTCTGATCTACTTCAATACGCGTTCGGTGGCAAAGACCCTGATCATTTTCCTGGCCGTTCCCTTTTCGGCTGTCGGAGCCATCTGGCTCCTGTATCTGCTCGGATATAACATGAGCATTGCCGTTTGGGTCGGCCTGATCGCACTCATGGGAGTCGATGCGGAGACAGGGGTATTCATGCTCCTCTACCTCGATCTCGCTTATTATTCCAGGCGGGACCAGGGGCTTATGAAAACGAAGGAGGACCTGCGCGACGCTATTGTCGACGGGGCGGTCAAAAGGCTGCGTCCCAAGTTCATGACGGTTGCGGTCATGTTCATGGGCCTGGTGCCTATAATGTGGTCCACGGGGGCCGGGTCCGATGTAATGAAGCGCATCGCGGCCCCTATGGTCGGCGGCATTTTCACATCCTTTATCATGGAACTGCTGGTTTATCCGGCAATTTATGAAGTGTGGCGCCGGCGCTTCCACCTGAAAAAAGACGCTCGTCCATCAGGGGAAGTCCCGGCTTGATCCGGAAACGGAAAGTGCGGGCTTTACCCGCGATTTGGCTTCAAGCAACCATGGAGAAGAAAATGAGAAAGATTAAACTGATCGTGCTTTTGGGGATAACATTGGGGCTGCTCACTTTTGGCTGGAACATGCCCGGGATTGCACAAGCGGAATCTCAGAGCAATTGTCCGGTCATGAACGGAAAAATCGATTCAAAATACTTTGCGGATTATCAGGGTAAGCGCATTTATTTTTGCTGCTCTGGCTGCATCGAGGAATTCAAAAAAGACCCGGAAAAGTACCTGAAGAAGATGGAGGCCGAAGGGGTAACCCCGGAGAAAACGCCCTAATCCATAGACCAACGTCGCCGTCATGCAGGGTGGGCACGTCGTTATCGTGCCTACCCTATAGCGTCAGCCCTGTGCCACTGGTCTCAACACCGCGCGGATGGAGATTTGCCACATCCGTTTTTGATTCAAAACTTCTCGTATTAAGGAACGACCTTCTTTTCCGAAAAGGCGCGGGCCAAGACCGATTAAGACTTATGAATCTGCGTCAACGTGCCGATAAAATCCTCGTATGATAGACTTTGGACAATCGGTTACCGAAAAGCGAACCTTTTCTATACATGGTTACACATCAAAGACCGAAGCGCCGCTCGCCGGCGCATCCTTCGACAAGCTCATGGCGGGCAACCCGCGCACACCCGTTCTCGACGCTCCGCGAGGCGGGGCCGGCTGCGGGTGGCCTGAAAGGATTCTCGATCTGCAGACCCATATCTGAGGCGAAAAACGGGAAAATGAATGAAACTCAGTTCAATGAAGATCTGGAAAGACGCTCGGGCAAGGATCGCCGCTCCAGGCCCACTTCGCCGTTCACCATTAAGAGTCTCAAAGGCTCCAGGCAGCACTTCCGGAGAAAGGAAGATACCCGAAAACTCTTTTTCGTCGATCTGTACAGTCCACTCTCGGTAGCTGCGCTGCTCTTTACCCTGGGTCTTTCGACAACGGACGCCTTTCTCACCCTGGTGCTGGTCGGAAAGAATGTCGAAGAGTTGAATCCGGTTATGGATTTTTTCCTGAAACTGGGCCCCTTTCAGTTCATAATGGCTAAATGGCTTTTAACGGCTTTTGGCCTGACCACGCTGCTAATACTCAAGAACTATTACCTCTGGCACGGTAAGGTCAGGGCTGCAGTCTTGCTGTTCATATTCCCCTTACTCTACCTGGTGCTGGTAACCTACGAGATTTTGCTGGTAGTGAAAGGATGATCGGATTGAAACTGAGACGGGCGTCGATTTCGATCTTGAGCCTGGCTGCGGCCCTTGTAATTTTGGCTATGGGCGGCTGCACGTCAATCGGCGGGGTAAAGCTCGGGGGCGCCGGAGAGGCCGGAATGGCGAGAACAGACGCAGGTTGGTGGTACGCCAGCTTTCGAATCGACTGGCCCCAGGATGAAGAAGACCCTTCGCTGGACACGGATTTGCTGATCGCGCACAGGATAATTAGTCCCGTACTGAATCAACACAAAAAAGAAATCCTCCTGTGGCGCTTTCATAGGAGGGCAGCGCGGGATGAGGCCGGACATCGGTTTAGTTTTATCTTCTACTCCACTGCGGCAAATGCCCGCAAGATCTACGCGGCAATCAACTCCAGCGACGTTCTCAAGCAGTTGGAGGCAGAAGGCGTGATCCTTCGGGTCATCCTTGACAATACGAACACCATCGCCAGACCCGGCATGGAAGCTACCAGCGACAAAAACTGGTCTCTTCCCCTCCAGAAGGCGTGGCCGTATTTTATTATGGGTGTCAGCCAAACATGGCTTGACCTGATTTCCCAGTATGCCGAAGACGGACGCAGGAAACCCCTTACCCCTGCCGAAATGCGGGCTTTCTATAGGGAGATCAGCCAGGAAGTGGAAGCGACCTGGAGAAAAGAGGGAGGCCATGCTTTTCTACACCACCTGAATGCCCTTTTCGGGTACGGTCCGGTCAATCTTCCGGGCAAGACCGAAATGAGGTTTTAAAGAATCTAATATTCCCGTATTATACGCCCCACCTGTTTTCCGGCTCCCCCCTTGCCCCAGGTGTTTTGAATTGCTAAGCTTCTGGAATTTGAAGCACTGGACTCAGTCTGTCCAAATACCGGCTTTTCATGTCTTCGAGAGAGCTCAATGACCAAGGCCAAAAAAATATTGATATGGGTGGTTTCGGGGGTGGCAATCCTCCTGATTCTGCTTACAGCGTTGACGCTGCCCCTTCCGCATATTCTCGACACCAACGCAATCGGCAGGAACCTGGCGGTCGAACTCGAAACGCGGTATCACCTGCGCTCGGAGCGAATTAAGATAAGCTTTCTGCCCTCCCCTAACGTTGTCATGTACGACGTTAGAACGACCGTTCCGGAGACCCTCACTGTATCGGTCGATACGGTCTCCATTCATCCCAGGATTCTCCCACTGTTTACAGGCGAATTCTCACCTGCCGAGATCGAGCTTCTTAATCCGAGGGTCACCGCCAGGCTGCCGGAGCAATCGTCCGAAACCGCGCCAAAGTCCTCTTCTCAGCGACTTCTGCACCTCAAAGAAAAGATTTCTCAGTTCCAGGCGACACTTTTGGCTGCAATGCCCGGCGTGGTTATCGACATTCGTAACGGGGGGCTGGAACTCTACGCCGGTCAAGACCGCGACTTTTTTTTCGAAGAGATCGACGTCAAGGCCTCCCGTCATGACCAAAGGGTCGATTTCGAGTTGACGAGCGGCAAATCCGATCTCTGGCAGGCCCTTACATTCAGCGGACGCTTTGACTTTGACACCCTGAAGAGTTCAGGAGAGCTGAATTTGACCGGTGGCAACCCCAGGGACCTTTTGCGGTATCTCAATGTGCCCTTGTCCGGCAGAATTGTCGATTCGCAGATAGATCTGGCTCTTACGCTTTCCACAACCGGTCCCAAAAGTGTCCACGCAGATTTCACGGCCTCAGTCCCGCAATTTACCCTCGACGGCGAACCTCAAAATACCGTCATGAGCAACGGCGCTCTTGCCGGCGCATTTGTCGTGGACAATAATGGCTTAAACGTTTCTCTTTCACGTTTTCAGTTCGATTATCCGCGTCTAAACCTTACAGCAAGCTACGTCGAAAGATACTCCGATCATGACGTCACATTGAACATAGACGGAAAGGAGACTGACGCTGCTTCCGTGCGGAGCGTTATGCTGGCCGTGTATAAGGAAGACCCCGTGGTCCGGCGAATTTTCGAAATCATCCGTGAGGCAGAAGTACCGGAGATCCATTTCAACGCGCACGTAAATAGCGCTTCGGACCTTAAAAAACCCGAAAACTTCACTATTAAGTGTTCAATTGAAAAAGGAGTCGTTTTTGCTCCCAAAGCCGAGTTGCTCGTATCCAACGTCAGCGGAAAGGTGACGATCGAGGATGGGATACTGAACGCAACTGACATCTCAGGGCAAACGGCTGGTTCTTCAACCAGCAACGGAGCGCTGAGAATCGGGCTGCAAAAGGACGACTCGACGTTCCACCTGGATCTTCCGCTTATAGCTGATCTCTCCGAACTGCCCGAAGTTCTGAAAAGGGTTGTCCGCAGCGAGGCTTTCAAGCGCGAACTGTCACAAATTACAGATGTGAGCGGTAAAACGCAGGGGAGACTCGTTCTTGGTGAAAGTCTGCACGCAGTCAGGGTTAGAGTGGAAACCGGACCGTTTCAGCTCAGCGGCCGGTACAGCCGCATTCCTGATCCGATTCATCTTGAAGGCTCTTCTTTCCTGCTCGATGGGTCGAAAATATCGATGGCGTCTTTGGCCGGGAAAAGCGGAAAGTCGAGTTGCGAGCGGATAGATCTGAACTACGACTGGGGCGAGGAAAAACTTCTGGAGATCGACTCTCAGGCAAGGTCCGTTTTTTCCATGGATCTTCTAAACCCTTACCTGCGGGCGCAGGAATACTGGAAAGCCTTCCTGGACGGCCCATCGACAGGGTTGCTCGTATTCAACTCTCTCCGGTTCAGCGGCCCGCCCGCAGACCGCTCCAAATGGGTTTTCAATGCCGGTGGTTCGGTCGAGGACGTTGTTGTTCAGACCAAGCGATTAAACAGCCCTCTGACCTTGAAAACCGGCGCATTCGAGATAAACGGTGAGAACCTCGCGCTCAGGGAAATCAGCACTGTTCTGGCGGATTCATCCCTGGTAATTTCAGGAACCGTTACAGGCTACCCGGATCGTGTAAGAAATGTAGATCTGCGATTGAGTGGCCGGCTCGGCCCCGAGGGGAACAAAATTGCCGCTTCGCTTGCTGGGCTTCCGAACTCACTCAGGGCCATCGCGAATCTGAATCTGGACAACTCGCGCCTGACCTGGGACAAGGGATCGAAAACGGCCTTTCAGGGGGAAATAGAGCTTCCCGGCGGGCCCCGGATTGCGATCAATCTGGTCAAGACGCCCCAGGAACTCTCCATAGAGGACCTCATCATAAAAGATCAGGATTCGGACGCCACCATTTCGATGAATTCCGGGCAGAATCAGCTCAAGATCGGGTTTTCCGGAACGCTCAGCAACAAAACGGCTGACCGGCTCCTCATAGAAAACAAACTGCTTACAGGACCGATAGAGGGCAAATTCAAAGCCCACCTCTATCTCGATACTCCCGAGAAATCGATTGCTCAGGGTGAGGTCAGGATTTCCGGGTTTCAACTGCCGATCAACCTCCCCGTGCCGGCGCGGATTGAAAGCGCGGCGATCCAGGCCGATGGAAACAAAATAGATGTAAAATCGGCCATGATAAGTTGGAACGGAAGCAGGCTGAGTCTTCTTGGGAGCATCACAATCACCGGGGGCGCCTATCTTGTGGAGATGAATGCTCTTGCCGATACTTTCGACCTGGACAGCATCTTCAAATCCAGAGAGAGCATTGCGAGCGAAAGGGAAAACTCCGCGCGTCCAGACCCCGGGGCTTCGAAAAAAGCATGGGAAGCCCCTGTCAGGGGTACTATCCGGGTAAGGAGCGAGCAGCTTTCCTTTGGAAAGCTTACCTGGAACCCAGCCGAAGCTGATGTCGTCTTGAACCCCGGCTCCATCGAGGTTCGGTTGAACCAGGCCAATCTTTGCGGGATATCCACTCCCGGCACCATCACGGTCACTCCGGAGGGCCTGAATATCTGGCTCAGCCCATCGGCAAAAGACCAGAACTTCGAATCGACCCTGGCCTGCCTGTTCAATGCACAGCATATTCTTTCGGGCAATTACACGCTCACCGGAAACCTTGCCGCGAAGAGAAAGGACGGCAGTTTGGCAGAATCGCTTGAAGGTGAGTTAGAGCTAAAAGCAAAGGACGGACGCATTTTCCGGTTTGATGCATCCTCAAAGTTAATTGCGTTGCTCAGCATCACCGAGATCTACAGAGGCGTACTCCCGGACCTCGTCCACGAGGGCTGCACGTACAACTCCTTGACGGCGAAAGGAACAATAAAGAACGGAAAGCTCGTCCTGTCTGATGCGGTCGTTGATGGCCCGTGCCTCAAAATGGTCTTTCATGGAGAGATCGATCTCGTCAGGAAAAAAGTTGACGTTGTCGCCCTCGTCGCTCCGATGCGCACCGTGGAGAGGGTGGCAGGGGCGGCCCCCCTTGTCGGGAAGCTCCTCGATGAAGCTTTCGTAACTGTGCCGGTCAGCATAAGCGGAGACCTGTCCGATCCGACAGTGGTTCCGCTTTCCCCCAGCGCTGTAGGCGAGGAATTATTCGGGTTCATGAAAAGGGTCTTCAAGCTGCCGTTTGTTATTTTTTCACCCTCCCCTTCAAAATAATAGCAAGCCATAGTACGGATGGTTCAAAGCGGGCAAATCAGGTGCCACGCCTGCTGTAAACCAGAATTCTCACGCCATTTCCCGGCGGCATTCCCGATACAGTGATTGGCATTCGGACAATTTCAGACTATTATTTTATAATGAGTGAGATTATTCGAGGACGATTTTGAATCCGCCGTCTCGATGAGTTTGAGAAGCGCAACTTCTCGCTGTCGAACAGTTGGATTTAGAGATGAACAGGTTGTGTAGAGTTAATAATGGAAACACATTCCTTCCGAATAAAGGGCATGTGCTGCGGCGAAGAAGTAGGGCTGTTGAAATCCGAGGTGGCGCCTCTGATCGGAGGCGATGAGAGGCTCTCTTTCGATCTGCTGCGAAGCCGGATGACGATCGTTGGCAGTCTCGACGACAACGTTGTGGAGAGGATCAGGACGGCCGTAGCCAGGACAGGGATGGAGGCGGTCCTATCGGAGGAGCGTTGTTCTGCCGGCGTATGCGCAGCGGAAGTCGAGAGCACCTGGGAAAAGCATGGGAGACTTTTCTCATGCCTTGTGAGCGGTTTTTTCCTGCTGGCGGCGTTTATTGCTCAGGCAATCCTCCAGGGGAACATATTAGCCCCACTGGCCGGGGAAAGCGCGGCCGGCGCCCCGATCTTTGCTGTTGTCCTCTATCTTGCTTCAATCCTGGCAGGAGCTTGGTGGGTTTTCCCCAAAGCCCTTTATGCGGCCAGGAAACTCAGGCCCGATATGAACCTTCTAATGACCGTGGCGGTCCTCGGCGCAATTGGTCTTGGCGAATGGCTGGAGGCGGCCTCCGTAAGTTTTCTTTTCTCCCTGGCGCTTCTGCTCGAATCATGGAGCGTAGGCAAGGCAAAACGGGAAATCACCGCGCTTTTGGATATCACTCCGCCAATGGCCCGCTTAATATGCCCCAATGACGGGAACATCGAGGAAAAACCTGTTGGCGAAATTCCGGTCGGCGCAACCATCGTGGTGCGGCCTGGCGAACGAATCCCACTTGACGGCGTAATTGTGCGAGGGGTCACCTCGGTAAACCAGGCGCCCTTAACCGGTGAGTCCGCCCGCATAGAAAAAGGACCAGGCGCGGAGGTCTTTGCCGGAACAATCAACGAAGAAGCTACGATAGAGTTCCGTTCCACGCATCCGGCATCAGGCACCACACTGTCGAGAATCATCCGCATGGTGGAAGAGGGCCGCTCCAGGCGCGCTCACGTTGAGCAGTGGGTGGAGAAGTTCGCCAGGGTCTACACTCCCTTTATGATGCTGGTAGCGCTGGCCATTGTGACTGTCCCCCCAATTTTCACAGGCGGGGATTGGGCGAAGTGGTTCTACCAAGGGCTGGTCGTACTTGTTATCGCTTGCCCGTGTGCGCTTGTGATATCGACTCCGGTGACTATTGTGGCAGCGCTGAGTTCGGCGGCCCGAAACGGTGTACTGGTGAAAGGCGGCGCCTACCTGGAAGCTCCGGCGCGGCTAAAAGCGATTGCTTTCGACAAGACTGGGACGGTAACCTTCGGCGAGCCTGCTGTAAAGCAGGTCCTACCGGTCGGCAATCACAGCGAGAACGGCCTTCTGGCAAACGCAGCCGCCATAGAGGCGCACAGCACGCACCCGGTCGCGCGGGCCATCATGAGGTATGTCGAATCCAGAGGCATTCGCGCCACGGTTGCTGACAGCTTCACTATTTTGCCGGGCCAGGGAGCCGAAGGGTTAATCGGCGGGAAAACTTACTGGATCGGCAGCCACAGGATGCTCGAGAGGTGGCAGTTGGAGAGCCCGGTCTTCCATGACGCGATCAGCAGGATCGAGGAGGCCGGAAACTCGCTCATGGTGATGTGGTGCGACGATCATGTCTGCGGACTGGTAAGCGTTGCCGACCAGGTGCGCCCTGAAGCACCCCGGGCCGTTGCCCTTCTCAAAGCTCTCGGCCTGGAAAAAGTGGTCATGATCAGCGGCGACAACCGAAAAACCGTCGAACTGATCGCTACGGCCGTTGGAGTAGATGAATTCCATTCTGAATTGCTGCCCGAGGATAAAGTCCGGCTGGTCTCGGAACTCAAGATGAAATTCGGCGGGATTGCTATGGTCGGAGACGGAATCAACGACGCACCGGCATTGGCCGCCGCAACCGTAGGGATCGCCATGGGGGCCATGGGCTCGGATGCTGCAATCGAAACCGCCGACATAGCGCTCATGTCCGATGACCTGTCCAAAATACCGTGGCTTATCCGCCACTCCAGAAAAACGATGGCCGTAATAAGGCAGAACGTGTTTTTCGCCCTTGTCGTAAAGGCCCTGTTCATATGCATGGCCGCCGCCGGTGTTGCGACCCTGTGGGAGGCGATTGCCGCCGACATGGGTGCTTCGCTCCTTGTCATCTTCAATGGGCTGCGCTTGCTGAAGATTACTCGCGGGGACGGCGGCAAAGAATATCCTGCGCTCAGTCGCTCCGAGTTAGCCTGCAGCACCAGCCCGGTGCTATGAGGCACGACTTTTAATCTTAGGTGGCGGGGACGATAAACCGGAACCAAATCATTTATGCCGCGACAAGGAATCCAGCCCCGCTAAAATGTCACTGAAATCCTCGGGCAGTGGCGCTGTTGCCGAAACAGCGGCGCCTGTGACCGGATGGGTGAACTCAAGCCGAATCGAGTGCAGCATCTGGCGTTGCGCCTTTAACAGCAGCTCGCGCACCGGGGCCGATTTGATGTTTCTCGCCCGCCTTTTACCACCTCCATAGGTCTCGTCGCCAACCACTGCGTGTCCGATGTGGCTGAGGTGCACCCTGATTTGATGTGTCCTGCCGGTTTCAATCTGTACCCTTAGAAGTGCCGTTTCCTCCCACTCCTTTTCGACACACCATCGTGACAGGGCCTCGCGGCCCCTGTACTGAAGGACTACTATTTTTTTTCGGTCTCTCGGATCTCTGCCGAGCAGGGACGCAACCTCTCCCTCTCGCTTGGCCGGTACCCCATACACCAGGGCGATGTATTCCTTTTTGACTCCCCTCTCCTTGAATTGCCTCACCAGGTTCAGATATGCACCATTACTTTTTGCGATAACGAGCGCCCCGGAGGTATCTTTATCCAGGCGGTGAACTATTCCGGGGCGAAGGGGGGAACCCTGGACGGCCAGACGCGTTGTATGAGCGAGCAGTCCATGTACGAGCGTCCCTTCGGCATGGCCCGCCCCGGGATGAACTACCAGGCCCGGCGGCTTGTTCACTATGAGCACGTCCTCATCTTCGAAAAGAATGTCCAGGCGCATCTGCTCGGGCTTGAGTGCCTCATCGGATCGCGGCCGGGGAACCCTTGCCATAACGAGGTCGCCCGCCCGTGTCTCGTAGCTCGGCTTTACGGGAGTTCCATTTACCCGGACCAGATCTTCTTTGATCAGCTTTTTGAAATGGCTGCGCGAAAGGTCCCCGATCACCCTGCTCAGAAACAGATCGAGCCTTTGCCCGCTCTGTTCGTTCGAGACCACGAAAGAATACTCGTCGATTTGATTTGCCGTCTCTGTCAATGGAGTCCGCCCAGAAGCCACGCTCCTCTGCGATTCGCTGGATACGGCTTACTATTCTTGCCGTTTATCTACCTGCTCTTCCGCCACCCCCGGCAAATGGAAGGAGAGCCTGATTGCCATGATTTAGGAACGCAAGGCTGTTCGGGAAGGTACTCCAAAGCGCAGCAAATCACATCCCTTAAATCATAAGCTTACTGTTCGGCATATCGCCCGAAAACCTTGCCAAACGATTTGGCCAATCGTCATTTTGAGCAAACAACCAAATACTACTGAAACGATCTTTTTTTCCATTATAATATGACATTGGACCTGCCCGGGAAACGAAGGGATGTATAGCGCCCCGAAGATGCACAATGCTGGAAATTAGGCAAATTTGCGCAATGTTTTTGCCTGCACATGGATTATTATGTAAATTCAGATACTTCGCTAATTTTCCGCTTTTACTCGTGTCTTACCGTCTTTCGGGATTCGAGCCGTTGCCTGAAAGCCCATGAGCAGCCAAGCATTGATAAATCTTAGGTTAAAACGCCAAGTTGCCAGCTTGTTAAAAAAATCTCTTGACTTGGAATGCCGGTTTTTGTACTCTCACCTAAAATGACACAACCTGAGCACCCCCGGCGAACTGATATACCAAGCCGGATCTGCCACTGAGGTCTTGGGTTGCAAGATGGCTCTTTGAGAAAAGTGGAGGTGGGCGGCCAAACGTGAAATCTTGCGCAGCTTGCCTGCCCTGCGCCTGTTAAAATAATGGCTTCACGGTATAAAGGCGTTTTCAATCGTGCAGGTGGATAAGAAGCCTGTGCGCTGTCAATGTGACATCTACTTGTTGTTTGTATGGTAGTTTTGAATCTCTCACTCTTTTCGTGCTGGTAAATGGAGGAAAACGCTATGGCTGAAGCCAGTCCCAAGAAGAGTGCCGATGACGGGAAAGACCCCCGTTACAAAGGCATCGACCGCGTTCTAAAAAGACTGCAATTCAAACAAGACGCCCTGATTGAAGTGCTCACCTCGGCTCAGGAGGGTTTCGGTTACCTGCCCGAGGAGGTGATGATCTACGTTGCAAGGCAGCTCAAACTGCCATTCAGTTGGGTCTACGGAGTTGCCACCTTCTATCATTTCTTTTCCCTCAAACCGCAGGGAAAACACAACGCAATCGTATGTCTCGGAACTGCCTGCTACGTCGGACGAGCAAACGACATAGTGGACGCGATTTCCAAAGAGTACAGCCTGGAGCCCGGTCAGACCTCGCCGGACGGCGAGTTCACCCTGACCACGACCCGCTGCCTTGGATGCTGCGGGCTTGCGCCGGTGGTCGTATTCGAGAACCAGGTTCTTGGCAAGGAAACCCCGGAGACCACCGTTGACAAGATAAGGTTTGTTCTTGCCGGCGGGACACTGGGGAACGTCGCGCCCGAGGCGGTACAGGAGGAAACTGCGACGGCCTAGTCGATGCAGAATCGGTTACAGCGTGATTTTTGCTCGTCTTCAAAGTTGAGACCGTGAATCGTTCAGAACTCAAGGAGAATACAGCGTTATGAACCGACAGGAACTCTTGGAAATGGCCCAGCAAGAACTGGACCGTCAAAAGCAATTCCGCTGCCGGCTGCTCGTCTGTGCCAGTACTCCCTGTATATCTTCCGGAGCGCTTGCAGTAGAGGACGCCTTGAAGAAAGCCGTGGAAGCCGAGGGGCTTCAGACCGAGATCGAAACGGTCGGGACCGGCTGTCTTGGTCCGTGCAGCCGCGGCCCTCTGGTCACAATTCAGTTCCAGGGAAAACCGGACGTCATCTACGAAGGGGTAACCGTCGAGCTTGCGCCGCTGATAATTGCTAAGCACCTTAAAGGTGCATCGGTCCCAGAACTCGATGCCAACGCAATCCCGAGCAATTGGCCTTTTTTTGCCAAACAAACGAAACTGGTCCTTGCCGAAAGCGGCACGTTGGACCCGGAGAAGATCGAGAGCTACATAGGTAGAGGCGGCTACACCGCTATAGGACAGGCTCTGCGGGAAATGAACCCTGAGGAAGTTTGCGCCACGATGGTTAAAAGCGGCCTTCGCGGACGCGGCGGGGCGGGTTTTCCCACCGGCCTCAAATGGGATATGGTCCGCAAGGCCCCCGGTGAGCGCAAGTATGTAGTTGCAAACGGCGACGAGGGCGACCCCGGTGCTTACATGGACCGCACCCTTATGGAATCCGATCCCCACCGGGTACTGGAAGGGATGGCCATAGCGGGTTTTGCAGTGGGCGCAGACCAGGGATTTATCTATGTACGCGGTGAATATCCTCTGGCGGCAAAGCGCTTAGAGAAAGCAATCCGGCAAGCGGAGCGCAAAGGCCTGCTCGGCAGCCGCATCCTGGACAGCAACTTCAATTTCCGGATCGATATCCGCATGGGCGCGGGCGCATTCGTGTGCGGCGAGGAAACGGCCCTCATGCAGTCGATCATGGGACGCCGCGGGCAGCCCGTACCCCGCCCGCCTTATCCGGCAAACCGCGGCCTGTGGGGCGGCCCGACCCTGATCAACAACGTTGAAACATTCGGAAACATTACGTGCATCATTCTAAAGGGCGCCGATTACTACGCCTCTTTTGGTACCGAAAAGACCAAGGGCGCCAAGATTTTTGCTCTCGCCGGTAAAGTAACTAACACCGGCCTCATTGAAGTCCCCATCGGGATTACCCTGCGCGAGATCGTCTATGACATAGGCGGTGGCATTCCGGGCGGGCGTCCGTTCAAGGCGGCCCAAACCGGGGGGCCTTCGGGCGGCTGCATCCCGGCGGAATTTCTCGATGTTCCAATAGACTATGAAACCCTTCAGAAGCTCGGTTCCATTATGGGTTCAGGTGGTCTGATCGTAATGGACGACCAGAGCTGCATGCCGGACGTGGCCAAGTTCTTCATGGAATTCTGCATGGATGAGAGCTGCGGTAAGTGTGGTCCGTGCCGGGGCGGAACGGTGCAGATGCACCGCATGCTCACCAAGATTACCAACGGCAGCGCGACGATGGAAGACCTGACAAAGCTTGAGGAACTCTGTTTGATGGTGAAGGAGACCAGCCTGTGCGGGCTTGGAAATACCTGTCCAAATCCCATCTACAGCACGCTCCGCTATTTCAGGGATGAATACGAGTCGCACATAATCGACCATCACTGCAAGGCCGGAGTCTGTCAGTTCACGGAAAAGCCGCTCAGAATCGCTGTGGCATGATCCAACAAGCATGAATTTCCAATGGAGGCGCAAAAATGTCAATTGTCACACTTACCATTAACGATAAACTAGTCAGCGCCCCGGCAGACGCCACGCTCCTTGATACCATAAAGGAACAGGGTATAGACGTTCCTACTCTGTGCCATCTCAAGGGACTGAGCGAACGTGGCGGGTGCCGCCTCTGCGTCGTAGAGATGGTCGGCAGTCCCAGGTTGTTTGCCTCCTGCGTGACTCCAGTTGCCGAGGGAATGGTGGTTCTGACCCATACCGACAGGTTGCTCAAATACCGCCAGATGATGATCGAACTGCTCCTGGCGGAACGTAACCACGTTTGCGCAGCCTGCGTACAGAACACCCATTGCGAACTGCAGACCCTGGCCGCAAACCTCGGGGTCACCAGTGTTCGCTACGATTACATTTCCCCGGATTTACCAATGGACGCCAGCCACGAACGCTATGTCATGGACCATAACCGCTGCGTTCTGTGCGGCAGGTGCAACCGGGTATGCGACGAGGTGGAAGGCGCGCACACGCTGGATATGTGCGGGCGCGGCATCCAGTCAAAAGTCATTGCGGGCATGAATCAGCCTTGGGGGACCAGCCGGAGCTGCACCAGTTGCGGCAAATGTGTCCAGGTCTGCCCGACCGGCGCTCTTTTCAAGAAGGGCTCGAGCGGGTCGGAAATGGTCAAGCAGCACGACTTTCTGACTTGGATTCTGGATGGTCGTGAAAAGAAGATTTGGCACTGGTCCTGATAAGAGGAGAGGCTTAGCATGGCAACATCGACGAACAGCAAACCTCGGCTGGCTACCGTGTGGTTGGGCGGGTGCGCCGGCTGTCACATGAGTTTATTGGACCTGGATGAACGAATCGTGGATGTGCTCGGTCTGGTCGATCTGGTCTATAGCCCGGTCGCCGACATTAAAAAGTTTCCCGACGGTGTCGACGTAACACTGGTCGAGGGATCTTGCTGCAATAGCGAGAACGTGCACCTGGCCCGTGAACTCAGAGAGAGAAGTAAACTGGTTGTTGCCTTCGGTGACTGCGCGGTTACGGGAAATGTCCCGGGAATGCGCAATCGGCTGAAGCTCCAAGACATACTGGACGAGGTCTATGAAGGCCCGGGGCCGGCCCCGCCCGCTGAGGGCAATTTACCGATCCTGCTGCCCAAAGTGGTGCCCCTGCACCAGGTGATCCCGGTCGATATTTTCCTGCCCGGCTGCCCACCGGATCCTGAGAGAATCTGGGCTGCCATTACGGCAATACTCAAGGGTGGACCGGTCGAGCTGCCTGTTGAAATGCGCACTTTCGGCTAGCTCCATTGGATTGGGAGGACGATGATCTCGTCATACGTCCCGGCGGAAACTCGAAATAAATAGAGAAGGACGAGTATGGCACAGACTATAACAATCGAACCTATCACTAGAATTGAGGGCCACGGAAAGGTAACGATTCACCTGGATGACGCAGGGCTTGTATCCGACGCGAAGTTCCATGTGGTTGAGTTCCGCGGCTTCGAAAAGTTTTGTGTGGGGCGCACTTTCCCGGAAATGCCGGCCATCACAATGCGAATTTGCGGTATTTGCCCGATCAGTCATATGCTGGCATCCGCAAAAGCCTGTGACGGCATTCTGGGCGCCAAGATACCTCCGGCGGCAAATAAGCTGCGCCGTTTGATCAATCACGCTCAATATACACAGAGCCATGCGCTCAGCTTCTTTCACTTGAGCGCGCCCGACCTGCTGCTCGGAATGGAGAGCAACCCTGCTACCCGCAACGTAGTCGGACTGATCCAGAAGTTCCCGGAACTGGCGGTAAAAGGCGTCAGGCTGCGCGCATTCGGTCAAAACATAATCAGAATGCTTGGCGCAAAGGCCATCCATCCGGCTTGGGCCGTCCCCGGCGGAGTACGGGAAGCTCTTACCCTGGATCAGATCGACACGATCAGGCAAGGTCTGCCGGAAGCGTTCGATACCGCTGAGGCTGCCGTTAACCTGCTCAAGGACAACTACGACAACTTCAAGGACGAGATCAGAACCTACGGCGATTTCCCCAGCCTTTTCATTGGCCTGGTTACGCCCGAAGGCGGTCTCGAGCATTACGACGGGGTACTCCGGGTCATGGATGCCGAAGGCAGGATTATCGAACCGGGCTTGTCCACAGACAAGTATCGGGAGATAATCGGCGAGGCCATCGAACCCTGGAGCTACATGAAGTTCCCCTACTTCAAACCGGGTGGATACGGAAACGGCGCCGGCCTGTACCGCGTCGGCCCGCTTGCGCGGATCAACATCTGCGACTTTGCAGGCACTCCCCGCGCCGACCGGGAGATCCGGCAATTCAGAAGACTAGGGGGCGGCAAGCCCGTGCTGGGCAGTTTCCATGCCCATTACGCGCGCCTGATCGAACTCCTGTTCTCGCTCGAAAAGATCCAGGAACTGATCGAAGACCCGGAGCTTTTCAATCCGCATATTCGGGCTATCGCGGGCGCAAACGAGCCCATGGGCATCGGGATCATGGAAGCCCCGCGCGGAACGCTGATCCACGAGTACCATGTGGATGACTACGGCATAATGACAAAGGCTAATTTGATCGTGGCCACCGGCAACAACAACCAGGCGATCAACAAGACCGTACAGCAGATCGCACAGGCATATATGACCGGCAAGACCAAGATCACTGAAGGCATGATGAACCGAGTCGAGCATGGAATCCGGCTCTACGATCCATGCTTGAGCTGCGCGACGCACGCGGTCGGCCAGATGCCGCTGCACTTCCAGGTGTTTGATCACACGGGCGTCATGGTCGAAGAGAAGATAAGGGATTAAGACCTGCCTTGGCACGATTGGCTTGAGCCAATTTTGTCCATTGCTGTGAACTTAACCCTATGGGCCAATTCGCCATCCTGCTGAGCCCATGGGACGGGTCGGGCGAACTCAAAACCTCGCCCGACCCTTACCGACATCCAAGTTCAGCGATTAGCCTCTCGCTGCGCTAACCGCTGGCCGGTCATATACAAGATGGTCCTGATTCTTGCCTATGGAAACAGCCTGCGCAGAGATGACGGCGCAGGCTTTGTTTTGGGTGACATCGTCGAGCGTATGCTTTCCGAAGCGGGATTTGAGGTCGATCGGATCGACTCTCACCAGCTCGAGCCGGAGTTTGCCCTGGACATCAGCGGCGAGAAGATCTCAGCCGTTTTATTCATCGACGCGCGCGCTCTCCCTGACGCACATCGCGCAGATGACCTGCACGTTCAGGTCCGCCGGGTTACTTCGGCCGAAAACGCATCCCCCAGCATGGGTCACCATCTGAACGCCCCAACCCTTCTCGCCTACGCCGGGTTCCTCTTCAAAAAAGAGCCTCCAGCCTGGCTGATCACCGTTCCCGGAATAGACTTCGATCATGGGGAGGGGCTGAGCGAGACCGCACAGCAGGCCATTCATGAGGCCCCGCAAATATTGCGCGAGTTGATTCCCGATCTGACCCGGAAATTATGATTTCGAGATTGCTTCCGATAATTGAATCTTAAGTGAGTGGAATCTTGATTTGCTATTTACTTATGACGGGAATTGCTTTTGCTCCCTCGATTTCCAACCAGGCCAGGAATAAGAACTTTTTTACTTTAATGCTAATTTCTGAAAAGCCGGCCTTGATTTGCACACTGGGAGAATAAAATATTCTGATGCCGTCGATCTCGGCCGTCAGATATTTGCTTTCCCCCCGGCAAACAGGCTCGCCGATAAGAACTCTTGGGACGTAACTGCCAGTTACGTGCTTTGAGGAACAGGCTCAGCCGCCCATGGCAGGTTCGAGCTGCATTTCTAACGTTATGCAACCGGAACGCCTTGAAATGTAATCTATCGCGCTGCTGCAGATCTTAAACATACTGCCCCCGGGTCGATGTTTACCTGCGATTTACGGCCTTCAGTAAAGTCCATTCTTTTTAAAACCCAACTTGTATTTGCGAAGCTTTCTCAACAGGGTGGTCCGATGGATTCCCAGTGCAGCAGAAGCTAGATAAAGGTTCCCATTGTACTGTTCCATCACCTGGGAAAGAATCTTTTTTTCATAGCAATCCACAGCGCACCTGTAGTCGCCATCCCAAACCAGGGGAGTTTTATCCGGAACCGGCGATACCATCTCAAGTTCATCGAGAACATGTTCATTGGTGATCCTGGCATCGTCGCCTAACATGACCAGCCGTTCCATAATATTGTGCAGTTCGCGCACATTTCCAGGCCAGTGGTAATCCGTTAACGCCTGCACTGCCGACGGGGTCAGCATTTTGTGCACATTGTAGCGGGTTGACAAATCCTGAAGGAAGTGATTTGCCAGTGCGTAAATATCTTCCGGACGATCCCTCAGGGGTGGGATGCGTATGGGGACCACATTGAGCCGATAAAAAAGGTCTTCCCGGAATCTGCCGTCCGCAACAAGGTCCTTCAAGCTGCGATTGGATGCGGCTACAAATCTCACATCTACTTTTTCTGAAATATTACTCCCAACGCGGTAGATTTCTTTTTCCTCCAGGACTTTGAGCAGCTTGGCCTGCCCACTCAGTGAAACCTCGCTTATCTCATCGAGGAAAAGAGTCCCTCCGGCGGCTGCCTGCAAGAAACCCGGTTTGCCGGTCTTGAGAGCCCCTGTAAATGAGCCTCCCCGGTATCCGAACAACTCTGATTCAAACAGGTTCTCGGGGATGGCCGTCATGTTGACTTTAATAAAGGGCTTGCTTCTTCTGGAACTGAACTGGTGAATTACTGTAGAAAGGACCCCTTTACCCACCCCGGTTTCGCCCAGAATCAATACCGTTGCATCCATGGCCGCCACTTGCACGGCGCGCAGAAAGACCTTCTGCATTATCTTGCTCACCGCCACCATGTTGTCCATGCCGGTGAAAGGAAATGCCGGATTCTCCCCGAGTTGATGCGGCTCATTGCAAAATTCGCTCGGGTAGACTGAAGTTACGACGTAGATTATATCCCCGGCCTGATTGAATATGGGATTTCCAGTCACAAATACCTTCTTCGAAGTGCGAAGGATTCTTTGAGGTATGGTCATGGGGGCTTTGTTTTTGAGGACGAGCAAAGAAACAGACCGGTCGAAAAAATGGTCCTCTTCGAGGGCCTGCATACGTCGGCCGATAACTTCCCCTTCCGGAATTTCGGTCAGTTTCTCGTAAGCCTGATTCACGCCCAAAGTCAAACCTGAACCATCCGTAAGATAAATAGCCGCTCCGCCGGAGCTCGCGACGTCTTTTCCTTCTTCGTTCAGGAGGTCTTTGATCCGGATCATCGCCGGTCCTTGCCAGGGTAAATGAGAGTCAGGAAGGCCAGAATAAACGATAATACTACAGGAATTACCCTCTTGGAACCTTTATAGCAAATACGCCGAAAAAAACAACATTCATTACTTTGTGCAAGCCCGCACTTCAAATCCAGTGCAAAATTGCACAGCCCAGCGTATATTAGTCTTGGGTGAATACCCGAAAGAGCCGCTTTCAACCGCTGAATCAGCTCTTGTCACTTAAAATAAGATAATAATTACAATGGCTTGACGAGAAGCCAGCCCAAACTCGTTCTCTCTGAATTATTCATTTTCTCCGTTGGCACCATTCCTGCTCTTAAAGATATTCACCGATAAACCCAAGAAGCGTTTCATTAATGAACCACCAACCGGGAAGGAGAGTTCTATGAACTTGTTAGGCCCTGTTTTCAAGCGCGAGCCGGGTGAAAGGCAGCCCGGTATACCTCTGGGACCTTTTCAACTGAGACTGCCCTTCATCCACTTTCGTTTTGAAGTAGCGGATTATATCCAGGGATTGATCATGTGCGCCGTGTGTCTCGGCATCATACCCGTCCTGACCGAATACCTTGGAATGCCCTTCGAGATTGCCATAACGATAGTTATTCTGAACGGCTTTCTCTACCTGTGGCATTCTCACCTTGGTGATCCGGTCGTACCGGGATGGATCACCCCTGCGATTCCTCTGCTGCTTGCATGGCTCAAAACATACCCTGAAGGTGTCCCGCGCATGCATGCGCTTATAGCCTTCGAGTTCGAGCTGGGGATACTTTCGCTGCTTCTGGGGGGCACCGGACTGGCGAAAAAGTTCGTCGATCTTGTCCCGGATGCGTTGAAGGCGGGCATTCTGCTCGGCGCCGGGGTTGCGGCCGTAAGGCTGGTTTTTGAAGCGGGTGGCCGCTTCGATCACTATCCCTGGACAATCACGATCGCAATCGGTTTTGCGTTCTTCATTCTTTTCTCAAATTTTTTCAAAACGTTGCGCAGCAAGTCTAAGATCTTGGGCTACATTTCGGATCTTGGGCTCTTGCCTGCTTTGGTGCTTGCCATATTCATTGCGCCGATTTTCCGGGAACTCCCCTGGCCCACCCTTGAGTGGGGATTTACCACCCCGCATTTTATCGAACTTGTTACTCAGTGGAGCCCTTTTTCGTCCAGAATCGGATTTCCGGCGTTTAGTCTCTACGTAGCAGCCGCTCCTCTGGTCTTTGCAACTTACATAGTTCTTTTCGGCGAACTGATTCAGGCGGAGGCCCTCGTCGATGAAGCGCGGGAATTCCGCCACGGCGACGAAGACGTCCATTTCGACGCAAACCGCAACAACATGATCGTCGGCCTTAGAAACATAACCATGTCATTGATAGGGCCGGATGCCTCCATGTGCGGTCCGATGTGGGCGGCCATGCAGGTGGTGGAGTGCGAGCGATACAAGCATGGCAGGGAGGCAATGGACAGCCTCTTCGGCGGTATGGCGTCCTTCCGTTTGGGCACCTTTACCGGATACTTTCTCCTTCCGATAGTCACCCTTGTAAAGCCGATCCTGCCTATAGCACTCTCCCTGACCATGCTCATCCAGGGCTACGTGGCTGTAAGGGTCGGAATCCTGAAGGCCAGGACTTTCAATGATCTGGGAGTGGCCGGAGTAGTTGGCGCTGTGCTCGTCTCCCGCGGGGCGGCTTATGCGTTTGGAGTGGGTATCGTCATGTGCATCCTGATCTACGGCAGGGATTTCTTCCGCAGATGGAATTTATACGACACGACCAAAGACCCCGTTTTCAACGCGAAAATATCGGGTGAGTAAATATGTGTTCCAATCAGTATCAAGTTACAGCTCACTTTCTCAACTCACATGCTCGTTTGATTGAAAAGTAACAGTAAGGAGAAAAAGAATGGCGCTTATGACAGGTGAACAGTACGAAGAGAGTCTACGTAAATTGAAGCTGAAGGTCTACTTGTTGGGAGAGTTGGTCGAGAACGTGGTCGACCACCCCATCATCCGGCCCTCTATGAATTCTGTAAAACTTACTTATGATCTTGCCCAGGACCCTCTCTATGAGGACCTCATGACCGCGACTTCCCACCTCACAGGGAAAAAGGTCAACCGGTTCTGCCATCTGCACAGGAGCACTGACGATCTCGTAAGCAAGGTGAAAATGCAGCGCCTTCTGGGGCAAAAATCAGGGGCATGCTTTCAGAGGTGTGTCGGAATGGACGCGATCAACGCCGTGGACAGTGTCACCTTCGAGATGGATCAGAAGCTGGGCACGAAATACCACGAGCGCTTCAATAAGTTCCTCCTCATGATGCAGGAACAAGACCTGACGGTGGACGGCGCCATGACCGACCCAAAAGGCGACCGCGGACTGCCTCCCCACAAACAACCAGATCCCGATCTTTACGTACGCATTGTTGAGAGGAACGCGGACGGCATTGTCGTGCGCGGTGCAAAAGCGCACCAGACCGGCGCGGTCAACTCACACTGGATTCTGGTCATGCCTACCATAAACATGACCAAGGAGGATGCGGATTACGCTGTCTCCTTCGTTGCTCCGGCCGATGCCAAGGGCATCTACTACATTTACGGCCGCCAGTCCTGCGATACCCGCAAGTTGGAGGGCAGCAAGATAGATGTCGGCAACAGCCAGTATGGGGGACACGAGGCCCTGATGGTCTTCGAAGATGTGTTCATCCCGTGGGAAGATGTTTTTATGGCCGGGGAGTATGAGTTCAGCGGCGCCCTTGTCGAGCGTTTCGCCGGATACCACCGCCAGAGCTATGGTGGCTGCAAGGTCGGCGTGGGTGACGTGCTGATCGGCGCAGCGGCGCTGGCCGCGGACTATAACGGTGCGATGAAGGCTTCCCATATAAAAGACAAGCTCATCGAGATGATGCACCTCAATGAGACCCTTTATGCCTGCGGCATCGCCTGTTCGGCGGAAGGCAACAAGACGGCTTCGGGCAATTACCAGATAAACATGTTGCTGGCCAACGTCTGCAAGCAGAACGTTACCCGTTTTCCATATGAAATTGCGCGCCTGGCCGAAGATATCGCAGGTGGGCTCATGGTGACCATGGCCTCCGAGAAAGACTTGAAACATCCGGTCATCGGCAAGGTGGTCGAGAAGTATTTCCGTGGCGTAGCTTCGGTTCCGACCGAAGACAGGATGAGAATCCTGAGGCTCATCGAGAACATCACGCTGGGAACAGCGGCTGTTGGCTACCGGACGGAATCGATGCATGGAGCCGGTTCACCTCAGGCCCAGAGGATCATGATCTCCCGCCAGGGCAATCTCGAGCAGAAAAAGGCTCTCGCAAAAGCACTGGCCGGGATCAAGGCAGAATTGTCGGTTTGTGCCGGGAAAGCCTGATGTACCGGAGCATCGAGAACATTATCGAAACGGAAATTCGTCCGCGGCTCCAGGCTCACGGCGGCGACATCGAACTGCTTGGGGTCGGGGACGGCGGTACGGTACGGGTACGGCTCATTGGAAAATGCGCCACATGTCCGGCTTCTCAATCAACCGTTGAAAACCTCGTGGAGACAGTGCTCAAGGAAAAGATCCCCTGGATCACGAAGATTATTGTCTCTCAGTCGGTCAGCAATGAACTGATCGGGGAAGCTTTAAAGTTTTTGCGAAAAGGCAAAGGCGTGAGTCCTGATTAATGAAAAGGATAGGCGTCAAGTACTGCGGCGGATGCAATCCCCGGATAGACCGCTCGAAGTTTGTCGATGAACTGGGAAAAAGGCTCGCTGGGGATTTGTCTTTAGCCATCGGCTGCAGCGCGGAAAAGTGGGAATTGGGCGTTCTGGTTTGCGGGTGCTCGGCTACGTGTGCCGACCGGCCGGAAACACGAAGTCTGGCGCTGGAGTGGATTGTCGTGAGCGGGCCGGCCGTCGAATCGGAATCGATTTCTGAAAGTGAACTGGCAACGGTTGTTGCCTTGAAAATTAAAAAATTTTTTGAGGGGAGGCATCCTCATGAAGTGGCATGATTACTACGATCAGCATTTGACAACCGCTTCGGAAGCCGTAAAGGCAATCAAATCCGGCGACCGGGTGGTGCACGCTCATGCCTGCGGTGAACCGAAGTCTCTGGTCGAGGCAATGGTTGGGCGATCGGATGAACTCGAAGGGGTCGAAATTGTACATATGGTAGCCATGGGAAGCGGGCGCTACTGCCTTCCCGAATATGCCCGGTCTTTCCGGCACAACTCTCTCTTTGTAGGGGCCACGACCCGCAAAGCAGTCAATGATGGGCGCGGCGACTACACTCCCTGCTTTTTCAGCGAGATTCCCAGACTGTTCAGGGATGGAATACTGCCTGTAGATGTGGCGCTCATAACTGTTTCACCCCCTGACAAACTCGGTTTCTTTTGCCTGGGCATTTCCGTCGATTACACCAAGCAGGCGGCTTTGAGCGCCAAAACAGTGATAGCCGCCGTCAACCCACAAATGCCGAGGGTGGGCGGGGATTCCTGCCTGCATGCAACGGACATCGATTACTTTGTCCCTACAGGGGAATCTCTCATCGAACTTGCCCCCCCGAAGCTGGGGGAAACCGAGAAGGCGATCGGCGGCCATGTGGCAAGTCTGATAAAGGACGGGGATTGCCTGCAGCTCGGCATTGGCGCCCTTCCGGATGCGGTCTTGAGCTACCTCGGCGAGAAAAATGACCTCGGCATCCACTCCGAGATGATCTCGGATGGCGCCATGAACCTTGTAAACTCGGGGGTCATCACCTGCCGCAAGAAGACTTTTCTGCCCGGCAAGATTGTCATTACCTTTGCCATGGGGACTTCTACTTTTTACGAGTGGCTCAACGACAACACCATGATTGAAGCCTACCCGGTAGATTTTGTAAACGATCCATTCAGAATCGCTCAAAATGACAACATGGTTTCGATCAACTCGGCACTGGCCGTGGATTCAATGGGGCAGGTAGCCGCGACCGCGCTGGGTCCGATGCAGTACAGCGGAGTAGGCGGACAGGTGGACTTTGTGCGAGGCGCATCCCGCTCGAAGGGAGGCAGGAGCATTATCGCTCTGCCGTCCACAGCGGCCAAAGGGACTCAATCGCGGATAGTCGCCTGCTTCCAGCCCGGCCAGTCGGTAACTACCTCACGATACGATGTGGACTATGTAGCAACCGAATTCGGAATAGCCGCGCTTCGCGGTAAGACGCTCCGGCAGAGGTGCGAAGCTCTCATCGAAATCGCGCATCCGGATTTCAGGGACCAACTGCGCGATGATTGCTCTAAGCTGAACGGCGGTGGACACTGAAGTTTGACTCAACCTGGAGGAGGTGGTGTGTCAAGACGAATAGTTGAACCGTAACACTCGGCAACATGCTATGGCGCTCGTAGATTGGCGGCTTTTTCCGGAGGGGTGGCCCCGCCAGGCCTTTGCAGCAATCACGATAGGCCCCTCATGGGTGAACTTCGATGAATAATTGAGAGGAGCAGCACTATATCTTGTCGCCTGTAACAGGTGAGGCCTTCTATCCAAATACTGAATAAACATTGAAAGGAGTGAGGTCCATGTCAGATGAGATTTCCCGTAGGAACCTGCTGAGGTTAGCAGCGCTAGGCGCCGGAGTTGCCTCGGTCGGTGCACTGGGTTTTGCACCCGGCGCACAGGCAGCAAAGAAAAAGTCAGCGGCTACATCCAAGGGAGTAAAGCCTTACCCATTTGTCTGCGGAATTCTGAAGACCCAGACACAGTATATGTTGAAGGATACCCGTGTAGGAACGCCCATGAACATCCCCGTGACTTTCTTCGTCTTGAGGCATGGTGACGATTGGGTGGCTTTTGACACGGGTGACAACGCCATGTGCGCAAAAGACCCCGTTGGCTACTGGGGCGAGGCGGTGACGTCAGCATACATGCCCGTCATGGCGGACTACGAGGAGTTCAAAATTCAGTTAAAGAAACTGGGGCTGACTCCTGATAAGCTCAAAGCCGTGATTCTCAGCCACGGACACCTGGATCATGCCGGAGCCATCGACAACATGAAGGGCACGGACGTTCCTATTTATATCCAGGCGAAGGAACTTGAAACAGTCAAGGAAGCCATCGCTTCCGGGAAGAGAACGGCCTACATCCCCGACGACTTCAAGGTGATGAGCCAGCTTAACATCAAGCCGATCAACGGTATCTTCGACCTGTTTGGCGACGGGACCGTTGTTGCTTTCCCGACCCCGGGCCATACGGCAGGACACCAGTCACTGGCCGTAAAGACATACGACGGAAAACAACTGATTCTCTGCGCCGATGCGATGTACACCTTGGAGAATATGCTCGACGCGATACCTCCCGGCCTGGCCTGGGACATCCCGCAAGCCACTGAGGCGCTCACCATATTCAAGGTCATGAAGATTATCGGCACCGAAGTTGTTCCTTCACACGATCCGGAGTTCTGGAAGGCAAAGAAGCTCGCCCCGAATTTGTTCGCAAGAGCTGACTACAAGGATTTGATCCTGACCTCTTTTGCTGAAGTGTAGCACTGGAGCTTATGCGTAACTGAGTTGCCCTTTATTTACTCACCCGTCTCCTCCTGTTTGGCTCACCTTGCCACGCAGGAGGGGGCAGCGGCAAAATCGGGGTTTGGTAAGTGTTTGATACCTCAGGAAGTATGTTGAGTCGGGGTATCTTCTCCTGAATCGGATAAATCATTTCATAACCTCGTTGAGCGTCGAGTTTCGAGTTGGTAATACTTTCAAAAGAGTGCTCCCATGCAGCTTCGGTTTCGCGTCAAATTATAAAGGGAGAAGAGAAAGGAACATCCGAGATGGATTTCAATTTATCGGAAGAGCATCAATTAATTCGCCAGGGGGTGCAGGAATTCTGTGACAAGAATGTCTGTCCGATTGCCGAGGAAGTCGACCGGAATCAGAGGTACCCGGAAGAAGTGATTAAAAAAATCGCCGAACAAGAGTGGATGGGTATCTACTTTCCACCGGAATACGGCGGAGCGGGGGCCGACATGATGAGCTATGTCATCGTGCTCGAAGAGCTTGCGCGCGCATGCTCTTCGACCTGTGTCGTTGTGTCGGCTCACAGCTCCCTGGCCGGGTATCCGCTGTATAAGTTCGGGACGGAAGAGCAAAAGCAAAAATACCTTACCCCTTTGTGCAAAGGTGAGATGATTGGCGCCTTTGCCTTGACCGAACCGGGAGCCGGAACCGATGCGGCCGCCTCGACTACTACAGCCGTTCTCGATGGGAATGAATGGGTGCTCAACGGAAGCAAGATATTCATAACAAATGCTCCAGTTGCGGGCGTGCACATTGTTTTTGCTATGACTGATAAATCCAAGGGAACGAAAGGGATCAGCGCCTTCATCGTGCCTTCCGATGCCCCGGGTCTCGTCATAGGCAAGCATCTCGATAAAATGGGCATCCGCGGCTCGCTTACCTCCGAAGTGCTGCTCAAAAACTGCCGAATCCCGAAGGAAAACCTGCTCGGAGCTGAAGGCCAGGGATTCAAGATCGCGATGATGACACTTGACGGCGGTCGGATAGGCATTGCCTCACAGGCTCTGGGTATTGCCCAGGCGGCACTCGATGAGTCGATAAAATACTCCAAGGAAAGAGTCCAGTTCGGAAAACCCATCAGCACTCTCCAGCCGATCCAGTGGATGATTGCCAACATGGTGTCCGAGGTGCAGGCGTCGAGGTTTTTAACCTATCACGCCGCCTGGTGTTACGACCAGGGACTGCCTTACAGCAGTCAGGCTGCCATGGCAAAGTTATTTGCTTCCGAAACGGCTGTCCGTCAAACAGACCGCGCCGTACAGATCCATGGGGGTATCGGTTACATCAAGGGAACTAAAGTCGAGCGTCTGTTCAGAGATGCCAAAATTACGGAGATCTACGAGGGAACCTCGGAAGTGATGAGGATGGTTATCGCCGGCGGCGCGCTGCGTTAACAGGGAGGTAAGATTATACTCAAGATAGCAGCTTGTTTTAAATGAGCCGTCGATGATGCCTTGTCTACTCTCACCTGTCTCCTCCTGTTTGGCTCACCTTGCCATGCAGGAGGGGGCAACGGTTAAAGCTCACCCATGGTAAGTATCTTATCATCCCGGAAAAAGATTGAACCTGCGGCACATTCTCATCAAACGGAAAAATCATTTCCCCATATTGTTGAGCGTCGAGCTTGGAGTCGGTATTATCTTTAAAAGAGTGCCGGCGTAAAGCTTCAGTTTCGCATCAAATTATAAGGGGAGATATTACTATGAACAATCGCAGCAGGTATTTCGCAGCCCCATTAATCGTTTTTCTGTCAATCGGCATTTTCGCCGCAGCCGGATATTTACGAGCTGCGGAAAGTGACCGGGGTTCCATCGAAGGTCAGAAGGCGATAATGGAAGGTGCAAAGAAGATGATGGATGGAAACAAAATGATAATGGATACAGTGGCCGGGAAAGGAATGAAAGATGCAGAGTTCACGGCGGCCGAAAAGATGATGACCGACGGCTTTAACATGGTGACCAAAGGCGAAAGCATGATGACCGGTGACACAATTTCGGAAGGCAAGGCAATGGTGACACGCGGCGCAAAAATGATGCTGGAGGCACAGAAAGCGACGGCCGCCGCCGTCGAAAAGAAGGGTTTGGTTACAGTATGTTCAAGCGGTCTTGACATGTGCATGACTGGAGAAAAAAAGATCAACTTGGGCCTGGAAGGCTCTTAGTACTTACTTGTATAAATCGGAATAAGAACTTAATGTCCATCCCGGTATAGGTTTTTAGCTGTCACCCGATAGTGTTCCAAAGACTCAAATCAACTAAGATCCCCTCCTCCCGATGGCGTCCGCTTTGACGGGAAGTGTATCTGCCGGCCCTTTTTCCGGCCTTGAAGAACCCGAAGCACACAACCTGATGGTGTGCCATACGTTGTTTGCGGATGGACACGGATTGAAATAATGGATGATGAACATCGAGATCAGGCTCCGACAGGCGGGAAAATAAGTTTGAGCAGGCTGGCCCTTTTTTTCCTCCGTCTCGGAACAACGGCTTTTGGTGGACCTGCGGCTCACATTGCCATGATGGAAGACGACGTGGTCCGGCGCAGGCACTGGGTTCCAAGGGATAAATTCCTCGATCTGCTGGGCATAGCCAACATGATTCCCGGTCCCAGTTCAACGGAAATGGCGATCTTCATAGGCTACTTGTGTGAAGGCTGGATGGGACTCTTTTTGTCCGGCGTTTGCTTTATCTTACCGGCAATGGTCATGGTCATGGCATTAGCCTGGGCTTACGTTCAGTACGGGAACCTTCCCCAGATTGGCTGGCTGCTTTACGGAATCAAGCCGGTGGTAATCGCCATCGTTTTGCAGGCCCTTTTAGGCTTAGGGCGCACTGCGGTAAAAAATAAATTCCTGGCAGCAATGGCCGTCGTTGACATTATACTGGATTTTCTGGGGGTTAATGCGCTCGTCTTGATCTTTGGAACCGGGTTGATCGTGGGATTGCGGCAAGGATTCATCCTGGATTGGCGAAGACACTGGGTAGCTATGCTGATCATGTTGCTATCTGCCTGCTCCTTTCTTGCGGGCGCGTACTTCGCTTCGGGGTTTTACTCGACCGGCAAAGTCGAGTTCGGTTTGCTGCCGCTCTTCGTGTTTTTCATCAAAATCGGCTCAGTAGTTTTCGGGAGCGGTTATGTGCTGCTGGCTTTCCTGCATGCTGATCTTGTCGACCATTGGCATTGGCTGACCACAACACAGCTTTTGGACGCCATTGCCATAGGGCAGGTGACCCCTGGCCCGGTCTTTACCACGGCGACCTTCATCGGTTACTTGCTTGCCGGCCTGCCGGGCGCATTGATCGCAACGGCCGGGATTTTTCTCCCTTCATTTATCCTCGTGGCAATTGGCAGCCAGGTCGTGCCGCTCTTGCGCAGATCGGCAATTGCAGCAGCATTCTTGGACGGCGTCATCGTGGCATCTCTGGCCCTGATGGCTGTGGTCACCTGGAGTCTCGGCCGCGGCGCTCTTATTGATATCCCTACTTCTCTGCTGGCCGCGGGAAGCGCTGTTCTGCTGATTCGTTTTCGTTTGAACTCATTGTGGCTTGTGCTTGGCGGGGCGCTTATCGGGCTGTTGGTTTGCGCGATAAGGCATTACTTGCCCTGACGGCAAAAACAATGGCTATTTTGAGGTCCATCCTGCAAACGAGTACCTCCAATATTTTTCAGCGAAGCCGCGAAGAAAGAGAAGGAGGAGAACTCCGGTAGCGAGCAGGGAGCAGGTAAACGAAGTTTGCAGTGCGAAGAGCGAAGGGTGAAATCTTCACCCTTCTAACCTCACCCTTCACATTTGGAGCGAAGCGACCTCCCGCTACTGCCTGCGCAACTTCTCGGTAAAGCATGTAACCTGATTCCTTTTCTTCGCGCCTTCGCGGCTTCGCGTGCAAACTGTCCGGATACGCCTTTGCCGGAAGTCCCAATTCTAAACTAAATTTCCATAACCTTGAGCAAATTCGTCGTTCCCGATACTCCTACCGGAACACCCGCCGTGACTATGAGGCTGTCTCCCGGCTTGACCACCTCTTTTTGCGTCGCCCAGGAGCGCGCCAATGCAAACATCTGGTCCGTGTCGAAGAATGAACTCACAAGGTGAGGGATCACGCCCCATGAAAGTGACAACTGGCGCAGAGTCTCAATGTGATCGGTCAGAGCGACTATGGGCGCCGAGGGGCGGAATCGTGCAACCATGCGCGCGGTACTGCCCGAGGATGACGTAGCCACGATCGCCGCGGCTTTCAGGTCGAGCGCCAGCAGGCATGCGGCACGGCTGATCCCTGCCGGTATCGTGTGCAGCATCTCCGAAGTCTCCTCTTCCAGGTAAGCGCTCTCGTTAATGTAAGGTTCGGTCGTCCTGGCTATCCGGTCCAGGGTCGAAACGGCTTCCACGGGATAAGTGCCCATCGCCGTCTCATCGGAAAGCATCAGGGCGTCGGTTCCATCCAGGACCGCGTTTGCCACATCGGTAGCCTCGGCCCGGGTGGGCCTGGGGTTTTCCACCATCGAGCCAAGCATCTGGGTCGCAGTGATGACCGGCTTTCCCGCCTGCCTGGTTATCCGGATTATCCTTTTCTGAATCATTGGCACTTCTTCAAGAGGCATCTCGACCCCGAGGTCTCCCCTTGCGAGCATCACCGCATCGACTGCAGCCAGGATCTGCTCAAAATTTTCAACCGCCTGCGGTTTTTCAATTTTGGCGATAAGCATCGGGTGATGAGCTGCACCCGATATAATATCACGAACGTTCCGGAGGTCTTCGAGGCCGCGGATGAAAGAGAGCGCGACGAAATCGACCTTCTCGTCCAGGCCCACCATGAGGTCCTCACGGTCTTTGTCGGTAAAAGCGGGCACACTCAACCGGCTCAAAGGCAGATTCACCCCCTTGCGGGAAAGGATCACTCCTCCGACCACGACCTCGCAGACCGCACTTCGGCCTTTTTTTTCCACAACCGTCAACTGAACAGTTCCATCGGCAAGAAGAATCGGATTGCCTTCCTCGATATCCTCGATCAGTCCCGGATAGTTTACCGGGATTGAATCCCCTTCGGCGTGTTCTCCAGCGACCAGAACGATGCGCTCTCCGCGCGTCAGGGTCCTTTTTTCGCCGTTGAGTTGGCCGAGCCGGATTTTCGGCCCGCCCAGGTCCTGGAGAATTCCGATCTCCTTTCCTGACTGTTTTGAAAGCAAGCGAACGGTACGGATGGTCTTCCTGTGCTGCTCATGGTTGCCGTGGGAAAAATTCAGGCGAACCACGTCCATGCCTTCGTCAATAAGCTTGAGTATCATATCCTGGGAACTGGTCGCGGGACCGAGAGTGCAGATAATCTTTGTTCTCCTGTATTTTGCCTTTGGCTTCATTGAACCGCTTCTCCTTCCGCCTCGACTATGAGGCCCTCTATAATTCTTATTCCCCGGTCCCAGAATCGGGGATCGGACAAATCGACGCTGAACGGCCGGAGCAGCTCTCCGGGCTTGTCTTTCCCCCCTGCTTCGAGAAACGCCAGGTACCTGGGAACAAAATCCGGCCCCTCACGCAGGTATTGCTCATAGAGGGCCATCACCAGCAGTTCACCGAAGGCGTAGGCGTACACATATCCCGGCGAGTGGACAAAATGCGGAATATAAGACCACCAGATTCTATAGTGGCCGAGCAGGCGCACCGAGTCGCCGAATACCGCCTTCTGCGTTTCCATCCATGCAGAGGAAATAAAGTCTTCGTCCAACTCGCCGCGCGTGCGCCTTGCGTTATGTACGACCTCTTCGAACCGGTTCATCGACACCTGCCGGAAAACGGTTGCAAAGGTATCCTCTATTTTCGAGCAGAGCAGGCCAAGGCGCTCGGCCGGAGAAGCCGCCTTTTTAAGGATACTGCGGAACACGAGCATTTCTGCGAAAACGGACGCGCTCTCGGCGGTAGTAAGAGGGGTATCGGAGTTGAATAACCCCTGCCTGCGAGCCAGATACTGGTGGACGCCGTGGCCGAGTTCGTGCGCCAGGGTCATCACGTCTTTGCGCTTTCCGGTAAAATTGAGGAAAACAAAAGGGTGCGCGGAGGGGACCACTGGGTGCGCAAAAGCCCCGCTGCGCTTTCCGGGCGCTACCGGTGCGTGGATCCATCCACGCGTAAAGAAAAGGGAGGCAATCTTCGCCATTTCGGGAGAGAACTCCGCAAAGGATGTCAGCACGATCTCTTTTGCCTCATCCCATGAGACTCTTGCTTCCGACAGGACCTTAACCGGCGCATAGCGGTCGTAGTCGAAAAGCTCCTCGAATCCGAGGAGTTTTCGTTTTAGCCGGTAGTAGCGCTCTACCAGATCGTACCTGGAAGAAACCGCTTCCACGAGGGCGCCGACCATGGCGTCGTCGGCCTCGTTGCCCAGGTTTCTGGAACTTAGCCAGTGAGGGTAGTGGCGCAGCCGGTCCTCTATCGATTTATCGAGCAGGATTGTATTGAAAATGTGGGTCAGACTGGGCAGAATCGACTGGAGTCCGTAGGTCAACTCGTGCGCGGCATGCTTGCGGACCTCGCGGTCGGGGCTGTAGAGTTCACCGAGCACTTCCGATTCCGTCCTCTTTTTCTCTCCAAACCTGAGCTGGCTGAGCATCTTGTCGAAAAGAGCGCCCCAGGCCGATGCCCCGGCGGGTTCCTTGTCGGCCAGTATGCGCTCCTCCGGTTCACTCAAGAGATGCGGCGTATAGCGCCTGAGCGAGGTCAGATAATGGCTGTATTTCGAAAGTTCGGGATCGGATGCGAGGCTCCCGGCTCTTTGGTCTTCCAGTTTGGTCCATTCGAGTTCGAAAAAGAGGGTGTCGCGGCGGATCTCGCTGAAGATCTCTTTTCGGGATTGAAAAAGAGCGCTCGCGGCCGGGTTCGATGTCTGAGTCGAAAAATTGAGGTATGCGTATGCCGTTAGCTTCCCGGCAAGCTCGTTTATTTCTTCCAGTTCCCGGACGGCCCGCAGCAAATCTTCCGGCCCCAGCCCGGCCACCCTCCCCCTGAACGAAGAAAATGCCGAGACCTTCTCCCGCAGCCGCTTTGTATCGGCATCGATTTGCGGATCGGAAGGGCTGGCGTATAGATCGCCCAGGTTCCAGATAACGTCTTCTGCTATTGACCTTTCCACCGGCGGCTCCGTGCATTCGGCGTAGTATGTGAACTCTTTCAAACATGCTTCTATTCTTGTAACGATAAGATTGCCAGTTGATTTTTCACACCGGAGCCTGATTCTAAGATGATCCGATCTTTCCATATCGAGGATTCACATTACGGAATCTATCAGGGCCATCGGAAAAATGTGTACTACGGTCTGGACTTTCCGTGCCCTGAAGGGGCTACGTAAATCAAACCAGGGTCACTTTGCGGCTATTTGCGGAAGAACTGGTCTTATAGGGATGATAGTGGCTCTCTCCAGTACGCAGGTTCAGTGGACCATGATGGCGGGTTCTTCATGCTTGGGCCAGCCATCGCCAAATTCTGAGGACAACTGGCCCATATGACAGCACTTTCGTTCGTAAAGGGGGGGCAACGCTTTACCTTCGTTCACGCCGATAGCCCTCGGGCGTCACGCTATTGGAAGGTGTTGACGCCTGACTGGTCCCGACCGCGTTCGTCGCAGTTACTGTGAATGTATAGGCAGTGCCGTTTTTCAGCCCGTTCACCGTTATAGGGCTGCCTTTCCCTGAAGCTGTTATGCCGCCGGGGCTCGACGTTACAGTGTAACCCGTTATTGTGCTCCCACCATTTGCCGGCAGCTTAAAGCTCACCGTTGCCTGGCCGTTGCCCGCAGTTGCGGTTACATCCGTCGGGGCGTACGGTACTGTGGCCGAAGGTCCTGGGTTGGTCGCACTAAAACTGGCCGTAACGGTGCAAGGTGCAATAATTTCCCCAGTCGTGTAGGTACTTCCCGAAAGACTTCCACCGCATGTCCCGCCAACGGCAGCATAGTATCCAGCGTTGGGGGTAACTCTAAAAGTGGTTGTATTGCCGGGATTAACCGTCACCGCAGACGATGGACTGATGCTGCCGTTTGCGCCCGCGCTGGGACTAACCTGGTATATAGGAGTGGAAGTGGTAGTCACATGCACATAGTCCACAAGCATAGTTTGAGGCAGAGTGCTGTCGTCTACCCTGCCTCCACCATCACCTCCGACCGCTGTGTTGATTATCAGGTACATCGGAGTGGACGGCACGTATGATGTTTCCGTGCAGGTCGTCCTCCCGTCTATCTGCCACGTCACGCTCCCGGGAGCCCAGATAAGGGTGTAGGTATGCCAGTTCTTCGATACGTCTGTCGTCGTTGCCGTGCAGCCGGGGTTTTCCTGGGTGTTGCCCGACATCGTGTGGATCTGCTGGTTTACCTTGGTGAGGTCCGAGTCCAGGATCTCGGTCATGTCGATTTCGTTCGAGCCGGAATAGGGCCAATTGCACAGGGCAGATACTTCTCCCGCGCTAGCCTGGCAGTCGGCTCCCAGGAGCCAGATGGCAGGCCAGGGGCCGGTTCCACCTGGCAGCAATGCCCGAACTGTTACTGTCCCGTAGAGGAAATTAAAGGTGTTTGTCTGTGCCCGGCCGGAGGTGTAGCTCTTGCCTTCGACGGGTGGATTCACATAGTCCGTGGTAATGTTCAGATACCCGTTACTTTCCGTAACATTGGCGGGTCGGTAATACTGTAACTCGTTGTTCCCGTTTTGCAGGTATCCGTTAAACAGAGCCCACGCATTTGTATCAACCGATGAGCCATTGAACTCATCATCAAATTGATATTGAGCGTAGGCATTGATCGCAAAGAGAAATATAAGAAACAAAGCAAGGATTATTCGTCTCATGAATAGAACCTCCATAATGTTTAGATGCAGGGCCGCTTATACATTATTTCTGCATAGAAATATATTTGGGCATCCAGCTCAGGCGTGAGAGATACTGACCGGCGTATCTGCCTGAGCGATTTCATAATACTCAGATATTGCGCCCGGTCTCTGCTTAGCGGCACACCCGAGTCCCTGAGGCAGGAACGAGCAACTAATATGCCATCCATCGAAATGTTCTCTGGCCTTGATCTATGAGGCAAGGATCGGACCCGATTGCAGGCTTTCAATTACAGCAGCGTTTGTTCTTTACTACACTTCGGACTCTCAGCACCTGAGGACTCTCAGCACCTGAGGAAAAAACACAGACTTATATCGAAGAGTTCTCGGAAATAAGGGGAATGTTAATCATAGATGAGTCTCGAAGAATTCTTTGATGTTGCGGCCAGCTCGGGCTCAGCGAAAGTCCACACAGCAAATTCATTGAGTTTGGAGGTATTGTCGATTATGCGGACCGAATGGTCTGAATGAGGACAGGAAAATGAAAAGGACTGATTGCCAATTCATTCTGGCGAGCAGTCTCTTCAGAGCATCTCAATGAGAGGGATTAAACTCTGCTATTCGACTTTTTCGCTGAGAGTCTTGCCAGCCTCGAACTTGACAACTCTTGACGCCGAAATCTTGATCTTCACGGATGTACAGCTCATTCTGAGCGTTTCAATCATGATGGAATACCGTTTTAGTAATTTTCCCGATCATGCAGGTGACCATAGGGACAAGCATACCCCACCCCCCACAGAAATTCAGGCTCAAGAATCTACCCCTTCATCGCGCTGGCGGACGGGCCAGGGTCTCCCTCCCTTGCGTAGCAACTTCGTCTTGTGCCCGCCTTGGATCAGGGAAAGCAAGACTAGAGCGACGCACGATCAATGCAAAGTGACAATCTGAGCCATCGCGCTGAAATAGGAAAGTCTGGGACTCTACGACCTGAACATGGTTCTGTACATTGGAAAGATAGGTTTAGCCTGCCACGGTCCTGCCCTATCTTCGACTGTCACTACCCTCCATTCGACTGTTGTTATAATTAAGTATCCCGAAAAAAGCGACATTCTCTCTTAACGTAATCGGCGATCAAATGCCGTCTGAAGGAGAGCATTTAACCTTGATGAACTCGTAACTAATTTATTGATGTCCTCAGCTTAGCGATTTTTTCTGCCGAGCCTGCAAGATTTTCAAAACGAGGTACTCTTTACTCCGGCAATGCACTTAATCATACAAGGGTCTGAGAACCTGGGGCGCTCTGGAGGGCCGGCATAGTTTTGGGAGCCTCACCACCCACTAATCGTATTCCGAGAAGCATTCTGTTTTTCCAGTGCTTTTCCTGCTCGGTCAGAGCCGGGAACAATGATACTGCCCGCGCCCAATCCAGACCCGCTTTATTGGAAGCTTCACACATGCACTTGATGTATTCCAAATCCTCAGCAGTGAGACTCTCCGTTTTCATCTGTACTCCCATCTCTGAATTGAAAAGAAATCTTGAACCATCAACCATCGCCGTCACTGTTCGTTGGTGAAACGTTGGTCACGAAAAGGTTACACTCCTTAATACTTTCGCAACGGAACTTCCATGGCTGCGTGCTATTGCGCCGGCATAGAGCGCTTTTTCAGGCTAGCGGGTTGAAAACGAGCTTTCCTGAACGCATTTCTCATGACGTGTATGACGTGGCGTTTTAGAGAATTGTTTACATCACGGATGCTTCTCCGGTATGAATTTCTCTTGGTGTCCTCCGAAATAGGTTCCAGGATGGGTCCTGGCAAAGTAAAGATAGCTCTCCTCGTAATTGAGATATCGAACGCCAAAATTTTTGCCGTTTTCGAATCATTCGTTTGGCAAATAGTTGCAACTGGAAAACTTTCCGGTGAGTGAGAATTAAGGAATTCGTTCTCCCCAAAAAAGTCTTTCTTTTTTCTTGACAATTAAAAGGCCGGTGGCTTATTTTCGAACACACTCTCAAAGAGGCGTGTCAGCAGGAGGAAAGAGGGCTGGATACATAGGGCGCATTATCGCTGTTCCGCCTCTTTGAGAGTTCATCTTATTCCACCCAGTCGTTGGGCGGCTTTCGCGGGTTCCCCGTGTTTTTCCACTGTAAATATCCGATTCCTGCACTGATCCAACGAGACTTCCGATCGAGCCGGTTCATGGATAGAATCTCGTACCCATTGTAGCGGCATTCTATGGCCGTATCATATCCGGCTGTTGCGCGCATTTTCATCCGGCCGATTCGAGCGTCGATGTACCTTCGTACGAGCCGCCCCCATCCGGCTGCCTGGATAGATATTTCAGAGTGATCACTCTGAACCGTCGCCGTAATTTTATTGGCGCGACCTGCCGTCTGCCCCGACAGTTGGGCAGTGTTCGCGTTGATGCGCTTCCCACTCACATTCACACTGCCTGACCAAGTCCCTTTGATGTTCCCTTGCGCATCCTCAGTGGGAACCTGCGAATCTTCCCCTTCCTCTCCGCGGCTCCGTCGAAACGGCCATTCTTTTTCAGTGCTTGAGCAAGCCGGTTCACGGACTTATTTTCAAAGAAGCGCTTCATCGCAGCAACTCCGCCGCGGGATTTCCGTCGCTCTTCCCGACATCGAAGCCATGGAGTTCCTTGAGGCCGCCGCCGGCAACGATGGGCATTTTCGCCCGGCGCGGCAATGCGAACGGAACCGATTGCAATGATTATCTGGCTTATCTCCCTGATTCTCCTTACAGCCGTGGTGTTGTTCATTACCGAAGCGATTCCGCTCGACCTGACTGCCATCGGACTTCTGGTGGTCTTGATGCTTACCGGGATTCTCACACCGCAGGAAGCATTCGCATCCCTTTCCAATCCTTCGGTGATTACGATAGCCTCTATGTTCATACTGAGTAGAGGTCTTGTGCGCACCGGCGCACTCGAATTCATAAGCGAACAGATGATAAGGTACTCGAAAGGAGAGGAGAAGCGAGCCCTGACAATCTGCATGATAGCGACGGCCATGGCTTCGGCTCTCATCGGACATACGCCCGTCGTTGTCCTGCTCGTCCCCGTAGTTATGAGCATTTGCTGCAAGTATGGGTTCAGCCCGTCGAAATTCCTGATCCCCATCTCTTACAGCTCCATTGCCGGGGGCACCATTACCCTTATCGGCACCTCAACACACCTCGTCGTAAGCGACCTGAGCGCCAAATACGGCTATGGCGCCATACGGATGTTCGAACTCTCTCCCGTGGGAATTCCCGTGACCATGCTATGCATAGCTCTCCTCTACCTTGGAGCCAGACGCATCATGCCGGACGAGAAGGCGCCCGTATGTGAACTGACTGGAAAGGATGTGCCGCGCTACATCGCCGAACTCACGGTCCCTCCGGACAGCAAGCTCATTACAGAGGACCCTGTGGCATTCTTTGCCGGACGCTATCCCGAGGTTGAGATCATCGAACACATTCGGGGCGATGCGATCCACCATCCCGACCGGGAGCATCTCACCGTTTCCCTCAGCGATATTCTGTTCCTGAAGGCAACTGCGAACGACCTGGTGACAATGCTAAAAAAACGGCTCCTCAAACTGCCCCACGGGGCCGAGGAGGGAGAATTCGAGCCGTTTACCACCAACTCCCTCATTGTGGAGCTGGTTGTAACTCCCCAGTCGCGGTTCGTGGGTGAACACCCCACAAGATCCAGGCTCCGGAACGAGTTCGGCATGCAAATCATTGCTGTGAAGCGCAGGGGGACCCATTTTTCAGAACAGGAAATCGGCCCTCTCAGGCTGACGGTAGGCGATGTCCTGTTGGTCCACACCTCATTGGAGCGGCTTGATGAAATCAGGCGAAGTCAGGATTTCATTATTCTCGAAGACGTCCATCACGGCATCATAAACAGGCGAAAGGCGCCGCTGGCCTTGGCGATATTCGCCGGAATGATCGCTGCTGCGACAGCCAACCTGGTGGATATTTCGGAAGCGGCCCTCACGGCCGCCTTTCTGATGCTCGTCACCGGGTGTCTCAGGCTGGGGGATGCTTATCGCTCTTTGAACGTGAGAGTCCTGCTGACCATCGTCGGGATGATCGCCCTCGGCACAGGGATGCAGAAGACGGGAGCCGCCGGCGCCTATGCGGAGATCTTCCTGACGCCTTTTCGGGGGCAACACCCGGCGGTGGTGCTTTCGGGCTTCATCTTGCTCACCTGCATCCTCACGGAACTGACGGGACACATCACCGCAACGGTGATCCTCCTTCCGGTAGCCCTCTCCACGGCAATTTCCATCGGAGTGAACCCGAAACCGTTCATCATCGGCGTATGCTTCGGAGCGAGCTGCGGGTTTGCCAGCCCCGTAAGCTATCATACACACCTGCTTGTTTATGGTCCGGGGGGATACAGGTTCTCCGACTTCCTCAAAATGGGAATACCCTTGGATCTTTTCGCCTGGATGCTGATCTCCCTGCTCATACCTCTGCTTTGGCCTTTCTGACACGATGCTCGCAGGTGTGAGGCTTCAGGACATCCACGCTGTCGCCGCCGGCCCGAAGTTGGCCGCGAACAATATCAAAGTGGTTCCAACCCGGCAGATTATCCCGGAACCCGTTCCGTGCTCGGCTATGTTCTCTCGGTTGGTCGACACGAATATGATGATGAGAAGCGGTGAGTGCAACAACCAACATATCTCGGAAGCTTCCATACAACACTCATCGCCATTGAGAGACGAGGCGCCAAAATCTTCGCCCTTTTCGAATCATTTGTTTACCTATTCGCTGCAAACTGACTCTTTCGAGATTGGCAAGAACTATTCCGGTTTCAACCTTCCCCACTCCGAGCTTTCAGAGTTTCCTCTTTTCTTACGAAAGGGAACATAATTAGAAGCTTCCCAGTGACTGAGCCGGTCATCTTTTCGACTTTTTTGAATCCTGACATTCACGTTGTGGAATTCTCTTTGCTTGCCGGCATGTTTTTCAGATCACACCTTTTTCACATTCTGACCGAAGGAGCCACGGTATGGGGAGTTACCAGGGTGCTTCAAATACCATCCTGTCCTGTCGGATAAAAACTTTTGATGTCTATTATTTATTATCACATTTCTGTTAACATAACTAAACAATTGGTTTAAATCAGTTACTTGAGTAGACAATCTACTCTATTCCTACCCACTAAATTACGCCTTGATTTGTGTTGGAATTTCTATAGAAGATGCCTTCTTTAGTTATGAATCTATCTAACGATGAATAATAGATTTGCATTCATTTTAGTCTAAACCTCGACGCCGCCCTTGGTTCTTTGAACGCACTTATACCAGGCTGGGTGACGAGATAATTATTACCGGCCGTCTTGATGATCAAGATTAGGAAACGGATAGGTAAATGAGATCGGATTTCCACGTAATGCGACCTGATAGAAGAGAAGGAAGTTACCATGAATCGAGTCACTGCTGCAGCGGTAACTGTCTCATCGGGCTGATTGCCTTCTCGCCTCCACCCTGGCTCAGTGCATCTTCACTTGGTTTGACGGCCCGTCAGCCATTAACGGGGCCTATGCCTTTGGAATCAACGACAAAAGAGGAGCATGTCATGAAGTGCCTGCAAAGAGTTTTGGGGATTTTCGGGATACTCTTCTGCCTGGCCCTGGTTTTTGCGGTAACAGCCAACGCCGATACGGTCGCCCTTGACTTTCAGGGTTTCGGTAATGGCGGAGGGAATTACACTCAGGGAAGCTACTGCGATGGTTTCGCATTTACGGCAAACACTCCGATCACGATCACCCAGCTCGGCTACTACGATGCTAATCTCAACGGGGGAAATGACACATTTGGCAGCCATGCCGTAGGCCTTTGGGATCTTACCACAAATACCCTCCTGGCCGAGACGACTGTGACCTCCTCCGATCCTGCGACAGGATACTTTCGCTATGCGGCACTAAGTACTCCGATCTCGCTCAACACCACCGACACCTACGCGGTAGCCGGGATTACAGGCTCCAGTGATTATACGGCGAGGGTACCGGTTGCGGCCGCAATCGGGAATGTGCCTGCTGAGATCAATTATGTGAGTATCGCCACCTGGAGTACGGACCCGAGCTCAGAAAGCAGTACCACGTCTACACTCATAGAGCCAAATGACTTCTCCTGGGCTGGAGGCGACACGATCTACGGTCCGGACTTCGGCCCGAACTTCATGTTCGCGTCCGCGACGTTGCCCACCGGGACCTTTTACGGCCCAAACAATCCTGCCATAACAGCCGACACTCCTGCGTGCGGAGAGTTTGCCGGAGATCCGGTCGACTGCAATTCAGGCAATCTTACTGAAACGGTAACCGATCTTTCGGTCCCGGGGCGAGGGCGGGCGCTTAACCTTACGCGCACTTACAATTCTCAGGACGCTGCATCGGGCGGTTCGGGCATGTTCGGGGCCGGTTGGTCGAGCACCTACGGCGAGTTTCTGACCATTGGAAGCGACGGATCGGTGACCGTGCATCAGGCCGGCGGGGCCACTGTGACGTTTACGTCATCTAAAACTGGTTATACCGCCCCTTCATACGTAACGGCCAAGTTTGTCAAAAACAAGAAGGGGACATACACGTTTACGCTTAAAAACCAGCAATCCGACACTTTCGACAAGAACGGCCGCCTCATTAGCCAGACGGACCGAAACGATCTGGTGACCACCCTGGCGTATAACTCGAATGGACTGGCCACTGTGACCGACCCTGCCGGGCGCCGGTTCGTGTTTACCACGGCGTCGAACGGACTGGTTTCCAAGGTCACCGACCCTGCCGGCAGGAGTGTCAGCTACGCTTATGACACCAACGGAAATCTCATTACTGTCACCGACGCAGGGGGCGGCATAACCTCCTTTAGCTTCGGAAATCCTTCCAACCATCTTCTGAACACGACGACAGATCAGCTCGGCGGGCAGGTATCGAATCTATACGACAGCTCGAACAGGGTCGTCTTGCAGTCTGACCAGCTTGGCAACAATACCACTTTCTCGTACGCGGCGGGCGCCACAAACACCACGACGGTTACAGACCCCAACGGCAATGTTTCGCTGCACACCTTCTCCAACGACCTTCTGATTTCTTTGACCGAGGGCCACGGGACTGGGCAGGCGGCGACCTGGGCTTACGGCTATGATTCGAATCTCAACAGGATTTCAATAACCGATGCGAACGGAAACGTCTGGAAGGCTGCATACGACAGCAACGGCAACCAGATAGAAAAGATCGATCCGTTGGGCAATACCGTTACCACGACTTACACCTCGCGGAACGATCCGGCGAAAATAACCGACCAGCTTGGCGTAACGACGAGACTGACCTACAGTTCAAAAGGGGACCTTGAGTCTTCTTCCCGTCCGCTGACCGGAACTAAACGGGTTGCCAAAACCACTTTCGCGCACGGCGACTCCAAATATCCCGGTGACGTAACGTCTATTACTGATCCGACCGGCGCGGAGACAACCTTCACCTATAACAGACACGGCAACAACGTGAGCCTCACCGATCCTGACGGCCGGAAAACAACAAGATCATTCGATTCCATCGGGCGGATGCTCACCTCGGTTTCTCCGCATGGAAACGTGCCCAAGAAAGACGTGGCTGATTACACTACGAGCTACACTTATGACGCTTTTGGTAAAGTTCTGACCGTCACGGACCCCCTCGGCCACAAGGCTGCGAATACCTATGACGCCAAGGAGGAGCTTACCAGCTTTACCGACCGGGACGGCAACCTGACGTCCTATAAGTACAACGCGACAGGAAAGCTCGTAAAGACGGTAATGGGTGACGGAAGCGTGGTCTCGAACAGCTATGACGATAATGGAAACCTTGTAACATGGACTGACGGCAACGGGAACAACACAACCTTTGCCTACGACTCGCTGGATCGGGTGATCACGATGACGGACGCTACGGGCAGGGTTACGGCCTATGCTCATGACGGTAACGGAAATCGCATCCTGGATACCGCTCCGGACGGGGAGACGGTAAGCAGGACATACGATGCCGCAGGAAGGCTCACAGGGGTCGCTTACAGCGACGCGCAAACGCACGCGGTGACTTACCATTATGATAAGACCGGAAGGCGCATCGGGATGACCGATGGGAGCGGCGCATCGACCTGGCAATACGATTCGCTGGGACGCTTGACCAAAGCGGTGAACGGGGCAGGACAAGCGGTTTCCTATTCTTACGACCTTCGCGGCCTGCCGACCCGCATGATCTATCCCAACAATGAGTCTATCAAACGAGTATATGACAAGGACGGGCGGCTCACATCCGTCGAGGATTGGCTAAAGAACACCGTCAGCTTCAAATACGATGCGGACGGAAACCTTGTCCGCACGGCCTACCCGCACGGATGGACCGGTGCATATCAATATGACAAAAACGATCGGGTGACGGGCATCGAGTACAAAAAAGGGAGTTCGATCTCCTCTTTTAGCTACACGCGTACGAACGCGGGGCTTCTTGCAAGCGAGGCGCTAAATTCCGGGGCACCGACCACGTATTCATATGACGCAGTTTCGCGCCTGGTGGATGTTTCGAACCAGGTTGCTTATACCTACGACGACGCCGGCCGGGTAACCGCAATGCCGGCCGGGGTAACGCTTGTCTATGACGATGCCGATCAGCTTTCGACCGGAAAAGGGGGAACTTTCTCCTACGATCGGCGCGCAAACCGAATCAGCTTCGCTCCGAGCTCCGGGCCGACTTTAACGTACACCTACGACGGGGCAAACAGACTGACCGGCTATGGGACCACGGCGGCCTACGCTTACGACGGTGACGGGCTGAGGGTTTCGAAAACAACAGGCAGCACAACCGAAGCGTTTGTATGGGACCGCCGGACAAGGCTTACGGCAATCCTGGCAGATGGAAGCAGTTACTACATTTACGGGCCTGGGGGCATGCCGCTTGAGCAGGTGAGCAGTTCGGGAGCGGTTTTCTTCTATCACTGGGACCAGCTTGGAAGCATTAGAATGATAACCGACTCAAAAGGCGCGACGGCTGCTACCTATGCGTACGATGTATACGGGAACCTGGTTTCGAGCACCGGGCAGGTATCCAACCCCTTCGGATATGCCGGGGCCTATACGGATGCCGAATCGGGGCTTCTCTACATGCGCGCCCGCTACTACGATCCGGTGACGGCCCAGTTTATATCGAGGGACCCGATCTTTGCCGCAACCGGCCAGCGTTACGCCTACGCCGGCGACAGTCCGACCAACAAAGTGGACCCGACTGGACTTCAGGGCTGCGGGACATCTGATCCGACGTGGTTTCCTACGACCTTTTCCGACACAGACAGGTCTGAGGAGTTAAAATATATTTATCAGGATGAGGCGTCGACGCACGAAGATTTCTTAAAGTATATGATGTATGCGGGTTTGAATTACACCAGTTTGCCTGAAACTACGCCGACTTGGCTTACCCCGACGCAACAGATGTTTTATGATAAGGCACTTGATGCGGCAGCCAGGTCCGCGACTCTTCAAGCCCAAATTGCGACTCTTCAAGCCCAAATTGATGCTGGGCTTCCAATCGTCTTTACCGCCTCACAGGATGATAATGAATAGACGGGGGGTAGCGAAGTCTAGTTGTTCACATCGTCTTATTCACTTTGGGCTTCGGCCTCAAGTATTATAGGATTTTGGGCTGCCACAAGCCCTACGGTGCTGGTTCGGGACGAGGGGAGTAAGTTTTTAGCCTGAGTACCCCATAGTTCTTGTGCCATCCAGCCGCGCTCCTTTTCGATTCCGGACTGGCTGGGCTGTCTCCGTAAGGAGGAAGCTTAGAGCTTAACTGGAGTCTCCACATCTTGTAAATTGAGAGGCAGGGTCAGTCTTTTCAACATCTTCTCGTCTCTTAGACCCGCCCATAACCACCGAAGCCAACGTTTAACGTACAACCCAAACCGGGAGGAGCCGTATGGCTCCCCCGGCTCTTGATCATAAAGCCCCTACATGTTAAACAGAGCGCTTCAGTGTCTCCCTGGCTGCAGTTTAGCAAATCCCGATTCATAAAATCTGCACCTTGGGCATTCTTCTCCATTAGATTGCGCTGTACGTAACAAATCCTTTAAGTAGCCGCCAACTCAGGCTCGGCGAAAGTTCACACTTCTCCTGGAAATTGAGAAACAATGGGCCGAAATCCTTGCCAAGTCCGAATCATATTTTGAGACCAGGTCCGCTCCACTTATTGGGAAGATGTGTCGTAACTTTCTGGAGAATGGAGTAGACGCCAATCTCAAGGGGTCTATTTAAATTGCCGGCGCTCAGACCGACACCTTTATTAAATGTGCAATTTTTGATTTTTATATGCGTGCTACGTGATGAGACTTATGCCACGTATTATTCTGTTGTAATATTCGAATTGATTGTCAAACTCCTCTGCTTCGAATACTCCCTGGAGAAGCAGTTTCAGTTCCAGAAATCTTTGGTAAAATTGTTGTATGGCCGGCAACAAATCTGTCGAATCCAAGCAATTTTTTTCTGTGAAAAACATGGAATTTATTATGGCCGCTCGCACATCCTGCTGCGGAAATACGACATCTTCTCCCATCCCGGGGAGTCCACACCCAAAATCCAAATATGGTTTCATGAATATGCCTATGAGACGATCGTTCATCGTGCAGAAACGTTCGGCACTGAGGCCGCTGAGTTTTGCAAGAATATAATCGGGAACTGACGACATGGTTCGAGTCACTGCTCGAGTTTCCAATTCCTTGAGCGCGGCGATTTTCTCCAAGAAAAGCAACCGAAGGCTGTAAAAGATAGCCAGATATGCGTAAACGCCTGCCTGTTCGCTGAAAGGAATCGCCTTGCTTTTGAAGCCGCCAATCAGATAATCGACAAGGCTCGTACACATATTGCTGACCATACCGGCGGCCTTCCGGCCGAAATCAGTGTTTTCGCTAAATAGGAGGCCTCCTCTGCAAAACGGCTGAGACTGTCTGTACCACATGAACTTCACCGGGATCCTGGCGTCTCCGATTTTCAGGAAAAGGTGTGAGTTGAACAACTCAAAAGATTCCGTGCATTCGAATTGAATTTGGATTCCGTTTTCCGAGAAATTTACGACCTTTATGCCATGGGGCCTTCCCGCATTTCCTCTCGGATCGGTCGCGCTTTCCAGGGCGTCGCCGAAGCCACGGGTTGGACCGGTTGTTTCGGAGAACAAGATTCCATCGTATTCTGAGTTTTCCAGCCCAGTGAGAGCGGCCGGAGTTGAAAATCTTGGCTTTCTTCTTGCCTCCGCCTTCGAGCGAATCTGCACCAGTGATTCCACCAGGTTCTGGAAGCCTTGGTAGTCTGTAAATTCACCCGTGACAGGTTCATACAGCCTCGAATTGTATAAATACTGATCAGGTGCTTCCCCCTCGGGTACGATGGGAGTTTGCTTGAATTCGTTCCCTGTCTTGCTCATCGACATGAACTCCAGCGATGGATTTTGACGTTAGGCCACACTAATATTACGGCCAGTCATCCCTTCACCTTGAGTCGAAATAGCTGATTTTTCCCAACACTCATGGGTCGACTGGCCTTTTCATGTCCGTCACATCTGTGAACCTTCATGGCCTGCCCGTCCGGACCCCACGCAACCCGCCGGGCTTCGCAGAGTTGGGCGAACCGGGTCGTGCCAAGGGCAACAACTCGCTCATCAAAGGTTAGTTTTCCAGGAAGAACCGCTTTTTCTGCCTGGAAGGTCATCTTTGTCATAGAAATCTTTGCTGTAAGGAGCATGGGGTACGCGGAGACCGGACACGTCGCTTCCCGGTTTCCGCTACCTGAAGAGATCGTAATCAATCCTGCCCTTTTTCCCATGGCAGGTTAAATATGTCATATTCAATGTGGGCGTATGCCGGCGGGGATGACCGCACCGAGGGAGAATTATTGCCAAGAGTACTTAGAGGTGATCTTCTGCCTCAAATTTTCAAGGTATATTCGATAATCAGGGGATGATGAGATAAGGAATGCTGCCGGTCAGTCACGGAGGCCAGCCCCCTGAGACCGTTTTCGGGAGTGGCCGATATACCGCTTAAGGACCACTCCCGCGGAATCGGTGCTGGTAATTAAAAATCCGAGCCTTCGGCATCATCAAAAGGAATGAGCTGCTCCGGGCCGGAATGGCGTTTGCTGAGAATGACCGAAGCATTTCCATCGCCCGCCCCGAGATGGCCGTTTGCTCTCTTTTCGTATGCTGCAACCATCTTCGGCCCTTTTGTAAACTTCTTCAATGCGACCTTTTTCCGTAATGCCGTGACGCCTTCGACCGTTGAATGGCCGTTGGCTCCTTCGACCATGGTTACCAGTTCGGCCACAAATTGTTTCATCTGCTCTGCCTGGGCGCTCATTTCCTCAGAGGCGGAGGCGGATTCCTCGGCGTTAGCGGAATTGGTCTGAACCACCTTATCCATTTCGCTCACGGCTTTACTGATTTGTTCAATTCCCTGAGCCTGTTCACCGGATGCCGCCGAGATTTCCCCCACCAATTCTCCCATCCTGGCGGAACTGGTTTGTACCTCGGAGAATTCAGTGTTGGTCTTTTGGACAACTTCTGAGCCTTCCTTTATTTTCTTGACTGTCCCTTCAATCAGATCGGCTGTATTTTTAGCCGCCTCAGCGGCCCTCATAGCCAAATTTCTCACCTCATCGGCAACAACGGCAAATCCCGCTCCGGCCTCACCGGCCCTGGCGGCTTCAACCGCAGCGTTGAGCGCCAGCAGGTTGGTTTGAAAAGCGATTTCGTCAATGGTCTTGATGATCTTCGAGGTCGCTTCACTGGCTTTTGAAATTTCATCCATGGAAGTGGTCAGGTGCGCCATTGACCCGTTGGCTTGCTCGACAATCTGCCTGGTCTTGCTCATCAGGGCATTGGCCTGATTTGCATTTTCGGCATTCTGCTTTGTCATGGAGGCCATCTCTTCCAACGAGGAGGACGTTTCCTCAATGGACGCCGCCTGCTCCGATGCTCCTTCGGCAAGTTCCTGGCTGGCGGATGCTACCTGGTCGGAAGCTGAAGCCACCTGATCGGCGCCTTCGGTCAAGCCCTCCACAATACGGCCAATCGTTCCGGTTATGCTTCGGGTGATGAAAAAGGCCATCAGGAGCCCCAGTACCGATGCTGCGACCCCCAGGGAGAGCAAAAGTGCCTTGCCGCCGGAAGCGGCCTGTGCGGATGCTTCACCATCCTTCAGGGACAGTTCCTGTCCAAGTCGTACGAAGGAATCCAGTTGTTGCAGCATCTTACTTTGAGGCGCGAGAATTTCATTAATAATAACATCTCCAGCCTCTTCAGTCTTATTGGCAACGCCCAGGGCAACTGCTTTCTCCGACAGTTTCACCACAGCGGTCAGAGTTTCCTTCAGCCCTGCAAACATTTCCTTGCCTTTGTCCGTGGTCAGTGTTGGTGCAAGTTTGTTGAGAGTATCCGTCAACTCAGTCTTAGCTTTGGCGAAATTCTCTTTCTGTTTCTGCCAGTCACCCTCATCGGAAGTAAGGGCAATATTGCGCGCAGAACGGGCAATCACGTCATAGTCTTTCATGATTTCATAAAACATGTTCATCTGCGGCATTCGTACCTGAACAATCCGGTTTGCCTTTTCACTGAGAAGGTCCATGCGGCTTGTGCCGATAAATGTCACAATGGCCGCCAGCACAATCGTCAATCCGAAGCCCGACAAAAGTTTTGTCCTCAATTTCAGTTTAGTCAACGACATATCTTACCTTCCTTTAGGAATTCAAAACTAACCTCAGCTTTGGGACGTGACTAATTCCCGCACCCCAAACGGCCCTGTCGACGGATGATACCCAGACCTGAAGACGTTGCAGTATGTCCGAAATCCCGGTCCCACGATGAAGATTGATCTCTGCCGGGTATTTCCATTAAGGTCGGTTTTGTTCGAGGAATTCCTGATGCTGAAAAAATAGTGAAATATCAGTGGCGAAAGATCACTAAAATTCGATGGAGTTTGGTCAACAGAGGTCTAACACCGCTAACGGCATACCACCGCCTCTTAGGTGAAGAAGCAAAACCGGTATACCGGTTTCCTTTTGGGCAGAAGGGGAATGATCTTTTCCCGCCCAAAGTTTTAGAAGCCAGGATTGCAATGGACCCGGCAGCCGGATTGCGTCAGGGGCATTTAGTGGCCTTTACAGTTTGGAGATAGTATTGCTGCCACTATTTGCCACCCGGATGTTTGCGTCGCCGAAGGCGCCATCGCCTGCAATCCGTCCCTTATTATTGATACCGTACGCCCATCTCAGCGAAGAGAATCCCCACTCTTAATCCCGGGACGATGGGACCATGTCATCTTAATAGTTCACCTTTCCGCCGGCATAAAGAAAAGCATAATCCTTGGAACAACAGACGATCAGCCCCGAGTTCTTAATGTCATAAGCTGCGCTGTGTTCCTCCGCCGAGAGTTCCGAGGTCTATCATCTTTCCGTCGCTGTAGAGAAAGGCGTGCGATTGGCCACTGGAAGTATCGGAACTGCCGACGACCTGGCCGGAATCGTTGATGTCAAGCGCGCTGCTGTTTGCGCCGCCGAGAGTTCCGAGGTCGATCATCTTTCCGTCCTTGTAGAGAAAGGCGTGATGTTGACCGCCCGGCATGTCGGCTTGACCTGCGACCTGGCCAGAGCCGTTGATACGAGACCCTCGGCTGTTTGCGCCACCCAGAGTTCCGAGGTCGATCATCTTTTCGCCGCTGTAGAGAAAGGCGTGATGTTGACCGCCCCGCGTGTCGGCTTGACCTGCGACCTGGCCGGAATCGTTGATGTCATCCGCGCTGCTGTTTGCGCCACCCAGAGTTCCGAGGTCGATCATCTTTCCGTCCTTGTAGAGAAAGGCATGGTGTTGACCGCCCAGCGTGTCGGCTTGACCTGCGACCTGGCCGGAATGGTTGATATGATACGCTCTGCTATTTGCGCCACCGCGAGTCCTGGGAATGGTGGTCTTTTCGCCGGCGTAGAGAAATGCATGGGTTTTGTAGCCCTCTAGATCGTAAGCTGGACCCGGGACATGGCCGGAATCGTTGGTGCCATACCCGGAGCTGCTTGTGCCGCGCGGGAAAATGACACCGGAGGGAGCGCCGGGGTCCATGATGGAATAGGTTTGGGCGCAAACTGGATTCATGGTGAAGAGCATCCACGAAAAAACCGATAGCACGATTATAAAAGCCATATTATTTCTGATTACAGCTCCTGCAAATCTCATCGCTGGTGCGCCATTTGCCCGGAACGTTTCCGATGAAATAGTCGACGGTCCCCTGCTAACGGTCCTCCGGGATGATTTGAAATTTGATATCGACCGGCAACCGAATGGAGTTTGCATGCGCTGATCGCCCATGCAGGTTACGCTGCCATTCGGGAAAATATTGCCCTGTAACTCCCAACTTTTCTTCTCCATATTTGTCATGCGATTTTCCCCTTCGTGATAGGCGTTATCAGCCATGTTTCACCCGGTGTCTTTCACGTTTATGCAAAGGGTACTGCAATCTGTACCGATCGCAACTTAACTCCCCGCAAATTCCCGAACCTAATTTGCGAACGGAGAAAACCGGATATTGGTCGGGTCCGGACCGCCGGAGCCGGCTGCAGATGCCTGACCGCTGTAGGAGAATGCCATGAATGCAGCTTGCGGAGGGACGGCCACAGACGTGTTGAACTTGATCGTATCACTGAGATTGTTGTAAAAAGCGCTTGTGATCTGTTGCTGTCCCAACACGTTGCCCTGGCCATCAGCCAGCGCCAGGCCCAATTGGAAAGTTTGCACGCCTGCGTAGTTGGCCTGTATGGTCATGCCGAACTGAACGTTTCCGGTTAGCAGCATGTTCCCACCATTAATTACGTACGCATAATTGACGCTCAGGTCGGGGCCGTTGAATTGGCCCTGGTCCCCTTGTGCGTTGAGCGCGATCTGACTCGCCGGGTTAAGAGTTTGCCCCTGCCCGTAGACATTAAAAGCGCCTGCCACGAGCAGAATTAGCAGCACCGAAAAACTGAAACCCGCTTTCATGATTATCTGTCTCCTCTTTCGTTTTGTAGTTTCGGGGCGAGTCGCGATGTCCGGCACAGAGGTGAGATAAAAGTTTTTTGCCAGGATCATGGTGGTATCAATGCCCTCAACCTGCAAACTGGTATTCCATCTTTTTACTAAAACAGTAAGCATTACGCTCGAAGAGACAAGCAAGCGATAATTCTGCAGTTAACCGTCAGGCACCTACTCTACTCTCTTGATCGCCGGAGGCGCCCATCCGCAATCAAGGACCTGCGCTTTCGGCGCATACAGGCGCATGGTCACACCCCGCACGCCATGGGCGGGGGACGGCAGCCAGTTGAATTCCCTGTCCTTGCCGGGCGACTCGTGCTGCATATAGATATCGAATGAACCGTCGGAGTTATATTTCAGCTCATCGCGGGCATTTGAACAGAAACTTAGATTTCAAAGCCTTGAACCACCGCTAACCTCAAGGATTTCGCCGGTAATCCAGCGCGCATCGTCGGATGCGAGGAAGGCAACCACGGCGCCGACATCGTCCGCCTTGCCGATACGCTTTAAGGTCTGTATGGACAGTACAAATTCGCGGCCTTCTTCCGTGCGCGTGAACGAGGACATGTCGGTATCTATCACACCGGGAGCTACACCGTTGACGCGAATACCGTTTGCCCCCAGGGCGACGGCAAAATGTTTGACAAGGGTACTGATCGCGCCTTTGGTAGCGGAATAGGCCGATAGATTGCCGACGACAGTCCGGGTAGCAATCGAAGACACCATGATAATGCTGGAATCTTCGGTAAGCAGCGGCAGCAATTGCTGGACAAGGAAGTATGGAGCGCGAACATTGACGGCGAACAGTTTATCAAATTCATCGACGGTCAATTCGGCGATAGTCGCGCTTTTGGCAATACCGGCGTTCGCTACGATAATGTCGAGCTTCTTGCCCGCAATCTCGCGAACTTTGGCCGCAAGCTGATGTGCGCCGTCTGCCGCCGCAAGATCGGTGCCTATGGCTTCGGCCTTGCCGCCCATGCTGCGGATTTCATTGACGAGCGCCTGAGCTTCATCGCCGGCGCGATTGTAATGTGCGATGACGTGAGCGCCTTCATTGGCAAGCGCCAAGGCGCTGGCGCGGCCTATACCACGTGATGCGCCCGTTACGAGAGCTATTTTGTCGGCAAGTTTAGGCATGACAACACACTCCTCTATTAATACTATAAACTTGCATATTCTGAAAACCACCTCGCCCCGCCCCTGAGCTTGGGGGCCGGCCGGCGCCCCGAACATCGGACACTTTGCCCGTATATTGTCCATATCGTGAAAACACCATTCAGGACCGGCGTGGGGTCGTGCTCTGTGGAAAGCCACGGAAACACCCCACCGCGCGCGAGGGTTGAAAAGCTTATGGCCGCCGCTTTGTGAGAGTCATTGCCGATCTATTGAAGGCCTATGACGAGAGTGCAGATGAAAATATCCGTTTGGCTCACTTTTCACTGGAATCTATGCTATTTTATTCACCTGCTCGATCAGCCATTTTGGGGAACGGCTTAAGGCGACTGTTAACAGATAGCTTCCAGGGGCAAAATGCGACAGGCCATCATCATTTACCCGAGGCTTCACAATGATGCCCAGCCTAAACAGGGTCAGGTCCATGGCTCTCTTGAGTCTCGTTTCGACATTGGATTTACCGCATCTCTAGCTCAAAAAGAGAAGCAAATTCAACAGAATTACCGGCCTATCATTGGCATCCATAAATGGTTTGCGCGTCGCCCAGGTACAGTCTTTCGCAATCTTTTGCTGGCGGAATTTGATGGTGAGAATTCTTTGCAGGAAGATTACTGGCGTGCCCACCAATTCAAGGGGGTTATAGCAGACCCTTTCATGGGAGGGGGAACTCCAACTCTTGAAGCCAACCGTCTCGGTTTTAGCATCGTTGGCGCCGATATCAACCCGATGGCGTTCTGGATTGTTCGGCAGTCGTTAGCTCCTCTCGATTTGGATGCTTTTGGACGGAATGCCGAGGCGGTAATCGGCGATTTGGAGCGAGAAATCGCCTCTCTATATATTACCACATGCAAAGACTGTGGTGGGCTTGCGAACGTCAAATACTTCCTCTGGGTGAAAACCCAAACGTGCCCGGAATGCGGAGCCGAAAATGATCTTTTTCCCGGCTATTTGTTGGCCGAAGCCGAACGGCATCCCTACCACGTCGTGGTTTGCCATAAATGCGGCGAGCTCAATGAATTCAGAGAGCAGCCGGCTATAAGCCATCCGGAACCATGCTGCGCCTGCGGCGAGGCTGTTTTTGTCGACGGTCCGGCAAGAAGAAACAAGATAACTTGTTCTGCCTGCTCCAAAGTTTTTTCCTATCCGGTGAAGGACCCTTCCTGTCCGCCCAAGCATCGTATGTGGGCCATTGAATATTATTGTTCAGACTGTAAGCCAGGTCACGAGGGACGCTTTTTTAAAAGCCCGGATAAAGAGGATCTTGAGAAATACCTGGTGGCAAAACGAACATTGCAGGAGAGGCAATCTGAGTTTTTAATCCCTTCGGCCTCTATTCCCTTGGGAGATGAAACAAAACGCCTCCATCGCTGGGGTTATAAACTCTTCCGTGAAATGTTCAATGAACGCCAGCTCCTGGGACTTGGCTTGCTGCTTAAGAGAATCTCCGCAGTTGAAGAGACCCCGGTAAGACACGCGCTGCTCACGGTGTTCTCCGATTTCCTTCGTTATCAGAACATGCTCGCGCGCTACGATACATATGCCCTCAAGTGCCAGGATATTTTCAGTGTCCACGGCTTTCCGGTGGGGCTGGTCCAGTGTGAAAACAACTTGCCGGGCATCCCCAGAGTCGGGGCCGGAGCTTTTCGCCACTTCATTGAAAAGTACCGCAGGGCTAAGGAGTATTGCCTGCAGCCTTTTGAGACAAGACACAAAGGGCATCGAAAAGAATTGATCCCCATACTGGGAGAGAGCATCAAGGCAAAACAGGTGAAACGGTTTCCCAAAGCCCATCTCCGAGAAGCCTGGATAAACTCGCGATCTGCGGAACAAGTGCCGCTTGAGCCAAATTCACTCGACGGGGTCTTTACCGATCCCCCATATTTTGACAATGTCCAGTACGCGGAACTCATGGATTTTTGTTACGTATGGCTGCGCCTGGCGCTGGGGAATGAATTCGATGCTTTCAAAGCGCCATCGACCAAGACCCTGCAAGAACTGACCGGCAACGAAGTGATGGGGCGCGGCCTGGAGCACTTCACCGGGGGTATGTCGGAGATATTCCGCCATTACGCCGAGGCCTTGAAGCCGGGAGCACCTTTTGTTTTTACTTACCACCATAACGACCCGAATGCCTACATTCCGCTGGTTGTGGCTATTTTGGACACAGGGCTCGATTGCACCGCCACATTGCCGGCCCCTGCGGAAATGGGCGCCTCACTCCATATAGCCCGAACTAAATCATCTGTTCTCGATTCTGTGTTCGTATGCCGGAAAGTGAGAGTCGGCGACGAATCAGAGACTGTCCAGGATAGATTAAAAAGCGATCTCTCAGCTCTCCAGAAAGCCGGTCTTCGGGTTACCGAAGGAGATATCCGATGCTTGCTCGCCGGACACATAGCGCGAAAAGCCATCAACCGGCTGAGAGACGGGTGGGAATCGGGAGCCACAACCCGGGAACGGATGGGACGCGCCGGGCTACTAATTACCAGGTTAAGAGAGGAACTCGACGCTGAGAGCATGGTCAAGACAGCGGAATCTTTATTTGGGAAAGGGGAAATTATTGGCAGTAAAACGGCCTTTTGAGCTTTCTCCTGAAGAACTCCAACAGCATCTCGAAGAAATGGTGGATGCTGTTTTCTCAGATCTGGTATCCGAATTTCTCCTCATGCCCATGGGCAAGGGTTTCCCCAAATACACTGACTTCCGGGACGCCTATGAAATTCTTAAACGCACGAGCAAGGCTTTTGAGGCTTTCTCCGAAGCCACGGTGAACAGCGCGTTGATGGAAAACAGCAGAGTTTTGGGGGTGGTCAGATCAATTCTGGGAATGACCGCGCCGGAATGGGCAGAGCTGGCCCGGTCGGAATTGGATAGCGACGTAACGCAAGGTTCTGCCAGGACCCTGGACAGGCATTGCCGGGAAGATCCTAAGTACATAAGTAAGGCCGTGTCACGGTATCAAAATAGAGTCGAGAATGTTCGGAAATCAGGCCGCGCTCTGCCAATTCGTCCGAAAACGCTGGAAAGACTCGATCATCTCATCAGTGTTGCCATCAACTACATCATTAAAGGGGCCCCTGAGGACCAGGAAGGGTTTGTTCACCGCCTGGCTAAGTTTGATACTCAGAGCGGTCTGGAGTCTCTTAAGTATGCGGCCGGAGAAAATGCCCCTTATGCCGTCTTGCTTTACGAGCGCTATCTGGGTCGTCCGTTTGCCGGCCACCGGGATGCCGTTTCTGAATTGGTGGGAGAAGTTATGGAAAACGCCGTTGAGGAGCGTCTGCGTCATACCGGAGTATCCTACCGAAAGACTGGGAGGGCGGAAAGAATTCCAGGCTTTGGTCAAGCCCCTGATTTCTGCATTCCCGACGAAATAAGCCCGATTGCGATAATCGAGGCCAAGATCACAAGCGATGACGGAACAGCCCGGGATAAAGTGGCTCGGATCAAGGAACTAGAGACTCAGCGAAACGAGCATGTTGCGGCAGGTCGTCCAAGCTATGAGGTAATCGCCTGCATCGATGGCCGTGGGTTTCGGCAAAGAAGAGAAGATATGCGCCAGTTGCTGTTGCGCTTAAACGGAAAAGTATTTACCACAGCGACTCTGGATAACCTGATTTCGCACACCCGGATTCGAGAACTGGTGACGAAGCACAATTGAATTCTTGAAGGTTGGCGAGGATGGCGGCTTGAATGGCAATCTGTTGGGGACAAAAAACTTAGGAGAATGAAAAAAAAGAGGCACAATCAGCGAAGCTATTACCAAAAAGCAGCTTTTGTCCTTTCCGTATAACGGATACTCGCAGGTGGTAGAGACCCCACGGGCGAACGGCTTGGGACCAAGGCAACAACCCGATGATAAAAGGCTGGCTTTCCAGGAAGGGGCGTTCTGTTTAGAAGATCGTTTTTGCTATCGAGATCTTTGTTGTACGGAGCCCAGGGTTCGCGGAGATCGGACTCGTCACTCGGCTTATGCTTGCTTCGCCGTATCCGTAGAAGATAATGGACGTCTTGCTGTCATGCTTTTATTGTTCGCGTTTTTTCTCTTGCTTTTTCAAGGGCCGATCAGATTATTTTTGGGTGAAAAACGTTTAGCCTTTAGCTGCATAGGAGCAAACACTGTGAACTCCTTTACAACTGGTATGGGTGCGCTTGGTTGGATATTGATAATTCTGTTTTTCCTCAGAAAAAGAAGTCCTTGGTGGACAACAGGATTCAGGGTTTTCGCTTGGATATTTGGTTTTTCGTTCTTCTACTATTCGGCTGTTGAACAAAGTCATCTTGTAGGTTTTTACACTCTTGTATTAATAGCAATCGCAGTGATTTGCTTCGTGCTAAGAAATAAAGGTCAGACATGGAAAATTGGGTTTTTCTTGTCGCTACTATACCTGATACATCCCATTGTGGGTCTAATTCTTGCTCTTAAAGAAGCGGGCCCGTCATCGGTTTTTTAGGATCACTTAAAATGGACAAAAGAGCGCTATAGCAGCTTGTAAAACCAGAATCTGAAATTGCTGGACCTATATCTGATGAAGCTGGGATTCGCGGGCATCTAATCGCTCTCTTTAATTACTTTGAGAGGATAGCCGTCGCGTACGAGCTACATGTGGTGGATCGCGAGGCAGTAGGCGACTCGATTGGGACGGTCATTTTGGATGTTTGCGTCTATTTCCAGCCCTTCATTGAGGAAATGCGTAAGATCAACCGACGTGACCCCTGGCCGCCGCTCTCCCGCGTCGTTGAGCAGTGGCTGAGGGAGGCGGCCAGGCGCAAGGCCCAAGCCGGGGCGCAGGAGGCGTCCCGCCGTTATAAGGAGGCCGTAAAGAAGGCCGAGGCGAACTTGAAGCAGCCAACAGGCATATAGAAGGAGATGAGCGCAAAGACACCGCCGAACGGGTTTTGCAGCAGATGCGCAAAACGACGCACCGTTGAACTCCAGCGTCGGTAATCCCACTGTCAATTATTTCTACGGAAGGGCTCAGCCAAAGATGTCTCTCCTGCCCTTTGAAATCTCGACGCCCTGAAAATTTGCCACGTCCGGATCATACGTTCACCAAATCGAGGCAGACCGCAGGTTCCACCTTCT
>Ga0326728_10001370_pt1 | contig 86656 bp, 66 predicted proteins | sample MB3enrmetagenome_FD_207602 | JGI IMG/M metagenome (GOLD analysis project Ga0326728, IMG submission 207602) | Lab enriched peat soil microbial communities from McLean, Ithaca, NY, United States - MB31MN | ecosystem: Environmental > Terrestrial > Soil > Wetlands > Peat | place: USA: New York...
AGCGGATACTATTGCAGTTTAATAAAGCTATTGAAAACAGTTTGAAACAGTTTGGTAAGGCTGAAAAAGTTACTCCAGAGCAAATTGCAATTGCAATCACTTGCGATAAGAAAAAATGCACTGCAATAGCGAACCCGCCAGTAATTGCAGATGATGGAACTGTGAGCATATCAACTACTGAGATAATTGACCAAGCTCGTTTGGATGAGATTGCTGAACAGATGAAACAGGATGATTTGCGTAAAGAAGCAGAGGAAAAAATAATTGCTGAGAAAGCAGCTGCTGAAGAGAAAGCGGCTGCTGAAAAAGCGGCGAAATCACGATATGCCATGGCCCACAGAAATGCAGTTACTTTGAATTCGTATGACGACGCTGAGGATATGTTGTGTCCATGTACGATATATGATAAAGAACAGACACATTGCGAGCAACGGGCTTGTTCCCCATGTGCATATTTCCCTGTAACTTCTGATGGCAGTTTATATAATGGAACGGTTCGCGTTCTGCAAGTTATTGACCATGATACAGTATTGCTTGATAACATCTTGCCTGCATGGACTGGGGTGGGTTACCAAGGGGTGGGCTACCAAGAAGAACATATTTACTTTGCCACTATCTCCAGGAACTTTAAAGGTTCAAGAGATTTTGTGGATGGCTCAGTCGTGAATATACTGGCGGAAGCTGTTGGGCCGTATCAGTATACAACCGCCATAGGAACACTAAAAACAGTTCCGAAGCTCAAAATATACGGCATAAAAACCATACATTCTCCATGGGGGGAATAGAACAGCAATTTATGTAAGTGGTTCGCTCATAAGTCTTTTGAGTGAGCAGAAAGCTTTGCCAAACGAAACGCTATGCTTAATGACAAATATGATAAATTTATGAAAGTTCCGAGGCAACAAGTCTTGGACGGTCTTTTCACGAGAGAGACCAAAATACCGATTATATATGGCGACAAGGACGGGCAGTATCCAGATATTGACCATGCCATTTATACTGTATCGGAAGAGAATATAAAACGATGGAATAAATTTTTGAACTTAATGACTGATTGTATAGCAACAGACAGACAATATTTGAGTTCTCAAAAATGGAGTGGTCCGGGATATTCTAATGGTCAATTCAAACCCGGTAGGCCATTGCGTGTGCAATCTGCGGAAAATAAGCGGTTGAACAAAAAATCCGAAAAACTGCATGCCAAACTGCGCAAGGAATTTTTTGTTGCCATGAATCATCTCTGGGAACGAAAAGGCGTCATGCCCACATTTGCGGTGCATTATTTTAGAGCTAAAGAATCTAGAAAATATTTATGGAAACTGGTTGCCTTGGTCCTGGAATCTCATTTCTTGGAACAAAATGAATCGCGTGGGCGGGATTCTGATTCACGAATATCAAGAGCAGCCTCTAGGTACAAGCAAATCTATAAAAAGCATTCAGACTATTCGCATTGCCGGATTTGCAATACTATATTGGAAGAAGCAATAACTTGGAAGGATGGTGCTTGGTGTGTTGAACCTGCTTCCTGCCAAAGAATTTTGCGTCCACTCAGACATGCGCTAGAACAGCGCAGAAAAAACAAATAACTCCCCGAACATTTACTGAACAAGGCTCCCTATTGCGGATGAAATAGGGAGCCTTTTTGTTTCCCTGTTAGTGTCTACTACTTGGGGCTAAAATACACTAGCAGCAGTAAATGGCACATGGTGCTATAAGCTCTCGCGTGGGATTAATCTGGTCGCTCGCTCCACACTGAACTCAAAAAATTATGGAGGTTGTTATGGACGCAAACCTACGGGCAAGGCTTTCTGGCAAATATGGGCGTTTTCCGCGCTGGGTTGCTTCAGAGACCGTATTGCATAATCTGAGCGGCAACGAAACGAAGGTTTTAGTTTGCCTGTGCGACAGGATGGGCAATGAGGACAACATCACATGGATTACCAGACGGGAAATAGCCAAGATTACCGGCGTTTGTTACAGCAGCATAAGCCGGATAACGGTGGACCTGACAAGCTATCAAATAATCCTCAAAAGGCCGCACGGCGGGCGGAATGAATATGTAATTAACCTTGTTGCCCCTGAGTACTGGCTTAACGGTGGCAGTATGCAAAACCTCAAACGCAAGCGGGCGCATTCTAAACGGGTTGAAGTATCTCAACAGAATTTCAATGCAGGGGATGGAATGCAGGGAAGAGATAACCTTCCCCCTTAACTGACTATAACTATAAGGCCATGCTGAATTATTCGGACAGTGGGTGCTGAATTTTTGAGACACTGGGTGCTGAAAAATTCAGCAGGGGTAAGGGATAAATTCCAAGAACGGGAGACACAGCAAATGAACACCAAAGAGATGCAGGAAAAGTTAAGAAGCCTTGGGCTGGCAAAGAATTTCCGGCCCTATGCGGAACAGGAAACGAGCGCTTTGATGCTGGCAACACGCAAGCCCGTGCAGATAGTTGGCGGGCTGCTGAAGGGCTGCGAGATTGTGCTTGAAGGCGGTTTGTTTCGCGTCTGGACCGGGCGTAAACGGCTGGCGCATGAACTGGCACAGCGGCACGGTTTGCGCGTCCGGCTGCTGGATGGTGAGGCGGAATTATGGGTTCCGGCTGCTCTTGCTGATGAACTGTTGCCAAAGTTTGGGGCCAAGGTCAAAAGAATTTGCGATATGACTACGGCACAGCGGAAAAATTTTGCGGCCAAAATGCTGGCAATCAAGCAAAATAGTGCGGAGTCAATGCCGAAAAATAGCAAATATCGGGAATCGGAGCATCTTCTAAAATGCGTTTCTTGCGGTTTTGGCCCCTGAGGAAAGCACTTCCTGCCACACATCACCCCGCTTTAAGGGGTAGATAGCCAAACGGGACATCAAGTATTAAAAACCCTGTTTTACAGGGGAATATAAACAAAGGAGCCTATTTTATGGAAAAGAGACTGATGAACATAATCGAAATGAGCGCGTATACCAGTATTACCAAGGGCACACTATACACGATGGTATGCCTAAAGAAAATCCCGCCGGAATGCGTTGTGCATATCGGGCGGGCGCTGCGGTTTGAGAAAGAAGCTGTTGACCGGTGGATTAGTCAGAATCGGACGGCTTAAGGCTGTTCTCAAGCAGATAAATAATCTGGTCTGCCAAAGACCGGCGCTCTTTGACTGCAAGCTCAGTCAGCTTTTTGTGCAGCGACACCGGGATTTTAAGCAGATAGCTTTTGGTAGCTTCATTGCTTTGGTGTTTTGTCATAGGAAAAGTATAGCCTTTTCCCGATAGTAGTTTCAAGATATCATAACAGTATTGTAATAGTAGTCAAAGTCTGCTATACTGTAATAGAAGCTAGTAAATACTATTATGATATTTGGTGGTAATGCTTAAAGAGAGTTAAGGAATATGGCGATATTCAAAAAGCAGGGTGTTTGGTGGGTGGACTATTACGCCAGCGGGCAGCGTAAGCGGGAGCGCGTCGGCTCAAGCTACAAGCTGGCGCAAGATGTCCTGTCCAAACGCAAGGCCGAAATCGCCGAAGGCCGCTATTTCCCTGAACGCCGAAAGCAAACTATAACCTTTAAGGAAATGGCGGAAAAATACTGGGCCATGCACGGACAGTATTTGAAATCAAAGTCTTGGCGCTACATGCTTGTCATAGTCCTGAAAGCGATTGGGGACAGGCAAGCTGGCGATATTACGGCGGGGGAGTTGCAGGAACTTTATAACCAATTGCGGGAAAAAACATCCGTTGCCAATGCTATCCGCTATATGACACTGGTTAAATCCATATTCAGCCGGTGCATTGAATGGAGCATGTTTTACGGCGACAATCCTACCCTGAAAGTGAAACTTGGACAGGTGGACAATCACAGGCTGCGCTATCTTTCTGTTGATGAAATGCAAAGGCTGCTGGCTGCTTGCAGCACTACCATTTACCCGTTTGTCGTTTGCGCGTTAATGACCGGAATGCGGCGGGGGGAAATGCTAAACCTGACATGGGATAATGTGGACACTGAACACCGGATGATTTATATTCTCAACTCAAAATCCGGCAAACCACGGGAAATCCCGATAGCGTCCAAGCTGCTGGAAGTTTTTGAAAGCATTCCCGGTTCCCATACCGGCAATGTCTTCAACCTGTCGGAGCCTACGTTGCGCTTCCATTTTGAAAAGGCATTGAGAGACAGCGGGATAACGGATTTCCGCATACATGACTTGCGCCATACCTTTGCCAGCCATTTTATAATGAAAACAAGCAACATGCCGGTGTTGCAGCAAATACTGGGCCATGCTTCATCTAAAATGACACAGCGTTATGCGCACTTGGCAAAGGGCCATTTGATTTCTGAAATGCAGCTTTTTGATTCAACCATGCCGGTCCAGCGGCTTGATTTTCACGCCGATGGACACCTATATGGACACCAACCGCATGACAGACCCGCTGTAAATGTGTTAAAATAGGAATACATAAGCCCAGTTGGCGCAGCGGTAGCGCGTTCCCTTGACATGGGAAAGGTCACAGGTTCAAATCCTGTACTGGGCACCAGATTTAAAAGGCCGGTCCCGAAAATGGGGCCGGCCTTTTTTTAAATCGGGGGAATGAATTCAGAATTTTTTGAATGCTCCGGTCACTCGGCCGATGATGGTTGCGTCCTGTTCGGGAAGTTTTACCGAGCCGGTTTTTGAATCGTTGCGCAATTCCAGAAATCCCGCGCGGTAATAAACGCGTTTGACGGTGCAGCCGCGTTCCGTACGCACCAGCGCCAATTGTCCGTCCTCCACAAAACCTGTTTTAACCACCACCAGATATTCGCCGTCCGTTATTTTGGGGGCGATATGGTTTCCCTTCACGCGCAGTGCGAAAGTTTCGCGGTGCGCTGGATGCGGCGCGTCTATGTACTCGCTTGGGACGGCGTCGAAAGAAAAACGGAAGAATTCATCCGGAACCGTTCCCAGTACCGGCAACAGCGCCGCGCCGCTTTCCTCGGGAGCGTAGGGGGCGGCGCTTTCGCGCGCAATAGGCGCCGGACGCTCTGCCAGAGAATAAATCTGCGCCTTTTTCGTTTCTTCAAAAATGCGGTCCAGCGTTTCAAGCGACAGGCCAAGTTCGGCGGCCATTTTGCGTTTTACGTCGTCGGTAGGGATGCGCTTGCCCGCCGCGTATAACGACATCGCCGCCGAGGATATCCCCAGCTTCTCGCCGAAGCGTTTTTGCGCGGCTTCCAGCCGCCCGCCGTTCCATTTTTTAAGCAATTCAATGAATTTCATATGCATTGTTTGATGTAAGGCCCTTGACAATCCGTTGTTACCTGCTGTAAACTACTAGTAGCTACATTGGGTTCGGGATACCGCGCCGCCAATACGGCAACACCGCAAGCCAGCTTGACTTCATAGATATTCTACCCTTTGACAGGGCCGGCGGCAACCCCAATCCGGGCCGAGGGTGATATGAAACGCGCTTTGTCCTGCGGAGTCAGGCTTAGATACCGTATGTTCCGGCTGGTCACTTTGCGTCCGGGCAATGAGGCCGCGCAAGGCTGCTATGGCAGAGCGGGAAGCCTGCCCGCCAAAGAATACACGGCGCGGGCGGCGGCGGAATTTTTGGGCGTTACGGTCGGCTGTCTGCGTCGCGCGGCGCGTAGAAAACAGCTGGACTGCGTGAAAACGGCGCGCGGTTACCGCTTTACCATGGAACAATTGGAAAAATACCGGCGTTCGCTGCCGATACGCAAAAAACCGATATAAGTCTAAGGTGGGGTAGTAGGGACAGAGACTTTGCCCTGTTTCCAATGGAGACAGGGCAAAGTCCTTTCTTTGCGCGCGCGCAAAAGAATATAATTCATTTATGCGCATCTCGAAGACAGGATTGGCCACGGTGGCAGCCGCGCTTTTGCTGGTGCTGGTGACCGGCACCTGCGGGTATGTTGTTCTGGAGGGCTGGGGGTGGCTGGACTCGCTCTACATGACGGTCATCACGCTGTCCACCGTCGGTTACGGCGAAACGCATCCGCTTTCCCCCGCCGGGCGTATATTCACCATGCTGCTAATTTTCGGCGGTCTGGGTATAGTGGCATACGCTTTTTCCACATTCAATGCATTGATGATAGGCGGCTATCTCACCGACGCGTTCAGGAGAAAAAAAATGGAAAGAACGATAAAATCATTTTCCGGGCATTATATAGTTTGCGGCGCGAGCCGCACCGGGTTGTCCATAGCCGAGGAGCTGTCCAAGACCGGCAGGTCTTTCGTCCTCGTGGAAAAAGACGATAGCGCTACCAAGCCGCTTATAGACAAGGGCTGGCTTGTCATCGCCGGGGACGCGACCGAGGATAAAACTTTGAAGGAAGCGGGCATAGAGCGTGCGGCAGGGCTTTTCTGCTGCCTTAAAAACGACAGGGACAACGCTTTCGTGGCGCTAACTGCAAGGCTGCTTAATGCGGACGCGCGCATCATCGCCTCACAAAATGCGGAGGAAGTGCGTCAAAAGCTGATCAAAAGCGGCGCGGACGCGGTGATAAACCCCGGCCACATAGGCGGGCTGCGCATGGTGTCGGAAATGGTGCGTCCCGATACGGTGACTTTTCTGGACCTTATGCTGCGCGAGGCGAAAAGCGATTACCGTTTCGAGGATGCCGAAGTTAAAAAGACCGTTTCCGTAGGCGCGGTCAAGGGCGCGCAGGGCGGCGCGGCGCTGGTGGTGGCTGTCAGGAAAAAAAGCGAAGCCGCCTTCGCGATGAATCCACCGCCGGATATGCAGCTTGAGGCGGGCGACTCCATAATCGCGCTCGGCGACAGTGATCAGATAAAAAACCTGAAGGCCGCGCTCGGCGACTGATGCAAATAAAAGAAGGGACGCTTATCAACGGCTGCCGCATACTCTCCAAGCTGGGCGAGGGGGGGATGGGCGCAGTCTATAAGGCGCACGACGAGGCGCTGGACCGTCCTGTCGCGATAAAATTTCTTCTCCCTTCAGCCAATGACAAAACCGGCCGCCAGCGTTTTGTGCGCGAGGCCAAGGCCATAGCCAAATGCCGCCATCCCGGCATAATCGCGGTTTATTCCTGCGGCGAGTACGAAGGGCTTCCCTTTTTCATAATGGAGTATGTGGCCGGAAAACCGCTGGACGCTTTTTTGCAGCGCGCGCGGATAATAAGCCGCGGCAATATCGCCGAGCTTAAGGAATACGGCTATCTTGAGGACACTTTGCCCGGCGACGAAAAATTGCCCTATTTTCTGCGCACACACGCGGCGTCGCCGCTTGCGGACGAAAATTATCCTGTCGTCGCGGCGGCGCTTATGGCGGACATAGCGGACGCGCTGCACGAGGCGCATTCCAACGGCATTTTGCATCGCGACATAAAACCCTCAAACATACTGCTTTCCACCGAAGGCACGGCTAAGCTGGCCGATTTCGGCCTCGCAAAGCGCGCCGGCGCGGCCAGCAAGGTTACCGCGGCGCACCAGTTGCTCGGCACTTTGCAGTACATGTCGCCGGAGCAGTTCTCGCGCGCGGAGCTTACGCCGCGCACCGATATATACAGCCTCGGCGTAGTGGCCTACGAGATGCTGACATTGCGCGAACCGTTCCCGGCGGACGACATGCCCGCTTTCATAAAAGCCGTTTCCACCGGCGATTTCCGCCCGGCCAGGGAAGTGAACCCCGCGCTGCCGCAGGCTTTGTCGGACGCGGTGTCCGTATGCCTGCAACGCGATCCCAAAAAACGTTTTTCCTCGGCGAGCGAACTGGCCGAGGCGCTGCGCGAAGGCGCGGCGCACCGCGGCGTAAAGACCGCAATTTTAGACGGGGTGAAGGGGCTGTTCGCATCAGCGCCGGGTTCCCCGGTCCCTGTCCCGTCCCATTTGCCGTCTCCGCAGACCCGCGCGGAAAAGGACGACCGCGCGGATGCCGCCGCGCTGGTGGCCGAAGCGCGCCGCGACTTCTATCGGGATTTTGAAATGGAGTCCGCGACAAAAAAACTGCGCCGCGCGCTGGAACTGGACCCGCTTTCTTCCGATGCGTATTTCATGCTGTACAGGGTAATGCATTCCGCCGGAGATGCCGAGGGCAAGGCGTCCGTGCGGGAAAATCTCGGCAATGTCATGGGCAAAATGGACGAGCGCGGCAGGCTTAAAAGCGCGATGACGCTGCTCATGCATACCGATGAGAATGAAAAGTTAGCTTCCTCGGTGGAGAAATACATACGCCTTTATCCGCACGACAGCGACGCCTATCTCGCCGCCGCGACATGCGCCTTCGATGTGGAAGATTACGGCAGGTGTCTGGAATCAGTCGGGAAAATGGAACAGCTGGAGCCGGGCTCGAATATGCAGCTTTTCTTTCGCGCCGAAGTTTTCATGATGACCGGCGAAGTCAAAAAACTCGACGAACTGGTTTCCTTTCTGCTTGCCCGCTATCCTAAATCTTCCGCTATGCGCGGTGTCGCGCTGAGCTATTATGCGGAAGTCGGCATGGGGGAAAAGGCGTTGGCGCTGTGGGCGTCCGACCCGGCGTTGCAACTTAACGTCGAATGGCTCTGGGCTTATTTCCGGTTGCAGTATTATCTGCCGGACAATACCGCAAATGCGATAGCCGCCGCGCGCAAGCTGATAGGCCTGCTTAAAATAGACTCGCTGAAAGCCTTCGTTTACTACAAGCTCTATTTCCTGTACCGTTCCGCCGGGGATTTTTACATGGCGGACAAAAGTCTGGCAATGGCGAAAAGGCTGGACGCGCAGAAAGGCTATAAAAATGCCGTGGAATTGTGGCAGACGATAAATTCGCTTGACGCGGCGCCATGCTCGCTTACCGGCATAAAGCCGGAACTTATTCCGTTCGTGCTTGGTTGTCTCAAGGACATTTTGTTCAGCGCGCAGGGCGATTTCGAATCAAGGCTTTGGTTCCTGCGGTATTTCGAGCCGCGCCCGTCCGGCGGTTGCGCTTGCACGGCCATATGGCCGGTGTTTAACCAGCAGAACAAAAACAGAAAAACATTCAGGTTCTATTCGCCGCCTTTGGGCCCGTTTACGGATTCGTCCGGCAATATCCTGAGCGCGGACATAAAACGTCTGGAAGCCATGAACGCCTATCGGGCAGTGGTGAATCTCGCGGTAAAAGCGGCGGACTGGATTCCGGATTTCGTCGCCGCAGAACTGGACGACGGTAACTGTTTCTTGTGCGAGGATGGCAGGCACAGGCTGGTAATAGACTCCTTGCGCGCGCACAATTCGGGCCGCATAGCATACGTAATCGCTTTGCCGCGCGGTGCAAAACCGCAAATTTCCGGCGAGCAGCCTGCAAAAATAATGGATGTGGAAAATTACAGGCTGCTTGTCTATTCAAGGCATATATTGTTGAATTCGGCTTTCAAAACCATAGTGGAATACTGATGAGCGATATTACGCAAGGGACTGTAGTAAACGGCTGTCGCATACTCTCCAAGCTGGGCGAGGGCGGCATGGGCGCGGTCTATAAAGCGCAGGACGAGGCGCTGGACCGCGCTGTCGCGATTAAATTCCTGCTGGAGGGCCATGCAACTACGGCCAACAAACAGCGTTTTTTGCGCGAGGCCAAGTCTATCGCCAAATGCCGCCATCCCGGCATAATCGCGGTTTATTCCTGCGGCGAGCATGAAGGGCTTCCCTATTTCATAATGGAGTATGTGGACGGCAAGCCGCTGGAGTCTTTTATTCGCCGCGCGCGCATGCTGCAAAACGGCAATATCGACGAGCTGAGGGAATACGGTTATCTGGAAGCGCCGCCTCCGGGCGACGAAAAACTTCCCTATTTCCTGCGCAGCCACACAATCCCGCCTCTGGCCGACGAGCATTACGAATCGCGCGCCTGCGAACTGCTGGCCGGCATGGCCGACGCGCTTTACGAGGCGCATTCCAAAGGCATACTGCACCGCGACATAAAACCTTCGAACATTCTGCTTTCAAAAGACGGCATGGCAAAGCTGGCCGACTTCGGGCTGGCAAAGCGCGGCGATTCGCTTAAAGTCACCGGCTCGCACCAGTTGCTTGGCACTTTGCAGTACATGTCGCCGGAGCATTTCGCCAAGGGCGAGATAACCGCGCTTACCGATATCTACAGTTTGGGTCTGGTCTGTTACGAATTGCTGACGCTGAAAGAAGCGTACGGCGAAGATGAAATACCCGCGCTGATATCCGCTGTTTCAACCGGTTCCATAAAGCCGCCCAGGGAAGTAAATCCCGCGCTTTCACAGGCGATATCCGACGTGGTGATGAAATGCCTCGCAAAAGACCCGGCGCAGCGCTTTTCCTCAGCGCGCGAACTGGCCGACGCATTGCGCGCCAATGCCTCGCATAAAGGCGTGGCGGAGCGGTTGCTCGGCGGAGTGAAGGGACTTTTCAGCCTTGTCCCCGCCATACATACCGGACATAAAAAAGCTGAAGAAGTGCCCTCTACCTCCGAACCCGACGATAAGGCCGAGGCCGCGCGCCTTGTGGCTCAGGCTCGGCATGATTATTTCGGGGAAGTTAACATGTCCGGCTCCGTCGGTAAATTGCAGGAGGCGCTCAAGCTTGATCCGCTAAACGCCGACGCCATCTGCCTGCTGTTTTTCCTTTATCCGGACATCGGCGACATGAACGCCTATGAAGCGTTGTTGCTGCATGCGGACAAAAACCGCGCGCTCATGGACGAGCGCAACCGCCTGAAACTGGAGGCCCGGCTGAGCGTGCGCTACAATCGCCCGGACGCGGCGCGCAACACGCTTAAATATATACGCCTTTACCCTAAAGATCCCGACGGTTATCTGTTCGCGGGGCTTTATGCTTTTGACGAGGGACGTTACGAACAGGCGATGGATTATTTCAGCCGGATTCTGGAACTGGAGCCGGACAGCAAGGTGGCGGTGGTCTGCATCGCGCGCGCTTATGCCAGCATGGGCAATATCAAGAAAGCGTTGGAGACGGTGAACGCTTGTACTGCCCGCAATCCAAAGGTTCAGGGACTAAAATCCATAGCCGCCTACTGGCTGCTTACGGTGGGCAGGCTCGACGAAGCCGAGCGCCAGTTCAAGGCCATGCTCAAAACCGATCCCGCAAGCGACGCCGCCGCCATCGAGCTTGCGCACATAGAACATTTTCGCGGCCAGTTGCCCGAGGCGCTGGCCAATTACCGCCGCTTCGTCGGCGTCACGCGGCTGGACATGATGCGCGCGGACGCCTATTACCGGCTTTACATGATATACCGCGCGCAAAACAACATGGAGCAGGCGCAGCGGCATCTTGGCATAGCGCGCAACATGGCGGCCTGGCGCAACTACAAATCCATGGAGGAAATACGCGCTACTATAGACGCCAAAACGCCGGACAGGAATATTTTCGAAAGCCTCGCGCCCGAGCTTTTCGATTTCATGCAGACGGAAATAAAGGAACGCACTTTCTCAAACCTCTGGGCTCCGCTGGCACAGCAGAATGTCTGCAAACTTTACGATCTGACCGACGGTGTAAACTGCCGCATCTACTGTTTCTGGCCCAGGATAGCAACGAGTACCGAATTGAAAAGCGAATATTTCTGGCTGCATTCGGTGCCGTTCTCCCCGGTAACGGATTCAAAAGGCAATGTGCTCAAAACAGATTTCCGCCCCATCAAGTCCGCCTATGGACAATATCGCGCTCATGTGCATTATGCCGTCCCGCTTAAAAGCTGGGAATTCGAGATACTCTCGGCGGAGCTGGACGCAACAAACCAGTTCTCCGGCACCGGCGACGCGCTGGAGCTGGATATCGACGAGACCATAGCAAGGGATCCGACGCGCGGACTTTACGCCATAGCGCTGCCGCCGGGCGGGGAAATAAAGTCGCTTTCCCTTCAGCCCGAACGGACGGTCACGCTGGGCGACAAGCTGGTGTTTTTGTACCCCTGCCAGTTGTTCATGTCGCAGAAATTCAAACTGTCGCTTAAACTCGCGCTATGACGGCGGACACAAACGATATTTCCCTTATTGCTTGCCCGTCGTGCACCCCCCGCCATTCCTAAATTGCTATAATTTAAGTACTAAATCCATATACCCGAGAGGAGATTATGCCCGACGAACAGAAAGACGAGTTGTTGCAGAAAATGCGCCACTCCTGCGCCCATGTAATGGCACAGGCGGTTGTGGAGCTGTTCCCGGGCACTAAACTCGGCATCGGTCCCGCCATCGACAACGGCTTTTATTACGATTTCGATTCCCCGCACCATTTCGTGCCGGAAGATCTGCCGCGCATCGAAGAGAAAATGCGCCAGATAATGAACGCCAAACAGCCCTTCGTCTGCACGGACCATCCGAAGGCCGAGGCGCTGGCGGAGTTCGAAAAAGAGGGCGAGAAATATAAAGTCGAACTTATCAACGATTTAAGCGACGGCGCCATCACCTATTACGCCAACGGCCCGTTCCGCGACCTCTGCCGCGGCCCGCACGTGGCGCATACCGGCGAGATAAGCCGCAATTTCAAGCTTTCCTCCATTGCCGGAGCGTACTGGCGCGGCGATGAAAAGCGTCCGATGCTTCAGCGAATTTACGCCGTGATGTTCAACACGAAAGAAGAGCTGGACGGCTATTTCAAGCAGATGGAAGAGGCCGCAAAGCGCGACCATCGCAAGCTTGGCAAGGAACTGGACATTTTCTTTTTCGACGAGGAAGTCGGTCCGGGCCTGTCCATGTGGATGCCTAACGGCGGCGCGATGATAGACCAGCTTGAAAAGCTGGCCAGAGAAACCGAATTCGCCGCGGGTTATGAAAGCGTGCGCACCCCGCATATCGCAAAGGAATCGCTGTTCCTTGCCACCGGGCATCTGCCGTATTACGCCGACAGCATGTTCCCGCCGATGAATGTCGACGGGCAGAAGTATTATCTCAAACCGATGAACTGCCCTTTCCATCACAAGATTTTCGGCGCGCGCCAGCGCAGCTATAAGGAACTGCCTTTGCGTCTCGCCGAATACGGCACCTGCTACCGCTACGAGCAGTCCGGCGAGCTGTTCGGACTTATGCGCGTGCGCTCGATGCAGATGAACGACGCGCATATCTACTGTCCGCCGGAGCAGTTTGAAGAGGAATTCCTCGGCGTGTGCCGCATGTACCTGAACTATTTCAAGATATTCGGCATGGAAAAATATGTGATGCGCTTCTCTACGCACTCAGCCGAGGGGCTAGGCAAGAAATACGTCAACCAGCCGGAACTTTGGAAGCAGACAGAGGATATGGTGGAGCGCGTCATGCAAAAGGGCGGCATAAATTACGTCAAGGTGCCAAATGAGGCCGCTTTCTATGGTCCAAAGATAGACGTGCAGGTGTGGAGCGCGATAGGGCGCGAATTCTCGCTGGCCACGAACCAGGTGGACTTCGCCGTGCCGGGACGCGTAGGCCTGACTTATAAAAGTCGCGAGGGCCGCGACGAGACCCCGCTTTGCATACACCGCGCGCCGCTTGGCACGCACGAGCGCACGATAGGATTTTTAATAGAGCATTATGCGGGAGCTTTCCCTCTGTGGCTTGCTCCGGTGCAGGTTGCGGTACTGTCGCTCACCTCCAACGAGGAGACATATGCCAAGGAAGTGACCGCGCTGCTGCGCGGCGCGGGGATACGCGCCGAGGCGGACCTGCGCTCCGACAAGGTGGGCATGAAAATCCGCGACGCGCACATGCACAAGATCCCGTATATGATAGTGCTGGGCGGCAAGGAAGCGCAGTCCCGTACCGTCACATTGCGGCTGCGCAACGCCAAGAGCGTTTTCGGACTCTCGCTCGAGACCGTGATGCAGGGGATGCTGGCGGAGATAAAGGAGCGCAGGCAGGAACAGACTTTCACCGCTCCCGAAAAAGTCGCCTGAGGCGTTTTTGAAATCAAAAACTGCGTTTAAAGTATTTGTATGGTGCGTATGCGCCGCCGCCTGTGCGGCGGCGCTGCGCTTTGTGCTGCCGCAGGACAATCTTTCAAAACAAGGGATAATTCATTTTTCAACGCCTGCGGTGCTTTCCGGAAAAGAAGCGGAAAAAAAATTCGACCCTGCGCTGGTGCCGTTTGCGCTGGACGCAAAGCTGGATTTTTCCGCCGGGAAGATGAAATACCGCGCCGTGCTGCTGCGCACCGGCGAGGGCGACCACTCGGTGCGCGTCATGCTGGAACCGGACGGCACGCTTAAGATCGGGCTGGGCGAGTACACCCCGCCGGAAGCCAGAGGCGTCATCATGCTCGACGGCGGCGCCTGCAAGCCGGGCTTGCGCCATACCGTAACCGTCCATGCAGACCGCACGGATGCCGTGCATTGCGAGCTGGACGGCAAGACCGTAGCCGATTTCATCTATCATCACCTCAATTACCGCGTGGGCGACCTGCGCATAAGCGCGCCGCAAAACGGCATGATTTATTCCGCGCAGGTTTCATATGCCCCCGCCAAAGTCCGCTGGCTGCCGCCGTTGCTACGCTTTATCATGCTGCCGCTATGCATCGCGCTGCTTTTTGCCGGGCTTGCCGCGCTGGCGTATGCTTGCGGACGGATTTTTATTTTTCACGTGACGGTAATCGCCGGTTTTGCGGCGCTGCTGTTTTGCGCCGCGACGCGGACAACCTTCTCGCTTAATCCGGACCCCGGTTATTACGCCGATCTAGCATACTCTTTCGCGCACGGGCATACGTTTATGCCGCGTCCGGTGCCGGACGAGCTTTTGCACGCGGATAATCCTTATTCCTATGCTTACGCGTTCAAGTACCGCATTTGGGATTACAGCATGTACAAGGGAAAGTTTTTCCTGTATTTCGGCCCGGCTCCGGCGCTGGTGCGGTTGTGTTTCGCCGACATGATATCGACGCATTTTGCGCTGCTGCTGTACGGAATTACGTGGGCCGCTTTCTTCTGGCTGTGCGTATGCAGGCTGCGCGAACTGTATTTTGCCGATGCGCCGCCGTGGATGGTTTATGTGCTGGGGGCTGCGGGCGCACTGAATCCGGTGCTGCTTTATCTGCTGAATATTCCCGACGTTTATACCGAGGCCGTGCTGGCAAGCACCGCCTTCGGCGCGGGGGGGATATATTTCGCGCTGCTGGCTTATGAGGGCGCGGACATGGCCGCTTTGTTGTCCGGACTGTGTTTTGCTCTGGGGTTTGCGTCGAGGGTCAACACTCTTTTTGCCTGCGTGCCGTTTTTGGCGCTTATGCTGCCCCGTGACGGAAAAAAAGACTGCAAAAAGATGTTATTTATGTCCGCCCCGGTGTTTGCGGGCGGTCTGGCGCTGCTTGCGTACAATTACGCGCGTTTTGAAAACCCCTTCGAGTTCGGCGTTACATACCAGTATAATGCCACGCACTGGTATGTGGCGCACAAGATGTTTTTCTCCGTGCGGTATATCCCGGCGCACATTTATGAATATTTCATGCGACTGCCGTATTTCTACGCGCATTTCCCGCTTATGCGCGGCAGCGGGCCGAGCGGGCTGGTGTCCGACTCCGGCGTTTTTTCGGTCTTTCTGTGGACGCCGCTGACGCTGTTCGCGCTTTTGCCACTTGACGCAAGGGGCCGCCGCGAAAAAATGTTTTCGCTGGCGCTTCTGTGCAGCGCCGCGCTTACGATGCTGGTGCTTTTCGCAAATAAAGTCGTGAGCGTACGCTATATGGCCGATTTTTGCAACACGCTGGCGCTGGCAGGGGCGCTTGGTATTTTTGTCCTGCTGCGGCGCAGACCGAAACTGGCGTATTTTTGCACGGCTCTCTGTGCCGCGTTTAGTTTATATGTAGGCATTGCCATGTTGTTTACGATATTTCGCATAGCCTATACAGCCGACTATGCCGCCATCATGCGCTTTATGGGGATAGTATGAGGAACCGTCGGGTTTATGCGGCGCTGGCCTTTGTCTGCGCCGCGCTTTTCGCGAAATTCCTGATGCAGCCCGCAGGGATGGTGCTCAGCTCGCGCAGCGGCGACTTGTGGCATATCGGATATCCGTTGCGCGCGGCGGCGGGCGGCACGCCGCTGTGGTTTTCGTCGCAGTACTGCGGGATGCCGCTTGACTCAAAACTGCAATTCGGACCTTTTTATCCTTTCAATCTGGTTTTCGATTTTATGCCGCTTTGGCGCGCATTCAATTTCGCGTTCATTTTCCATGTGCTGCTGGCGGGCTTTGGCATGGCCCTTTTCCTGACGGAAATGGAGCTCGGCCCGGCCGCGGCATTCCTGGGCGCGGTTTCTTTTATGCTCTGCGGTGCGATAACCGGGCGCATATCGCCGGGGCATCTGGACATAATAAGTTCGCTCGCGTGGACCGGTTTTGTCTTCTGGGCGGCGCACAGGATGATAAAAAAACCGGGACTTAAAACGGCAGCCGCTTTCGCGCTTTGCGGCGCGCTGCAATTGCTGTGCGGGCATCCGCAGTTTTTCTATATAACCGAGTCCGGCGCGTTTGTTTACTGCCTGTGGCTTGTTTATTGTTCGGCTGAACGCAAAAAACCGGTTAAATTTATGCTTTGCGGTCTGGCCGGGATGCTGCTGGTTTCCACCGTCGGGTGGCTGCCGCTGCTGGCTTTTGCGAAATACAGCTCGCGCGCTCAGGCGGCAATGGGGTTTGCGGGGACTTTTTCTTTCCCTCCGCTCCAGCTCGCGAATTTTGCGTTGCCGGGGTTTTTCGGCTCAGGTCCGGCTTACTGGGGAGAATGGTATCCGTGGGAGCTTTGCGCATATGTCGGGCTGGGCACTTTGTTTTTCCTGCCTGCGCTCAAACGCGGTCCGGAAAACAGGAATGCGTTTCTCTTCCTGTGGCTTGCGCTGGGCGCTTTTTTTATAGCATTGGGAAAATATAATCCGCTTTTCTTTTTCATTTACAAAGTGCTGCCGGGATTTTCTTCTTTCCGTTGTCCGTCCCGCTTTATAGCGCTGGCCGCTTTTTCACTTTGCGTCGCCGGGGCGTACGCTTTTGACGGAGTGTTGCGCGCCGCCGATGATGAAAGAATTAAAATGCTCAAAGCGCCGGTAATCGCGGCGATCTCCGTGATGCTTTTGGGCCTGTTTGTTTTGCTGGCGCTGCGCGCGGACAATTTCGCCGGAATGCGCGCATTCATGGCGGCGGAGCTTTCCTCGCCGGACAGGATGGCGAATTATGGACCCTTTAAATATTCGCCGCAGGCGGTGTACGGTCTGATTTTCGGCGGCTGGCTGAAAATGTCGGGGATATTGTGCGCACTGCTGGTCATGGTATTTGCCGTCGCAAAACGGCGGACCGTGTTCGCTTTCGGGATATGCTGCGTGGCGGTTGTGGACATGTTTTCCTTCTGTCACGGCAGGGTGACATGTTTCGATACCGGGAAATTGGCGGCGCTTGCTCCTGTAGCTGACTATGTGCGCGCGCAGGGACATCCTGCCCGCGTGGCCGGTTTGGGCGTGGGCGCGGGGATACTCAACGCCTCCGGCCTTGAAACCGCCGACGGTTACGACGCTTTCAGCATGGCGGCTTGCGGGGAGTTTTTGAATTATTCCCAGGGACTGCCGCCGGGTGCCGATACCGGCCCGCTTACCGCATTGCCGCCGATGCTTGCGTACATGAATCTGCAATATGTGGTGTCTCCTGCGGATTTGCCGGAGGGCGGGTTGTTGCGCAAGGTACAATCGTTTGACTTGCCGGACGGCGGGCTTAAACTGTATCGCTGGACTCCGGGACTGGAGCGGTTTTATTTCTCGCCGGCTTTTGAAGTAATGCCGCGCGAGAATATGCTTGAAAGGCTTTCTTCATGGCGGCCCGGCGAGCCGCCGCTTGCGCTGCTGGAGGAAAATCCCGGCATAACGCCGTCGCAGGCCGCGCGCGGCGGCGCTGTTATAAAAGTTATCGGCATGTCGCCGTCCGCGATAGAGCTTGAAGTGAATTCCCAAACCCCCGGCATACTGGCCGTCAGCCAGAACTGGTATCCCGGCTGGCGCGCGACGGTAAACGGCGTTACTTCAAAAGTGCTGCGTACCAACTATTTCATGCAGGGCGTCGCCTTGTCCGCCGGGACCAGCCGTGTGGAACTGAGCTATGTCCCTGCACTGCTTTACTGCTCGCTTTGCATATCGCTGCTGGGCGCGCTGGCGCTGGGCGCGGCGCTGCTACTGTGCTGACGGTATCGCGTTTTGCGGCTCTATCGGCATTATGAAATACGCGCACAGATAGGCCAGCCCGAAGGTGAACGCGCTGCACAGCAGCAGCGCCACGAAGATAAGCCGGAAAAGCGTCGCGTCCTTTTCAAAATATTCCGCAAGCCCTCCGCATATCCCCAGGAAAGTCCGGTTTGATTTCGAGCGGTAAAGCCGTTTGATTTCAGTTGTCATAAAACCTCCATAAATTGTCCGTCTCGCTTAATACTACGCTGCCGGTGTGCAAAAGGTTACAACTGTTTAAGGGAAGGATTAATTTTGCTATGATTTCTATAGTAAGCAGTACAGAGATGCAATACTAAAATAATAACATACTTCCGGAGGAATTCATGGCAGTTAAAGTTGGCATAAACGGTTTTGGCCGCATCGGCAGGCTTGTGGCCCGTGCTATCCTTGAACGCAGGGACAGCGCCATTGAACTCGTGGCGGTTAACGATTTGACCGACGCCAAGGCGAACGCCCATCTGCTCAAATACGATTCTGTGCACGGCCAGTTCCCCGGCGACGTGAAGGTTGTCGGCGAAGACCAGATTTCCGTGGACGGCAAGATTATAAAAGTCCTCAAGAAAAAAGACCCGGCCGAGCTGCCGTGGAAAGACCTCGGCGTGGACATCGTTGTGGAATCCACCGGCCTTTTCACCGTCAAAAAAGACGGCGTCAACAAGAAAGGCAAGGAAGTCAAGGGCGCGGAAAACCATATCACCAAAGGCGGCGCCAAGAAAGTCATCATCTCCGCTCCCGCGCAGGGCGAGGACCTCACCATAGTGCTCGGCGTCAACGAAGGCAAGTACGACCCGAAGAACCATCACGTGGTGTCCAACGCCTCCTGCACCACCAACTGTCTCGCTCCTTTCACCAAGGTCATACATGAAAAGTGGGGCATTGAAAAGGGTCTTATGACCACCATTCACGCCTACACCAACGACCAGCGCCTTCAGGACATGGCGCATTCCGACATGCGGCGCGCGCGCGCTGCGGCGCTGTCGATGATTCCGACCTCCACCGGCGCGGCGAAAGCCATAGCGCTCGTGCTGCCGGAACTCAAGGGCAAGCTGGACGGTTTCGCAATCCGCGTACCGACCCCGAACGTTTCCGTGGTCGACCTGACAGCCACCCTGCTTAAGCCCGCCACCGCGGAAGAAATCAACGCCGCGCTCAAGGCAGCGGCCGCGGGCCCGCTCAAGGGCATCATGGGCTACAGCGAAGAGCCGCTTGTGTCGGTGGACTTCAACCACTGCCCGCTCAGCTCCATAGTGGACGGCCCCAACACCAAGGTTATCGGCGGCAATCTGGTAAAGATTCTCGCCTGGTACGATAACGAGTGGGGTTATTCCAACAGGGTTGTGGACCTTATCAACTTCATGATCGCAAAAGGTCTCTAATTTGTAAACTCCCCGGCGGGGCCGCAAGGTCCCGCCGGGCAGGGACTTACCTGCAAATTCCTTGATAAGTGCGCGGACAAACCGCAGTAGGATCAGGCATTTGAGTAAGCCCAGGTGACATACTCGAAGAGGATAACATGCCTGGTAAGACCGAAAAAAGAAAAGTGATAATAATGGGGGCCGCCGGACGCGACTTCCATAACTTCAACACCTACTATCGCGACAATCCCGCTTATGAAGTCGTAGCCTTTACCGCGTTCCAGATTCCCGACATCGCTGGCCGCAAATATCCGGCCAAGCTGGCCGGCAAACTCTACCCGAAAGGGATACCGATTTACGAAGAGAAGGACCTCCCCGCGCTGATAAAGAAGTTCGGCGCGCAGGATGTCGATTTCGCATACAGCGACGTCAATTTCGTCACTCTTATGCAGAAGGCCTCGCTCGTCGTGGCCTGCGGCGCGAACTTCCGCCTGCTCGGCTCGTGCCCGACGATGATCCGCTCCAAAAAGCCGGTCATAGCCGTCTGCGCGGTGCGCACCGGCTGCGGCAAGAGCCAGACCTCCCGCCATATCGCCAAAGTCCTAAAGGACATGGGCAAGAAAGTGGTTGTCATCCGCCACCCGATGCCTTACGGCGACCTCGAAAAGCAGATCTGCCAGCGCTTCGCGTCCATAGAGGACATGAAGAAGCACGGCTGCACCATCGAGGAGATGGAGGAATACGAACCGCACATTAAGGAAGGCCATATAGTTTATGCGGGCGTGGACTACGGCGAAATCCTCCGTCAGGCCGAGAAAGAAGCCGATGTCATCCTCTGGGACGGCGGCAACAACGATATTCCGTTCTACAAGCCCGACCTGCACATAGTCGTGGTGGACCCGATGCGCCCTGGCCATGAAGAGCTTTATCATCCCGGAATGACCAACGTGCTTATGGCCGATGTGGCCGTCATCAACAAGATGGACGTGGCCAAAAAAGAGGATATAGAGACCGTGCGCGCCAATGTGCGCCGCCTCAACCCGAAATGCAAAATCGTGGAAGCCGATTCTCCCGCCGTGCTTGAGGATGCGACAGTGAACCTCAAGGGGAAGAGAGTGCTGGTCGTCGAAGACGGCCCGACCCTTACCCACGGCGAAATGAAGATAGGCGCGGGCTACATAGCCGCCAAAAACGCCAAGGCCGGAAAGATCGTCGATCCCCGCCCGTACGCGGTGGGCAGCATAAAAGGCGTGTACCAGAAATACACCCACGTCACCGAAATTCTGCCTGCGATGGGATACAGCGCCAAGCAAGTGCGCGAGCTTGAAGCCACCATCAACGCGGTTCCCTGCGACGTAGTGCTCGTGGGCACGCCGATAGATCTCGGCCGTCTGCTCAAAATAAAGAAACCCGCGACGCGCGTGCTTTACTCGCTCAAGGAGCGCAAGCCCGGTACGCTGAAAGGTTTCGTTAAAGAAGCTATAAAGAAATAACAAAAACCGTCTGGAGGTAGTGACGAAGATGACCCAGCAAACGCTTAAAATAGCCCGCCTGCAGGATATGGACGTTAAGGGCAAAAACGTGGTGGTCCGCGTGGACTACAACGTGCCGATAAAGGACGGCAAGGTGGAAAACGACAAGCGCATAGCCGCGACCGTGCAGACAGTTAAATATCTGCTCGAAAACGGCTGCCGCGTGGTGTTAATGTCCCATCTCGGCCGCCCGAAAGGCAAGGTTGCGCCGGAGTTCAGTCTGGCCCCGGCGGTGCCCGTAATCGAAAAGCTCATGGGCGCAAAAGTCCATTTTGCCAAGGACTGCATCGGCCCCGAGGCGACAAGTGTGGTAAACGCCGCCGGGAAAGGCGAGCTGGTCCTGCTGGAGAACCTCCGCTTCCACCCGGAAGAGGAGAAGAACGACGAGGCTTTCGCCAAACAGCTTGCTTCCTATGGCGAAATCTTCGTGCAGGACGCGTTCGGCACGGTTCATCGCGCCCACGCCTCCACGGCGGCGATAGCCAAGTTCCTGCCCGGCTGCATCGGTTTTCTGGTGCAAAAGGAGCTGGAGTATCTCGACCGCGCGATACGCAACCCGCAGCGCCCCTTCCTGGCGATAATAGGCGGGGCGAAGGTGTCGGACAAGATACTGGTGCTCAATAATCTGCTCAATGTCGTGGACATGCTGATGATAGGCGGCGGCATGGCGTATACTTTCCTTCAGGCGCAGAACGTCTCCACCGGCAAATCGCTGGTGGAGGCGGAACGCGTCGGCGAGGCGAAGGATATCATCGCCAAGGCCTACGCAAAGCATGTGGAATGCCTGCTGCCCGCCGATCACGTGATCGCGCAGGAGCTTAAGGAAGGCGTTCCGACGCAGACCACGCAGGCGATGTCGATACCGGAAGGCTGGATGGGCCTCGACATCGGCCCGCGCACCGTAGAGAACTTCCGCGAGCATATCCGCAAGGCCAAGACGATATTCTGGAACGGCCCGCTCGGCGTGTTCGAAAACGACCTGTTCGCCAACGGCAGCGTGGCCATAGCCAGGGAGCTTGTCGAGGCGACAAAGAACGGCGCGACGACGATAGTCGGCGGCGGGGACAGCCTTTCCGTCCTCAAAAAGGCCGGCATAAAGTCCACCGCGCTCACGCATTGTTCCACCGGCGGCGGCGCCAGCATGGAGTTCCTGGAGGGCAAACCCCTTCCCGGACTCGTGGCGCTGTCCAAATAGGAGGCAGTCGAGAAAAAATGAATACATTCCTGCTTATAATACACTTCATAGCCTGCTTCCTGCTGATAGTAGTGATACTGCTGCAGAACGGCAAGGGTTCCGGCGCCGGGATTTTCGGCGGCGGCAGCTCGGACGCGATGTTCGCTGCGGCGTCCGGCATGGACTTCATAAAGAAGCTCACGATAGGTCTTGCCTGCACGATTGCCGTCACGTCGATATTGCTTACGATGTATTCGACGCGTATAGGCATGAGTTCGGTCGTTGGAAAATACACCTTCCAGCAGCCGGCTCCGGCGGCGGCGCCTGCGGCTCCGGCCGCTCCCGCGGCGGCCAATGCTCCGGCGGCGGCAACGCCCGCAAAGACCGGCAAGTAAGCTTAAGCTATAACGGAAAAACCGGAGCCGAGAGGCTCCGGTTTTTTTGTATGCAAAACAAGCGCTTCGCTTACGGCGTTTTTTGCGGTGCTTTGTATTTTTGCCAGTCGGCTATGGTGTCGGTATTGTAGAAGTATTCCGTGGCGTGCAACAGCGCTTTTGCGTAAAATATCTCCCTGCCCTTGTCCGCGTCGCCCCTGAAATTATTCACTTCGTCGGCAAAAGGCGTCAGGTCCTCGTTGGTCAGGTTGCTGATATAGGTTTGTCCCGGCGTGACCAGCCCGAAGAAAGCCAGCTCCTCGTTTGAAAAATAGGCCGCGGGATGATCCCTGCGCTCGAACAGCGATGTGCCAAAGAACGAGGTGTCGCTCATTTTGACCGGGACTTTGCACAGCCGCAGTATCGTGGGAGCTATGTCCATCTGCGACGCCGTGCGCGCGTCTCTGTGCGGATTGGTGATAAGCGGCGAATACACGAGCAGCGGTATGCGGAACTTGGAGGCGCGCGCGTTCATGTCCGAAAAATATCTGGGCGTGTGGTCCGCCACCAGCACGAAAATGGTGTTTTTGAAATAATTGCTTTTCGCGGCCTTCTCGAGATAGCGCACCAGCGCCCAGTCGGCGTAGCGGAAAGACAGCGTTCGTTTGTCTGTTTTGTCTCCGGGAAAAATCGCCGGAGGCGTATCAAGGGCATTGTGGTTGGTGACGGTGAATATGACCGACAGAAAAGGCTGTTTCGTGCGCTGCATTACGGTGTCGGCCGCGTCGAAAAGCTCGTTGTCGAATTTCATGCTGCGCGCGCCGGTTGCCTGCTTTAACGCCTGATCGTCGTAGGTTTCGTTGAAACCGTTGTTGCGCAGATAGTCGGTCATGTTTTCCTCTTTCCCGCTGATGCAGAAGAACATGCTTTTGTAGCCGTATGGCTTGAGATAGGTCGCCAGCGACGGCGCTTTGATGGTGGAAAGATTATCCACTATCGGCGGGAACGGGAACGAGCTTACCGTTGAAATAAGCGCGCGGCCGCTGCCTATGGAGTTGGCGTAGAACGAGGTGAACAGTATCCCGTTCTTCGAGAATTCGTCGAAGTACGGGGAGAGAGAGGGGGAATCGCCCAGCGCGCCGATATGGGAGGCGAAGCTTTCCATCATAACCAGCACGATGTTGGGCTTTTCATAGGGTTTTAGCCGGAAAATATCGTCGGCGGACTGTTCGTAATTCTTGTCGAAAGCGGTTATGATTTTTGCCGCATCTCTCACGTCAAAAGGCTGGGGGGCCGGTTTGAAAGGGAAAAAATCCAGTTCGTATGCCAGATTGTAAATGCCGTTGGCGGTAGTCTGGTTGAGAAAGTCATTCTCGGAAAAACACGCGTTTTGCGGGGCGATGGGACGCGTAAAAAAGTTGCCGCGCATGAAAAAGCACGCAACCGCCAGTGTGATAAAAAACGCCGCGGCGGCCTGTTTTGCCGGGCGTTTTCCGAAAGTATAAACGCGGCCGGCGGCTTCCGCGCTCCATTTCGCCGCGAAGAACAGCAGTATCAGCAGCGGCGGAAGTATCCTGTATATGTGCACCGCGCCCAGTATCTGTGCGGTCATGTACGCGGGCCATTTGAAAAAGCTTATAGCCAGAATGTTCAGTTTTGTGCGCGTTTCGTTGTAAAGGGGGAATTCGGCCATCAGCAGCACGCATAACACAATGTTTAGCAGCGCAGTGTAGCATTGCCCGACCCTGCGCCAGAGCGTCTGCCTTGGCAGACATAGCCAGCCAAGCCATGCAAGTATGTATGCGGGGGCGGTCATAAAAGCGGTGACCGCCAGGTCCATCCTGAGTCCCAGAAAGAGGGAATGCAGCAGCATCATGGCGCTGTAATGCTCGCCGTCGTTCATCGCTATGAAAAATATGACGCGCAGCAGCCCGAAAATCGCGGCGTAAAAGCAAAGCAGTAAAATGTAGTTTTTAATGAAAGGCTCGCCGGCCAGAGCTTTGATAGCGGTTGTTATGCCGGTGTTCGTTTTTTGTTCCTGCATGGAATGGGTTCCCCTAACGAGATGTGTGCTGTCATGTGCCGGATGCTATTGCAGCGGCACGCGCCGCTCGAAAACCTTCACGATTTCCACCACGTCGGATGGTGATTTGGCGTTTTGCAGCTTTTTGAGCAGCGGCGGATTGGTGACAAGCTTGGCCAGTTCCGAAAGTATGCGCAGCTGCTGCGTCGGATCGGCCTGAGGCGTGAGGATAAGGAACATCACGCTTACCGGCAGATGGTCCAGCGACGGGAAATCCAGTCCTTCCGGACAGCGCGCGAAAACCACCAGCGGCTGTGTTATTGATGCCAGCCTTGCATGCGGGAACGCCGCGCCGTGGCCCATGGCGCAGGTCAGCATTCGTTCGCGTTTCTCCACGCTGGACCAGGCCGCGTCTCTGTCGAACACCGGGCGGGCGGAGTGGAGGTTGGCTACCAGCGCGTCCATCGCGACGAAACGGTCCACCGGGGACAAATCCATAATGAACGCTTCCGGCACCAGCAGGCGGCTTAAAAGCACCTGCGGCACGGCCTCGTTTTCGTCGCGGATTTCGCCGACTATTTCCTCGATGATATCCTCGGTGGTGACTATGCCGCTCACCCTGCCGTCCGGGTTTTTAACGAGGGCCATGTGTATTCTCCTGTCCTGCATCTCTCGCAGCACTACGGAGAGCGGTGAGTCTTCCCCGAAAGTCAGAAGCTGTCTGGCTTTTGCTTTGACGTCAGGCTGGTTTTCCGGGCCGAGATTCAAGTCTTTTGTGAATATATAGGAAGCGCTGTCGTCTATGCCTTCGCGGCAGAGAGGATAGCGGGAAAATTTGCGTTTTGCTATTATTTCGCGCGTCTCGCTCCACGGGGCGTTTTCGTAAAGACATATAACCGCGTCGCGCGGCGTCATGATTTCCTTCACGAAGGAATGCTCGAAGTCGAAAAGGTTTTCAAACATCAGCAGCCGTCCCAGCGAAAGGCGTCCCTGTTCCTGCGACTGGCCGAGCAGCATTTTAAGCTCTTCCTCGGAATGCACATTCTCTTTGCCCGAGGACTCAAGGCCCATAAGGCGCATCAGAAACCGCGCGGTGCTGTTTAGCGCTTTCATCGGATAATAGGTCAGGTGGTAGAACATCACCAGCGGGGCGCTTATCGCCATTGCGGCGCGGTCCGGGCGCTTTATGGCGATATATTTAGGGACCAGTTCGCCGATGGTGATATGCAGCGAGGTTATGATTAAAAAAGCCAGCGTGAACGCAGCGGCATGGGATATTACGGATGACGCTCCGGGATTCAGGTTTGGCAGCAGCTTGCCGACAAGTTCCGCCATAGCCGGTTCGCCTATCCAGCCTATGCCGAGACTGGCCATCGTTATGCCCAGCTGCGTGGTGGCGAGGAAGGATTCTATTTTTTCCACTATCTGCTTTGCGCGGCGCGCCTTTGCGTTGCCGGATTGCGCCAGCTCCTGAAGTCGCGTGACGCGCACTTTCACAAGGCTGAATTCGGACAGCACGAAAAAACCGTTTATAAGGATAAGCAGCAGCGTGACCAGCAGGCATGCGAGAATAGTCATATCTTTTAATATTCTAACAAATGCGGGGGTTGTACTGTGGCGGGAACTGCGGTCGCCGGTTTTTGGGTACTTGAATGCGCGGTGAGGGATTTGAACCCTCATGTCTTGCGGCACAGCACGCTCAACCGTCCGAGGTCTTTTGCATCCTCCGGATTAAATTGATGGACAAGGTCGGCCAAGTCATTCTTGATCTGGGCTGGGTGCATGCGCGGCGAGGGAACAGACCGTCGGAACGCTGCGGTGAGGTTCTGGTCTTGTGGCCGTGCCGCATCGGATTTCCCGGCACGGTTGTTGTGTGGACAATCAGGAATTCCTGCCGAATTCGCGGGGATTCCCGGTTATTGTGCACCATTAGTCACGCTATTTTGCTAGCAAAGCTGTCACCTCTCAGCGAATTTGCGGGCATTTTGCAGCATTTTGTATTGGAGGATTGCTACTTGTCGATACTCCGTGCGCGGCTAACTATTTTCTGTTATAATAAGGTATAGCTCAAGGTGCGACATTCCCTGGAATGGTTTTTAATCCCTTAAAGTTGCTTGAAATTCCGCGCCAAGAGTAATATCATAATGAAAATAACCACTGCCAAACAGACAAAATCTGCGCTGGCAGTTTTGTTTCTAATGTGGGTTGGATTTTATACTAACCAAGGGGAGGGTAGTACAAAACCTTGGAAAGGATAAAAGGGGGAAAGTATGAATCCGGGAGACTGGATTGCTTTGGCTGCATTAGTAGTTACCATTATAGGAGCTATTATCATAGCATCTTGCGGTTGGTCCAAAATCAATACGATAGTAACCAGGATAGATGATTTACTGGAAAAAGAAATCAAGCCTGTATTGAAAGCGACCAATGATCGCACCATTGATATAGATAAGCGTCTTGGGATTGTTGAATTCGCAATGCGCCAGAAATTAACAGATGAATTCGCGCCTGGGAATTCCCCGAGAAAGCTGAATGATAAAGGACACCGCATTTTACAGGATAGTGGAATTAAAGAAGTTGTTGATCACGAAAAGGCGTATCTACTTGGCCTAGTTAAGTCCGCAGATCCTAAAAATGCCTATGATGCGGAAAGTGTCATATTGGGTATTATGTCTGGATTGCTTGATCATAAACCCGAATATGCTGAAAAGCTTAAAAATTGGGCATTCCAATCTGGAACAGATGTTCAGACTGCATTGCTAGTCGGTGGATTTTACTTGCGTGATACAATATTCCCAGACTTGGGATTCACACTTGATGACATAGACAAAAAACCACCGCAAAGCGGACCAACTCCACAACCCGCACCCAAGCAATAATCTTCAAAGCCCCGCTCCGGCGGGGCTTTTCTTTTAGGGGGCGTGGTGGGGGCAGTAGGTGCAACAACATGAAACTATTTGAAACAGTATGAAACATGGCACAAAAAAGAAAATCCCGTCTTTTCAGACGGGATTTTCAGTTTGTATAGCGAATGCGCGGGGAGGGACTCGAACCCTCATGCCTTTCGACACACGCCCCTCAAACGTGCGCGTATACCAATTCCGCCACCCGCGCGTAAATTGTAGGTGAACGGCGCTGCTACCTGATTAGTTTATCAAAAAATATCCGCAAAAGGCAAATCCCGTCGGTTAATTTTGCGTCGCGCCAGCATGATTTCTTGTCTGTACGTTGGACTTGCCGGTATTTTTATGTGATAATTTCTGTAACAAAAGACATCAAGGAGACGATTTATGGCAGATATTAAAGTCCCGCAGCCCCAGCCCGTCCAGCTTGAAATAGATATGGACGACCAGACCGCTCAGGGCGTATATATAAATCTCGCAGGCGTCGCACACAGCGAAAGCGAGTTTATTATGGATTTCCTTTTCATCCAGCCGAACAAACCGAAAGCCAAGCTGCGTTCGCGCATCATTTCCAGCCCGGCGCACGCAAAGCGTTTCATGATGGCGCTGGCCGATAATATCCGCAAGTATGAGGAGCGCTACGGCGTGATAGTGGAAAAAGCCGCCGTTCCCCAGGCGCACAGCTGATATCGACTGCTCTAAAAAAATAAACGCGGCGCAGAAAAATACTGCGCCGCGTTCGTTTTTGGATTTATATGATCATTTCGAATGTGATAGGGATATGGAAAGCGACCGAAACCTGGGTCGCGATATCAGGGAAAGCGAGGCTGCGTCGTTACCGGCAGCCGAGCGTTAACTGATTATGCTTTTCAAATGTTGCAAAACTACAGTAGACTTGGCCCTAAATAAGGGTTGGGGCTTAAATTTAGGCTTTTGCCCTTCCGCGTTGCGTTGTTCGGCTTACATACCTATTGGTATGCTCGCCTCACACCGCTTAGCGGCAGGGCTAAAATCCTGTATTTCAACCCTCAATCCTTATTCAGGGACAAGTCTAGTTTCAGCAGTTCTGTTTTTTTAATTCAGAGTTATCGTCAACCCCTCTCGCGCGGTTATGCACTCCACTTCCCAGTCGTTGTCCTCGGCCAGCTTTTTCGCCTTGGACGTCATCATCTCTATGATCTCGTCGGTATAGGTGCCGTTGTAGTGGAAGAAAAGGAGGCGCTTCGCCTCGGCCTGCATCGCGGCGAATTCCGCCGCCGTGGAGGGGGAGGAATGGCCTTCTTCCGGGCGCAGCTTCAAGTCCTCGTCGCTTAGGCAGGAATCGTGTATGAGTATGTCGGCCTTGCGCGCGAATTCGCCCAGCTTTTCGTCGTAGGCCTGCATCGCGGACGGGTCGCCTATCAGCGCGCTGTCGGGGGCGTAGACTATAGTTTTGCCTTCCAGTTCCAGCCGGTACGCCATGGTCACGGAAGGGTGGTTGGCATGCATGGCGCGCAGCCTGAAACCCGGCGCCAGTTCGTAAACGTCCTCGGAAATTTCGTACATCATCAACTTCGCGCGCGGGTGCTTTGCGTGCCAGTAGGGCGAGGCGTAGAAAATGTCGCGCACCGCGTCGCGGAATTTGCGCTCGGTCTCTCCCGCGCCCACCAGCCGCAGCGTAAAACCGGGATTTTGCAGGCATGCGAAATGCGGCAGGCCCGCGATGTGGTCTATGTGAAAATGCGTCAGGAAAAGCCAGATGTCCTTGGGGTTGCCGTGCTCCTTTAGATGCTCGCCCAGACGGATGATGCCGGTGCCCCCGTCGAAAATGAAAAGCTTGTCGCGCGTTTCCACGGAAACGCAGGAGGTCTGCCTGCCGTAGGCCGATTCGGTGTTGGCCAGCACCGGCGGAATTCCCCGGCAGCCCCATACCGTAATGCGCACCTGATGCTCCTTTAAGTCCGATTCCGCGGCTTCTATGTCGGCCATATCCTCGTCCTCCTCCAGCCCTCCGTATAGTTCCGTCAGGTTCTGCTTGTCGCCGGACATTATGTGGCGGACCTGCCCGGCCAGCGTTTCCACGTTGAAGGGCTTTTTTATGAAGGCCTCAACGCCGTATTTGAACGCCTGCTGCTTCTCAAACTCGAAATCTTTTTCCGTGACCACGACTATTTTGGTTTTTGCTATTCCGGCGTCGCCCTTGATTATCTTTATCAGCTTCAACCCGTTTATGCCGGCAAGCATTATGTCCATTATCACAAGCTCCGGCTTGCGGCGGCGTATGACGGGGATAAGGTCCAGCGGTTTGTGCAGCAGGAAAACGCAATAGCCCGCCTGTTCCATCAGGTCGCGCATCAGCGCGCCTGTCAGCTCGTCGTCGTCCACGATCACTATGTCGGTCTTGGTTTCTCGCATTTATGAACAATATTCTATAATAATACAGACCTATCTTAAAGAAGCACGGATTTTTTATGAGAATAATAGCCGGAACCGCACGAGGCAGAACGCTTATTTCGGTACCCAAGCATCTGCCGGTGAAACCGATATCGGACAGGATAAAACAGTCGCTCTTCGACATAATCAGGCCGCGCATACCTGCCTGCGTGATGCTCGACATTTTCGCCGGCACAGGCGCGGTGGGGCTGGAAGCCCTGTCGCGCGGCGCGGAGCGCATCGTTTTCGTGGAGCGCGACCAGGCCTGCATAAAGGCGATAACCCGCAACCTGGCCAAGTTCGGCTTCGAGGCGAAGGCCAGAATCTGCCGCGCCGACGTGACGCGCGGGCTTGCGTGGCTCAAGCATTATGCCGGGCCGGAAGGTTACGATATGATTTTCCTCGGTCCGCCCTACCGCGACCAGAAAAACGTGATGCTTTCCCTTACCGGTCCGACGCTGGCTTTTATATCGGAAGGCGAGCTGCTGGCCAAAGACGGCATTATAATAGCGCAGCACCACATGACCGAGGAATTCGACGTGCCCGCCGGTTACGAGTTGTACCGCTCGGAAAAATACGGCGACACGCTGGTGGATTTGCTGCACAGGGTCCGGAAATGATTTTCGATCCCTACGAGCTTAATTATTCCAAAGTCCACACCTATCAGGACTGCCCGCTGCTTTTCAAGTACATATATGTGGACGGACGCCGCGCGCCGCTGACGCCGCTTTCTTCGCTGGGGATTTCGATACACAAGGCGCTGGAGGCGTTTCACGCCGACGAGTACCGCACCGGGGAGGAGATGGTTTCCTGCTTCGACGACGTGTGGCTCGGCGCCGGTTACAAGGACGCGCAGGAGCAGATGGAGCATTACCTGCGCGGCAAGCGCATGCTGCTGGCCTACGCCCGGGCGGAAGAGGAGCGCAAGTCGCTTATCACCTGCGTGGAGAAAATGTTCGATTTCCCCTATAAACAGTGGCGCATAAAAGGCACGGTGGACAGGATAGACCGCCATCCCTCCGGCGAATACGAGGTCATAGATTACAAGAGCGGCCCGGAAATACGCACCGGGGAAGAACTGAAAAAAAGCCTTCAGCTCGGCGTATATGCCATGGGGGCAAAAATGGCTTTCGGGCTCACGCCGTCGATGATAAGCTGGGTTTTTCTGTACCACGAAAAGCGCCTGACCGCGCCGTATGATCCGGCTTTCGACGAGGTGGTGCTGGAACAGTTCGTGAAGGTCGGCGAGGGGATAGTGGCCGGAAAATTCGAGCCGCGACGCGAGTTCTGCTCCATCTGCCCGCTCGGCCACGCGTGCAGCGCGCGGCCGCAGGAATGATTACTCCGCCCGGCGGCGCCGAAGAAGACCTTGCCCCGGGCCGAATAGGAATATAAAATATACATATGCTGAATTATCGCGACTTATCAATGAAGGTCAACAGGATTTGGCGTAAGTTTTATAACAAGACTTCCCAGCCGCGCAAACAGGCCTTCACGCATATCCATCAGGCCATATTCATAGTTTTCATGCTGATGATTGCGCTGATTTTCAGGCAGAACCCCTACCTGGTATACCCGCACATAATTTATCTGTTCATCGCGTTTTTGCTTTCGAACCTCGCGACCAACTACATACTGACCAGATACAAGGTCTATTACGCCGTGGTGGACCTGATGGTCGTCACAAACTGCATCATAATCACCGCCCTGCAGGAGTATTCCGGCGGGATACACTCTTATCTGTGGGTGCTTTACCTGCTGCCTATTTTCACGGCGGCCATAATGCTCGAGACCAGGCAGCTCGTGCTCACTTCTTTCGTGGCGATGTTCGGCACCTCCTATTTTTACGGCAATCCGCTGACCGAATGGGATTACGACCTGATGGGCGTGGAACTTATAAGCAAGCTGTCGCTGCTGTTTTTGGGCGCGCTGCTGATGAAGAGCCTTGCCGCCGAGCGCGACAAAGTGGAGTCCGAACTTGAAGGCGAGCGCGAAAAGCTGGACCGGATGTCTTTCGACGTGGCCAATAACAACATGGAGACGCTCAAAAACGCCGACATGCTTGAGATGGGCAAGCGCACTTCGGGCGTGATACACGATCTGGGTACGCCGGTTACCGTCATACTCGGCAGCGCCAGGCTGCTTTTGCAGGAAGAGGTGCCCTCCAAAACCGACATACAGCGCATACTGGACGCCGCGCTGCTTTGCCGCAATATTCTTTCCAGCGCGATGAAAGTGGCCAAGGGCCAGGAATATAAATTCGAGCCGCTGGATCTTGCCGATCCGCTGGAATCCGCGATGGCCATAGCTTCCCCGATACTGACGCAGGAGCATGTGACGCTCAAACACGCCATATCCAAAGAGAAACTCCCGCAGGTGAACGGCAGTTCCATCCATCTGGAACGCCTGTTTATAAACCTGCTGATGAACGCCAAAAACGTTCTCAAGGACGGCGGCGAGGTCAAAGTTTCCCTCGGCATGTCGCCGGACGCGAAATTTCTGGAATTCATACTGGACGACAACGGCCCCGGTTTTCCTCCGGACCTGCTAAAGACCGGGCCAAAGCCTTTCGCCACCACGCGCAGCACTTCCGGCGGCACAGGGCTGGGCCTTATCGTCTGCAAGGAAGTTGTTGAAAAGCACGGCGGAGAGTTCAAGCTTTCCAACCGCGTGCTGGGCGGCGCGCGCGTTACGGCGCGTTTCCCGGTCTATGATCCCAACGCCGTAAAAGCGCCTGAAGCCCGGACATCGCAGTCGCAGGTCGTTGTTTTCAAGAAGCCTGCCTGATATTTTAAAATAAAACAGCGGGCCGTCTTATAAAGCGGCCCGCTGTTTTATTTATACGGGGTGTTAAAGGTTCGGATCGAAGAGTGAAAAATCCTCTTTTGCAAATCCCGCCGCTATGCGTTCCGGCAGTTCGCCCTCAAACCGCAAAGTCGCAAACCCGGCCGGCTGGAACGGGAAATTACCGGTGCCAAAAAAACCTCCGGCCAGATAGCCAATGCCCGGCTGATGCCCTACGGCAAGCACCGTCGAGCAATTCTCCATGCGTTTGCGCAGTTCCCGCCAGACGTTCTCGCAGGAATATTCCCCGCTGAGTACCGCCAGTTCGCTGACCGGCGCGGCAAAAACCGCCGCGGCTGTTTCCGCCGTGGCTATAGCCCGCAGCAGCGGGCTTGCGACTATTATGTCCGGACGTATGCCGGCGCTCAGTATTTTTTTAGCGGCCAGTTCCACGGCGGCGCGTCCGCGTCCGGAGAGCGGGCGCAGTTCGTCGCTTTCCACCCCGGCCTCTACGGCGGAAGGGGAATGTCCGTGCCTTAGGAGTACCAGATATTTAGGCATAAATTATTTCAGCTGGCCAGCCTGTCCAGCATTTTGGAGAGTTCGTTTATCGCCGCGCCGTAGCCCGCCCAGTCGCCGCTGCGCTGGCGCTCCAACGCGGTTTTAAGAAGTTCGTTCGCGCGCTTTAGCCCATCCCTGCCCGCCGGGGCGGGGTTTTCCATCGGCGCATTTTTTGCCGTCCGGGCGATACCCAGCACTCCGGCTATCGCTTCGTCCAGCGTCGCGCCCATCGCCACCTTGTCGCCGCAGGAGGCTATCACGCGGCGCAGTTCCGGGATCTTGCCTATTTCCGCCTGAAGGTATACCGGCTCGACGTAGAGCAGCGAGTTCTTGACCGGTATCACCATAAGGCTGCCGCGGATTACGTTGGTGCCGCTGCGGCTCCAGAGCGAGAACTGCTGCGAGATGTAGGAATCCTGGTTTATGCGCGCCTCTATCTGCATCGGGCCGTAGATGAGCGTGTCTTTGGGAAATCTGTAGACCAGCATTTCCCCCGAGTGGGGCGCGTCGCTGCGCGCGGCCATCCAGGCTATCATGTTGTCCTTGCCCGAAGGGGTAAGCGGCAGCATCAATATGTATTCTTCCTTGAGGTTTTTGTCGTCCGCCGCGCCCGACGCCGGGAATTTCATTATCGTGTAATAGGGTTCCATCACGTCGCTCTGGTCCGGCGAATGCATCTGCGACGGTATGGCCCACAGGTCTTCCTGGTTGTAAAACACCTGCTCGTCGGTCATGTGGTAGCGCAGATAGGCTTTGGCCTGCAATTCAAACATTGCGCGCGGATAGCGCAGATGCGCGCGCAAATCCTGCGGCATGGAGTCCAGCGGCTTGAACATTCCCGGGAATATGCCGGCATAGGTGCGTATCAGCGGATCGGAGGGGTCGTTGAGATAAAAGTTTATGTCGCCGTCGTAGGCGTCCACGATGACCTTGACCGAGTTGCGGATGTAGGAGACGCCCCTGTCAGCCGGCGTGGAATACGGGTAATTGTTGAGTTCGGTGAAGGCGTCCATTATCCAGTATATCCTGCCGTTGCTGATTACCGGATACGGGTCGGCGTCATAGGTAAGAAACGGAGCAAGCGTGCGCGCGCGCTCCAGTATCTGGCGGCGGAACACAAGCCTGCTTTTGTCCGTCAGGTCGGCGGAGAACAATATCCTTATGTTGGAAAAATAAACCGCCATTATAGCCCGGCGCAGCAGGCTGCCCATTCCTATGCCTGCCTTGCCGTCGTATTCGCCGTAGACGTTCTTGTCGCCGGAGGGATAGTCCAGCGCGTTTAGCTTGGTGTTGGTAAGTATGTAATCGTTGGAGAGTTCGCCGAAATATATCTGCGGGCGCTTAATTTCGAATTGCGGGGGTGTGACCGGCGGGATATCCTTTATAAGCAGAGACGGCATGCCTTCCCCGCTGTATTCGTTTACGTCGCCCAGCACCAGTCCGTAGCCGTGCGTGTACATTATATGCTCGTTTATCCAGATGCGGGAAGGCAGCCGCTCGTAGTTGAGTTCCCGCGCGGAAAGCATTACCTGGCGATAGCGTCCGTCGATGACATACCTGTCGTTGTCCACCGAGGCCAAATCGTAATACGTTCTTATGGATTGCAACTGGCCCAGACTTGCCAGCAGCGGTTTGTTGTCCCACAGGCGGATATTGTCTATGGTGGGCTTGTTTTCCGTAATATCCGAAGCGGATAGCGAATCCTGCGTGCTGAAGTCGCGCGAGGTGATTCTTCCTAGCGAGAATGCCTCTCTTGTGTAGTCTATGTTGCGCTTTATGTAGGGTTTTTCCAGCGTTATTTCGTTCGGGCTTACGCGCAGACGCTGCACCAATTCCGGCAGTATGTTGAGCCCGCACACCGCCAGCAGGAAAATACCGGCTACGCAGGCTGCGGGCGCTTTCCAGAAATCCGCGCTGCGTCTAGCGGCGTAAACCGCGCATACCGCAGCCGCCGCGGCGCAGCCCATGGAAAGCAGCAGCATGGCGGGGAGCACGATGTGATCTCCGGTATATGCGACTCCGGTCAGCAGTATGCCGCGCTGCGACAAAAGCCCGTACCTGCCGATATAGTAGTCAGCGCCTTTGGCCAGAAAAACCAGCGCCGCAAGCGCCATCAGATGCGCCTGCGCCCCCGGTCCGAACCAGACGCCCCGGCTGGCGCTGCGGCGGATATTGCCGCCGGTAAGATACAAAACGGCGGATGCGGCCAGCGCCAGCGATGTAAGTCCCAGCGCCCAAGAGGCCAGCATGGACAATTGCGGCAGCGCGAATATATAAAACGAAATGTCCCTGCCGAACACCGGGTCCGTCGTTCCGAAACCGGAATGATTTAAAAGCGTAAGCGCCTGCGGCCACATGTCGCTTAGCGTGGTGGAGCAGAACCATGCGAAGAAGGCCGCGAGCAGCGGCAGCAGGATTTTTAGCCTTTCATGCAGTATTTCCATGCCGCCGATGGAGATTTCCTCGTCGTCGAAAACAGGTTTGGACGGCGAATCCAGCTTCACCGCCAGGCGCATGTTCGCCGCAAGGAAGCCGAAAATGACGATAAAGGAGCCTATCCCTACCGCCAGCCGCGCGAACAGGATTTTGGAGAATACAAAGCCGTAGCCTGTGTCGGCAAACCACAGCCAGTCCACGTAAAGGCCTATAGCCGGGTTAAAAAGCAGTGCCGCCGCAGCCAGCAGGACAGCAATCGCGGCGGCAAACCATATCTTGCTTCGTATCGTCATGACTGTACCCCGGAAGTTTTGAGCGTTACCGTTACCGTGAAGCCGTTGCGCATATAGCGGCCTACCTGTATTTTGCCGCCGTGTACGGCGACTATGCGTTTTACCAGGCTAAGTCCCAGCCCGCCCCTGCGGCCGCCCTGCGGGTATATTTTTTCCGGCAGGCGGAAAAACGGGCGAAAAAATTCCGGTTTGCCCTTGCCTTCCAGATAAGAGGAGGTGCAGCTCAACCGCAGCAGCACCTTGCGGTTCTGCGGAACTATATCCAACTGGACCCGGCCGCCGTCCCGGGTCAGCAGCATCGCGTTGGAGGTAAGCTCGTTGAGCAGTGTTTTGACCCAGTGGCGGTCCATAAGAATGTTGACCGGGGTGTCCGGAGTGCATACCACCATGGAGACTGTCCTGGAGTGTCCGAACTCGCGCAGACTGCCCAGCATGTTTTTTATCGTGGCGCAAAGATCGGTAGGGGAGTTGGCTGGTTGTATGAGGTCCAAATCGAATGCGGTGAGATCCAGGAATGCGTCGGTCACGCTGGCCAGGCGCTGTATCGATTCGCGCACGCGCGCCAACTGGCGCAACTGGTCCGGGGTGAGATGTCCGGCGTAGCCCTTGAAAAGGTAGTCCACGTAGCCGGTGGCGCCGACCAGCGGCCCCCGGAATATATGCGACAGCGAGCTGTAAAACTCCTTTTTCATGTCGCGACCGAGAGCTGGCGCGTAAAACACGGAATCGCGCGGCACGGGACGGGAGGGACGGCGCGGATTTTTGCGCGGTTTTGCGGACCTTGTCATTGCCCGCCCTCTTTCTCGGAAAGTATGAATCCGTAACCCTTGACGGTTTGCAGATATTTGGCTTTTGTCCCCATCTTTACACGCAGGCGCCGCACCGACATCTCTATGGCTCGCGAGGTGTCTATGAACTCGTGCCCCCAGATCTGCATGGAGATGAATTCCTTGCTGAGCACATGGCCGGGGCGCGACAGGAAGAGTTTCAAAAGCTCGAATTCCTTGGGCCAGAGTTCCGCGGTCCTGCCGTTTATGATGCACTGGTGCTGTGCGGTGTCGAGCAGTATCCCCGCGTATTCGTAGGCGGTGGCGCCTTCGGGCGGCGCGCTCCTTCGCAGCAGCGCCTCCACCCGGGCCAGCAGTTCGTCGAGGTCGAAAGGCTTGGTCAGATAATCGTCCGCGCCCATTTTAAGTCCCACAACCTTGTCGGACGTGCTGTTTTTCGAGGTCAGGAAAAGTATCGGTATCTGCGCCGTGGCCGGGGCTGTTTTTAATTCCTGGCACAGCTCCAGGCCGTCTCCGTCGGGGAGACGCCGGTCCAGTATCAGCATGTCCGGTTTGTGCTGGCGCAGCAGCGCGCGGGCCTCTTCCAGCGTTTTCGCTTTGGAGGCGCGGTAGCCTTCCTTGTCCAGCGTCTGCAAAAGCAGCCGCTGTATGGAGGGGTCGTCTTCTATGACAAGCAGATGGTGTTTTCTCATTTCACGCCTTGCACCGCGGGCAGCGTGAACGCCACGGCGGTGCCTTTGCCGGGCGCGCTTTCCAGATGTATCGCCCCGTTTTGCGCCTCAATCAGCTTTTTGCACAGGGCCAGCCCTATGCCAAGCCCCTTGTAACCGCGCAGCGGCTCTATGCCCGGCACCTGGTAGAATTCGGAAAACAGCTTGGACTGTTTTTCCTCCGGGATGCCGGGCCCGGTGTCGGACACGAAAAATTCCACCGAGCCGCCTTTGTGCCGGGCGCCGATATCTATCCTGCCGAAGGGAGGCGTGAATTTTAGCGCGTTGGATATGAGATTCACCAGCACCTGATAGACCCGGTTCGAGTCGCCGTACGCCTGCAAGCCGGCATCCGCGTGCGACATGAGGCGTATGTTGTTCTCGGAGGCCTGTTTAAGGAAAAGCTCGCAGGCGCGGGCGGTAACGTCAGCCGCCTTGAACTCCGCCGAGTGCAGCTTGAGCCCTCCGCCGCCGAGGCGCACCAGGTCCATCACGTTGTCTATGAACCCCTGGAAGCGTTCGGCGTTTTCGCCGATTATCTTCAGATATTTGTCCTGCTGCGGGGTCACTGGTCCGGCGCAGCCTTTGCGCAGAAAATCCACGTAGCCTTCTATTGCCTGCAGCGGGGAGCGGAATTCGTGGCTTATCGTGCTGGCCAGTTCTATGAATTTGTGCCTTAGCGACTTGACCAGGTTTTCTATCTCGGTGAACTCCTGCGTCAGTTGCACCAGAACGTTGGCGTCTTCCTTGCTGCCTTCAATCTCCAGCATGTGGCTAGCCTGCTGGTGTATGTCCCTCAGGCGGCTTTCTATGGTGGAGGTAAGATAGAACACCGCCCCCATCATCAGCGCCAGCGCCAGCAGGTTGACGCTCACGATCTTTAAAATAGTTGTTTTGGAAAGCTGCACCATTGCCGAGGATATCTTTTTCTCCGACACTCCGACTCTGGTAAGTCCCAGAACCTTTTTTTCCTTGCCGTAAACCGTTGATATGTATTCGGTGACTGCGCCTTCCGGGTACGAACCCAGCATGCGCGACGCGCTGCCGCTTATGCCCAGCACGCGCTGCGAATATGCGTCCATCTGCGTGTGCTGCATCATCCAGACGTATTCCGGCAGGCTTTTTAGGACATAGAGTATTTTCCCGTCGGTGTCCTGAAAGACGACGTAGGCGATGTAGTCGTTGCCGTTGACCATCATGTCAAGGTCGCCTATGGCGGAAATTTGAGCGGCATTCTCCTGTTTTGTGGCGTCCGGATTCCAGCGGTGGAAAAGCGCTCTGGAAAGCGTGGAGTTTATATCGTAGGCGGCCTCGCGGGCCTTTATCGCGAAATTCTCCTTTTGCAGATGGATTATCATCCCGGTAAGCACGCAAAGCGCCGCGGCCAGATACAGCGAGACCGTGATTGTCAGCTTCATCGAAAGCGTCAAACGCCGTATATAGGAAAATTTTGGCAGCATCATTTATCCCTTCCCAGCGCGGCGTCCAGCGCGGCTTTCAGTTCGTCCATGCGGCAGGGCTTGACGAAATAGCCTGCCACGCCGTTGCTTTTCATCAGTTCTTCGTCCCAGTCCAGCGGGCGTTCTCCCGAAACTATCCATTTAGGGGTTTTTACGGCGTAAGGGATGGTTTCGGCGACCGCCTTGAGATAATCGCCGGCATTGTGTTCGCCGAGACGCTGGTCCAGCAGTATCGCGTCGGGCGAAAAAGAGGCGGTAAGCTCCAGCGCCTCCTCCAGGTTGCGCGCCTGCGCGGTTTCATGGCCCATGAACTGCTCGCATGCGTCCGTGAGGAAGTTGCGTGTAAGCGAATCGTCGTCTATGATAAGGATGCGCGCCATATAATGGATTTTAAAACAAATGACTATTGAATATATTGTATATACAACTTCAGGCTGTTAACAAGCGAAAAATCCCGGCTTTGGCGGAGAAGGTGGCTGTTTTTTTGGCGCTTCTATCGCCCCATTCGGCCGCTTCACATATCGCTGCCTCGCTGTTTTTTACAATAGCTGCGCGCTTCACATCCGGGATTAATGATAAAATCTGCACTGATGAGGATACGCGACCTGGCCTGTGACCGCACAGTTCATTGCCTGTTGTTGGGGCTGCTTGCTTTTTTTGCCATGCAGCCCGTGCTGCATGCCGGATTCGTGAACTGGGACGATGTGGGCTATATCTTCGATAATCCGGCCGTCCGCTCGCTTTCCCCGCATAATATCGCTGCCATTTTCCTGCACCGGGCGCTTAAGCTGTACACGCCGCTCGCGGTGTTTTCTCTGGCTCTGGATTATTCTTTTTTCGGGCATAATCCCGCCGGGTATCATTTCGTCAATCTGATTTTCCATATATGCAATTCGGCGCTGGCATATATCCTTTTGCGCATGCTGCTGGAAGATTATGCATGTGCATTTTTCGCGGCCGCGTTTTTCGCGGTACATCCGATGCATGTGGAATCGGTGGCGTGGATAGCGGAGCGCAAGGATATGCTTTATGCTTTTTTCTTCCTGCTGTCCTGCATATTCTATCTGCGCTGGAAGCAGTCGTGCAAAGGCGGGCTGCGCGCGGTTTCCGTCGCCTGTTTCGCTTTGTCTTTGCTTTCAAAACCGATGGCCGCTTCGCTGCCGCTGGTACTGCTTTGGATGGACTGGGTTGGCGGCGGCTTCGGTTCGCTGAAAAAATCGCTGCGGGAAAAACTTGCCTATTTTTTGCTCGCCGCAGGCGCTGTGGCCGTGGCAATAGCGCCGCGCGGCGCGGAGAACGTCGGGGCGCACAGCGGGTTTTTGCTTCGTATCGTAACCCCGTTTTACAATATGGTTTTTTATGCCTGCAAGCTGGTTTTCCCGCAGGGACTGTGTGCGGTATACAACGTGCCTGCGGGCGGATTGGCGATAATGTCGCTGTGGGCGCTGGTGTGCCTGGCGGCGCTTTTCGCGCTTTGGTCAAAATTCCGTTCCGACAGGCTTATCGCAGGAGGGCTGGCATTTTATATTTTGACGCTGCTCCCGGTCATACAGCTTGTGCCTTTCGGCCCGGTTCTGTCCGCCGACAGGTATTCTTATGTGCCGTCGCTGGGCTTGTTCCTTGTCTGGGCGGGGCTGGCGCGGCAACTGGCACGCCGCTTTCCTGAACGGGCGAAACAGGCACGGATTTTTGTCTCCGTATTTGCGCTCTCGCTAATACTGGTGTTCGCCGTTGAGTCGCGAGCAAGGGCGCTTGTGTGGCATAACGGGTTAAGTCTCTGGACCGATGCGGTGGAAAAGCAACCCTGCCCGATGTCATTGGCGAATCTCGGGCAGGAATGGCTTGCCCTTGGCCGGCCGGACATAGCGGCGAACCTTTTCACGGCTTCGCTGAAAATGAATCCGGCGCATGTGCTTTCCCTTGTTGGGCTGGCCAACTGCCGCAATACTTTAGGGGATATGCCGGGCGCGTTAAAACTGTATCTCGCCGCTCTGGATATAGAGCCGTTCAATCCCGTGGTGCATGCCAATATCGCAAACGCGGAATTTGCCATGGGTAATTCCGGCTCAGCCATAAGCGAGATGCGCACCGCGATAAAGCTGGCGGGTTTTGCGCCGAATTACTGGAGCGCTCTCGCGGCCTATATGCTGAAACTGCGCGACTATGCAGGGGCAAAGGACGCGCTTTTGCATTCCTATGCACAGGAACCCGCGCCGGCCACGGCGGGACATCTGTGCGCGCTTTATTGCGCCACGGGAGATTGTGCCGCTGGGCAGCAGTACTGCGCCGCTGCGCGGCGCTGACGCGGCTCTTGCCGGATAGCGTTTCTTCCCGGACGGCTGCTCTTGCGAGATATCCCAAATACAAAATTTCCGTTCCATTACAATGCCTGCTGTTTTTCACAGCTATTTAAATTCGCAATTGTAATTGTATTTAATATAATGAAGAGGCAGTAACGACGCACAGAATTTTAATATATCGGGTCAGAACGGACGGCAGTGGCGATTCTTGCGGCCTGTCGCGGTATAAATAAGGCGGGCGGTCGTTTTGTCTCCGGTCAACGCGCTGTGGGTAAGGCGGCATAAATGATGCGGCAACTGGATGAAAAATTCTGGAAGGGGAAAAAGGTTCTGGTGACCGGGAACACGGGCTTTAAAGGCTCGTGGCTGACGGTGCTGCTGGACGGCATGGGGGCGCAGGTTTACGGCTATTCATTGCCCGCGCCGACCGATCCGAGCATGTACGTTTCATGCGGTCTGGACAGGCTTGCCCGTACCGAAGTGGCCGATGTGCGCGACCGCGCCGCGCTCCTTTCGTGTTTTGCGCGCGTAAAACCGGATATCGTTTTCCACATGGCCGCGCAGCCTCTGGTGCTTGAGTCTTATCGCATTCCTGCGGAAACGTACGAAACGAACGTGATGGGCACCGTCAATGTGCTGGAGGCCGTGCGCGAGGTCAGGAGCGCCAGGGCGGTGGTTATAGTCACGTCGGACAAGTGTTACGAAAACAAGGAATGGGCCTGGGGGTATCGCGAAAACGAGCCGCTGGGCGGTTTCGACCCGTATTCCTCGAGCAAGGCCTGCGCCGAGATAGCCGCCGCGGCGTGGCGCAATTCTTTTTTCCCTTCCGACCAGCATAAAATTCACAACACGGGCATAGCAACGGCGCGCGCCGGCAATGTCATCGGCGGAGGGGACTGGGCCGCCAACCGCCTTGTGCCGGACTGTGTGCGCGCGCTGATGGTAAATGAAAACGTAAAAGTGCGCAATCCTTCCGCGCTCAGACCCTGGCAGCATGTCCTTGATCCGCTGTGCGGCTATATGCTGCTGGCCAAAAAACTCTGGGAGAACGGGCATGATTTTTCCGAGGCGTGGAATTTCGGGCCGGATGCTATCGATATCCGTCCCGCCGGCTGGGTGGTAAAGGAGATGTGCGCCCGTTGGGGCAACGCCGATTTCGTCATAGCGCCCGGCAAAACCGGCCATGAGGCGGGGATACTGATGCTAGATTCCACCAAGGCCCGCCTGCGGCTGGAATGGAAGCCGCGCTGGCGGCTGGAACAGGCGATAGAAAAAATAATCGAATGGTCCCGAGCTTACGGCAAGGGCCATGCTATGCTGGACGTCACCAGGCGCCAGATAGAGGACTATCTGCGATGACGGACCTTGCCCTTTTCCTCGATTCTTCTGCCCCTGCGGTATTGACTTATACGGCGCCGGGCGGCTGAGTAAAATGAAAAAAGTCCTGCTCACCGGCGGTTCAGGTTTCATCGGTCGCAATGTAATAGAGCGACTTGGTTCGCTTTGTGACATTTCCGCGCCGACGCACAAGGAACTGGAACTGGCGGACGCAGGTGCGGTGCGCGCTTATCTGCGCTGGAAGAAATTCGACGTCGTGGTGCATGCGGCGATAAAGCCCGGCCATCGCAACGCAAAGGATTTGAATGGGCTTTTGGATGCGGACCTGCGGCAGTTCATGAATATCGCCGACAATGACGCTTCGTGGGACAGGATGATAGTGCTGGGTTCCGGGCTTGTGTATAATCATAAACATTACCGGCCGATGATGGCGGAGTCCTTTTGCGGCGAATTCCCGCCGGAAGACGAAGCGGGATTCGCAAAGTATGTGATGGCTCGCCACGGCGCGAAATTTGGCGGCAGAATTCTGGACCTGCGTCCTTTCGGCGTTTACGGCAGATACGAGGATTACGCGATACGCTTCATTTCCAACGCGATTTGCAAAACGCTTTTTTCGCTGCCGGTGACTATAAATCGGAATCGCAAATTTTCATATGTGCATGTAAACGATCTGGTGGACGTGATAAGCCATTTTATCGAGAACGCTCCGGCGCATGACGCCTATAATGTAACGCCGGACGCCCCCGCCGAACTGTCCGATATCGCAAAACTCGTTGTCAAAATTTCCGGTGCGTCCGTTCCGCTTGAAATAAAAAATCCCGGCATGGGTATCGAATACAGCGGTTCAAATAAATTGCTTAAAAGCGCCATGCCGCAATTTAAGCCGCTACCGCTGGAAGACGGGATAAAAGAGCTTTTCGGCTGGTATGCCGGACGCAAAAATCTTTTGGATAAAAGTATTTTGCTGGAGGACAAGTGATAAAGCTGTCTGATTTTGTGGCGAAACGCCTTGCTTATCACGGTTTGCGGGACGTGTTCATGATAACCGGCGGCGGCGCGATGCATCTCAATATGTCGCTCGGCCGGGAGAAAAAACTGCGCTGTATTTTTAACCACCACGAGCAGGCAAGCGCGATGGCCGCCGAAAGTTACGCCCGCCTGAGCGGCAAAATGGCCGTCGTCAGCGTCACCAGCGGCCCCGGCGGCATAAACGCGCTCAACGGGGTATGGGGCGCGTATGTGGATTCCATCCCGATGCTTGTGGTTTCCGGGCAGGTCAAGTACGAAACCACGGTGCGCTCAAGCGGGCTGCCGCTGCGCCAGCTCGGCGATCAGGAATTCGACATAACACGCGCAGTAACCACGATGACAAAGTATGCCGTCATGGTCACAAAGCCCGAGGATATCCAGTACCATATCGACCGCGCGGTTTATCTTGCCGCGAATGGACGTCCCGGCCCGGTATGGATAGACATTCCTCTTAATATACAGGGCGCGCCGATAGACGAGAAAAAACTGCGCCGCTACGATCCGCGCGAGGACAAATGCCACGGCAAACCTCCGCTGCGCAAAAGCGACGTGGCAAAGACGCTGCAAAAGCTTAAAGCGGCAAAACGCCCCGTCATACTCGCGGGCAACGGCATACGCCATGCCGGCGCACAAAAGGAATTTTTAAAACTGGCCGAAAAACTGGGCATCCCGGTGCTTACAGCGTGGCATGCTCACGATTTGATTCCCACCTCCCATCCGCTCTGCTGCGGCAGACCGGCTACCGTCGGCGACCGGCCCGGCAACTTTATAATCCAGAAGGCGGACTTGCTTTTGAGCATAGGCTGCCGCCTGAACATCCGGCAGGTAAGTTACAACTGGAATGATTTCGCAAAAAACGCGTATAAAATAGTTCTGGACATAGATCCGATAGAGTTGCAAAAGCCGACGCTGAAACCGGATCTGCCGATACTTGCCGATGCCGGGGAATTCATGCGCGCGCTTTCTGCGACGCTAAAAAAACCGCTGCCAAAGCGCGCCGAATGGCTGGCGCTCTGTCGGAATCTTAAGGAAAAATATCCGGCGGCGCTGCTCGCGTACTGGAAGAGAAAATCGCCGATGAATCCGTACGCTTTCGTCAAGGAGCTTTCGGACAGGCTCGGCTCCGGAGACGTGGTGGTCTGCGCCAACGGCGCGGCCTGCGTTGTCGGCGGGCAGGTTGTGGAGATAAAGCCCGGCATGCGCATGTACACCAATTCCGGATGCGCGTCCATGGGTTACGATTTGCCCGCCGCGATAGGCGCGGCGGTGGGGGGCGCAAAGCGCGTCATATGCCTCGCAGGCGACGGCAGCGTGCAGATGAATTTGCAGGAATTGCAGACTATTGTGCATAACCGCCTGCCGATAAAGGTGTTCTGGCTCAATAATAACGGCTATCACTCGATACGCCAGACGCAGCATAATTTCTTCGGTGAAGGACTTGTAGGCTGCGACGCGCCAAGCGGCGTAAGCTTTCCGGACGCCGGTAAAATAGCCTCGGCATACGGCATGCCCTTTGTGCGCTGCACCGACCTTGCAAACTGCGCCGCCGCTCTGGACAAGGCGCTTTCATCGCCCGGTTGCGCGGTGTTTGAGGCGGTGCTGGACCAGTCGCAGGGATTTGAACCGCGCAATTCGTCCAGGCAACTGCCGGACGGCAGGATAGTGTCCGCCCCGTATGAGGATATGTATCCTTTCCTGTCGAGGGAAGAATTTGAGTCGGTGATGAAAAGCTGATTCCAGTTTATAATCCAAGGAGGGTATGATGAACGCTCTGGAAAAGACGATGGTGGAAACATTAAAGGAACTCAAGGCCGATCATTTTGTCATAGGGGTGAAAGCCGAGTTCGAAGCGGAAGGCACTCGCATGGAAGAGGCGTTGCGCCTTAAGGATGTCGTGTCCGCCGCCGGGCTTGATTTGACGATAAAAATAGGCGGTTGCGAGGCTTTAAAGGATATGTACGACTGCCGCTCCATCGGCGTAACGCGCATAGTAGCGCCGATGATAGAGTCCTCCTACGCGCTCAAAAAGTATCTCCAGGCCACGCATATGGCCTATCCGGAAGACGAGTGGAAGGGCATAGGCTTTGCGATAAACGTGGAAACCAATAACACCGTGGAAAGGCTGGACGATATTCTCGCCAATCCCAAGGTCAACGAACTTGAATCCTTTGTTATAGGCCGTGTGGACATGAGCGGCTCCATGGGGCTTACGCGAGAGGACATAAACTCCCAGAAGGTTTTCGAGATAACCAGGGATGTTTGCAGGCGCGCCAAAAAACACGGCATACGCTGCGGCATAGGCGGAGGCGTGTCGGCGAGTTCGATGGAGTTCTTCCGCAATCTGGACGGCATGCTCGATTTCTACGAGACGCGCAAGGTCATTTTCGACGCGCACCGGGCGCTGAACGCAAAACCGGAGGACGGTATATTGAAGGCCGTGGGCTTTGAGCTGATGTGGCTTAAAAACAAGAACAAATACTACGGCATGATTCATCACGAGGACGATACGCGCATACAGATGCTTGAAACGCGCTACAGCAAGATGATAGAAGAGGCGGGCGGCAAGCACTGAATATGAAAAAAATAAGCGTTGTCACCGCCTGCTATAACGAGCAGGACAATGTCGAAAAGCTCTATCTGCGCGTGCGCGAGATTATGGCGTCCTCGCTGCCCGGCTACGTTTACGAGCATATCTTCATAGACAACGCTTCAAAGGACAAAACGTCCGGGATACTGCGCCGCATCGCGGCGGCGGACCGCAATGTGAAAGTCATCCTTAACGCGCGCAATTTCGGGCATATACGCTCGCCCAGCCATGCCCTCCGGCAGGCGCAGGGCGATGCCGTAATCTCGCTGGTCTGCGATTTTCAGGACCCTCCCGAGCTGCTGGTGGACATGGTGCGCAAATGGGAAGAGGGCTACAAGGTGGTTGCGGCGGTCAAGAAGGCCAGCAAAGAGTCGCCGCTGATGTTTGCGCTGCGGCGGCTCTATTACAGGATAATCAGCCGCTTGTCCGAAGTGGAGCAGATAGAGAACTTCACCGGCTTCGGGCTTTACGACAAGCGCGTCATAGAGCTGTTTCGCGAGTATAACGACCCGTATCCGTATTTCCGCGGCTTCATTGCCGAGATAGGTTTTCCCGTCGCGCGTATCGAATACGTGCAGCCCGCGCGCGAACGCGGCATCACCAAGAATAATTTCTACACGCTCTACGACATGGCGATGCTCGGCATAACCAGCCATTCCAAGCTGCCGCTGCGTCTGGCGGCATATGCGGGATTTTTATTGTCCATGCTGAGCCTTGCCGTTGCCGCCGGTTATTTCGTCTATAAGCTGATATTCTGGTATCAGTTCAGCGTCGGCATGGCTCCTATAGTGATAGGCTTGTTTTTCTTTTCGTCCGTGCAGCTTTTTTTCATCGGCATCATCGGCGAATATATAGGCACCATACACACTCATGTGCTAAGGCACCCGCTTGTCGTCGAGAAGGAAAGGATTAATTTCTGAGTCAGGACACTGTCTGCAAAAATTCCATACGCAGTCTGGCAAGGTGGTTTTTTGCGCTGTTCTGCGTAACCGCCATTTTCGTCGCGCTGCTTGAGCGGCGCGCGCCGTATTATTTCCTTCAGGACGACAACCGGGACCAGTTGCTGGCATTTCAGGTACACAGTTTCCGCAGCCTCGCCTCCGACGGTGAAATAGCCCGGTACAATTTCCACCAGTTCCTCGGCATACCGGCGGTGTCCGGGTGCGGCGGACCGCTGTATCCTCCCGCCCTTGCCGCCGTATGGCTTTCGCTTAAAATATTCGGACATTACTGGGCCGCGATGGACGTGCTTTGCTCGTTCCATATGCTCGGCGCGGCGGCTGGCATGTTCGTTCTTGCTTCCAGTATGGGGATGGCGGAGGAGACGGCTTTTTTTGCCGCCTGTCTTTGGGCATTCTCGCCGGTGGTAATATTTTCCGGCGCGTCGTGGTGGAATGTGCTTGATATAGCCTGCTGGTTCCCGTGGCTGCTGTGCGGCGCGGCGCGCATGTTTTCCCGGCGTGACGCGATGTCGGTGATGCTGGTCGCGCTGCCCTGCTGCCTGATGCTGCTTACAAACCATCCCCAATATCCAATTTACGCCATGATTTCCGCCGGTTTTTTTGCGTTTGCCATAGCTGCGCGGGAGTTCCTCTCCGCCGAGGGCGGAAAATTACAAGCCGGTTATGCGGCGCGGTTTTTTATCAACTACAGGGCTGAACTTGCGCTGTTTGCGGCATCCGCTGCCGCAGGGTGTCTGCTTGCGATGCCGTCGCTGCTTCCGCTTTGGGGCGCAATGCGCGAAAGCGCTTCCCGTTCCGTCTCGCTGGGATTTACCGAATTCAGTTCGTTCAATTTGCGGTTTCTGGAATGGGGGAAAGGACTGTTCTGGCCGTATACGCCGCAAAACCCGGACAGCTTGTATCATTACGCCATGGACAAGCAGGCTTTTCTGGGCTACGTGCCGTTATGCCTGCTTGCGGTGCTGTGGTTTAAACGCAAAGCCCTCGGGAAATGGCGGACGATGTCTCTGGCCTGCGCTTTTTGCGCCGGTTTTTGCCTGCTGTGGGCGTTGGGGTGTTTTAATCCCGTCGAGTATTTCATCCCGTTTTTAAACAGGCTGCGCTGGCATTTCAAGATACTTTTCTTCGCGGATTTTTTCCTGCTGCTGCTTGCCGCTGTTGCCTCGGAGGTTTTCCTGGCCGCGAAGGGCAGAAAGGCGTTGCTGTGGACGCTGATAGTCTTGCACTGCGCGCTGATGGCCGGTTTTTACTGGCGCGGTCCGCGCGTGACTTTCAGGCTGCACACCGAGGCGATTCCGGCGCATGAGGAACTGGCCGCGCAGTTTGCTCATTCACGTGTGGAGGGGCTCGGCTGGCCGATTTTTGCGCCGCAGGGAATGCCGGGGCTTTTGTTCGATTATCCCACGCTATACGGGCTTTACGGTTTTGCCGGTTACGACACTCTTGTGCCTGCGCCCAATTTCGCCGCCACATATTCGCCGCAATATACCGGCGCTATGGAGAATATGGACAAGGCCAAGCTGGATGCCATGCGTTTGTGGGGCGTACGCTGGCATCTTGTCGAACCCAAATATATCGGACGGTGCGCGCAGTTTTTCATGGAAAATGGCGTGGCGCTTGTCTCGACGGATGCCAAAAGGATGATTTTCGAGGACGATTCGGCGCTGCCGCTGGTGCGTTCCCCGGACGGCACTGCGGTCGACAACTGGGATGCTTGCGGAAATCATCTGCGCGCGCGTCTGCCGGACGCCGGGGGCGGAGTCTATATTTTGAGCTGGCTGTACCGCAAAGGATTTTCCGCCGTGAGCGATACGGGAGCCGCCTGCTCGGTCGCGGCTTCACCGCAGGGGCAGATAGTCGTCACGCTGCCGCCGGGCGCAAAAGGCTTTGATCTCAGTTGGCGCAATCCGCTGCTCCGTCCGGGATTTGCGCTTGCCGGTTTTGGCGCGGCGCTGCTTTGCGCGGTTGCCTTGCTGGCTGGCGCGGGGCGCGCCAAAAGGCTAGAATGAACATTATGCCGGACGACCGGAAAGTTCTTCTTTCAATAATAGTGCCCGTGTACGGGGAGGAAGGCAACATCTCCGCATTGGCGCGGCGTATCGACTCCGTACTGCCCGGCTTGGACTACGAGCTTGTTTTCGCGCTTGACCCTTCGCCCGACGGCACCGAGGCGGCGATACGCTCCCTGATGCGTACCGACAAGCGGGTGCGGCTTGTAAAAATGTCGCGCCGGTTCGGCCAGGCCGCCTGCACTATGGCCGGTTTGCAGTACGGCGGCGGCGATATTTTCGTGGTGCTGGACGCAGATTTGCAGGACCCGCCGGAACTGATACCGCAGCTGATTGCCAAATGGCGCGAGGGTTTTGACGTGGTTTATGCGCAGCGCCGCGCTTACGCCGCCGAGCAAGGCATAAGGCGTTCGGTCTCCTCTTTCGGCTACTGGCTGATAAACCGCATGGCTGAAATAGACATACCGCGCGACACCGGCGATTTCCGCCTGATGTCGCGCCGCGTCGTGGAGCAGGTGTTGGCTTTGCGGGACAACGACGCGTTCCTGCGCGGACTGGTGCCGTATGTGGGGTTTAACCAGACCGCGGTTTTATACGACCGCGCGCCGCGCGCTTGCGGGACCACCAAGTACAACCGCATGCTCGGTTCGGTGCGCGTAGGCCTTAACGGGCTGCTCGGTTTCTCCAAATATCCGTTGCATCTTATCACCATAGCCGGTTTCGCTTTGTGCGCGCTGTCTGCGCTTTGCGCGCTGGCATACGTATGCGCGCATTTATGTTTTGGCGTTTGCTGGAGCGGTTATCACCAGCTTATTATCGCGCTTGCCTTATTCAGCGGGGTGCAGCTTTTGTGTCTAGGGATAATAGGCGAATACGCGGCCCGCGCTTTTGACGCGGTCAAGAAACGCCCCGTTTTCATCGTGCAGGAAACGTCCGGCTTCCCCGGCCCGGAACGCTGAACCCGCTTTATGCAAAATAACGGCGCAACCATCGGCGAAGCCGCCATTTACCGACGCTATGCCGTCTCTTTCATCCTAATAGCCGTATTGTTCTTCGCGGTTTTGCAACTGCGCGCACCCTATTATTTCCTTCAGGACGACAATCGCGACATAGCCTTGCCGCTGTTCGTGCACGGCTGGCGCGCGCTGGCGCAATTTTCCATAGCGCAGTACAATTACCATCAGTTTCTTGGCGCGCCGGTGCAGTTTCAGGATTATCCTCCTGCGATGGCCGCCGTCGCCGCAAGCCGCGCTTTGTCCGGACATTACTGGGCGGCTATGGACATCCTCGCGTTCCTGCATATATGCGTTGCCGGGCTGGGAGCTTTCGCCTGCGCTGCCGCCATGGGGCTTGGGGCGATGCCTGCATTTTTTGCCGCTGTTGTATGGGGGGTCAATCCTTTCGCCATACTCTGCGGCGTTTCGTGGTGGAGCGTGCAGGCTGCGGCGGCCTGGTTCCCGTGGCTGGTGTTCGGGCTTTTAAAACTTTATTCCGGCGGCGAAAAAACCGGTTTTTTTGCGCTGGCCTCGTCGATGGGAATGTTCGCTCTGGCCTGCCATCCGCAGTATCAGGTTTATTCGTCCCTCATTCTGCTTTTGCTCGGTTTGCTGCTGGTGTTAATCGTTAATGATAGTTCTGAACTATCTCTTGCGAATATCGGCAGCGCATTTTATGCAAAACGCCGTTTTCTTTTTCTGCTTGTCGCCGCCGTGGTCTGCGGCTGGCTTATAGGCGGCGTATGCATGCTGCCTGTTTACGCGGCGTCGCTGCACAACCATTACCGTTCGGGCGCGGTGAACTATGCCGATTTCTCGCTTTATGATGTACGCATTGGCGACTGGTTTAAGGGTATTTTATGGCCTTACGGAGGGCCGCGCGCCGCCGCACCGAATCTTGACGATATGGACAGGCTGGCGCATCTGGGCTATCTCGTGCCAATGCTTGCGGTTTTCGCTTTTATGCGCCGGGCGCGCGATTTTGCGAAAGCGCATAAAGCGCAGCTTGCCGCATTTGCGGCGCTCGGTGCTTTTTGTCTTTGCTGGTCTTTCGGGTGGTTTGACCGTCTGGAATATATGGCGCCTGTGCTGAACCGGTTCCGCTGGCATTTCCGGATATTGCTGTTCGCGGATTTTTTCATCTGCATGATCGCAACGCTCGGTTTTGCGGCTTTTGCCGAAACTTTTGCCAGGCGGCTGGCTGCGGCGGTCTTTGCGCTTCTCGTCGTAAATTTTTTTGCGTATTATTCATTCGGTCCCAGACTGGCCTTCCGGCATCATGCTGATGCAATCCCGCACTACGAGCCGCTTGCCGCCCGGCTTTCCGGCGGTCGCACTCTGGCCTGTGGCTTTGCAGACGCGCCGCAACTGATGCCTGCGCTGGGGTTCGATTATTCAACGCTATTTAAGCTTTACAATTTCTCCGGCTACGATGTGGTTTTGCCGCTTGAAAACATGCGCAAGACGCTGGGTATAAACTACGAAGCCACGCTGGACGCTCCGCCGGACGCCGCGCGTCTCGGACACTTTGAAGTATGGGGCGTACGCTATTATATAGTCGCTCCCGCGCTGTCCGCGGCGTTCTCCGCCGCCACCGGAATGCCCGCTGTTTTTGCCGATTCCTCCCGCATTATTTTCGAAGATAAAAAAGCCTTGCCGCTTGTGTTCCGTGACGGCGAAAATATTCCGGCCGCTTCAGTTGCGCCATCCGGAAATGTACTCAATATAACTCCGCAAATCCCCGGCGGATGCTATAATGTGAACTGGCTTTACAACGCGAACATGAAGCTGCTGGCCGAAGGCGGGAATGCCGCGATGTCGCAAAATCCGGTCGGACAGATAAGGGTATGTACGGACGCCGGGGTAAAATCTTTTTCTATAATTTATCGCGATCCCGCTCTGGCATATGGAATGACGGCGACTCTTTGCGGACTGGCGGGGGCGTTGCTCGCCGCCGTCTTATTATGAACAAAAACGGCAATAAACCGCGCTGGAACGCCGCCGTGGCGGCGCTGCTGCTGTGTGTGCTGGCGGAATACGCGCTTTGCGCGCTGGTGCATTTTGCGTATCACCCGGTAGCGTATGGCAGGGAGTATTTTGCGGCGCATTTCGCCGTAAATCCCGACTGGTTCCGGCCGAAACCTGTTGAGCGGCTGCAATATGTGCTGCTGCTTTTGACGCTGCCTTTTTTTCTTTATGGATTTTACGCCGCATGCCTGCGCTTTATGTCCGCCACGGCGGAAAAATTGCAAGGATTTATTTCAGGCGGCGCTTTATGCGCCGGAATTTTTTTCTGCGTAATGGCGGTTTCCTCCACTCCGTATGTGCTGGCGCATAACTTTGCAACTACCGCGCCCGGGCTTGCCGCCTGCGCGGCGGTGTTCGCTTTCCTGTGGTTTTACGGCGCCGCTCCGCTCGATAAGAAAGTCGTAACAATAGTTGCCTGCGCATTCGCCGCGCTCTGCGCGGTTTGCGCGGGGGTAATGCAGATATTCGGACCGCAAATGCTGGACAGCGGCTCGATGTACGGCATGCATTTCTCGGCGGTGTTCCATTCCGTAGCTCAGGTTTACATGGGCAAAAGCCTGCTGGTGGATTTCCCTGACCAGTACGGGCTGTATCCGTTCCTGCTCAAGCCTGTTTTGTGGCTGACCGGGCTTTCAGTGCTGCGCTTTACCGTGCTGCTGGCCTGCCTGACTGTCCTTTGCTATTCCCTTATATTTTCGGCCGCGCGCAAACTGCTGCAATCCGGGACTTTTGCCGCGCTTGCAGCCTGCGCCGTTATGTTCCTGAGTCTTTTCCAGCAAACGCTTCATATCGGCGAATACTATTTTCAGGCCGTGCCGCTGCGCATGCTTTTTCCTGCGGCTGCCGCGCTGCTTTCGCTGCGCTATTTTTACGGCGGGGGGAACGGCGCGTATTATGTCTGCGCGGCGGTTTGCGCTTTCGCTCCGCTCTGGAATTTTGACACCGGGTTTGTCTGCTGGCTGTCCTGGCTGCTTGCGCTGGGCTATGCCGAAATCTCCCGGCGCGGCTGGAATTCGGTAAAGCCCGTCCTTAAACACTGCGCCATTTTGTGCGGCATGACGCTTGTCGCCTTCGGCATTTTTGCGGCGTATACAAGATTTCACAGCGGGCAATGGCCGGATATCCCGGCGCTGTTTTTGTATATGGGATATTTTTATGGCTCGGGTTTTAATATGGTGCCGATGAGCATAGTGCATGCGTGGAATATCCCGGCGCTGATATACGCGGGAGGGCTTTTGTTCGCCGCCGTGAAGCTTTATGAAAACGAGCCGGGCCCGCTGCCGGATGCGGTGTTTATGCTCTCCGTGCTTGGCTGCGGGATATTCGCATATTTTCAGGGGCGCAGCGTCACGCCGAATCTTTTCGTCGTCTGCTGGCCTGCCGTTCTGCTTGCCGTGTGCGGCGCGAAATGGCTGTTTTCCCGGCCGGGCCGCGCGGCGCGCTTTGCGGCCGCCATGACGATGACGGCTGTTATTATGTGCGCTTTCAGCGCGGCACAGGGCATCCCGCTTGCGGCGCGCAATATCCACAAGAGGATAATGCCCGCGCTGCGCCACGACGGGGCGCGCTTTATAACGAATCTGGATTTCATGCGCGCCAACATCATCCCCGGAGAGAAAGTGCTGGTGATTTCGTATAACTCTTCCGCCTATCACCTTTATGCCGGTACCAATGATCCGCTGCGTCTGCCGGGTCTTTCGGAACTCTATTTGAACCGCGACATAGACGCGCTTGCCGCCGTGCTGCGCGAGAAAAAATATCCGCTTTTCTGGGACGCGGGCGCGTTCACCAATCATACGGCCTATGCCGGGACAGTGCTGCAAACCCTTAAAGAAAGTTACAATATTGTCGGCGAATCGCAGGCGGGGATGTCTTATTGCCTGCCGAAGAGGAACGGATTATGAGCGCAAAAAAACGGATTCTTTTTTACGGCGGCCGCGTGGCGACTCCGTCAGGCGTGCTTGAAAACACTGACGTGCTGGTGGAAGACGGTATCGTGGCTGAAATCGGCCCGCGCATAAAAACCGACGGGGCGCAAACCGTCGACGCGCGCGGAAAAACCGTCTCGCCCGGATTTATAGACATACACGTGCACGGCGGCGTTGGAGTGGACACCAACGAGGCAGACACCGACGGGTTTGTGAAACTTTCAGCGGCGCTGTGCCGCCACGGAGTATCCGCTTTTCTTCCAACCACGCTGGCCTGCCCGCCTGAAGAGTTGCGCGGCATAATGGATACCGTTTCGCGGGTGATGTCTGCGCAATCTGGCGGGGCGCGCATACTGGGCCTGCATCTGGAAAGCAATTTTATAAGTCTGCAATTTAAGGGCGCGCAGCCGCCGGAGAGTATTTTTGCGCCGGATTCGCCGCAGGGCCGCAAGATACTTGCGTTGCTGGAGGAATTCCCGGGACTAGTGAAAGTCATGACCATAGCGCCTGAAGTGGAAGGCTGTCTGGCGCTTATACCCAAATTGCGCGCGCTTGGCATAGCGGTTTCGCTGGGGCACAGCGCCGCCGATTATACCACCGCACAGGCGGCTTTTTCAGCCGGGGCCACGCAGGTGACGCATATGTTCAACGCGATGCCGCCGTTGAATCATCGCGAGCCCGGGCTTATCGGCGCGGCGTTGGAAAACGACGATGTTTTCACCGAGCTTATATGCGACGGGAAACATGTGCATCCCTCACTGCTCAAAACAGTGGCGCGCGCCAAGGGCATCGGGCGGGTTGTGGCTGTTACGGACGCATTGCGCGCCACCGGCCTGGGGGACGGGGAGTTCAATTTCGGCGGGCGCGGCGTAAAGATACACAACGGTCTGGCCCGTCTCGCCAACGGCACCATAGCAGGCAGCATCGCCACAATGGATATGGCAGTCAAAGTGCTTTCTTCCTCCGGACTGGAACTATGGCAGGCCGTCCGCATGGCTTCCGCCACCCCGGCGGACAGCATAGGACTTGCCGATGCCGGCCGATTGCAAAAAGGCGCGCGCGCCGATATCGTGCTGCTGGACACGGATTTTACGCCGCAGCTTGTTATGTCGGCGGGCAGTATTGTGTCCGGCTCATGAGGTTTTGTGTTCCGGCCCGGGAGGATTGACGGTGACTGCTTTTTCTCCGCTCGAAAAAGAAGGGTTTGAATTTCCGTCCTGGCTTTTTTTCTGCCTGTTTTGCGGCGCTGGAATTTTGTTCGCCGCGTTCACCCCGCCGTATCAGGTCGCAGACGAATCGGCGCATTTTGTCCGTGCTTTTGATGTGTCACGGGGACAGTTGCTTCCGTGGGATATCTCTGTGTCCGCGCCTGAAAAGCTGCGTTTCGGCAAGACCGCGATGATAAGGACTTCATTACCGGGATGGCTGCATCATGATTTCGGCGCGGTAAGCGGCATAGTGTGGGACAATCGGGGATTTTCGTTTGTGCAGCTTGCCGCGCTTTGGAAGTCCAGTCCGCCGCTCTCTTTTGCCGAGCCTGTGCCGGAAAATCCGGTGCAGGTGAACGGGATGTTGATTTCCAGATATCTGCCTGCCCAGCCGTACAGCCCGGTGCCGTATCTTCCGGATGTTTTGTCCATAGCCGTTTGCCGCCTGTTTTCCGCAAGGGCGTTGTTTTCTTTCTATCTGGCGCGCCTTCTGTCGCTTGTCTGCGCGGGTATTATACTGACTGTCGGGTTTAATCTGGTTTGCAGGCGTTTTACCGGCAGGGAGGTCCTTCTTTACGCGCTTGCCGCCGGAATGCCCATGAATATCGCGCAGGCGGCCTCGTGCAGCGCGGATGCTCTGACCAATGCTCTTTCTTTCCTGGTTTCCGTACAGGGCCTGTCCTTGTGTGCGTTCGCGGAAGCGGAAACTTCGATTAATGCCAATCTGCTATTTGCCTTGTGCGGTGCGCTTCTTGGCCTGTGCAAGTACGTTTACCTGATTATTCCCTGCGTGCTGGAAATCGCGTTCTGGCTTCGCGCGCCGAGGGTGCGCATGAGGGAAGCCTCGGTTTGTTTTGCGCTAATAATGCTGCCCAGCCTGCTGTGGCTTTTAATGCTGCCGAAAATCCCGGAGTTGGTTTCCGGCGGGCAGATTTATTATGTAGTGCTGCATCCGTTGCGCGTATGGTGGATTTTCGCGGCAGATATGTGCGCGCAGGCACACTTCTACTGCTACGGTCTCGTAGGTTGGTTCGGATACTTCAGTGCGCGTCTCTCTCCCTCCGTAATACTTCTTTATGTGCTGCTGTTTGCGTTTGCGGCTGCGGTTTATCGTCGTAAGGCGCAAATATCGCATGCCTCGGCTTTTTGTGCGGCCGGGATGCTGGTGGCGGTTATTTTTCTGGGCATGTATATAAACTGGTCCGATTTCGGCGCGTACCATGTGAACGGAGTGCAGGGGCGCTATTTCATCCCGCTGCTGCCGTTGTTGCTCTTTGCGCTGCCCAGATTTGTTCAGATAAGCGAAAAAACGATGAGCCGTCTTGCTGCGCTTTCTTTTGCGGTATGGATTTTTACGATGGCTGAAAGCATTTTCGTCGCGCTGCGCTTGCGCTACTGGTAAGTTCTTTCTGCTGAAAACCCCCTTCTAACTTACTATAATTTAATGTATATATGAGCACCCTGATACTCGGCGGAGGGCTGGCGGGCGTTTCGCTGGCCTCATATCTTGACGACGAATCAATAATTCTAGAGGCGCAGGACCGCATCGGCGGCCTGTCGCGCAGTTTCGCCTTCGGCGGCTCGCATTTCGACGTGGGGCCGCATATACTGTTTTCAAAAAACGAGCATGCGCTGGGCGAGCTGCTTTCATCCTGCCGCACCAACCGCATCCGCCGCTCCAACCGCATACTGCATGCCGGCAAGCTGGTAAAATATCCGTTTGAAAACGATCTCTCCTCACTTCCGCCCGCCGAGCGCGACCGCTGCCTGCACGAATTTCTAAACAATCCCTATCGCAATTATGAAGCAAACAACATGCTTCAGTTCTTTCTCAAGATTTTCGGCGAGGGGATCACCCGGCTTTATTTGCAGCCGTACAACGAGAAAATCTGGAAATTCGACCCGGCCTTCATGGACACGCAGATGGTGGAGCGCATACCGCGTCCGCCCGACGAGGACATACGCAAAAGCGCGGCGGGCGAGTCCACCGAGGGATACCTGCACCAGCTTTATTTCAATTATCCGGCGGAGGGCGGCATAGAATCGGTGGTGCGCGGGTTCTCGGCCAAGGCGTCGTCAAAAGCCAGCGTGCACGCGCCGGTGGCCATAAAGACGCTGGCGCGCAGGGCGCGCGGCTGGCAGGTGGACACGGACAAGGGTTCCTTTTCCGCAGAGCGGCTTGTAAACTGCATGCCGCTGCACGAATTGTTCAATTACCTTTCCGCGCCGGACAACGTAAAGCGGGCGCTGGCCGCGCTGCGCTACAACTCGATACACATAATAGTGTTAAAGCTCGCTCAGGATAATATCGGCGACAATTTCGCCGTCAACACGGCGGAGCGTTCGATAATATTCCACCGCCTCTCAAAGCTCAATTTCCTCGGCGAAAGTTATAAACCGGAGGATGGCGGCTCTTTCGTTATGGCGGAGGTCACGTTCCGCCCGGACAGCGAACTGGCCGCGCTTGACGGCGACGCGCTTATAGCGCGCGTGACGGACGACTTGCAGCGGCTCGGCCTCGCCGAGAAATCGGCGGTGCGCGACGCGGTGTGCAAAACCTTCAAGTACGCCTACGTGATTTACGACCTGGACCACAAACGCAATAAAAGCGCGGTGGTTAATTACCTGGCCGAAGCCGGCATCACATGCTGCGGCCGCTTTGCGGAATTCGAGTATCTCAATATGGACGCCATAATCGCGCACGCCCATGCGGCGGCGCAAAAACTCAACGGGGAACGAACATGCCTGAAAAAATAAAAATATCCGTGGTTATGCCGAGTTTCAACGAGGCGGGCGCGATAGCCCCGATGATAGAGGCCGTGCGCAAAAACACCGCGCAATTCGATACCGAGATACTCCTGGTGGACAGCAGCAAGGACAAAACCCCGGAAATTGCCCGCTCTCTCGGCGCGAAGGTGATAGACCAGCCGCCGCAGGGGCATGGCATGGCGCTAAAAGCCGCTTTGGAAAACGCGTCCAGCGACATTGTGATCACCTCGGACTGCGACAACACCTACCCTATGGAATTCATACCGGAGCTGGTGCGTCTGGTAACCGAGGAAAAATTCGATATCATCTCCTGCAACCGCATGACGGCGCAGCTCGGCAGGGAAATGCCGCGCATGAACAAGTTCGGCAACTGGATGTTCGCGTTCATGGTTCGCTGCCTGTACGGCATAAAGGTGCACGACGTTACCACCGGCATGTTCTGCATGCGCAAGAAAGTGATAAATACTGTTAAGTTTGAAACCAATTACTCGCTGCCGTGCGAAATAATAGTGCGCTCCGTGCGCGCCGGTTTCAAGCATAAAGAAATAGACATCCCCTACAGGATACGCATAGGCGAAGTGACGCTCAATAAATGGCGCAGCGGCAAGGCATACATAAAGTGCATATTCAACTACCGCTTCAATCTCGGCATCAGCGCGGGGGAGCTGTGAAAATACTGCTTACCGGAGGAGCAGGTTTCATCGGCAGCCATCTGGCGGACAGGCTTCTTGCGGGCGGACATTCAGTAGTGTGTGTGGATGACTTGAGCCTCGGGCGCAAAAGCAACATCGCTCATAATCTGGCCAACAAGCGGTTTGCTTTTGTCAAAACCGACGTGTCGGATTTGAAAAAACTTTCGGCTGTTTTTAAAAAGCACAAATTCGACTGCGTGTTCCATCTTGCCGCCAATTCCGACATACAGGCCGGCGGCAAATGCCCGGACATAGATTTGAGCCGCACCTTCATGACGACATACACCGTGCTGGAGGCGATGCGGCTGCACGGCGTTAAAAAACTGGTTTTTGCGTCGACCTCGGCGGTATACGGCGAGGCGGAGAAGCCCTTGCGCGAGGATATGCGCACCCGGCCGGTGTCGCTTTACGGCGCGGGCAAACTTTCCTCCGAGGCGTGGATTTCCGCGTTTTGCGAGAATTTCGACATGCAGGCTTGGGTGCTGCGTTTCCCGAATGTGGTCGGCAGCCGCGCGACGCACGGCGTTATTTTCGATTTCCTGCGCAAGCTTAAAAAAGACCCGTCCCGTCTGCCGGTACTGGGCAACGGCAAACAGAAAAAGCCCTATCTGCACGTAAGCGATCTGGTGGACGGCATACTGTTTGTGTTCAACCATGCGAAGGAGCGCTACAACTGCTACAACATAGCGGGACGCGGCGCGACGACAGTCAGCGACATAGCAAAGCTGTGCGTGGCCGCCGCCGGGCTCAAGAATGTGCGTCTGGAATATACCGGCTCCGACCGCGGCTGGAAGGGCGACGTGCCGCGCTTCAGCTACGATTTGTCCGCGATAACGAAACTGGGCTGGAAATCGTCCATGGACTCCACGAAAGTGGTGGAACGCGCCGCAAAGGAGATTGCATCGGAAATATGAAAGCCGTCATCCTCGCCGGAGGCCGCGGCACGCGCCTCGGCGCTCTTACCGAAAAACTCCCCAAGCCGCTGATCCCGCTCGCCGGGCTGGCGACGATAGAGCATCAGCTGATGCTGTTGAAACGCTATGGCGTCGACGAGGTTTTCATCCTGAGCGGTTATCTGGCCGGCGAGATAAGCTGCGCCATCGGCGACGGCGTTCCGTTCGGGCTGCATGTCGAACATGTTATTGAAAAAGAACCGCTGGGCACGGCGGGGGCGATTGCTCAGCTGGACGGCAGGCTGACAGAGGATTTTATCGTGCTTTACGGCGACGTGATGATGGATATGGACCTGCGCCGCCTTATGGATTTCCATCTTGCAAAAAAAAGCGTCTGCACGCCGGTGCTGCACCCCAACGATCATCCGCAGGACAGCGATCTTGTGGAAACGGACGCCGGCAGGCGCATAGTCGCCGTGCATCCCAAACCGCATCAGCCGGGCGTATGGTACAAAAATCTGGCCAATACCGGCGTTTACGCCTTCTCGCCGGAGATTTTCAAATTTATCGAGCATGGCGTAAAACAGGATTTTGCAAAAAACATATTACCGCGCGTGTCCCAAAAAGGCCTCGCCTACGGCTATGTCACGCCGGAGTACATAAAGGACATGGGCACTCCGGAGCGGCTGGCGAAGGTTGAAAAAGATTTTATGGGCGGCGTCGTCGCCGGGCGCAATTTGCAGCGCAAGCGCAAAGCCGTGTTTCTGGATCGCGATGGGGTCATAAACCGCGAACGCGGTCTGGTGTCTCGCCCGGAGGATTTTGAACTGCTGCCCGGCGCGGCAAAGGCCGTGCGTGACATAAACCGGCTGGGGTTTCTGGCCGTCGTGGTTACAAATCAGCCGGTGATAGCGCGCAATATGTGCACGCTGGAAACGCTGGAAACGATTCATCGCAAGATGGAGACTTTGCTCGGCGCGGAAGGCGCGTATCTTGACGCTGTTTATTTCTGCCCGCATCATCCGGACAAAGGCTATCCGGAGGAAAATCCCGACTACAAGACAGACTGCGCCTGCCGAAAGCCGAAAACGGGAATGATCGATTCCGCCGTTAAGGATTTGAATATCGAGCTGAAAGGCTCCTATCTGGTCGGCGATTCTCAGCGCGATATCGACTGCGCAAAGAACGCCGGCTTGACCGCCATACTGGTGGGCGGCGGCAAAGTGCGGGGCGCGGATTTGTCCTGCGCGGATTTACCCGCCGCCGTAGGACTTATTGCGCAGCGGGAGCATAAATGATGCCTGCCGCGCGGGAAAATATTGAAGCCCGCGTTTTTACCGCCGCCGCGATCATATGGGCGGCGGTGGTGTTTTTGTCTCTTCGATTCCATTTCCTCGATCCTCTGATACCGACGACATGGCACGGGCGCATGGGGTTTGATTTCTTTGCCGTGCCGCGCGCATTTATAAACCTGCGCCACGGAGTAAGCATCTATGCCACGCGCGCCTGCGCTTACGGACCTTATTCGACATGGTATCCCTATCATCCGGCGCTCGCGCTGCTGGCCGGAAGCTGGCTTTCGCTTTTCCCGCCGTGGGGAGCTTTTTGGGTTTTTGCGGCGGCATCGGTAGCGGCGCTGGCGTTGTGCGCGCGCCTGCTTGGCGGTTTATGTCCGGACTCCTCTTCCCGGGGATTTTTATATTTCCTGTTTCTGTTCCCGCTGCCCGTTTATCTGATGATATGGAACGGACAGATGCATGTTTTTCTCGTGGCGGCGTTCGCGCTGATGCTTTATGATCTGTTGCTGCAAACGCGCGGCGATGTCAAAGACGGACTTCGCCCCTGGCTGCTGGCCGGTATTTTGCTTTCGCTGTTTTCAAAGCCGCTCGTGCTGCTTGCGTTACCGGCCCTTGCCGCAGTCAAAGCCTGCCGGAAAACCCTGCTCTGGGCGCTGCTGACGTACGCTTTAGTATCCGTTCTCTTTATAATTGTCCCGGCGCTAAATCCGCAGGGCATCGGCATCGCCGCGCTGCTTGATGTGGCGGCTCATCCTGACAGGATGTTCCGTTTCCAGACCTACAACGGTGTGCGGCTTATGACGTACCGTCCGGAAGTGCTTGGCGACAATGCCATACACTGGCTTAATATGCGGTTTCGTTCGCAGGTGTCGCAGCCGCAGCATTTCGAGCTTATGGCGCTTCCGTCTTTTGTGGAAGATATTTTCGGCGTGGCGCTGCCCGGATTCCTGCTCAAGCTGCCTGCGTTATTGATACTTGGATTATCCGTGGCATTGCTGCGTATAACGGATGCCGCCGCGCGCGCAAAAGGCGCGATTTATGTGGTGGCGCTGACCGGGCTGGCGTTTTTCGTTTCCTACCAGACTGTTTACGAATATCACTATGCAATGCTGCTGCCGGGCATTGCCTCGCTTGTTATTCTTTTTAACGCGGAGAAGGATGCTGTATCTTTGCCGTTGATAAAGTGCTACTGCGCCGCAGGCGCCATGTTGCTAGTTCCCACTTCTTATTATTTCCTGAGCAACCGGGCATATGGTTTCCATCGCGCGATAACCGCCACGATGAACGATGTCTATGTGGCCGTTTTCACCGGCGGGCATATTTATGACTGGGCTTTGCCGTTGATGCGCTTAAATCGCGTGCTGCCCGCGGCTTTGATGTTCGTTCTGGCCTTCGCGCTGGGCTGCCGTCTCGTCTTGCGGGAGGGGGAATGAGCGATACTCCGCGCTGGCCGAGGCTGATTGCGTTTTTGGATAAACGGCTTCCCGCGATAACCGCGATTATTGTGGTTGTTATGCTGTTTTCATTAAGATACCGGTTTCTGGATTATTTCATAATAACAACATGGCACGGTAAAATGGGGCTGGATTTTTTCTCCGTGCCGCGCGCTTTCATAAATCTAACCCACGGCAAAAGCATTTATGACAGTTGGGCCAACAATTACGGGCCGTATGCGTCCTGGTTCCCGTATCATCCGCTTACCGCGCCGCTGATCGGCTGGGTTGCGGTATTCCCGCCCTGGGCGGCATATTCGTTTTTCGTGCTGTTTTCCGTAGCATCGCTTTGTTTCTGCGCATATCTTGCCGGCAAGTTCTGCACGGTGGATATTTCGCGCAAGGCGCTCTATTTTCTGTTTTTGTGTTCGCCTCCGGCGTATCTGCTTTTGTGGAACGGGCAGATGCATATATTTACGATAATTTCGGTATCGCTTATATGCTTCGAACTGGCGTCGGCAATGCAAAAACCCGACGAGCGGAAGATGAGACCGCTTTTGCTGCTCGGCGTGCTGGCCTGCTTTTTTACCAAACCGATAATACTGCCTGCGATGATTTTGCTCTTTGCCGTGCGCGCGTTCAGGCGCACGATGTGGTGGTCGCTTGCGATATATGCAATCGTGTCGGCGGCATTCGTTTTCATCCCGGTTCTCAATCCCGCCTCTGTGGGAACGCGCGCGGAGCTCTATGCCCTCGCGCATCCTGACGCGCTGATGAGCCGGGTTTTCGACGGGAAGGTCATACATGTGCAGTATCGCGCCGATTATGCGCATGATAACGCCATTCATTGGCTTAACATGCGCAATCTCACCGGGGTGATGCGCGCCGACACTTTCGAATTCCAGTCGTTGTCGAGCTTTCTTGTGGATTTGCTCGGCGATATCCCGCCGGCGATTTTTAAAGCGCCGATGGCGCTGGCCGGATTTTGTTCGCTGGCGCTGTTTTTTATCAGCGACGATATAAAGCGCAACCGGGCCGCATTTTATGTTTTCGCGTTGTGCATGCTGTCGTTTTACATAGCTTATGATTCGGTGTATGAATATCATTTCACAACGCTTATGGCGGTGCTGGCGTTCATGTTCGCGTTTTATGAAAGCGGTTTCGAGGGCTTTGGCCGTCCGGCGGTCAAGGCGGCCTGCGCCGCGGGCGCGTTGTTTTATGTGCCCACCGCCTATTTCTGGCTGCGCAATCCCGCCTTCGGCTACCACGGCGCGCGCACGGCGGCATGGCCGCTCTTTACCATACCGGTAGTGCTGGCGGGGCATCCGTACGGCTGGGCTTTGTGGATTATCCGGCTGGACAGGGCGCTGCCTGTTTTTGCGCTTTTTTGTATCCTTTCATATATATCTGTCTCCGAGGTTTTTAATGGCACGCATTCCTAAAGTAATTATCATCGGGGCGGGACCCGCCGGACTTACCGCCGCATACGAGCTGGCTTCGTCCGGCAAAGCTGATGTTACGGTTTTTGAGGCCGATTCCTGCGCGGGCGGCATTTCCCGCACGATAAATTGCTCCGGCAACAGGATAGATATAGGCGGGCATCGCTTCTTTTCCAAATCCGATTTGGTTATGGACTGGTGGCGCTCAATAATGCCGGAGCAGGACGCGCCGTCCCGCGACGATATCGCGTTGCAGCGTAAACTTTACAAGCCCGGCCCCGGCAATGCCGATCCGGAGAAGATCGACGAAGTGCTGCTTCATCGTCCGCGCGTTTCGCGCATACTTTACGGCGGCAGGTTCTACAGCTATCCGGTGGCGCTGTCGGCGGAGACGCTTTCAAATCTCGGCCCGGTGAAAACGCTTAAAATAGGCTCGTCCTATCTCTGGCGGCAGGCTTCGCCTGTAAAGCCGGAGCGCTCCCTGGAGGATTTTTACATAAACCGCTTCGGCGACGAGCTTTACCGCACCTTCTTCCGCGATTATACCGAGAAGGTCTGGGGAGTGCCGTGTTCCGGCATAAATCCGGAATGGGGCGCGCAGCGGGTGAAAGGCCTTTCTATTTCCAAAGCGGTAATGCATGCCGTCTCAAAAGCGTTCGGCGGCGGTCCGAAAAAAGTGGAAACGAGCCTTATAGATAATTTCATGTATCCCAAATTCGGTCCCGGCCAGCTTTGGGAAAAGGTTGCCGCGCTTGCCGTGCGCAAAGGCGTTAAGATACATTATCGCCATGCGGTGACCGGGATAAATATGGAAGGCGGCAGGATAAAATCGGTGCTGGTGAAAAACACGGACACAGGCGAGGTTTTTTCCGAAGAGGGGGACGAATTCGTTTCCACCATGCCGGTGCGCGAACTTGTGGCCGCCATGGATGTCGCGGCTGTTCCGCAGGACGCGCGCCGCGCCGCCGCCGGGCTTGAATACCGCGCTTTTGTGACCGCCGGGCTTTTGTACAGCCGCATCACGGCAAAGAACAAAAGCAAAATACCGGCCATGCCCGGACTGGTGCCGGACACCTGGATTTATGTGCAGGAGCCGCAGGTGAAAGTCGGCAGGCTTCAGGTCTTCAATAATTGGAGCCCGTATCTGGTCTCAAAGCCCGGAGCGATATGGCTTGGGCTGGAATTTTTCTGCAACGAGGGCGACGAGTTCTGGAATATGCGGGACGCCGACATTTCACAACTGGCCGTGAAGGAACTGCAATCCGTCAATTTTGCCGACGCCGACGACCTTCTATATTCCGCAGTTGTGCGCATGCCCAAAACCTACCCCGGATATTTCGGCGCTTACGCCCAATTCCCGCATGTGCGCGCATTTCTGGATTCCGTACCTAATCTCTATCCGGTCGGGCGCAACGGCATGCATCGCTATAACAATATGGACCACTCCATGCTGACCGCGATGAAAGCCGCGCAAATCATACTGGGCTCGGGCGAGGCCAAAACCTCGATATGGGCGATAAATTCCGAAGAGGAGTATCATGAGTCCAAATGATGATTCGGGCTCGGCAAAGCCGCTTGGCCTCGTTCCCGCTTTAATTTTGTACGCGGCGGCGTTTGCCGTATTGCTCCCGTTTCTGCGCTTTCACATAGATTCGGACGGTATATCCTACATTGATATCGCCCGGCATTATGCCGACGGTAATTTTGTTTATGCGATAAACGGCTACTGGGGGCCGCTGCTGTCGTGGCTGATGACTCCGCTGCTGGCCGCCGGAGTTCCGGCGCTGATAGCGGCGAAGACGGCCTGTTTTATCGGCGGCATTCCGCTGCTTGCGGGCATAAAAAAACTCTGCCGTCTTTTTGCGCTTTCCGCACGGATGGAAACGGCGGTAATGCTTGTCGCGGTGGTGATGGCGCTCTCTTTTTTCGTGCAGCTTATTTCGCCGGATCTGCTGATAGCCGGTATAATGGCGCTCTATCTGTCCAGATCGCTGGATGAAAATATCGGAGCCAATCAACAGGACGGCGTCGCCTGCGGCGTGCTGGGTGCCGCAGGCTATTTCGCAAAAAGCTATGCCATGCCGTTTTTTATTGTGCATTTCACCGCGGTATGCATGCTGCGCAGAAGATGGTCGCAGGACGCGCAGCGCCGCGCCAGACTGACGCGCACGTGGGTTATGGGCGTTGCTGCGTTCGCCGTAGCATGCTCCCCTTGGGTCACGCTTTTAAGCATGCATTATGGCAGGTTTACCGTCAACACAACGGGCGCATACAACCGCGCCGTGGTGGGGCCAAGTTATATGGGGCATCCGGTGGCTTATGAAGGTTTTTTCAAACCGGCAAATCCGCTGGCGACCAGCGTCTGGGAGGACCCGAGCCAGATACCGGTGCGCCCCTGGAGCATGTTCGATTCCGCGGAGGATTTGCGCCATCAGGCGGCGATAGCGGTCAAGAATGTAATGGCCGAAATGGACGCATTCCAGTCCATTTCCTTTTTCGCGCTGGCCATACTGCTTGTGCTGGCGGTGCTTTCGCTTGAAGAGGGGGAAACGGCGCATCTTTCGCTGCTTGCGCTGCTGAGCATCGCGATTTACTGCGCGGGATATGTCCCGATAGTGGTGCGCGCGCGTTATCTCTATCCGGCGTACATATTGCTTCTTGTTGCGGGCGGCAAACTGGCAGGGGAAGTTCTTGGCAGGATAAGCCTTTCGCGTACGCAGAAAGGGCTTGCCGCGACGGTATTCTTCGCATCGTTTCTTGTCAGCCCGGCGATAAACATAGCAGGCTCGATAAACGAGTCGCGGGATGTGCAGGAGCTGGCGGCCTCGCTGTCGCGCGTAATAGGCAGCGGGCGCACCATTTCTTCAAACGCGCGCTGGATGGAGACGCTCAATATCGCAAGCCTCACCAAATCGCGTTACATCGGTCAGGCCGCAATCGGCATGAACCCCAGGACGGTCGCCATAACGCTGGATTTGATGGGCGCGGATTACTTCATCGCGTGGAACGAAAATCCGCTGCACCCGGAAGGCTGGGTTGAGATAAGCGAAGGGCAACTGCCGGGATTGCTTGTGTTCGCGCCGCCGCCTAAGAGCCTGCCGCGGGCGACGGTTTCTTCGGCGCAACCCTGAAAAGTTTGTATTTTGTTTTTCCCTGCGAGAATACTATTTCTTCCTGAAGGTTGAAATTGCGGTACATCGCATTGTTTAGCTTGTCGAGACCCTGCTGTACGAAATCCGCCGTTATATCCTTGAGATAATACGCTTTTCCCGAACCAAGCACGTCCGCCTGCAGTCCGGGGATTTTGAGAAAATCCTCGGTGTCCACCGTGCGCAGGAAAGAGGTGGAGCGCACTGTTACCGGCGCGTTTGATATTATGATGGCCGAATCGGGGATATTATTTTTCAGGTCGGAGAGAAGACGGGTTTCCAGCTCCAGCGCATCGTCATGTATTTTTGCATTCCTGTAATACGGCGGCATCGCACAGAGAATCCACAGCGCCGCGCATACGCTTACGCCTGCGTATTTCCGCCAGCCGGTTTCTCGCCATGGCGATGTCAGCGCGTATGCCGCAACCGTGCAGAATGCGGGATAGAAAAGCAGGAAAAGTTTTGTTTTCGGGAACAGTTCGGTGGTGCTGCCGTAGGTGTTAAACCATGTGGAAAAATAAAACAGGTACATTTCGGCTATCCAAAAAGCCAGCCAGAGCGCCGCGTTTTTCCTGCGCGCAAAAAGCAGGGCCGCTCCCGCCGCGCAGGCCAGCGTGAACGGAAGTGGGTGCAGGCTCCCGTCGAAAAACCGGCCTCCCCAGTGCAGCGTGTTATACCAGAGATTATACAGGCTTATGTTGCTGCCGGAGGCTTTGCCCGCCGATTCCACCGCTATCCAGTTTGCAGACGACTGGAAGCGCGAGAAGACGATGAAATTGGGGAGGATAACTACCGCGGAGGCCAGCCAGGGCAGCGCAAAATTAAAATCCAGTCTCGGGCGTTCCGGCATGAACAGATAAATCCCTGCCGCAAACAGCGCAAAGAACATCGCGCATTCCGGACGTATCTGCGCCGCCATCGCCCAGGCCGCCAGCGCAAGCCACAACAGCCTCCTGCCGCGTTCCCTGTAATAGCTGAGCGAAAAGAATGCCGCCAGGCACATGAAAAACAACGCGGGTGCGCCCGTCTCGGCGGATGCCGACCATGTTATCGAGTAAGGAAGGAAAGCCAGCATTGCCGAAGAAACAGCCGCGACGGCAAAGCTTCCGGTAAGCAGAAAAGCGGTCGCAAAGCAGGCCGGCGGGGCAAGCACACCCGTGAGTATGCAGGTCCATATGGCGGTGAAATTGTCCACGCCGCCGAAGAGATACGAAAGCGATACCATAAACGGCCAGCCGATGGATTTTTCATAGCCCGGCGCCCAGCCGTGCACCAGCATATTCTTCGCGGCTTCCATGTACCAGAATTCATCGATATAAATAAGATGTTTTTTCCCCGCGAAGAAAATATACACCGGCAGTTGCGCGGCGAGCAGCGCGGCGCAAAAGAGCAGATGTTTTTTCCCGAACGGCGAAAAAAGTTCCTTTGCGCCGCGCCGGAAAAGCGTCAGCAGCGTTACTATATTTATAAGCGCCAGAATCGGCAGAATGCGGTGCAGAAAAATCATTGTCCTGCTCCGGGATGAACTGTTTTTGCGCGCAGCATGAGGCGGTCCGCCGCGTCAATGCTTCCCGCCCGGTAATAAAGTCCGGCAAGGCCTTTTAGCGCGGGATAAAAATCAGGATCGGCGTTTAGCGCCTTGCGGTAATATGCCTGTGCTGTTTTGTCGTCACCGCGCGAGGCGAATACCATGGCCGTGTTGGAAAGCGCGGCGCTGCTCCGCGGATTTATCCGCAGCGCTTTCATATAGCAGTCAAGCGCCATTGCCGCATTGCCGTCCGCGAAATATATGTTGCCGATATTGGAAAGGACGCTGTCCTTGTCGTCTGCGGCAGGCAGCGCGGTATTAAGGGCTTTAAGCGCTTCCGCTTTGCGGCCCATATGATAAAGCGCGTATCCGAGATTTGCCCAGGCATCGCCGAATGCGGGGTTTATGGCTGCGGATTTTTCAAAAAGCGCGGCGGCTTCTTCGTAGCGGCGGTCAGAAAGGTACGCCGCGCCCAGATTGTTATATGCTCCGGGTATGGCGGGGGATTTTTTTACCACATCGCCCCACAGCGTATATTCGTCGGCCCAGACACGGTTGCGCGCCATGGAAATAACGCCAAGCGCGCAAAGCAGCAGGATATGCAGCCCTGTTAAAAACCTTTCAGGCAGAGCGGAACAAATTTTCCACGCAATGGCGGCAAAGAGCAGCGCAAGGCCGAACATGGGCAGATACATCCTGTGTTCAAACATCAGGTCCTGCAATGGCACAAGCCCTGATTCCACCGACAGCGTTATGCAAAACCAGGCCAGACAGAAAAGGGCCACTTTGTTCGTCCTCATGTACCATGCCAATGCCGAAATAAGCGCCACCAGTGCTGTCAGCGGCAGGAGGAAGCCCGCCGAGCATATGGACGGAGGCGTGATGGCATGCAGCAGGCATTGCCCGTAAGGCAGCGCCGACATGCGCAGATATTGCAGTATGACTCCGGGCTGCGCTGCCATATACTGGAGCGGAGTTATATCGGGCGCCGGACCTTTAAGCTTGTCTATATCCACGAAGGTTGCTGAATGTCTTAGCGCAAAAATCGCAGGCAGCCATAAAACCGCGTACGGAGCTGTTCGACGAACCGCGCTCTTTTTATCTCCGCCGATTATGAAAAATTCCAATGCCAAAAGCGTGGCGGGCAGCGTCAGCGCATTTTCCTTGCTGAAATATCCCGCTGCGGCAAAAACGAGCGAAACCGCGTACAGGGACGTACTCCCTTCCCGTCCGGAACGGAGGTAAAAATATGCGGAACCGATATAAAACAGGGCCGCCATGGACGCAAGTCTCTGGTATATATAAGTCACCGCTTCGGTTTGCAGCGGGTGCAGCGTGAAATACAGCGCGGCGAAAAGTGCTGTTTCCTCCGGGATGTCCGTGCCCTTTAAAAGTTCTTTTGCGAAAAGCCATGCCAGTATGCCGCAGGCGATATGCAAGAATATGTTGAAAATATGATAACCCGTAGCATTCATTCCGTCCAGCGCGTAGTTTAACGCAAATGTCGCAAAAACCGCCGCGCGGCTTGGAAAATAGCCCAGATACGCGGCAGGATTGGATAAATGCTTTATGGCCGGATTATCGACGATATGCGGCATGTCGTCGAGATGGAAGGAATAATGCAGCGTAAAACCGTATACGGCCAGCGCGGCGGCCGCTATTATATAGGGTGCGAAACGTGCGGAATATGCGGTGTTATTTGCGTTTGAATACATACACGTTCGGTCCGGGCCGGGTTATGCCGTAAAAGCCCGAGAAGGGCACGAAGAATGCGTCCTCGGTGTCATAGGTATTCCCGGACCGGGTTTCGTCGAAGCCTTCGAAGAATGCCTGCTTTTCGTATTTTTCGTCCAGCAGGCGCGCGAAGTTGTCCGCTATGCCGAAATTGAACGGTTCCTGCATCACCGCTATGTAATCAGGCGGCCCCGCAGGAGCCCCCGAGACATCGCTGAAGCTGCCGTCCGGATTGTAATAAAGCGGCTTTGGAGCGCCGGTTGCCGACTGTGCGGTTTCTTTTTTTACCTCATAAAGCCGTGCCCGCACGAGGGCATTCCGTGAAAGCGCCTCCTGCTCGCGATATGCATAATAATCCGTATCGAAACGGAGTTGCAAATCAGTATAAGGCGATGCGGACTGGAAGATGGTGTACGGGCCCGCAATGTCTTCCATATAACGCGCCGCCAGCACCCTTGTGTCGGTCTGGGAAAGCAGGAGGTCGAAATCGGCGCATCTGGCCGCGCTCTGGCCGATTATAACTACAGGGATTACAAGCCATAGTCTTCCCGCGTTGCGGTGTCCGGCTGCAACGGCCGTCAGATATCCCGCAGCCACGCAGGCGAAGGGCAGCAGCGGTACCGCATAACGCACGTAACCGGAACCGGTGCGCGATATCACGATAAAATACAGAACCGCGAATAAAAATCCCGCCGTTAATTTGCGTATGTCTTTTATTGCAAGTATTATAATGCCCGCGGCCGCCGCGATAAACATCGGCGCGCCCAATCCCTCCAGAAGGGAAAATTCCAAATGATGCAGCCAGTTGCTGCCGCCCATGAAATTGTGCAGTTGATTGTGGTATTTGTATCCTTCCATGGTTGTGTTGATATCCAGAAACAGATACGGAGTGGTCAGGAAAAATACTCCGAGCAGCGAAACGCAAAACAGCGAAATTCTTCTGTCGGTGAATAATGTTTTTGCCGTTATTTTATTCTCCGCCCTCAGACTCAGCGCGTGGACGCAAAACATCTGCGCGATCATGATTATCCCGGCGTATTTCGTGCCGGTCGCAAGGCCGGTGAAGACCCCGCAGAGGACGTAATCCCGCAGCGCCCCGGTGCGCAGCGCCCGGAGCGCGAAGAATGCCGCCCATGTTATAAAAAGCGTCATCGGCACGTCCAGCACGCCGAAATGCGAGTCGCGCACATTAAGATAACAGAACGCCATGAAGAAAGCCGAGCAGATGGCCGCCTTCTCGTTTTTTAACTCGCGGCCCATAAGATAACAGGGGATTACGTTCGCAATTCCGCAGGCCGCGCCGAGCAGCCTCGCGGTGATGAAGAAGAAAGAGGGGGAGGCGATGTAATAGCTTGTCAGGAAATCGTAAATATGTCCGCCCGCGCCTTTAAACAGCGCGAAGACGGAAAAAATTGCGGCGAGAATGTAGGTGAATAAAGTCGGATAGATGAGGGTTACCGGATGCAGTTTGGCCGATATCAGCTGGAAGGCTATGATGATTACGGTGGATTCGTCGGGCCGCGTTTCCGTATGCGGCAGGCCGAAATTTATGGCCCACAGGCGAAGCAATGCCGCGCATATAACGGCCATGGCCGGCAGAAATCCGGCGGAGGCGATTTTTTCCTTCAAGGCCTTCATTTTTTTGAGCCGGAATGTGCAAGTTTCCTGTCCGGCAAATCGGTAAGCTGGAAGATCACGACGCCCGGGTTTTCATACATTACCTCAAATCCCGGCATGTCCTTTATTTCCTTGTATAATCCTGTGGCTTTAAGGATGAAGGCGTAGTGCGACTGGAATAGATTTATTATGGCGTCGTGGGGGTTGGATATGCTTCCTTCGCCCAGTTTGTCGTACACAACGGCTGTTTTAGGGCGGACGTACATCATATATACGGGATCCAGCGCGGTCATATAGGTGTATTCCGGCGCAAGCAGCAGCAACGGATGCGCGTCGCTCCAGAGCGCATGATATACCACGGTGCCGGGCGGAAGCTTGCCGTGCAGCCACTGTGCGGCGTCCGCTACGGGGTCCACGAACTTTATACGGTTGCGCAGCGTCGGCCCGATATCATGTGCGGTTATTGCCACCATAATCAGCGTCATGGCGAGCCACAGCCAGATCACGGTTTTCTTTATCCTGCCTTGAGCCGGAGACAGTTGCAGTTCGCTTATATCGCCCCAGAATGCCGAGGCGGCAAACAGGATCATGGGCAATGCCTGATGCCAGAAACGCGTGGCTCCCATCGCCATGACCATGTATATCTGGGCGGAGAGAGTGAAGAATACCGTTTGCAGCGATATCCTGGGCCTGATCGCGGCGGCCAGCCAGAAGGCGAAAAAGAAAAAGCCGAACGCCAGCAGATTGGCGGACAGTATAAAGCTCGTGCTGCCGGAGAAGAGCTCGCTCCCGAACGAGTGTATTTCCCCGCTCCTTGCGTACATGGGGGACAGTATCGCGTTGACGTAAATTGTTGCTATGTTCACCGGGAAGTTGGGGTGCACGATGCATCCGGCCACAAGTCCCAGCAGAGTGTATGCCACTGTGTCTACATTGAATTCTCTGGTGTAAAGCCAGCGCAGTCCCTCGCAAAGGCAGGCGAAAAACAGCAGTGTGAAAGCGGAGACATGGGAAAGCGCGAAAAGCGCGGACACAATGAACAGCGGCCATTTTTTCTTTTGCACCATGAAGTGCAATCCGGAAACGGTGAACAGTATGGCAAGCGTGGCGGGACGCAGGTAAAGCGAGTAAATGGTGAAAAGCGGCGAGGATATCAGGCCAAGCGCAAGTACCGCGGCGGCCGTTTTCCCGGCGTAGCGCCCCATAATGGCGCAAAGGGTGAGCACAAGAACCGCGTCCATGAAAACCGTGGTGCATTTGGCTGCGATTACCGGATCCGCGCATATAGCCAGGAAGGGAACCGTTATGATGTGCAGCAGCAGATCCTTGTCCGCGAACAGGGAGCCGAGCATTGAAAATTTAAAAGGCAGGCTGTGCGGAAAATGCCCGGACAGGATAATGCGGGTTATTGCCATGTGATAGTATTCGTCCAAATCCAGCAGCGTGGATGCGTCGAATTTCAGGAAGCCAAGCCAACCCGCCACAATCGCCGGTATGAGTATCGAAAAATCGAAACTGCGTTTTTGCAGCGCGCATGCTTCGCAAGCCGTGCCTGCCGCGCGTTTTGCAAAAAAAGAAGCCAGCGGTTTGAACATATTCTCTAAATTCATTTATGCCTGCCCGGCTTCCCGTTTTTTGCGGTATTGGGTACGGATGTCGCGGGATTCAACCTGAAAACGGCAACGTTGTTGTTTTCATATAGAGTTTCGACTCCCGGCATAGCGCGCACCTGGGCGTAAAAAGGAGGGCCTTTGCTCGTAAACACATATTGCGTGCCGAAAGTGGTCGTTATTGTTTTCACGGGATCGCTTATAAGTCCGGCCATAAGTTTGTCGGAAATGGCGCTTAATTGCGGCCTTCCGTACATCATGTATACGGGATCAAGAGCGGAAATATAATTGTATTCCGGGGCGTAGAGCAGCAGCGCGTGCGAATCGCTCCACAGCGTGTGGTAGATAAGAGTTCCGGGCTTGAGCTTGCCATGCAGCCATTGGGCGGCTTCCACTACGGGCGCAACGACCGGCACTCTTTCGTCGACGGCTTTGTAGGATTTGGGGATGGTCGTCAAAACCAGAACGGCGGTTAACGCGACCCAGGTCCATGCTACGATGCGGATTTTCAGGCTGTTTCCCTGTGCCTCTTCCCTTCGACAGTCGCCCCAGAATGCCGCTGCAGCCAGCAGTGCCAGAGGGACGGCCTGATGCCAGAATCGCAATGCTCCCATGGCAAGGACAAAGTATATCTGCGCAGCCGCGGTGAAAAGCATCGTCTGCAATGAAATGCGCGGACGTACAAGGAACATTGTCCAGAACATAAATCCGGACAGCAGGAATATGATGGCCGCGCCGCCCATGGCTTCGTTCCCGTTTGCGGGCATCAGCTCCCCGCCGAAAGTGTTAAGCCCCGGGACATGCGAGTAAAGCGGGGCAAGCACGGCGTTTATATATGTCGTGGCCAGATTGAGCGGGAAATTGGGGTGTATCATATATCCCGCCGCCAGTCCCAGGAAGGTGTAGGCTATGGTGTCGTGATGAAATTCGTTATAGAAGAGTTTTCTCAGTCCCTCGCAGAGCAGGGCGAAGAAAACCAGCGTAAACGCCGATATGTGGGCCAGTGCGAAAAGCATGGCCGTAATCAAAAGCGGTATATTGCGTTTTTCCGCCATAAAGTACAGGCCGGAAACGGTAAACAGTATCGCCAGCGTCGCCGGACGCATGTAAAGGGCATAAGTTATGAACAGCGGGGAGGACAGCAATCCCAGAGTAAGAACTGCTGATGCCGTTTTGCCCGCGTAGCGGGCCATTATCGCGTACATCGCAGTCGCCAGCGCCGCGTCCATCAGAACCGTAGTGCATTTCGCGGCGGTCACCGGATTTTTGCACAGGAACAGAAACGGTACCGCGATAATGTGCAAAAGCAAATCCTTGTCGGCGTAAAAATCGCCAAGCATGGAGAATTTAAAAGGCAGGCTTTGCGGAAAATGGCCGTGCATGATGATGCGCGACACGGCAAGGTGGAAGTATTCGTCGAAATCAAGCAGGGTCGCCGCGTGGAACTTCAGAAAACACAATACGGCTGTTACGAAGACTGCGGACAAAAGCCTCGGATCCGGTATGTTCCTCGATATGTTTTTCATCAGGGCTGCGACGGGTATAGTATTATGGATGCATTGCCGGTCTGTGGAGCCTGTATGTATCCGGACACCGTGCCGCTTTCCGTTATGTCGATGGTGCCGCCCCAGCGCTTTGTTTTAGCCGTGTTGCGCGTGGCATTGGCGGTGAAGGCCGTATCGCTCGCGCTGGCTATGGAGAAGCAGAAATCACAGGATGACGAACTTGAACAGGATGAGGAAGTGCAGGAACTTGTGGCGAAGCTGGCATCCAGATAATTCTGAAGCAGGGATATGCTGTTTGCGAACGCCCCGTTTTGAGCCTTGTAAATGCGCTCGGCCGTCCAGACGCTTTCAAGATGGGCGGTAGCCATATCGATTCGCGACAATTCGAAAGATTTCTGGAATTGCGGGACTCCGTAGCTTATGAGTATGCCCAGTATGGTGCATACCACGAGCATTTCGATTAATGTATATCCGGCCCTGTCCCTTTTGATCATATATCGGATGTTATTATTCCCGCATTTAATTATAGTAAATACGGAGCATGTTGGTAATGCCGGACCACCTGTGTTAAAAAACACGCAGGCGGCCATAAGACCGCCTGCGCGTAAAACTTATATCTTGTTCTTTTTAAGAACTAGGTCGACATCGGGTTGATGTCCACCGGTATGTTGCTGTTGGTGCTGTAGCCCATTTCGGTGAATATGACGGTGTATTTGCCGTAGCCGCCGCTTGCGCCGGTGCGGTAGAGCGTCTCGGCCCAGAAGGACTCGTTGGAGCTGATAGTGCCGAGGCTGAAGTACTTCGGCGCCGGGAAGTTGATATCCAGGTCGGTATCCAGGGTGGCATACTGGCCTTCCCTGTTGGAATAACGTTCCTGAGCCGAGCGGACGGCCGAGAGGTAGTTGAATGCTTCGCCCGCTTTCGAGCGTTCAACGGCCTGACGGAACCGCGGCACGCCGAAGGCGGCCAGAACGCCGATGATGACGATGACGACTGCCAGTTCTACAAGTGTGAAACCATGATTTCTTTTCATGATTGTTTGTCACCTTTTCCTTGTTAGTTATATTGGGGCCGGGTTAAATACTGCCACGGCCACCTTATAGTTATTATAGGTGGTTCAATCTCTTCCGCGTATAAATTTTTGTGCAACTTTTGTGTAACATAAAATGCCAAGCCATTATAATCCATTTTCCTCTAAACGCTATAAACGCTATGCGACCTTGCATGGGTCGCCTCTGGAACTTAGGGACAATCCAGCCATGCAGCCTGGAATTTATGTCCGCCGGTATGCCGCCGGAAATATTATATACGGTTTCTGTGAAGTTAAAGGTGTGTTTGCCGAAACTGCCGCTCACGCCGGCGCGATAGAGCATTTCGCTCCACCGGGCTTTATTGGAACCGGCTCAACATTTGTGTAACTTTTTATGCGGGGCGATATAGCAAACCGTTTTTTTTGAGAGGGCGCTTGTGTGCATGCGCCGGTGTGCAGATATCGTCAGCTTCCCATCTGGAACATGGGCAGATACACGGATGCAAGCATGCCCGCGACGATTATTCCCATGCCGATGACGATGATGGGTTCCAGTAATCCGGTGAGACGCATAGTCAGGGTTTCGACCTTGATTGCATAATAACCGCCTACAACCTCCAGCACTTCGCTGAGCTTGCCGGATTCCTCGCCCATCTTGACCATACCGACTGTAAGGTTGGTGAAAAGTCCGGTGGTGTGAATGGAAGTGCCCAGGTCGGCCCCGCCGGACACTTTCTGGAAGACGTACGTTAGCGCCTCGTGGTAGAGCGGATTTACTTTCATGGATTGTCTGGTCGAATCCAGAGCTTCAAGCATGGGCATGCCGCTTTTCATCAGCAGGGACATGTTGCTGGCGAAAGTTTCCATGGAGGATTGCACGATAAGTTCTCCGACTATAGGCAGCGACATCGCGAGAGCGAATGTCTGGCGCGCGCCGAAATTGGTGGCGAAGAATTTTTTGAAAGTCCAGTAGGCTATGAATGCGCCAAGGAACATCTGCCACCAGCGTTGCTGCACGAAGTCGGACATGTCCAGCACGAATTGCGTAATGGGCGGCAGTTTCTTGCCGAAGTCGGCGAAAAACTGGGCGAAGGTCGGTATGACTTTCCATAACATTATTATGATGCAGGCCAGCGATACGACGAACATGATGGCCGGGTATATAAGCGCCGATTTCACCTTGTTGGATGTGGCGGCGCTTTTTTTTATGGAACTGTTGAGCTTGTCGAGAAGCACGGACAACTGGCCGCTGGCCTCGCCTGTCCGGATAACCTGTATGGCCTGTTCGGGGAAGAACTGGGGGTAGAGCGCGGCGGATTCGTTGAAAGACGCGCCGCCCGCGACTTTTTTCGAGATTTCGCGAAGCGCTTTCTGGAGCTTTTCGCTTTCGGCCTGTTCCGTCGCCAGCACTATGGCGCGCAACAACGGCACGCCGGCGTTTAGCAGCGTGGACATGTGTTCGAAAAATGCCGCTATGTCGTCGGAACTCACCCCCGAGTGCTGTTTTGCCTGCACGCGGGACTGGGGATTGAACAATACGCCTTTAATGGCCATGGCTTTATATTAATAAAAATGACTGTCTTGTGCAAATTCTTGTATAATAAGTTAACATATCGTCGTGCAGGCGAATAATAAAATTTTCTTAATTTGAGGAATACAATGCATCTTCCCGACAAATGCCCGACTGCCGCCAAAGTGCTGGCGCCGATATTTCTGCTCTGCCTTGTCTGCGTGCCAGTTTGCCGCGCGGACGGCCCGCTTTTCAAAACGCTTAAAAACCATACCGCACAGGTGTGGGCCGTGGCGTTCTCCCCCGACGGCAAAACCATGGTTTCCAGCGGCAAGGACACTTCCATAATAGTATGGGACGCCGAAAAATTCGAGCAAATTAAGGTTCTTAAGCGCCATACCAAGGGAGTTGTGGCCCTTGCTTTTTCCCCCAACGGCAAATACCTGGCGTCGGGGTCGCGCGACAATTCCATAGTCATATGGAATGCCACCACAATGCAGCCGGCCGCAGCTCTTACCGGACACTCCAAATCCGTGCTTGAGCTGGCTTTTTCACCGGACGGGCGCTACTTCGCGTCTACAAGCATGGACAATACCGTGCGTATATTCCGCAACATCGTTTTCAGGCCGCTGAAAGTTATCAGTATGCCGAAAAACGCCCTGTCCATCGCGTTCTCGCCCGATTCCAAAATACTGGCCACCGGCCATGACGACGGAACGGTACACCTCTACGATACGCGCACCTATCAGGTGTTGAAATCGGTCAATGCGCACGGAGACCGTGTCTGGGCCGTGGCGTTTTCTCCGGACGGCAAATACCTCGTATCGGCCAGCGACGATGCCACGCTGAAAGTCTGGTCCCTGCCCGGCATGGAGCCGGTGAAAACGCTTTCCGGACATGGCGGCCCGGTCTGCTGTCTGGCATTCTCTCCGGACGGCAAATACCTCGCCTCCGGCAGCAGCGACAAAAGCGTGAAAATATGGCAGGGCGGGGATTTCAGGCTGCTTGCAAGTTTTGACGGACACGAGAATGCGGTCAACACGCTCGCTTTTTCAATAGACGGGAAATACCTGGTCTCCGGCGGGGACGACAATACCGTGCGCATATGGCAGATGCCGTCGCAGGAGCAGCTGGCCGCGATGGCTCCTGCATCTTCCGGGAAAAAGATAGACATGGGGGCATACCGCGGGCACATGGATGCCGGCAACAGGCTGTTTTCTTTCTCTCCTTTCGCGCTGGCTTCCAATTTAAAGGCCCGCAAGGAATTCGCCGCGGCCATGGCGATAAACGAGACTTCCGAAGCCAAAGATTTGGCGGCCAAGGCGGACGCGATGGTGCATAAGGGCATCATGCAGGCGGGCATAGGCGCAGGAGTGCTGCTGCTGGCCGGAGCCGGACTCGCTTTCGTGCTGCTGCGCGCGCGCAAGCGCCGCGAACTGAAACAGAACATCGGCGATGAAATAAACCGGCTTATAGCTTCCAATAAATTTGAAGAGGCCTTCGAACTGTACGGGAAATATTCTAAAAATGGCGGAGACATCTCCAAAATACAGCCGCAGGACCTTTATGCCATGTTCTCCAAAAACGAGACGCTCGACGAACTGCTCGCCCAGAACCTGCCTGCCGCACATTATGCCGTTTTCGTAAAGAGCATGCTGGCCGCCGGGGACGATGCGCGCGCCGTCGCGGCATTTGTCAAATTCAGGGAGTTGAACGGAACCGCGGCTTATGTGCCGGCCCCCTTTTCCGAAGACGATATCGTCAGCCTGTATCTGGTGCGCAATGACGCGGTGGACGTTGGTATCATGTCCGCGCCCGGACTGGTGAAATGCGCCCTGGCCGCCGCCGCGGCCGGCAAAAAGGACGAAGCCGCATCTTTGCTGCTGCGTGAGTCCGCGCTTTGCGCTTCGGATATGAATGCCGAACAAGCCGGGCTTATATCGGCCGCCGCCCTTTCTTCCGGACTTGAGGACGGGCTGCTTGCTTCGCTGGCCGGGAAAAAATGCGCCCCGGCGCTTTATGATGCGACGCTTGCGGCGCTCACTGCCGCCAAGAAAAACGAACAGGCGATAAAACTGCTGGAAGCTGCTTTTGCCCGGAACGGCGCGCTGTCGCAGGAGCAGGTCTCCGCGCTGCTGGCCGCTCATTGCGCGCTGGACAGCCTTGACAAGCTTAATGCCGACATGCTGCCCGCCCCGTCCCGTTCCGATGTGGCGGCCATGCTGATGGAAAAGGGGCGCAATGAAGACGCCCTCAAAATGCTATCCAAAACCCCGCGCGAAAGCTGGGGGGACAGGGAATACAGCATGTGCATGGAGCTGTATATCAGGATGAATGTCTATGATTTGGCCGTGGAAATGCTCGACAGCATAAAGGACAAGAAAACAGTGGCGGACCTGCCGGAATTCTTCTACGCCTTCGCCGTGTATTCCGAAGAACAGGGCAAGCTGGTAAAGGCCTTGCAGATATACAAGGACTTCATGGTAAAGGGCGTAACGCATAAGGATGTCGTTACCCGCTATCCCGCGTTGCGCGACAGGCTGGCGCGCCAGGGCATACGCCTCACCAATCCTGCGCCCGAAACGCTTGAAGCCGCGGCTGCCGCCGATGGCGTGGCGCCGGCCGCCGAGCCTAAGGCCGAGCTTCAGGCCGGGTCTCCCGCGGAACAGGCTGCTCCCGCTGAGCAGGCGGTTGTTGCCGCCGACCCGCAGCCGGAAACCGCGCAACCGCAGGAAGCGGTTGCGCCTGCTCCTCAGGAACAGCCCGAGGCTGCGCAACCGGCCCCGGAGGAGCAGCCCCAGCCGCAACAGGAACCCGCCGCCGAGCCCGCAGTTGCGCCGGCGGACAATGCCGAACCCGGGGTTTTGGAGCAGCCGTCCTCGCCGGTCCGGGAAACTCCCCGTCAGGAACATCAGACCGCTCCCAAAGCCGCAGCGCAGCCGGACAAGCCCAAGAGCCGCCGTCTGGACGAGGATTCCAGACGCATATCGCAACTCAAGGGCGGCAAGATGGAACTGCTAAAAGAAATCGGCCATGGCGGCATGGGCATAGTCTACAGTGTCTTCGATAAATCCCTGAACCGCAAGGTCGCGCTCAAGCGCATGCGGGACGAATTGTATCTTTCCAACAAGGAAGCCGACAAGTTCCTCAACGAGGCGCGCATGGTCGCGCAGCTAAACCATCCCAATATCGTGGTGGTTTATGAAATCATCGAGCAGGACGACATGGCGTATATCCTGTTTGAGTACATCGACGGCCAGTCGCTTGAACAGATGCTTGAAAATTCCTCTTCCGGGCTGCCGTATAACGAGGTCATGCGCATAGTCGAGCAGATATGCAACGGCCTTTCCTATGCGCATAACCACAACGTCATACACCGTGATCTCAAGCCCTCGAACATCATGCTGGCGCACGACGGGCTGGTCAAGATAACGGATTTCGGCATAGCGCGCATGGCCAAGGATACCATACTGCGCCTGACCGGCGCGTCCACCGGGACTCTTGCCTATATGGCGCCGGAGCAGGAACTGGGCACTTTTGACGCGAGGTCCGACATCTACAGCATGGGCGTCCTTATCTACGAGATGCTCACCGGCGAACTTCCGTTCCGCGGACCGAATTTCTATCTCCAGAAGGAGAAGATGATTTTCAAGCCCGCCACCGAGCTGGTGCCGGAACTTCCGCATGAAATGAACGCGATAATAAACCGCTGCCTGGAGGCTGACAGGGAGAAACGCTACGCCTCCGTGGACGAACTGCTGCGCGATATGCTGGGCAGGATGTAAGACTGTTTTTCCGGCGGGACGGTTGTCCCGCCGGAATTTTTTATTCCGCCGATGCCCCATCCAAAGCCAAGCCGCAAGACTATTCTGTTGCTTTTAAATATCCTCCTGTTTTATTATTTTTCGCGCAGGGGATATTCCGTCGATTCCGATACTTACGAATATGTCGGGCATTTCATATACCGTTCTCCGGTATATCCTGTGTTTCTGGATGCCGTCCGCGCCGTTTGCGGTCCCGATTATTTTTATGCGGTCGCATTGTTGCAGACTGCGCTTATACAGGTTGCGGCTTCTTTCCTTTCTTCCGCGCTGTCCGACATATTTTGCCTTCCGCTATATGCTTTCGCGCTTATAAATGCGGTTTTGCTGCTTCCGTTGTTTGATGTGTTCTCCGGCATCGGCGGCGCGGGCGCGGCTATTATGTCGGAAGGGCTGTCCTATGCCATTTTCCTTGTTGCGCTTGTTTTTGCCGCCCGCGCGGTATCCGGCAGGGATGTTAAATCGGCGGTCTGCTTTGCCGCCGTAGCCGCATTTTCCACGCTGTTGCGAGCCCAGCTTGCTTTTTTGCAGCCCGCCGCGCTGTTTGTCGCTATTATTGTATTTCGTCGCAGCGGAATACGAGCCGCGCTGCCGGTCTGCATTATGCTTTTATGCGGCATGGTTGTTTCGTCCGGTATGGAAAGGATATACAACAGGCTGGAAAACGGCTACTCCGGACGAGTGTCCGTGGTGCCGCTGCATATGGCGGGGAAGATGTTATATTTTTCATCGCCCGGCGATTTCAAGGCGCTTTCCCCCGACGATCATGCCGTTGCTCTGGAGATACGCGGGGTTTTGGATTCCAAACGGCTGCTGTCCCCGTATTATGACGACACCGGCGCGGGACTCTGGGATGCGGCGAAATTTAACGATATCTGCTGGGGCACGCTGGAAAAAACTTATGGCAGCGCGCGCTGTGCCGGTTGCGGAGAGACTCGCAGATTTGTTCTGGTCAGCGAATTCTCCGCCAGAATAGGGCATGCATTGCTGCGCCCTCATTGGCGCGATTATTTAAGGGCTTCCTGCGAAGGCATGATTCGCCATGCAGGCCTGATGACCGCCGTATTTGTTGTTTGTCTCGGGGCGTCCTTCTTTCCCGGTACGGAGGGGCCGGGCATGTTTTTCCTGATGTCCGGGATTGTTATATTCGCCAACTGCTTTGCCGTGGAATTTTTATCGGCGCAATCGCCGAGACTGTACTTTTACTCGACCGAACTGGAGTTGCTTTGTCCGCTGCTGTATTCCCTGATATTTCTTGAAAAACCGCGCCGCTGATCCGTTATCCCCGCCGTGTTTATTCGCCGTTCTGGAATTGCGCCCTGTTTATCATGAAATACTCGTCCGTGGCGGGCTGCATCCTGTCCGGATACATTATGTCATCCGGGGTGTTGAAAATGCCGTCCGGTCCCGCAGAGGTTATTATTATGCCCGAACCTTTTTCCGCGTCCTTTATCAGTCCTCGGTGCTCCAGCCGGTAAGGCGTGCCCCACGGATCTTTGAGGAGTTCCGGCTGTATCAACGGGTTCCAGTTTTTTGTGTGCAGGTCCGGTCCCTGCACAAGCTGGCGCATTGTGGAGGGATAATCCGAGACGATGTGCAGATACTCCTCGCAAGCCGAGGCTATCCTGAGCATATCCCTGCGCGCGCGCCCGCCCGCGTCGTCGCGGTTTTTTATATTGTGTCCGGCGCAGGCGCAGAGAATCGCCAGCGCCGGTATCAGAAACGGATATAATTTTCGCATTAGCAAGATTATAGAAAAAACAAGGGACGCCGTGAGGCGTCCCTTGTCATAAACGGATGCAGAGGAGTTAATCGTTTACCAGATGCGGGGTTATAAAGATAAGCAGTTCCCGCTCCGAAGACGTCTTGGATGTCGACGTGAACAGGGCTCCTATGATCGGCAGATGCCCGAGTATCGGCACCTTGCGCACGGTGTTGGAGTCCTGGTTGTTGAGCAGTCCGCCGATAAGCACGGTGGACCCGTTTTTTACTCTTACGGTTGTGGATATCGCGCGGCGCTCGGTATCCAGCACATTCTGGCTCGGGAAATACGTGGAAGCGGCGGGCACGCTGATTTCCGGAGCTATGGTAAGCGTTATCATGTCGCTGTCGTTGACCTGCGGTGTGACCCACAGCGTTATACCGGTCATCTGGCGTATGGGGGTCGAGGACTGCTGTCCCAGATAGCCGGAGCCGGTGAACTGCTTGGTCTCGAACTGCACCACAGTGTTCTGCGTAATGGATATTTCGGCGGCCTTGTTGTTGAGCGTCAGGACTTTCGGTTTTGCCAGATACTGCCCGTCACCGGTCGATTCTATCGCTTTGAGCGCGGCGGTCAGCTCCTGGAACGAGAGAATGCCGAACGAGTAGTTCCCGTAAAAGTTGCTGCTGCTATACGTCTGGGCTCCGGTATTCAAACTGCTGTAGTTGAATGTGCCGAAGGGAAGTACTTCACCACCGGAGCTGAGCGGGAAATTGACCAGCGCGCTGTTGCCCTGAAAGGAAGCAAGATTGCCGCTGTCATCGCCCCATGCAATGCCCAGGTTTTTAAGGTTGGACGCATTGGTTTCGACAAAATACGCTTCTATCATGACCTGGGGTGCGGGCACGTCCAGCTCCTCTATCAGTTCTTCTATCGCCGGCAGATTCTCCGGAAGGTCGGATACCACCAGGCTGTTGGTTTCGGGATATACATGCAGCGTGCCGTATTCGCTGAGCTGGCCCTGAATAACATTCAAAAAGTTATTGTTGCTGGCGTCCACTTTGGTAGTGTCCGAAGTGCCTGTTCCGGTCGTGCTGCCTCCGCCGCTGGCTGTCGCACCGGCGGTGTTGCCGCTGCTCATCTGGCCCAGAGTGACCGAGCCCAGCGATTTGGATTTTACATCCATGAGCTGGGTGAAGCGCAGCTTGAAAACCCTGGTGGACAGGCGCATCTTGGAATGGGCCAGTTCCTTGACCACAAAAGTGTTGCTGGTGCCTATCTGTTCATAGGCGAGGCCGTGGACTTCAAGCAGCGCGCGCAGCGCGTCGCGCAGCGACACGTTTTCCATAAGGGCTGTGAACTGGCGGGCCTGCAAATCCTTGGATATCACAAAGCTCGCCCCGGTCTGCTTTGTTATGGCGGCAAGAATGCCTACCAGCGGCATGCCCTGAAGATTTAGCGTCACGTGTTTGGACGAAAAGCCGGCGTCTGCGGCGGATGTTATCGGGCTGGTCTGCTGTTCCTGTTCAGGAGCGGCCGACGGGACCGAGCTGGTCGCCGCCTGCGCTGCCGCCGCGGCCATTTTATCCTCGGTGTCTCTGGATGTGTCTTCCGCGGGCGCGGTCGCCTGGGCCTGTTCGGCCTCTTTTTGAGCGGCGGCTTTCGCGGCCGCTATCGTTTCCCTGGTGCCGAATATTATGTGCACGCCGTCAGACTTTTCCTCGAACATGTAAGTGTCCTTGGTCGGCGGGGCGGACAGATCCACTACCAGTCTGGCCGTAAAGCGCGTTTTCTGTTCGTACTGGCTTAGACGCACTTGCTTTATCAGGCCCTCTCCGGGAAACGATTTGGAGCCGAAGGGGTAGGTGGTGTTTGCAAAATCCACGACCAGCTTGGACGAACGCTTGGGGATGCTGGCCTTATATTCCACCGGGGGCGTGACTTTTACGAACACATCGTTCGTAGCCACGGATACGTCTTCTATGATGTTTCTTGCCTGCGCTACCGCGGCGAAGGCTGCCGAAAATACCGACAGCGTGCCAAGCGCGAACAGTTTTACAAACATCGAGTTAACTGGCTTTGTCATCTTTGTTGGCCTCACATGCCTTGGGTTCCATCCTTTGGGATTAAACCGCTGGTGCAGATATCATATCAAAATATAAAGGTCGTATCCTCGCCAGCCGTTTTATTTATGCGGCGGCTGAGGCGGGGCGGTTTTTGCCGCATTTTTCGGCGCTGCGGAGTCTGCCGGCGCCACGGCGGCCATATGCGTTTCCTTCGGGACCAGAACCAGATTCCTGCCGTTCACCGAAACCTCCACCCTGTCGGGCAGTATCCGCAGCACTTTTAGCGTTTTGTAAGTCATTCCTTCGGTGAGCAGATTGCCGTTTATGCTGGCCATCGCGTTGCCTGTGGACCAGACTATGCCGTTCACCGAATAATACACGGCCTCGTTCTTTTTCACCTTAAGCTTGGTGGATTTCACATCCGTAGAAGAGGTTTCCACCTCCGGGACATATTGAGCTTCGTATGCGAAAATATTGCGCAAATGCTCCGACGGCTCGTAATCCGCGGTGGGGGACGGCATGGCCAGCTTTTCCGCTTCTTCCTGCGGGGCATCGTTTTCGATATCGGTACGCGACAGGTGTATTAGCGCGAAAGCTGCCGCAAGCACTATGATTATGGGAAGCCAGCGCTGGAAGTTGAATTTAGACATGCTATTCGCTTTCCTCGTCCACTATGCTTTGCTTGCTTGAAGAACTCTTCTGGCTTGCTTTTTTTGCTCCCGGCACTGTAGCAGCCGGTGGGGGCGCGGGAGTTTCTTCGTCGAAGTCAAATTTGCTGGAAGCCTTTGTCCGCTTGGGAGATTCGGCCGGAGCTGCCCGGTTCGCAGCCGGAGCTGCTGCCGCGGGTTTGGAAACGGCCGCAGGTACTGTAGCCGGAGCGGGTTTTGCCGCGGGCGCCGTTTTCGGCTGCGGTTGCGGCGGCTTTTGTACCGGCTTTTGTACCGGCTGCACGACCGGCTTGGCCGCGGGTGTTGCGGGCGCCGTGGCAGGTTTTTCGACAGCGGCAGCCTTGGCCGCCGCTGCCTGCTCGGCCTCCGGCTGTTTCTTTTTTGACGAGGGCGGCACGAATATCAGCATGGCCAGAGTTACGTTGGCCTGACATACAGAGTTTATGTTTTGCATGGAGAAATCGTTTATGTGTATGCGTTCCTTGCGGTTTTGCAGTGTGCCCATGAATTTAAGGATGTGCCTGAAGTCGCCGCTGATGCTGGTCCTGATATATAGCCGCTGTATGCCGTTGGAGTCGGGCTTTGCGTCCTTCATGACGGGAGAAAAAGACGAGGCCGTAACGTTTTGTTCCTTGCAGAGATCGCGCAGAGCTCCAAGCCATTCTATATACTCCGCCTTTTCGGGCAGCAGTTCCTGGTATGCCTTGAGCGTATCCACTATGACCGTGCTGTCTCGCATCAGCTCGAATTTCATCTTTTCGTTGGCATAGTCGTTTTTTAAATCCTCGACCTTGAAATAAAGCGGGGTTCCCACTCCTCCCAGACCAAGAATAGCGATGGCGGACACCACCATGATTCTAAGCATGGTGGGATTATAGACA